>ORJL011808444.1_pt1 | contig 34478 bp, 34 predicted proteins | sample 1779941 | NCBI WGS metagenome assembly ORJL01 (sample SAMEA104232317, study PRJEB22302) | groundwater metagenome | biome: forest; feature: aquifer; material: groundwater | place: USA | collected 2011-08-07 | depth 5.8 m | reverse complement strand
GCTCCTGCTCCATCCAGTCCGTTACGGTATCCCCCTCGTGCACTTCACCTATCTTGTGCGTCATACCCGTGTAGAACAAAACGCGCTCGGAAGTCGTGGTCTTCCCGGCGTCTATGTGGGCGATAATTCCGAAATTTCGGACTCGTTCTAGTGGGTAGTCGCGTTGCATAGATTTAGAATTTAGAAATATAAAAGAAAAACGCCCAAAAGCGTTCCTGCAGAATACCGCACTATCGCACAAAATGCAAAACCTCTCTTATTCATCCTTTACTAAAGGGAGTGCCTAAAAAGGCGGAGGATTTTATCAGCTCTTGCAATACGCTATACTGTAAATTATGAAAAAGAAGAAACAAGAAGATGGAGGTTTTTGGGCTTTCGCTCTCATCAACGGGCGACTGACTGAATTTCATTATGAAATCAGCAAGGGAAGATTTTACATGACTTATGGACATTGTTATGTAAAGCGAAGCGAATACAAAACAAAGAAGGAACAAAAATGGATTGATAAGGACATCAAGAAATACCGCTTTACCTACCGCAACAAAAAATATCGGAGGGTGGGAGAAAAGAAGATTATCCCGACAAGACGGTTACGCATAAATAAAAAAGAAAGAATGATACCTTTTGAAGATTTGAAATCAAAACTCAAGGTGAAGTAAATCCTCTTCCTCCACTCCCACCCCTCCTGCTCGAAGAGGGGTGGTGGTAAAAGGAAAGAGGACACCCGCAAAGGAATTTGTAAATCAATTACCTCGGGGCAAGCCCACGAGGTAATTGATTTACCACGCTAAGGGAGATGTGTGGACAACAAAAAACATAAAAGACGGGTTACCCCGTTTTTTTCTCTCATTCTTACCTAACAGCTACCAGCTAGAAGCTAACAGCTAATTTCATTACCAAGCAAAATGGGCAAAAGCCTTGTTCGCTTCCGCCATCTTGTGTACATTTTCGCGCTTCTTGACCGCGTCGCCTTCGTTCTTTGACGCAGAAATGATTTCTTCGGCGAGTTTCATCTTCATGGGCTTCCCCTTCTTTCCACGCGCGGCGCCGATAAGCCAGCGAAACGCGAGCGCGACGCGTCGCTCCGGACGCACTTCAACCGGCACCTGATAGTTGGCGCCACCGACTCTCCGTGACCTGACTTCCATGAGTGGAGTGATGTTCTTGAGCGCGGTGTCAAAAATCTCAAGAGGGTTCTCCGTTTTCTGCCGTTCCTTAATGATGTCAAAAGAACCGAATACGATCTTCCGCGCGGCTTCTTTCTTTCCGCTCTCCATCACATAGTTAATGAGCTTCGTCACTTTTGGCGAATTATAAATCGGGTCGGGACTTAACTCTTTTCGGTTTTTTACTTTTCTACGCATACCATGTTATACGAAAATACGAATTATACTAATCAACGAATTTCTGCGAATAAACCTTTTCAGATTTGTAGCCATTTGCAGATTCGTATAATTCGTATTTTCGTATGATTAAGCCTTCTTCGGCTTCTTTGCGCCATATGAACTTCTTCCCTTCTTGCGGTTCTCCACGCTTCCCGCATCCAGCACACCACGCACAATCGTGTACCGAAGGTTAACGTCTTTCACGCGTCCTCCGCGCACGAGCACCACCGAGTGTTCCTGTAAATTGTGTCCCATACCCGGAATATACGCGGTAATCTCCATGCCGTTCGTGAGCCGAACACGGGCAATCTTGCGGATAGCGGAGTTCGGCTTGCGGGGAGTCTTGGTCGTGACTTTCGTGCATACGCCTCGTTTGAACGGGGAAAAGAAATGGATGGGCTTATTCTTGAGCACATTGAAAGAGCGCGTCAGCGCCGGGGTCTTGGACTTACGCGAAACGCTCTGTCGTTTGCGTTTTATGAGTTGATTGATGGTTGACATTAAAGTAAATATACGAAAATACAAATTATACGAATCTGCAAATGGCTACAAATAAGAAATCCCCTCAAGGATACCGCTAAACAGTGTGCACTACACTAATATATTGTCTTCAAAAAAGCAACTGCCGTTACAATCTGATGCCGGTAATCAGTGAAAAGAAAAACCCGATAATTGGCGTGAGAAATTGCCACAGAAAAACGACAAACAGAAGCACAAAAAAGAATCCGTACCGCTCATACATACCGCGGAAACGTTCAAATTGATATGGTAAAAATGTAAAGAGAATTTTGGATCCATCAAGCGGAGGAATCGGAATAAGATTGAAAATTGCCAGCACCAAATTAATGAGCACCACCAACAGGGCTATCTGTACGAAGGAATTGGGAAGTAGACCGCCCCCGAAACGGATGAGTAAGCCGAAAATAACCGCGAGTAGTATATTTGAGAGAGGACCGGCACCGGAAACCAACGCCTCTCCCCACTTCCCCCGCAGGTTGTAGGGATTGACCGGAACCGGCTTCGCCCACCCAATAATAAATCCCCCGGGAATGAGCGAGAGCAAGAGTGGCACGAAAATGGAGCCGATCGGATCCAGGTGCGGAATAGGGTTGAGGGTAAGTCGTCCCGCGAGTCGCGCGGTTGGATCTCCCAAATAGTTGGCAACGAATCCGTGAGAAACCTCGTGCACAACCACGGACATAACAAGCACGATGAGTGAAAAAATGGTATCAAGTTGCATACTATCTATTTTATGCTATTATCATGCCTGCGCATAGTACCTATCCTGTGCTTAATTCTCAAGTATCAATTTTCAAGTCCCAACCAATTCTAAATTTAAAATTACTCAATTTCAGACTTTGTTTGAAAATTGATAATGGTAAATTGAAAATTACTTCTATGAAGGTCTGTCCTATCACCAAACGAGGTCCCAAGCGCGCCGGCGGGTACAGCAACCGCACGCGCGCCACACAGTTCAACCCGACCGGCATGAATCGGCGTCAGTTAAACCTGCAGAAAAAGCGGATTTACATTCCCGAACTCAAAAAGAGCATTACGATTGTTATCTCCACCAAAGCGCTCAAAACAATTCAAAAGAGAGGCGCGTACGTGACACTCAAAAAAGCGGGACTTATTTGAGAAGCTTCTAGCTTCAAGATGCTAGCTTTTAGTGATAGCTTTTAGGATGAAGAGAGAAATAGCATTTACCGAGCGTCGGCAAATGCTATTTTTGTTTCGGCTATCTAACCTTCACTTTTTCCCCATCCGACTCCATCACAATGGTTCCTTGTTCGTACGTGCCGAAGATCGGTACCGCGAACCGCGCAAGACGTTCAAGGGTTTCTTGGTGCGGATGACCGTAACGGTTGTTTTTCCCGGCGGAGATTGCCGCAAGCGACGGAGCAACAAAACCCAAGAGTTCCTCGCCGGTGGAAGTCTTTGAACCGTGATGCCCTACCTTGAGTACGTCGCTTCGGAGATGTTTCCCGTCGAGCAAAACAAGATATTTTTCAACCGCCTCCGGAGAATCGCCGGTGAGAAGAAACGCCGTAGTGCCGTATGTCAATCTCGCCACGATAGAACCCATATTTGTCTCAAGCCCCGCGACATCACGGTCGGGAAACAGAATCTCCAACATCGCTCCGCCACCAAGGTCAATGTGTTGACCGCGTCGCGCAAGGACGCGCGCCGATTTTTCCTGTTCAACCGTGTCCTCAAAAATCCTATACTCGGAAGACGCACCGACCGTCCCCGGCTCCACAACCGAGCTGACCCGATACGCGCGTAGGACATCAATAAATCCAGCAAAGTGGTCTTTGTCGGGGTTGGTTACCACAAGCATGTCAATAGATCGGTCGTAAAACGGCATCATCTTCCCGAGCGCGCGGAGCACGCTCTGGTTCGGACCGCCGTCAATGAGCAGTTGGTTTCCCGTCGGCGACTCTATGAAAATGGCATCTCCCTGCCCCACATCAAGAAACGCGACGGTGAGTTTGCCCCCGCGATCTTCCGCGACGACCGCGTACCAAATGAAAATAGTGGAGACCAAAAGCACTCCGAGAAAGTACCAGTGCAGATGATTCCGAAACTTTTGCATGACGACATTGTATCAAAAGAAAAGGTCCCCCGAGAGAATGGGAGACCGACATGAATGCGATGATGCTGAGTCGGGCTGGTATTCACTACGTGCCCCAATACCTGACCACCAACACCACGACATAGACAACGCACATAATCACAAAAAGAGCGGAGAAGACGACCAGACCCACGGGGAACGAGAGAGCGCCGAATACCATGCTGTACAACATGCCACCCACAAGCGCGACAGAAAAGAAAAGACCGAAAATAGAGGGGTGCGAGCTTGGAAAATCACACCCACTGCTGTATCCTTCAATATCGCTCAAGCTCGCGTAAAAGCAGTCGTACCGGCACGCCCAGGTGAGCAGTACCATACAGAACGGACCCACGAGCACATCAAAAAGTCGCGAGACCGAGAAGGGCAACTCCCAGTGCCACCACCACCCAAAACTAACGGTGGAGACCGAGGGAATCGCGCCTGTTTTCGCATACATGCCGAGCAACAGGATCGCGTTACCAACCGCCATAATTACAAACGCCTGCATCATCGCTTTCCACAGGGGAAAGCTTTGCGCTTCCAAAAGAACTCTTTTAATTTTTTTCATTTCCACTACCTTTATGTTGTTGAGATGAACCCCCTCCGAAGAAAGGTATACCATGGATTATATGGGTGTTTCAAGGGGCACTTTTTCAAGGGGCACCCTCGGGCGTCCGAGGGTGCCCCTTGAAACCTTGTGGAAGAAACCACAGAAACGCGGGGTTATGCTACAATACCTACGTATCTCCAAAAGAAGGATCATAATTATTTCGTAATTCAACGACACGCAGAAAAAACTGGTATGAAAAAATTTGAAGAACAAAAATTTATTATCCCGGCGCTGAAAGGTATTTCGGCAAAAACTGTTGAGGAACACCTCAAACTTTATGCCGGGTATGTGAAGCACACCAACCTAGTACTGGAAAAAATAGAAGAACTCAAAAAAGATACCGACCCTACGACAAGCTCAGGGCAAGGAAACGCATACGCTCTCGGTGAAATAATTCGCCGATTCGGGTTTGAGTTCAACGGGATGAGAAACCACGAAATGTACTTCAAAAGTTTTGAGGGAGGCGCCTCTCTACTCCCAACCGACAGTCAACTGAAAAAAGCCATTGAGGAAAGGTGGGGTTCATTTGATCTATGGCTCGCGGAATTCAAAGCTGTCGCCTTAACTCGCGGTATCGGCTGGGCAATGCTCTACTATGACCGCGCTTCAGACCAACTCCTGAATGCTTGGATTGATGAACAACACCTCGGGCAACTTCAAAACTGCGCGCTCATTGTGGGATTGGACATGTGGGAGCATTCATACGTGACGGATTACCAGCCAAGCGGAAAGAAGCAGTACGTGGAAGATTTCTTTAGTAACTTGAACTGGACCGTCGTTGAGAAGAACTTCAAAGACGCGCTAAATTAAGACACTAAAAAATAAAAAATTGACGCCCGATCCACCGCAGTGAATCGAGCGTTTCTTTTGAACGATCCGGATTATCCCGAAGGACCGTCATCACCGTTTTCGTACAAGGAACCATCGGGGGCGACGACATGTTCAAATGTGTCCGCGAGAGACCTTGCGTCTCCCGTTTGGTTTTTGACCATGGATTCTCCATCCTCGTCCGGTTCGCCGTCAAACATCCCGTTGCACATTCCCTCAATAATGGGAAGTCGTTCTGAAGGATTCACCGATGAATTATGTTTCATAAGGGATTCAAAGAATTCGGAATTTTCCGAGAAAAGTGTACCACAATCGCGCGGAATGAATATGGGTACATCAGGCGCGCGCCAACTCTTTCTTCTCCCGAAATCTTCTGAAGAGAAGCGCGTAGCCAATATAGGCGAATACCACCAAGAAGACCGGAATATGAATAACGGAAACTGAAGCAAACGGCAGGGCGGAGAAAATCTCAACAACCTTCAATTCATAGGAGAGCAGAAAATACGCCAGATACGCGAATGGGAGCGATAAACCCACAGAGAGGAAGCCGGCAATGCCCGTTAAAAAGCCAAACAACATCGTGACGGGAATGAAAAACAAAATGAGTAGGTTAACAGGCAGAGACACCAGACTGACCTGCCCCATTTTGTAAAGCAGGAACGGCAAGACAAAGAGCTGAGTGGAGACGGTGGCGGTGAGCACCTCGCGAATTTTCCACTTTTCCGTTACAAACAACAGCCGTTGTTCAATAATCGGGGAAAGAAATATTAGCGCCAGAGTGGACAAGAAGGACAACTGGAACGATACATCAAACACAAGAATCTTCGGGTTTTGAAGTATCATGAGGGTGCCCGCAATAATAAGAGCCCGAGTCACCTGATATGTCCGCCCGGTTGATGTAGCCAGAATCACGAAGAGAGCCATCACTGACGCGCGCACCACGGTCGCTCCCGCGCCGACCATAACAGCAAAGAGAATGATGCCGAGAGAAGCGACAATCATTCTGAGATTTTTCCGGAGTCGCGAAAACAACCACTCAATGAAGTACGCGATAATCGTGATGTTGTAGCCGGAAAGCACGACGATATGGATGACACCGACGGTACGAAAATCATCAAGGAGCTTCTTGCCGAGCGACTGCTTAGCGCCGACTACTAATCCCGCGAGGAGCGATGCCTGCGGTTGTGGGATTGCGGTATTAAGATTCTCAATAAACCGACGCTTAAACGCGAAGAGTTGCTCCGCCACAAAGTTCCCTTCTCCTCTGTTGACAAGCTCAATTCGCGGTTGAAATGTTTCGTAGTAAATGCCGTCTTTGGAAAGATACGAACGGTACGGAACCTCTCGCTGAGTAACATCATCAAGAAAATTCTCGGGTCGCTTTATGTCTCCTTCAAATCGCAGACGATCGCCGTACCGATATCGGGGTTCCCGCGGAGCGATAACGAGGATGTTCGAGCGATTACGAAGAACATCACTGCCGACTTTCTCCACACGAACCGTAAATCGTGTGTTCGTTTCTCGCTCGTCCGGCTCGTTACGTATCACCCCCTCAAGAACAACAGGCGCGTGTAAGAACGGGTCAAGCACCGTTTGGGGACCTTCTCTATCGGAACTATCAAACCGAACCATTCCCGTTCCAACGGAAAAGAACAAGATACCGAACAGTATCATCTTTCTCTCCGACACAAACAGCACGACTCCGAGCAACAGGAAAAGTGCCGAGAAACCAACCCCAAGGTCAACAAACGAACGGATAAAGATTCCCGCGATAAACCCACCTATAATCGTATAGAAAAAGACACTGTTCATTTTACAAACCTACACCAGAATGGTAGCGTATTGTACAGAAAACAAAAGGAATATGTATGATATACACAACACTGCTACTGCTGATTGTTCTTGTCATCTTTTACTTCGCATTGTTCTTACCAATGAGGCGAGCGCACCGAGACCTCACGCGTACACGCACACTAAGAGCTCTGGAAAGCAACCTGAACACTGTAGAAGATCAAAGATTCGAGTTGCTTAAAAACGGCTCCGGACATGAAACCGCTAAATCCCAAAAGCTGTTGGAAGAAGAGATTCGAATCCTTATCGCCATCAAAGCAATTGACCCGGAACATTTGTTTCAAAGACGAATAGGTGAGCTACTCGAACAGTGTACCGACAGAAAAGGGTTCGTAGAGTGGGCTCTGGGGGAAATGCTACGAAATGCTACGAAGACTCTCCGGCGGACACCCCCGGTAAAAGACTAACTCGCAACTATCTGCATCGTAACGTTGAGAGCGACACCGCAGTGGAAGAGTCGTAGACTGGGAGGGGTTATTCGTATCCATTTGTATCATTCGTACCATTCGTATATTGGTATGTTTATCTTCTCAAGACGCGACTCGCTCGCGTCTTTTTTTATGCACTCCACTCTTTTATAATCGTGGTTTCGTCTGATGCGCTCAACGCTTTTTTATATCTCGTCCCACTTTTTCCTTTCACTCGTGCTTCACATTCGCCCCAAGTCTTGTGAGTCTTGATTTCCCCATTAACCTTGCTGACGTATGAGTATGCTTTTGCATTACTATGACTACGGTCGGTGTGTTTACTCTTTTCCAATACAACACTGGAAGAAATATCCAGAATATTCTTAATCGGGTACTTTGATAAATCGCCACGATACAGATGAAGTCTCTTTTCCGCATCTGCCGGCGTTAGTTCCGCATAGGCCTGCGCTATTTCGTCACATCTTTCATTCCCGGCAACCCCAATGTGTCCTCCAATTTGTTTCCACTCAATACTACGATATATCGTAGTAAGCTCAAAAAGTTTTTCCCATAAATCTCGATTCAGCACCTCTTTTTTTTCTTTGGTGAGCCAGTTGTTTTTTCGCCAGCCGAATACCCATTTGGTAATGCCGTTGATGACATAGGAGGAGTCGGAAAATAGTTGATAGTTTGTAGTTGGTAGTTTGTAGCGAGAACAATACGACAGTGCTTCAATTGCGGCGCGGAGTTCCATCCGATTATTGGTGGTATGTTCTTCCCTACCCCCCAATTCCACTACTTTAAACTTTTGACTTTCTACTTTATACTCGTCGTCGTTGTAAACAATGACGGCGCCGAATCCTCCCGGCCCCGGATTGCCACGCGACGAGCCATCGGTAAATATGGTAATTTGTGATTTAGGATTCATGATTCAAAAATTATGTAAAAAAATAATAGAAGTATTATAGCGTGAAAAAAGAAAATTCCCGCGGCGGACCTCGGGAATAAAGACATCTGGCAATTTCATTTTCCTCAGCGCACTGATTTTGAATCTATGCTTGCCGAAATAGCACAGAGTGAAGAAGAAACGACCATAATGACCATCGCGGTGTTCAAGAATAACCAAAACATACCAACCGTATCCTCAAACAACTGGCATGCGCCTAGACCCACAATTGCCGTTACTCCAGAAGTCAGGGCAAGAATATTTGAAATTATTGTTAAACGTTTGGAAAGAGCATTCATAAGAACTTTTTATTGAGGTAAACAACACTTATTGCAACGTATCATAGACTCTACACAATATCAACAATCCGAAGCCGGAGCTCGGGATAACGACCATAGGTTGATTTCTCCAGGTGGGCGAGGAGATTGACGCGCGTGCCCGGCGCGAGAGAAACACCAAAATCTTCCGCGTGGGTGAAAAAACTGATCGCGGAAACTTTTTCGCCTCTGTTCTTTTCAAAAATAAGTTTGAGGTGCTGTTTCTCTTTGCCGAACGGCTCTACCCGATTCACCATAAGTTGTTCAAACAAAAAAAGCGGTTTCGGATTTCCAACCCCGAACGGCGCGAGCTTCTCAATCTCTTTCCAGGTGTCAAAATGCACATCTTCCAGCGAAAGTGTCGCGTCCACCATATACTTGGGAGTTTCCACCGAGGCCAGACGAACCTTCTCGTACGCCAGCTCCAGTTCCGACTCAAGCAGATGCACTTTTTCAAGCACGATTGAAAACCCTCCTGCCTCCGCGTGTCCTCCAAAATCGGCAAAGACATGACGGGCTTCACTCATGAGCAAATGCAGATCAACACTCCCATCCGAACGGCACGAGCCCTTGAGTTTTGCGCTCCCCTCTCTTCCCCACACGAACACGGGCTTCCGGTAATCCTCCACGAGCGCGTTCGCAACGAGTCCCAAAAGCGCGGGTCGCCAGTTCGGATTTCCCGCCACGACGACAAGCGGAATACTCTTTTCATGCCGTTCACCGACAATCTTTCGCGCCTCTTTAACGAGCGACGCCACTTTCCCCTTGCGCTCACTATTTATCGTATTCAGATGTTTCGCGAGTGCGCCCGCCTCCGCCTCGTCGGTTGTCGCAAAAAGGCGGAATGCGTCCATAGGAACGCCCATGCGCGAAGCGGCATTGATGCGAGGCGAGATGGTAAATCCGATATCGTCTTCGGTAAGAGTCCGTTGATTCAAACGCGACTCGCGCGCGAGATGCATCAGGCCGACTCGGGGAGATTTCCGAAGAACCTTCAAGCCGTAATACGCCAGCACCCGATTTTCTCCGGTAAGCGGAACCATGTCGGAAAGCGTCGCGAGGCCGACCATATCCAGCAACCACTTTTCCCAGCCCGTAGGGAGAGCGTTTAGCGTAGAGCGTTTAGCGTTTAGTAAAGAAAGTCGGATACAAAGAGCTTGAATGAGTTTGAACACAACTCCGCTCCCGCAGAGCATCTTCTCTGGGTAACCGCAGTCGGATTGTTTGGGATTCAAAATGGCGTACGCGGGGGGCAACTCCGAACCGGGTAGATGGTGGTCGGTAATGATCACCTCCATTCCAAGTTCATTCGCGCGCGCTATCGCTTCCACATCTGAAATCCCACAATCAATCGTGATGAGAAGTTTCGCTCCAGTTTCGGCGAGCTTTTCAAGCGCGGGAATGTTAAGACCGAACCCCTCGCCATGCCGGTCTGGAATATAGTTTTCAAAATTGGGATACCCTATCCTCTTGAAAAAATCATGGAGTACCACCGCCCCGGGAATTCCATCGGCATCATAGTCGCTCCAAATCGCAATCCTTTCATTATTCTCAACTGCCTTTAAAATTCGCGCGACCGACTTTTCCATATCCTTCATAAGAAAGGGGTTGTGCGTATGGGCTTCGTAATCGGGATTCAAGAAAGACTGCGCTTCCGCTTCCGTCTCAATTCCGCGCGATGCAATCAATCGCCGTAGAAACGGCGGGTATGCCAAGAGTGTTCTCTCCGCGTCGGGCAGAACCGTCTTAAACTCATACCATTTCATAGAAACAGATTATAGCACTCATGGTTGACTTATCCGCGCGGAGAGAGTAGAAAGATACATAGAAAATAGAGAAACGGTACGGTCGTGGAAACCGCGCTCGTTTCGGAACCACCGGAAAGATACTATGACCTCACCTGCACTGAAACTGAAGTTACTCCCAACACAAGAGTTGGCGCCATCACACCTTGACGCCATCTTTGATGATGAGAGGCAACGGATAACCGGAGAAAATGAACGAAAGGGAGGGGAAGATGAAGTAATCAATGAGCTTGGGCGCCTTAAGCGAAAAAACCGCAACCGAGAGGTTATGCGCCTCCTGCGTGAGCTTAACAAGACACTCACTCGGGTACTTGAATCATCCACAAGAGTCAAGTACCTGGTTGACCGACTCGGCTTTGAGGTCTTTTACACCATCCTCGTGGATGGAGGTGGGCTGACCCTTGCCACCGTGCCGGTACGAGCTCACCGTGTGGAGGTCGTCAGACTGTGTGTCGTGAGACCTCAAACGGGGAACCCGTTCATTGCTCTTTACGAAGAAAGCACCAGCAGTGGTGTGTTTGAACTCTTGCGGTTTCCGCCGGAGATGTTCTACAAAATCCCGAAGACGGCGTATCCAGCCATACTGGTACTCACCGAACGGGATGCCCTTGTACGGGCAATTGCGAGAAGCTCCTACCCCCGTCGGTACCGTCGGTAACAGCACCGTTGGTTTACACCCTCGTGAGTCGCGACCACTATGAGTCGCGACTTTTTTCTTTCTTTGTTTTTCTATATACTATCTACTACCTACTCGTTACTTTTCCTCTTATGAACTGCGTCTTTTGCAAAATTATCAACGGCGACATTCCTGCAACGAAAGTATACGAGGATGAGAAAATTCTCGCGTTTTTGGATATCAACCCCGTCAATCACGGTCACGTGCTTGTCATCCCGAAAAAGCATCATCCGAAACTTGAAGAAACTCCCGACGCGGTCGTCGCGGACATTTTCGTTCAATCAAAACGGCTCATGATCGGAATCAAAAAAGCCACGAGCGCCGACTATGTCGCCGTCTCGGTGGTCGGAACCGAAGTTCCACATCTTCACATTCACCTCATCCCCCGCTTCCACAACGACGGTATGGCGCAATTCTGGCCGACCAAAAAATACGGAGAAAAAGAAATGCATACGGTCGCGGAAAAAATCCGCGAGACGCTGTAAGGGTTCTCAATTCTCACTGTAATCGTTCTTAATTCTCATTTTCTCGCTCATATGTCCTGTGGGAAGGCAACGCTCGTAACCCCTCGTTTAGCAATAGTATACGGCCGTTTGTTATTGCTAAAATAAATTCTGTTACCGTGTTCTTATTACAAGAACAAGAAAAAAGGTCCAGCGCGAACGCCAGACCCAGAAATTACTTCACAAAACATCGACTCAATCGTTCCTGCCGACAGGAACTTCAGGAAACTTTTCGATTGGTAACCCAAATAAGGTGGCGAATTGCTGCACCCCTAACAAAAAAGCTTCTGCCTCCTTGCTGGAATAATAACGCATACCGGATGAACAACTTCCGTTTCCGAGTGTGATTTCCCACGCTGGGATTTTGCTAAAAGGTGGCCTAGCCGATCTTGAAAGCTCGAGCTCAACTCGTTCAACTCTAATTTGCACCTGCGACTGTGGCTGGCTTTCGACAATCCTTGATTGCTCCAGAACGCGCCGGCGAAGTTCTTCCTGAATCGCCTCTACTGCCCAGCCACCAGCCGAGTTCCCATCAATCTTCTGCCCAAGATAATCAAAGAGAGTATCTACTATTGCGAGAAATTCACCGCCATCCATTTTTGTCAGATCAGTTTGCATTTATTACCCTTTCGTTTGTTCTGCCGTCTATTCTCCACAATTTGCGCACCATGTCAACCAAATCGCAAAAACTGGAAGTATTCGCATTATCATTTACCAAACTATAAATTTAGACCTATTACCGTCTTCCACTTTTTAGGCGTAATCGTAGTGCTTCACGCCATTCAGGCTTAAGACGAAAAATCACAATTCGGGCAACATTTCCAATTTCCATAGGAAAAATAACAATCAAAAACCAATTGAAAATTGCCCACAACTGTAACCAAAATGATATCGTGTTCGTGTAGCCTCCTAAATAGAAAATGATAGGTGACAATCCAACCCCAACATACAAACAAAGGGCAATGATGCCATAACGTAAAGGAATATTGGCGCGGAAAAACCCAAACACGCCTAAACAAACAAAATACCAGACGTAAAATAATATCAGGGTCAGGTATGGCGCCGAGGAACTGTCGCCAATAATCTGATCATTAATATCTCTCATAAACTTATAGTAAAAAGCCACCGAGGAAAGCGCGAGTGCCAGCAAATCAGACCAAGCCAAACTCTCATCTTTGATTTCTCGCGCGACACGACTTTTTAACTTTCGGAAGAACCAATGGAAGAAAATAACCCAGCCGATGCCAAAACACAAAAAAACCAATAACTGTAACGCACTTTTTGTCTCCATAATTTTAATTTTGTTTTAAACCTCAACACTTTTTTCAAGCGCAACAATTCCAGGCAAAGTCTCGTTCGCCAAAAAATCCAGCATCGCACCGCCACCGGTTGAAACAAACGAAAAACGCGGAAGCAGTCCGAGTTTTGAGACAACGGCGAGCGAGTCGCCTCCTCCGATGATGGACTGCGCGTCGCTCTCGGCGATCGCTTCGGCTACCGCGATGGTTCCGGCGTCAAACCCGGATTCGTACTCGCCGAGCGGTCCGTTCCACAGAATGAATCGTGCTTTTTCAATAAGCGCCAATATATCCGAGATCGCGTCCGAACCGGCGTCCACTATTTTCTCGTCTTTCCTCACGGAATCCGATCCTTTTTCTCCGCTCCCTGAGTCGGTTCTCGCGATAACATCGGACGGGGTATGCAGTTTCGGATTCTCAAGAAGCTCTCGGTTCGGAACCATCTTGGAAACAAGAGAGATTCCTGTCTCGTATCCTCGCGCTTTGTAAACATCATTCGCGAGCGCTCCACAGAGATACACATCATTAAGAAGAGGCAGAAATTTCTCTATGAGCGGAATCTTGGTCTCAAACTTCGCGCCTCCCAAGATGAGGAGCGCGGGACGCGCCGGTGAAAACGCCAGCGATAAATTCTTAACCTCCTCTTCAAACAGGAAGCCAACATAGCTCGGCAACAACGTCGGCACTCCGACAATAGAAGCATGCTCCCGATGGGACACCGAAAAAGCATCATTCACATAGAGGTCGGCGAGAGACACGAGCGATTGCGCGAATTCAGAACTATTTTTCTTTTCCCCTTCCCACCCGCGCAGATTTTCCAAGAGCACGAATGACCCATCTTGTGCCTCCTCCAGTTTGATTCGCGCTTCCTCAAGAGTCATAGCAAACTCCGTTTTGAATCGTTTTGAGAGAACCTCACCCACGAGACGAAGCGAGTTGGTCTCTTTGCTTTCAATATGACCTACGATGAGCGTGCGAGCGCCATTCACCTTTAGAAACTCAAGCGTCTTCGAGACACGGTCAAGACGGTAGGTATCGGACACTCTTCCCTCCAAAATCGGCAAATTGAGGTCAAGCCGAAGTAATACGCGTTTACCGTGTACATCACCGGCGTTCTGTATTGTGGGTAATGCAATCATTCTTCTGGTGCTACGAGTACCGTGCTACACGCACGCATTCGCTCTCTTCAGAATCTTCCCAAACTCTTCCGCGTTCAAGCTCTTTTGTCCCACGAGTAATCCGGAAACACCTCCCTCAACGAGAATCGCGGATGTGTTTGCTTCTTCTACAGAACCGCCGTAGAGAATGGGGGGAAGAAACGCAGTATCCGAATCATACGCGTCAGTAAGCACTTTCCTAATAAAAATGGAAGTTTCGTGGACATCGCGCGGACTCATAGCGTCTTTCGCGCTCTTCCCTATCGCCCATACCGGTTCATAGGCAATGATAAGGTCGGTAAACTCTCGGCGGGTAAGTCCGTAAAGCGACGCTTTCAGTTGCCCTTTCAACTGTTCAAAATATCGTCCATCCGAGTCGCGTTCCCTCTCTCCGACACATACTATCGCCTTCAGTCCATCGTGAATCACCGCGCTTACTTTCTTCGCGATCACCTCATCCGTTTCTCCGAGCATTCGCCGTTCGGAGTGTCCCACAATCACATACGAGACGCCAATATCGGAGAGCATCTCGGGAGATACTGCTCCGGTTGCTCTGCCGGAATTCGTGTAATGAGCATCCTGAGCACCGAGCGCTACTCGGCTCGTTCCCGCATTCGCAAAAAGTCCGAGGTACACAAACGGCGGACAAATGACGGTCTGCGTCTGCTCCAGACGGCTCCCGATACGCTTCTCTTTTGCAAAAAGAATCCTCGCCTCGGCAATGGTTGGCGGATTCATCTTCCAGTTCGCTACAATTATTTTCTTCTTTTTCATAACGGTATTATATAGAAAAAAAGAGATAGTATCTATAGAACACGTGACATTCAAAAGAAAAACCCCGGCGCGTTAGAGTGCGCCGGGGCAGATACCTTACCAAGCAAGATGTATACAGACAGGGTTATTGGTCGGTAAGGTATCTACGAGTCACAGTGGGATCACGACAGAGAGCCATAGGTTCCTTTCGAAGAAACACCACGGGTTAATCGCCATAGTCCACCGTCGTCATGTTACTGACGACTGTCCGATGCGCGCTTTCGCGCGTGAGAGAACTCTTCTGATTGAGTACCTCCTGGTTAGGTTATTCGTCGTCCCCAACCTCACTTGCAATGTCCTCGTTACTGTTCGCGGTTCCAGATACTACAGTACTCCTCTCACACCAGCGAGTCAACCAAACCGTACTGCACAAAGGGATATCCTCGTTCTCCGCAAGGATACCCTTTGTAACTTTTAGGTACTCCGAGTATCACTCAACCTCCCTCCACGAATCAAAGGTGTATCCGCCCGCGGGACCGGAGGAAAAGAGGAGGTTCGCGAGTCCGGTTTCGTAAATCACCTTCGCACTGTTTAAGAGGGTCAACTTATACGCCGTAACTTCTTTTAAGCTCACGCTGTTCTGAAGAATAATCTCTCCATGTGGCGCGTACACGAGAAGTTTTCCCGATACGCTGTTCTCAACCTCAATCGCACTCGTGCTCCCACCGGACTCGGCACTCGTGTTCTGTGAAATAAACAGGACGAATGAATTCGGATGTCCCGACCCGGAAAAGGTCGCCGAATTTTTCAGACGGATCTTACCGGAAGTCGTCGGATTCGCGGGCGTATCCGCGATTATCGCGATACTTTTTTCGCCCACGGACGCACCGACGCGCACCGACGCGGTATTGGAAATCTCAATATCTCCCTCTACCCACACGTGCCCAAGCAGGGTAATTTGGTCGCTCCCGTCAATCTTGAGTGTGCAGGGAATCTTCTTCGGACCGAGGGAAACCGAACCGGACACGCTGTATATCCCGCCGGAACAGGTAACACTCCCTCCGGCAGCCGCGTCATTCTTCCACACCTCAATCTGCGCGTCCCCGATCGGAAGCGAAGAGGTCGCCTGGTCGGAGCTTCCGGGATGAAGTGTCCCGAGTACGGTCGTGTTGCTTATCGTTTGGTAGTAAGCGTCTCTATCAATGGTGGAATTTCGGATGGTGTGAGCATACGCGGAACTCGTCGCGTGTACGCCGTCTATGAGACCACTTTGTCCGGCGGATATGACATCACCTTTCACGAGATTTGAATTCTCTCCGGTGACCGGCCCGTTCGCCGAAATATTGCCGACCACGAGCGAAGTGTTTTTAAGATGGATTCCTCCTTCCCCCGACTGGACGCCATAGTTAAACGACGCGCCGGCACCCGTAAAAAGGTGCGCGGAGCTCTTGCGCACGAAAGAATCTTGGTTTCCCGAAGAAACCACCTGCTTGCCGTCAAATACGGTGGTGGTAGTTGCCACCGCCACCCCACTTCCGTACGTGATAGTTTCAACCGCGTCAACCGGAATGCTTTTAATCAATCGGTACAGCACATCCTGCGTGGCTCCTTCCGCGACATAAAAACTCCGCGCGCTTTTGGGAAGCGAACGCGCCGATTCCACCTGATTCATCACCGGCGCAACCACCCCGAGCACGACGGTAAGAGAGATCGCGAGAAAAAAAATGGCCGCGATGAACATTGCCTGACCTCCAGAATTACGGAATATGGAATATGGAATATGGAACACTGAAGGAATGCACTTTTTAGACCTCTGATGTTCCATGTTATGTGGTATATGTTCCATGATTATGTAGATTCGCATTTACTTCGTTGATTCGCATATCATTTGTTGATTCGCATCGGGGTTACGTAGATTCGCATCGAGCTCTAATATGAATCACGCAGTACCGCTGTCGCATAAAAGTGTTCCGAGCGTAGTGTCCTCCCGCTACCGCTTGAAAGTGTCATCTCAACCTTCACTCCCTCGGAACGAGGAGTCGTAATCTTTCGAAAAACCAGACTACCGAGAGAAGTCTTGTCACTCGTAAGCGCGCCGGTAACCGTTCCGTTTTCCGTAAGGTACAGCTGTCCGTTACTGACATAAAACTCAACCGTTTCAGTGTTGCCTGACGCATTCGTGCTGTTGAGTACAAGTTTCCCGGGATGCGAACCGAGCGCCGAGGAAGCGTCAACCGACTTCGCGTCGCGAATCTCGCGGATTATCCGTTCCAACGACAAACCTCCCTCCCGTTCAATGTTCTCGGCAGCGCGAAGATATCCAAACGAACGGGTAACGACAATGAGTGTCTCGGTTATCGCCACAAGAGAAAAGGAAAGAATGACGACGTAAAAGATCATTTCTACCAGAGAGAATCCACGATGATAAATACGAAGCACGAAATACGAAGCACGAAACAAATCTAAGATTTTAAATTTTAATTTTTTAATCATTTGAATTTAGATATTGTTTAGGATTTCGATATTCGGATTTCGGATTTCTAATCTCTTTACTACTCGAATAAATTGGTAAGATACGTCTCCACCTCGATGTTAACCGGGTTGGAGGAAGAAGCGGTTACTCGCACCGTGAGTTTCTTGGTATTTGGATCAAGCGATTTTGCTTCTCCCGATGTTACCCCGACGATATCCTTATCCGCGTTCCGCCGATACACCTCGTCAAGTTTGAAAGAGCGTTTGAAGGTTGAATCAATCAGCTCCTCGGTCGTGGTGGCGTTCCACGACGAGCCGTTCCACGACAGAGAGTACCAAGCCCCCGAAGTAAGCGCGGAGAGGTTGCTCCATCCGCTATCGCGCAGAAGTGTTACCGACTCAACTCCTTCCTGAAGCAAAAAGGACGCCTTCGCTCCGTCACTGTTCGTAAGTCCGACCTTCAGATAAAACGAAAAGGCGGTGACGAGACCGACCAAAGAAATCAAAATGAGAGCGGTGCCGATGACAACCTCAACAAGACTAACTCCAGCGTTTAGCGTATAGCGTTTAGCGTTTAGAAAAAACATAGGAAAGTTGCTTATACTATCTCACTAAACGCTAATCGCTAACCGCTACTTTATATATGCCACTCCCGTCGCGCCGATGGTAACCGTAGTGGAAGCGTTCACGTTGTTCACGAGCGAAAGTGTCACGATTCCGCTCTGCAATGTGCCACCGGAAAGTTTCTGAAATACGACCTCCGACCCTCCTCCCGAAAGCGAAACGGAAGAAATCTTCACTGCTCGGTTGAGTATCTGAATCTGATTTTCCGGAGACGCGGGAGAATAGGTTGTTCCGGAGAACAACACGACTTTTCGTTCTTCAAAGTGGACACCGTAGGCGGTTCCTCCTTTTGCCGATATCGTAAACGCTTGTGCTTTTGAAAGTAGAGAGACGATTTTTCCGGCCTCCAAACTCAACGCTTCCTCGCTGTTAACCGAGGAAAACGAGGAAACGCTTATGACGGAAACAATAGCCACAATCGCAAGCGCGACGAGAAGTTCAATGAGGGTAAATCCTGGAGAAGCGTTTAGCGTATAGCGTTTAGCGTTTAGAAAAAACATAAGAAGTTTGCCTATACTATCTCACTAAACGCTAATCGCTAACCGCTAGATTGAGTTCATAAGCGAGTACATCGGCGAGATCATGGCTATCGCGAAGAAGCCGACCGCAACTCCCACAATCACCATGAGCGCCGGCTCAATAACGGTAGAGAGATTTTTGGTCTTCTGATCCACTTCCTCTTCAAAGAAATTGCCGATCTCCTTGAGCATTACGGAAAGCTTGCCGGTCTCTTCACCTACCGCCATCATTTCGGGAAGCGCCGGCGGGAAAATATCCTCATGCGCGCGAAAAACCGAAGACATCGTCTCTCCTTTCTTAATCGCCTCGCGGGCGGAAAACAGTACCTCCTTGTAGTAACTATTGGAAAGTGTTTCAGCCGTGATGGTGAGCGCTTGCACCGCCTCCACCCCTGAAGAGAGGAGGGAGGAGAGCGCCTGTCCGGTACGCGCCGCGTTAGCTTCTCTGACGATAGGAGCGACTACCGGAATACGCAGTACCGCAAAATCAAACATCCGTCTGCCACGCTTGCTTTTTATCGCTGTCCATCCCCCCGCGAACAACCCCGCAAGTATCAAAAGTCCGAGTATCGCGTGATTCTTGAGTACGTCACTTATCCAAATCACCACCTTGGTTGAACGGGGCAAGTTCGCGTTAAGTTCCTTGAAGGTTTGCACGAGCTCCGGCACGATGAAAATAAACATGAGAATGCCGATAACGAACATCACGAACATGACAATACTCGGATACATCATCGCTCCCCGTATTTTGCGACGGAGGAGGTACGCCCGATCAAGCTGTTCGGACACCGTCACAAGAGCGGTTCCGAGATTTCCGCCCTCCTCCCCCGCCTTCACCATGGAGATGAAAAGGGAAGAAAATACTTTGGGATGCGTTTCAAGCGCCTGACTCAGCGTCTTTCCCGATGAAATGTTTTCAAGGAGCGAGGTTGCTACTTTTTTCAGCTTCGCGTTTCGCGTCTGCCTCTCCAACACCGCAAGGGCGCGCGAGATTGGGAGACCCGCGCCGAGCATTCCGCCGAGACTGCGCGCAAACACCACCTTGTCGTGCAACGAAATACGACCGAGAAAATCAAGCGCGTGGTTAAAATCAATCGACGACTTCTCCTTCGCCGGAACCGCCGAGAGGAGCGTCTCGCCGGATCCCGCAAGCTCGTGCGCGAGCGCGTACTTGTCGGTCGCCTCACGCTCCGCTTCATAAAACTCTCCGGTAGATTTTTCCGCTTTGTATGTAAACTTCATAGCTCGATACGAATCTACTTAATCTCGATGCGAATCAACGAATGATATGCGAATCTACTTAATCTCGATGCGAATCTACAAATGATAGTATACCGTATGAATATAATTATCCTTATTCGCGGCATTCGGGTCAGGTTTGTAGATTCGCATCGAGTCTACTCCGACACTACCCTCAATACCTCCTCAATCGTCGTGATTCCCTGCACGCATTTGAAGATGCCGTCTTCAATCATAGTAAGCATCCCCTCTTTCTTCGCCTGTATTTCAATATCCGCGCTCGTCCCACCCTTGATGATAAGGTCGCGTATGGTTGCCGTCACTTTGAGCGCTTCGTGGATACCGACGCGTCCCGAAAATCCATCGGCGCTGTCGGCGGAAGGAGTCGGCCGATAAAAGGGAATCTTCTCCCACACGGCGTCTTTCGGAACCGTACGTTCTTCTTTGAGCGCCCGAAGTACCCGTTCCAGGTCAACCGATTTTGACAGCGTGGCAATGCCTGCCTTGCCGAGAAGATACTTCTCCTTTGTGTCGCACAGTTTGCGCACCAAACGCTGAGCGATAATCACATTAACGGTGGAAACAATGAGAAACGGCTCCACCTTCATATCAATGAGACGAGGAATCGCGCCCGCGGCTGAATTGGTATGGAGCGTGGAGAGTACAAGGTGTCCCGTAAGCGACGCGTTAATCGCGAGCGACGCGGTTTCATTATCGCGAATTTCTCCCACCATGACGATGTCCGGATCCTGACGGACGAGCGCCCGCAAACCGTTCGCGAACGAAAATCCGATTTCCGGTTTAACCTGCGACTGATTGACGCGAGGCATTTGATACTCAATCGGGTCTTCAATCGTTGAGATGTTCACATCGGGAGTATTGAGGATATCAAGCATAGTGTAGAGCGTCGTCGTCTTTCCGCTCCCCGTCGGACCGGTCGTGAGCACCATACCCGTGGTCTGCTTGAGCGCCGTGTGAATCCGCTCCAGTGCGTCTCCGTGGAAACCCAGAACTTCCAGTGTAAAACCGGAAGCTCCCTCACGCAGGAGTCGCATCACCACCTTTTCCCCGAAGTAAGTCGGCAGAACGGAAACACGAATGGAAACCCTGTCTCCGCTGATTTCTATCTTGAACCGTCCGTCCTGCGGGAGGCGTTTCTCGTCCAGTTTGAGACCGGAGAGCACCTTGATACGCGCCGCGATACTCCCGGAAACATGCTTGGGCAGAATCATCGCGTCGTGGAGAATCCCGTCTATGCGGTAGCGAACCACCAGCTCATTTTCCATCGGCTCAATATGAATGTCGGAAGCGTTCTGAAGCACCGCGTGTTTGAGGAGCGTATCCGCGATACGCACGATGGGTAGGTCCTCGGCGCGTTTCTTGAGGTCGGAAGCGGAAACCGCTTCCTCCCCTCCCTCCGGAAGTTGTTTGAGCGCGTCGGTCTCCTCTCGGATGAGATCACCGAACTCGGCCTTGAGGGATTTCTGGTACTGAAGAAGTGTCGCTTTGACGGACGCCGTGTCCGTAAGCCGTGGCAGAATCTTCAGGTGCGTCTTCTTCTTGATAAAATCAATGGCGGCAAGGTCGTCGGTATCAAGCATGGCGACCTCAAGCGCGTCTCCCGATTTTTTGAACGCCACGATGTTGTGACTCCGCGCAACCGGTTCCGGAATGAGCGAGAGTACCGAAAAGTCTATCCTCTGCGCTTTGAGGTCAACGAAGGGAATACCGAGAAGGTACGCCTGCATCTTGCGCAGGTCGTCATCGCTAAGCTTTGTCTTTTGCACGAGTACCGCTCCGACACTCTGTTTCTTCTCGTCCGCTTCCTTTTCTGCCTGCGTCAAATCAGTTCGGGACACGAGCCCGGAATCTTTGATAAACTCGCGAAGTTGTTTTTCTTCAATATACACGGAACGGACGCGGACTAAGAACACGGAACGGACGCGGAATCGTTGTTATACACTCGACGAATAATTTCCACACCGTTCTCAGTTCCGAAATTAACTAAAAAACCAAGCTGAAAGTTCGTAACCTTTAAATAATACCAGAATTGTGATTTATCTTCTTGGCTTATGAGAGATTTACATTTGATTTCTAAAAAAATCTTATCATCTACGACAATATCGGGAATATATATCCCAACTTTTCGTGCCTTGAAAAAAATAGGGATCTGCTTTTCCTGCACTACTGACAAGTCATTATCCTCTAAGTATATAGTCAATGATCTCCTGTATACATTCTCCTTATGTCGGTTTCTAAATTATCTATATACTTCAAAACACCCACCACGGATTATATAAGATTCCCGTTCATAAAGTAGTTTGCTCATGCTTCCGCGTTTGTTCCGTGTTGTCTTTGTTCCCTGCCTGCGGCAGGCAGACCAGTTCAGTGTCTCCTAAAACTCCTCAAACACCGGTAGTTTGGATGGCTGACCACCTGTTGGTGGAGGCGTGATTACCGCTTCATCAGACTGGTCAACACGAAGTATTACCTCCTCGGTATCTGACGGACTTCCTATCGCAGTGAATATCAAGAGGTAATCTCCAGCTGGAATGAACTCGTTTGTCTCTACAAAGAAATCAATTCCTCCGCTTTTCCCATATGGAGATGGAAATTCATTGGTGAATTCCGAGTCATTAGCATTGGTAAATTGGTATGTCACAGCATAGGGCGTAGTCTGTATGGTTATGTTAGAAGAAAATGAACCAGTTTGCGAGCCGTCTATCTGACCTTTCTTAATATCATCAAGAATAGTGCTACCGTCTTTTACTTCAAAGAGAGAAAGCTCTGGTGTGCCGTTATATTCTTCACCAGAAGTGATAAAGAGACGTGTGGTTTGAGACCATCTCGTTTCGCTTTTATTTGAAACTGAAAGTTTGATAATTGCTGGATCCGCTTCAAGCCAAAAACCTGACGGAGGCGGAGGGGGGGTAACCGTTACATCGGTAGAGCAAGCGACATTTACATACTGATCTTCAAGATCGGCAATGCGGACACTCCCTTTCTTCGTTCCTGCATTGCTGTATGACATATCAAATGCGTGTGGCTCGCCATAAGATGTTGAAGTACATCCGTTCGGTAAACGGTTACATGCGGTGACAAGGTCGGGTTCCCCTGTCCATGTAAGTGTGTAAGGTGGAGTACCAAAATTCTCATCAGGGTCAGCGAACCAATTGACAGATTGATTGACCGTTCGATCAGTGGGCGATGCATAACATACTCCTGCCGGCGCTTCGCCGGTGTCGCGAACTCGGTCTCTTTGTTGAAATGTCGCACTGACCGTCTTATCGGCATCCATGCTGACAGTGCAGGTCGCGTTTTGCGCAAAGACACTGCAGTCCCCTCCCCACCCAAGAAAACGATTTCCCTCCGACGGAGTGGCGGTGAGAACTACCGTACTTCCTTTCCCGAACAGTTTGGTACAAATGGTGCCGGAAACTCCGCATGAAATCCCACCGCTCGCGCTTGTAATCATTCCGTTTCCGGTTACTGAAGCCGTAAGACGGTAGTCTGGGGAATCGACACCTGTTCTAATAATTACTGTTTTCTCCGCGCAGTTGTCCGCTTCGGCGTCATGGCTCTGGTGCCGTTCAACGATTGGATTTTGGGGTGCGTCAATCTGATTTTGCGGCGTGTCGGCGCACAGGCGGAAGGTATATGCGATTCCGTTCGTCGTGCCGATCGGGCTTATGGCAGGAGGAGCTATAGCATTGGCGGACGCGAGCGCGTTTAACGCGGGAAGTCCGAAGGTAGAGATAGAAAACCACGGGCTGTTCTCTATTTTGTAGGAGAACTCATTGGTGATTGTTCGTATCGTCCCTCCGGTACCGTGGATGTTATAGATAGTGCCCCCGAGTGTAATAGTTCCTCCCTCCAGATATGTATCGGGAGAACCCGCGAGCGGTTTGGTACCCGCGACCGTAATCGCGGAGGTAAGGTCGGGGTCTGCAATCGTCACGGTACATGGCGCGCTGATACTGCTAATGTCGGGAATACCGGCGGTTGTGCCTGTTGGCGTTACGGTTACGGTCGCGCTCTTCACCCCGTGAGTCGCGTAGGTCTTTGAAACCGACGCGCTACTTCCCGTCAGAGTGTCCGTACCACTCCACTGGTAGGTATAGAAACTTCCTGAAGGAGTAACGGTTGCCTGCCAGGTTACCGACTGATTCAACCCTGCGACAGGAGAAGAAGCGGAGCAGGTTACCTGTGGCGTCACGAACACCTTCACCTCGTTACTCATCACCGTTTCGGCTGACGCGAATGATGGTTGACCGAAAAGAAAAGAAACTAAAATCACCACACTCGCGAGCGTGCTTCTCCAGTAATTCGTATGGCAAGGTATGTTGTTCATATCAATCCGTCTTTAACGCGGGAGCAGTCCGTCTGTTCCCCGAAAACCACATTACCGCTCCAGTGACTTCAAAATCGCCTGCTCTTCTTCGGGAGTGAGCGGTTTCTGGTTTGATGTTTGGGGAGCTTCCAGTGACTTGAGTATCGCTTGTTCCTGCGCGGGAGAAATCTTCGCGGGCGCGGGACTCTCAAGCGACTTTAAAATCGCCTGTTCTTCTTCGGGAGTGATTGTTACTTCATCCCTGACATCGGTACCATCCGTACCTCCGCCAATTACCAACACAATCACGATGCCGACAATAACGACAACGCTTACGATAACAATCTTCGTAACACTCCATGTTGATTCAGGTTGCATATATTTTAAAAATTAATATTAATAATTGAGGGCGGGTATCCCCCTTACTAAAGGGGGTCAGGGGGTTGTTACGTTACGGAACAAAGTCGCAGTTGTTGGTCGGGGTACATGATCGGAACGCCATCACGGTGCCATTAGCCAATGTCGTGCGCGCTTTCGTGGCGTTCACATCGGTTACCGGAACGAGCGCCACATGGTACGCGACTCCATCCTCGGCAATCATAAGCGAGGAAGGAGGTGTCGGTAGAGCAATCGGATTCTCAATCGCGATATGCTGAATATCGGGATTCGTCGGGGTTCCCTGATTGACCCGCAGACCGATGTCAATGAAATTAATCTGGGGAGGACCGGTAACCGTCAGAAGAAAGGTTGTGATCTTAATTGGGACTTTAGTTCTTGACTGGTCGGTGCACGCAAAAGTCTTTGTTGCATTAAGTTGCCAACTCGTTATGGGGGTGGATACACCGGTTTCCGATGAACTATTTGTACCGGTTACCCATGAACTAGTAGTCCAGTTATTCGCGCCACAGGCGCCGTTTGCAAAAGCTCTATACACCTCGTCCGCCCCGGTCCAATCGGTTATATTCAATGTTCCGTACGCCAACACTTTCTCGCTGACGGGGTAATAACCTTCGGGATTACTGGCGCAATGTATGATGGTACCACCGATAACACCACCCGAAATGCGACCTTGATCAGCAAATTCCGTCAAACAACTTCCTCCAATAATCGGGTCGGGGGTACCAGTTACCTTTACCTTGTACACTTCTGCCGGAGTCGTATTAGAGGTGGAAAGGGAGAGAGTACTTCCAAAGGTTGGACTGCCCTTGAGCGGAGTAAATGCTGTCCCGATTGAAGGTTCTATGTTTCCAATCAGTGTTCCGCTTGAATGTCGCACCGAAGCGGAAAGCGATACCGGTCGAGTCGGAGGAGCAACGAGGTTCGCGCTTATGGCACTATTCACCGAAGCGCCTCGTTCCACAGCTTTGTTGCCGTCGTTTGCCAGTGTGTAATCAAAACCGGTACTCGGATATCTAAACAAAATGGTCGTTGGGAGAGAACAGTTGTTAAACTCACCCACACCATTATTCTCATCGTCTCCTCCCTGCGTTTCGTTAATATTCCCGACAACATTCGGGTTAATGACTGTCTGTGGTAGATCTACACAGTAGGTAAAGGCATAGAAAGTAACAGCACCAGGAACGGTTGAAGCGGCGGTTCCACTTGAACTGTCCGAGATACTGACGGGACTTAAGACGGTAGCGCCAGAGGCAAGCGGGCTATCAACCTCTGCGAAATTATTAATAATGTCACTGGGAACCGTCCAGTAGCCAGACATGTCAATGTAGCTTCTTTGAAATTTTACAAAGAACCTACTACCGTCAGCCACAGCGCCGGGTCCTAAGTTCTTTGGCTTGGCGGAAAGGGTGATGGTGGTTCCAGGAACAAAATAGGTTTGGGGCTCTCCATTAGCATCAGTTTCAGTGTACGTTGTGCCGGTAATGACGGGAGTGTTATAAGGTTTGAGATCGGTTGGGACGAGGTCGGGTCTCATGGCTCCGTCACAAACAGTCGCAGGCGCGCGAACAGCAGTAGAAACTACCCACCCTGATGTTGGATTGTAAGTGTAAGGATATACTGCATACATCTCGTAACGATATATATCTCCAGACTTGAGAGGGTTATTTATTTCATCATACGGCGAGGGATCACTATAAGTATAGGATGACAAATTACCTGAAACGGGGGGGGTGTTGGGATCTCCATTTCCAATCCAAACACTACCTCCCGATGTTTCGTTGAACCGCTTAATCCAGTACTTCATATTCAAACCCTCACTACCAGGAGGAGCAGTCCAGCTCAGATTTATCCTGCTCGGGCTTGTCCCGCACGAAGCGGGAACAGCGTTAAAATTTTCGGGTGGAAATAATCCGTTCACCGGAACGGTAACCGTATCGGTGACAAATCCTCCATTCGTGGTTGTGCAACTTATCAGGAAAGTCGTATCGGCTGTTAATGGGGAACTGGCTACTCCCGGATATCCTTTCTGGGTAGCTCCTCCCGTATTAAAGCCGTAACCATAACACTTGACAGTCCCCTCTGATACCCATGTGAGATTAGCGGCAGTGTTATAAGCTATTGGCTGAACGGGGTCATCCGGGGGACCGTTTTTCCCCTGTCCATTTGCCATAAGGTCAACACTTGCCGAAGTATCAGGGGAAGGAGCGGGAATGGGATCAGGTGAGCTCACAATGATAACAGGAGGTTCAACCGTTGATCCGTCCGGACAAGATCTTGCATCCCCGTTAATAGGGTCTTCGTCATACCAAACACCCGTGCAATCAACGTCATATCCTAATTCACCGCTGATAACACAAGCGACCGTGTTGGTACTGCCGGAAAAGGGAATCTTTGTACCGTCCGGACAAACATAATTCGCGGAAAAGCCAGAGCCAATCGGAATAGCGTAACGACCCTGTGTGATCTTTGACAACCGAATGAAGTAATCCAGACAAGCTCCGCCAACTTCTGCCAGACCAGGTCCATTGCAACCATATTGAGAGCCGTGACTAAGAGCAGAATTTATAGAACCGTTGGAAATTGATCCGCCCCAACTTAATGTATCCAGCGACCGAAGACTGCTGGATCCGGGGGGATTGTACATTCCCGGAAGAGCCATATACAGATTGCTGAGAGCCTGTTGCAAAGCATCAAATTGATTAGAAGTAAGATTGCTTTTGGCAACTTTCTCTTTTTTACCGTCACCGTCGATGTCTACCCATAAATAATCAAAACCGTATATGGAAGCATTACTGCTAAATTCCATATCAACGAACTGTTCACAGCCAGTAACCGTGAGATTAAATGGAATACTCATATCAAAAGGATACGGAGGCGGTTCAATTTTATATACGTAAGGAATATAAGAGGGTGTATAAACCACCCGGCACCCTGCATCCGCTTTTCCCGGCACCGCGAAAAAACCCGACAGAAAGATGACGGCAATCGTTGCAAACAGGTATGGGGTTTTTTTGTGTGTCATGAAAAAGTTTTTGATGGTATTTATCTTTCAGTGAAAAAATAGGGAGTGGCAGGGATTTCCGAGAGTTTGTTCGTGCTTTACTGCGTCATGAGCCACATTCTGCCTGTCGCCGGACTGGTTGGATTCCCTTGCGCGGCGGTACGAGTTTCAATGATAAGACCTCCCGTTGCTTTTATCGGTCCTTCCCGAACTTCAAGTTTAATCCCAGCTGTCGGTGTGCCGTTGGCACTATCAACGAGTACGCTTCCTGTTGACCAAAGCCCATTCGTTTTAATGGAGCGATCGGTAATTGCACCTCTGCCTGTAACACTCTGGAGTGTGTCCGTATCGGTGAATGTACCAGTTTGGTCAGTGTCGCAGTTCAGACGATTATTTGTGGTATCCCAAACAATTTTCTTATTATTAGCGGCGGTGCATGTCGCGATATTCAAGGTATTCAATCCGAGAACGGTGTTGTTGGTAATCGTAAGACCATTATTGGTAGTGTAGGTAGTGCCCCCACCTCCTGTGGGAGTCTGCCATCGCGCTAATCCAGTGCTGTCAACCGCAGTGAGCACCTGTCCCCCGGTAGGCATTCCGCCGGTTACTTTTAACTCCGTCGCTTGTACCCGCCCTGCCACATCAAGCTTGGCGCCGGGTGCCACGGTACCGATGCCGACATCGCCGTTCGGCAACCATGTCTGCCACGCATTGTCATACGCCTTCCCGATATACGCTCGGGTAAAAGTCTGCCCGCTTCCGTAACCACCAAGTCCAAAATCTACGGAACTAACAGCATTCTCAAGTTGCAACAGATTCCGAGCCCACCCACTGCCGGTATATCCGTTATGAATCGCTATCTGTTCGCCATTTAACCGGGTGGAAAAACTATAATCACTATTATCTATCCGAAGTATATCTCCTCGTCCGCTACCGGAAATAGTGAGTTTGGTGGCTGGATTGGATGTGCCGATTCCGATATTGCCGGCACTGTTGATGACCAACCTATCCGTGTAACTACTTCCGGGGAGGATTGAGGTGGTATTTGATTGGGCAATAGCGAAGGTGGCGGTTGAACCGTAGGCGAGTTTGCCGTAACTTCCGTATTTTTTGACAAAACCGAAGCGGTCAGAACCGGCATCAAAACCGAAGTAGGTATTATCGGCGATACCGCGGAAGGATCCTGCGACATCAAGCTTGGTTGCCGAAGGCGCCGGTGTGCCGATGCCGACACTGCCGTCAACAACGGCATTGCCTCCTCGTAACCATAACCCTGCGGTCGTGATGATTTGGTCAGTTGTCCTTCCCCTGCCGGTCACACTCTGCAGAGTATCGGCTTCGGAGAGGGTGCTCGGTGTCTGCCAGCTCGCAAGACCGTTCGCGTCGGAGGTCAGGACTTTGTTTGTTCCGGGTGTTCCTCCTCTGATTTTTATCTGTCCATCCACGTCCAGTTTGGCGGTGGGAGTTATACTGCCTAGAGCGACATTTCCTTGAGCTACCGTGAGACCCGTACTGACGGATGTTCCTCCCGTGTTCACGGTGATCGGCGCGCTGGTCGTGTTCCCCCTGCCTGTCACACTCTGGAGCGTGTCCACATCGGTGAATGTCCCCCCTTGCTGGTCGGTACTGCAGACCAAAGTGCCCGCTGTGTTGTCCCAAATAATCTTCTGCGTGGCGCCCGTGCAATTTGAAATGTTCGTTTTGTTTAACCCAAAAATTGTACCAATAAGCACGAGACTCGAGTCAGCGGTGTAAGTGTTTCCTCCTGTAGGAGTCTGCCAGCTCGCGAGACCGTTCGCGTCGGAGGTTAGGACTTTGCGGTCTCCTGCCCCGTTCGTAAGCTTGATGTCAGTCGCCTGAATTCGCCCCGCTACTTCCAATTTGGAAGTGGGAGCAATTGTGCCGATGCCGACATTACCTGTCTTTTGGAAACGCACAATCTCGGTTCCGTTATTCTTGAAGATGTAATCCCGTTGCCCGGCGGTTGTGCTGTCAATATTAAAAATCAAATTATGATTAGTACTGTCTGTTTCATCCTGGTCATAGGTGATAGTGCCATCGCCATCGGACACCAGAAAACTGAAGTTTTCATTGGAATTACGACCTGTCTTAAAGTTATTGCTTGCCGTGCCGGAATAGAAGAGTTGGTTCTGTCCCCACAATTCCAATTTGGCGGTCGGCGACATTGTCCCAATTCCCACACTACCATCAATGAGCACATTGCCGTTTGACCAGAGACCGTTTGTTTGGATTGACTTATTAGTAAAGTTCCCCCGATCAGTCACCAGTTGGAGGGTATCGGTATCAACAAAATTGCCACCGGTGGGAGTCTGCCAGCTCGCGAGACCGCTCGCGTCGGAGGTGAGGACCTTGTTTGTTCCAGGATTTCCTCCCCTGATTTTTATCTGTCCATTCACATCAAGAGTAGCCGTGGGGAATATGCCAACCCCGAAGCTCCCCTTCTTGAATTGAGAGGATGCGCCCGTATGAATCGGCGCGTCACACCCCGGGTCTTCCGGGTTGCAAGTAGGTGGTGGACTTTTGGGCGCTACCCAATTGGCATACAACGGAACGGCGCTCCCGAAAAACAACGCGAGGAGCGTAATCACTAATGCGTTGCGTGTGGTGATGAATCTCATAAAAATGTATGAAAATAAATAATAAAATATTGAATCTAGTAAAACGTAGGGGTGACACCGCAGTGAGATAATCGCGGACTGGGGGTTTTATCCGTACCCGTTCGTCTGCCTGAACGTACTGTGGTGGTATGGGCGGGTTGTATTCGTATCATTCGCATATTCATATTCTTACTCTCCTAAAAGCTATCAGCTAAAAGCTTCTGGTAATTTATCATCATTGTAACATTCACAAGAACTCATTTGAAGTGGAAAAGACCAATTACGGCTTCTGTAAAGCGGTAAAAATCGCCTCTCGTTCCGCGTCGGTGAAGGCGTAGAGATGCGCCTTGGTGAGCATAATGCCCCCTATTTCCCCTTTTTCTTCAATAGAAAGGGAACTCCCGGACCGAATCCGAGACAAAATCTCCGCTTTTCGCTCCGATACATCACCTCGTTTCTCGTCCGAAGTCAGTTGCAGGGCGGGAGAAAGCGTAGGCGCCGACGGAATATCCGCCTCCGTGGTGCCATCATCCGGAGCAGAAGAAAAACCGCCAAACAGCCAGACGCCAAGCACCACAGCCAAAATAATGGCGGTAATGACAACGGTATTCTTCTTTTCTCCTTCCATGCGGGTCAAAGCTCACCTTATAGGAGAAACCCTTTCGGTGAAATTAAAAAACTGGTGAAGTCTCATCTTGCAGGGACTCATTCGTTCCTGAATTATACCGCAAAAAGAGATACAGCGGTGTTGATAACATTCTTCTGGTGTAGTTGACATCCTGCTTGTTGACAACCGATACCCCTCTCTGCTACCCTTTATGTATTCAGTGTTCGCCTGCCGAGGGCGGACATTTTTATTAAATTGTATATACCAAAATACGAAAGTTACTAACCATACAAACGTTACGAACCCCATACGAAACTACAAAACTCTAAAGGCGCTTTCCATTAGTATTTTCGTAAGAAGTTGGTATGATTTGTATCGTTTGTATTGTTCGTATACTTGGTATGTTCACCTATTATGTTTGATCTAAAAGTCATCAACTCCGTCCTTGAACAGCTCGAGGGAGAACGCGGCATCCCGAGGGAACGCGTGTTTGAGGCGATTGAAGCGGCGCTCGCCACCGCGTACAAGAAAGAGTACGGTAAAAAGGGGCAGATTGTACGCGCGAAGTTTGACCCGGACACCGGCAAGGTGGAATTTAACCAGGTGAAAATCGTCGTGGACGATACCCGCGTGATTCCTGAAAAAGAAATGGCGGAGATGGAGGAAAAAGAAAAAGAACGCGACCCTGCGGATGAGCGCATCTACTTCAATCCGGAGCACCACATCATGATTGAAGACGCCAAAAAGATAAAGAAGGATGTGGCTCTTGATGATGAAATAACCTTCCCGCTGGAAGCCAAATCGGACTACGGACGCATTGCGGCGCAGACCGCGAAGCAGGTCATCATCCAGAAAATCCGCGAAGCGGAAAAAGTGTCCGTGATGAACGAGTACGGCGCGCGACAGGGAGAAATCGTGAATGGCACGGTCCAGCGCGTTGAGCGTGGCAACCTTTTCATTGATATGGGTCGCGCCACCGGCATTCTTCCCTACGAAGAGCAGATTCCGGGAGAACGGTACCGCCAAGGAGAGCGCGTGCGCGCGTACCTGTACCGCGTGGAGGAAACACCGAAGGGCATCTTCCTCAAACTCTCTCGCTCACATCCGAAGCTCCTCCTTGAACTCTTCAAGCTGGAAGCCCCCGAGGTGGCGAACGGTACGGTAGAAATCAAAGCCATCGCGCGTGAACCGGGCTCCCGCACGAAAATTGCCGTCGTTTCAAACGACCCTCACATTGACCCTGTCGGTTCCCTCGTCGGACAGCGCGGAGTCCGCGTCTCAACCGTCATGAGCGAGCTTGGCGGAGAAAAAATAGACATTATTGAGTGGTCGGAGATTCCGGCAAAATTCGTAGAGTCTTCCCTTTCACCGGCTGAGGTGCTCTCGGTCTCAATTGACGAGCAAGAGAAAAAAGCCATCGTGGAGGTAACCGAAGAAGAGCAGTCGCTCGCCATCGGCAAAGGCGGACAGAATGTGCGTCTCGCCGCGAAGCTCACGGGGTGGAAAATTGACATTCGCTCCGCCAAAGGCGAAGCTCTCGCCGAAGCGGAAGCGCCTGCGGAACCGACGGTAGAAGCAACTCCTCAAACGAGCGGGGACACTACCGTGGAACAAACAATCAACTCCGAAAAAGCCACCGTGGTTGACGGAACAAGCGATCAGCCACCTGCCACGGAAGAAAAGCCTGAAAAAGAGAAGAAAGAGTAGTTACACAAAAGCGACCTTTCGGTCGCTTTTGTCTTTTGTCATTCTCGCGCAGGCAGGCGGGAGCGCAGGGTGTTTTTCGTAATTTCGCCCGCCCGAACGACTGGAATCATTCAGTCGGGCAGGTATTTTGTTCGTAGTTCGTATTGTCATAACAACGTCATGATTGCGAATTTGCCCACTCATGGAGTTTTTTATTACGCAGGTCGCGAAGCCATGCCGTTTCGCGCCACTCGGTCAGAGCAGTAATTTTCCAATTGAAAAAAGTATCATGCTCTTTCTCGTAGAGCGCCCGTCCATCTTCTACCACAACACGCATGAGTGTCGGTGATGCTTCGGCGAGATCAACGATTTCAACATCATCGCGTCCGAATGCATTTGAAAAATCACCCCAGACTTTTGTTTGCGCATCAAACTCAAGCGCTTTCTTTCCAATGACCGCGATATCAATATCGCTCTTTTCATGTACTCTTCCTGTCGCCTGCGAGCCGAATAACGCCACGAAATTTAATCCGTATCTTTTTGCGATCTCTTCAGCTCCTTTCTTCGCTTGTTCCATATCAAACGCTTTCATGGAAATACTATACCACAAAAAAGAAAAAGACGGGGCATATTGCTCTTCTCCAAACTTCTGCTATTCTATGGAACATTGTTAATCGTCTGGATTCCCGCCTCCGCGAGAATAACAGAATTGAATAGTTTTGTTATTCAGTCATTCAGTTATTAGTTATAAGTAATTGTCTATGAACCCAATCATTCAATTCGCCATCGGTTCGTCGTTACTCGCCATACTCTACGGAATTCTTTCCGCCCGTAACATCCTCAAGAAAGACGCGGGGAGCGAGCGAATGAAAGAAATCTCCGCCGCGATTGCGCAGGGCGCGAAGGCGTACTTAAATCGCCAGTACAAAACAATCGGCATCATCGCGGTTATCCTCGCGATTATTCTCTACATCGCGTTCAACGCGACGACCGCCGTCGGGTTCTTGGTCGGCGCGATTCTTTCCGCGCTCGCGGGATACATCGGGATGAATGTGTCGGTGCGCGCGAACACTCGTGTCGCGAAGGCAGCCGAAACGGGACTTAAAGAGTCGCTCGCCATCGCCTTTCAAGGCGGAGCCATTACGGGACTTCTGGTAGTCGGACTCGCCCTTCTCGGCGTTGCCGGATTTTTCGCTGCGACCGGAGATGTGAAAGCGCTCATCGGACTTTCGTTCGGCGCTTCTCTCATCTCGGTGTTCGCTCGGCTTGGAGGAGGTATCTTCACCAAGGCCGCCGATGTCGGAGCCGACCTCGTCGGCAAAGTTGAAGCCGGTATTCCCGAGGACGACCCCCGAAATCCGGCGGTCATCGCGGATAACGTGGGCGATAACGTGGGGGACTGCGCCGGAATGGCGGCGGACCTGTTTGAAACCTACGCGGTAACCGCGATCGCCACTATGCTCCTCGGCACCATCATCTTCCCTGATTTTGAAAACGCTCTTCTCTATCCCCTCGCGCTCGGCGCCGTCGCGGTAATTGCCTCCATCATCGGAACGTTTTTTGTACGACTGGGGAAGTCAGGAAACCCCGTAAAATCGCAAGGCGACCACGGGGCAAGCATCATGGGCGCGCTCTACAAAGGTTTGATTGCGTCCGGAGTTCTTTCCGCTATCGCTTTTTATCCGCTCACGAACCGACTCATGGACGGAAACGGGCTCTATGAACCGAGCGCTCTGTTCTACGCCTCACTCATTGGACTTTTGGTAACAGGACTTTTGGTTTGGATCACCGAATACTACACCGGCACCTCCCACGAGCCCGTGCAATCAATCGC
>ORJL010599399.1_pt1 | contig 34508 bp, 35 predicted proteins | sample 1779941 | NCBI WGS metagenome assembly ORJL01 (sample SAMEA104232317, study PRJEB22302) | groundwater metagenome | biome: forest; feature: aquifer; material: groundwater | place: USA | collected 2011-08-07 | depth 5.8 m | reverse complement strand
GGATTTGAACCGAGAAACCCTTGCGGGAATCGGTTCTCTTTGCGTTTGCTTCAAGACCGACGCAGTACCAGATTGTGCCACGGTGGCTTTATGGTTTGTGATTGTGAATCGCAGCCAACGGGGCGACCGCAGAACTCATTCTGCGAGTATGCCACGGTGGCTTTATGGTTTGTGATTGTGAATGTAATGAACAAGCTATCGTGGCGACCGGAAACCTCAGTTTCCGTGTATGCCACGGTGGCAGTACAGACCATCAAACACAACACTATTTTTAAGCTTTGCCAGAATTAATGTGACTTTTCTTCTCGTCGATGACCGTAAACTATATAAAGGACTTCTGTCGGCAATTTAAATAGTTATATGTGATAAAAAGTATATTTTAAAAAAAGAGTGTGTTTGTTTCGTCGTGTGTCAGTCTTTGTGACTGTGCTTGCACTGTTGCGAAACTCACAAAAGGGGTGAATCATGCATTATGGCAAGAATTGTCCTGACTGTGGTTCTAAGAACTTATTTGTAAACCGCGATAAAGGTGAAGTCATCTGCAAAGAATGCGGTCTTGTTGTTGAAGACAAGATGGTTGAGCATGGCCAGGAATGGCGCGATTTTGATTCAGACGGTGGCGCAAGTGACGGAGGCTCGCGCGGTTCTGGACAGCCAATGACTTACACACAGTATGACCAAGGCTTAGGCACAGAGGTTGGTCACAGATCTGATTTGTTTCAGCTTGGTTCAAAAGACAGAAATAAATTCTTTCGCCTGAGAAAATGGCAATCACGCATTTCAACAGCAATAGAAAGAAACCTTAAACTAGCACTTGCAGAACTCAAACGAGTATCAAGTTTTCTCAAACTGCCAAAATCTGTAGAAGAAGAAGCAGCTATGATATACACTCAAGCAGTACAGCGCGGACTTGTTCGCGGACGCTCTATGGAATCAGTAGTTTCAGGAGCATTATATGCTGGATGCAGAAGACATGAAGTGCCACGCACACTTGACGAACTTTCTGAAGCCTCAGGCATTGAAAAAAAGGAAATAGGAAGAACATATCGTTTTGTGACTCGTGAACTAGGCATTAGCATACTGCCAAGCAATCCTGCAGACTATATTGCACGATTTGCCTCAAGCCTTAAGCTCAGCCCTGATGCGCAAACCAAAGCAGTAGAAATTCTTGAAGAAGCACAACACGAAGAGCTCACCTCAGGCAGAGGACCAACAGGCATTGCAGCAGCAGCACTCTATGTTGCAGCATTAATGCACGGAGAAAAACGCACACAGCGCGAAGTTGCAGATGTTGCAGGAGTCACAGAAGTTACTATTCGCAACAGATATAAAGAATTATTAGAGCGTCTCAAGCTTGAACAAAAAATCAAGAAAACAAAGAAAAAAGAAGGAAAGCATAAGTGATAAACTAACTCTTTATATAAATTTCCTGAATCTCTTTGCATAAAAATCTACTACTTTTCCTTTTTTGATAAAAACACCTTCTTTTTTTAGAAGATTTAGTTTATTTCATTGTTGGGTTCAATACCCCGCAGCTTGCTGCGGTTTGTGCGTACAACATGAAATATTGAAAATGCCGGTCGCGAAGCGAGAAAACAGGCGAATACTCCTATCCCACAGCTTGGTTGAAGATTGAGAACAATCTGCAACCTACGAACAAATTGAGTATGCTGTGAAGTGAGCGAAGCGAACGATGGGTAGCCTGTTTTCAGGCATTTTCTTTATTTTTGCACCCGCTTGCAAAACCGCCAATCCTGCCATTATTGCATACCACGCGATGACAAGGAACTTGTGGTGCAAAAGGGTTTTTGTTCAAAGCAGCGCCAACTGCACAGTAAATCAATCCTCTGCTGCCTAATGCGTCGCCAATATCTTTATATGAGCTGACTCTACCTCGCGGAATTTGATTACATAAGGCATACACTTTGTTCTGAAATTTTGTTGGCATCACCTGAATAATGCAAGAATTTGTTTATATTTATTTGCATCCTGAGAATATTTTTTAGCAGCAGCACGAATTGTGGTTGGAGTGATATTGATTTTCTTTGCTTGCAGCTCTGCAGGAATGCTTGCAATGTATTGACAAAATTGAGTAACATTTTTTGGAAATTCAGAGTAATGCGATCGTTCAAAATCAATCATAACAGGTTTATTCTGGCTGATTATGATGTGTTTGTATGGATGGTGCATTTCTTCCTTTGTAATCTTGTGCCGGTCTAATGCTATGCACTGATCCAGCACTTTCTTTAACACATGCAAGATTGCTTGTCGTTGCGCAGTGTGTAGCCACTCTTGTATTCGCATTCCAGACAAAAGTTCCATGATCAGATAGTGTTCTCCTGCAAGAATAAGTCTTGGACCAATAGAAATCAGATTAAGCTTTTCAAGCCAGAGTGCCTCTTTTTGCAGAGTATTTTGAGCATGACTTTCAGGATTTATTGTTTTGATGGCAACAGGCTTGCCTTTGTAAATACCTTTAAGCACAATACTGCGTTTGCCTTTTGCAAAATAGCAGATGGCTCTCACACCACCTGTGTTTAGTTCATCAAGAAGTTTTGACTTAGTAAGCTTGTAAACATATATATCCTCAAAAAATATGTGTTGCTGAGCTATTTGTTCAAACAAAAGCAAGTGCTTTGTGATAAGAGTATTAACTTTTTGTTTATTTGTTCTGCTTGAAAACAAAAGCAAAATAATGCCTTTGGGATTGAGGTGATTTGCTGCTTGAGAAAGAAACTTTTCAATCATTTCAAAACCTTTTGGCCCTCCAATAAGCGCATCATCACAAGGCGCGCCATCATCAGGAAGGTATGGCGGATTAAAAATAATTGTGTCAAAACACTTTTTGACCTTGCTAAACAAATCGCTTTGAGCAAAATGTATCTTTGGATTCTTGATCTTTTTTTTACAATACTGAATTGCTTGCAGGTTTTTGTCAACACCAAGAACTGAGAGTACATTATTTTTTTGACCTGAGTTTATTGCTTGGATGCCAGTGCCTGTGCCTATATCTAAAACAGTGCCGTGCGCATGGTGTTTTACTTGCTCTGCGAGCAAGAATGAATCTTCTTGAGGTTCATATATCATAGAGCAACAAGCAGGAACTAACTTAAGAATGTTGTGCTGCGTGATACGACAGCTACAGGATGGCAATTGATAAAAAAATTTGTTTGCAAGAAGACAAAATTATTTCATCACACCTAAACATTTAGTTTCCCTGTGCGTGCATTGTTCGCATTCCCATTGAATATATTTTGCATTACCAGAAATAGAGCTAAAATGCTTAAGCATTCTTCCTTCGCATTTTGGGCACTTGCTCTCATCCCTTAAGGAATCATCTTTCATTATGGCTGGTTTGCTGTTTTCGTATTTAAATCTTACGTGTTTTGAAAATAGAACTCTCTATACGTCTTTTACTACATTAAATAAAAAAATGTAAAGAAAAAATGTGCGCGACGAGAAACATTCTCGCGCGCTAAATAAAGTATCTAACTATCGTTTCTTTGCTTTCTTTGCTTTCTTCTTTGCTGCCATCGGTTGTTTCCTCCGTTTTTAAAACAAACAGATGCACTTGTATTTAAATATATGTGCTTCTTGTGAAAAAACCATTCTAAGTTGCAGAAAATATGAGTTGCGCTAATTGTTTTTTTCGCGTAGAAACATTTTTATAGACGACAGGTGGAGTGATAGTAAAGGACATAAATTTTTAGACATAGATGTGTCCTTTGCTATTAAGAATGGGCAACTATAGTATAACTATTTTTGTCTGTGAGCATAAGTGAAAAGAGGAGTGTATGAAAAAAACTATTGTGAAAAAAATAATTGCTCGCGAAGTTCTTGATTCTAGGGGCAATCCAACTATTGAAGTTGATGTGTTTACTTCTGCTGGTTATGGAAGGGAAATGGTGCCGAGTGGAGCGAGTACAGGAAGGCATGAAGCAAAAGAATTGCGTGACGGTGGAAAGCGATTTTGCGGAAAAGGAGTGCTCAATGCAGTTCGCAACATAAACAAGATTATTGCGCCAAAAATAACGGGAATGGATGTTTGTGAGCAAGAAGCGATTGATGCAAAACTTATATTTCTTGACGGTACTCCAGACAAGTCTTATCTGGGCGCGAATGCTATCACGGGTGTTTCACTTGCTGTTAGCCGCGCAGCTGCTGTTGCACAACAAAAACACATGCATGCATGGGTGCAAGAAATTGCGCACAGCAAAAAATGTATCATCCCTGCACCATTCATGAATGTCATCAATGGAGGAAAACACGCTGGCACAAATATTGATTTTCAGGAGTTTATGATTGTTCCTTGCGCGAAAACATTTTCTAAAGCATTACAAATTGCTTCAGAAACATATCATGCACTTCGGGAGATCATCAAGAAAAAAGATGGTGTTGCTGCGACTAATGTGGGTGATGAAGGAGGATTCACGCCGCATTGCCATGGCACAGAGTGCACTGTTGCAGAACAAGTGCAAGAACCTCTTGAATTATTATCGCAAGCAGCAGAAAAAGCAGGCCATGAAAAAAATATTGTATTTGCTGTTGATGCAGCAGCAAACGAGCTATACAATAGCAAAACAGGCAGATACAATGTTCAAGGAAAAAAAATGAGTGCTGAGACACTTGCTGAGATCTATTTAAACATGGCTGACAGATATCCTCTTGTTTCACTTGAAGACCCTTTTGCAGAAGATGACTGGAAAGCATTTGCTGAACTCACATATGATTTGAGAGGAAAAACACAAATAGTGGGTGATGACTTATTATGCACAAACCCTGAACGCATATTTCGCGCAATAAAACAAAATGCATGTAATTGTCTCTTGCTTAAAATAAACCAAATAGGAACTATCACTGAAGCAATCCATGCAGCACATCTTGCTTCAAGCGCAAATTGGAAGACAATGGTAAGCCATCGCTCTGGAGAAACTGAAGATCATTTTATTTCAGATTTTGCTGTCGGCTTGGGAAACCAGCAAATCAAAGCAGGAGCTCCATGTCGTGGTGAGAGAACTGCAAAATACAATCAGCTCTTGCGTATTGAGCAAGAAGTAGGAAAAAAAGCGCGTTATTGCGGAACAAGGTGCGGTCTATGAATCTTATTTTTGGAGGAACAAACAGTGCACCGCTTGCAAAAGAAATTGCGCTCAGGAGCAAGTCTCAACATGCCATTATGCGCGTGAATCACTTTCCTGATGGAGAACTCTACATTAGATTCATGAGTTCAGTGAAACAAAAAAACATTGTCATTGTAAATTCAATGCAGCCAAATCCTCAAGAAGCACTTGGAGAAATTTTATTTGCTGCACTCACTGCAAGAGCTCAAGGCGCAAAAAAAATAGTGCTTATTATTCCTTACATGGGGTTTATGAGGCAAGACAAACAGTTTCATACCGGAGAATCAGTATCATCTCAATCCATGGGTTTTCTGCTTAGCAAAGTTGCAGACAAGATCATCACAATAGATCCGCACTTGCATAGATACCACTCGCTATCTCAAGTCTTTAGCATTCCTGCAATTCACCTAAGCGCAGTATCAGCTCTTGCTCAGCACATTAAGGAGCACTGGACTCGGGCGACTATTATAGGCCCTGATGGAGAAAGCAATCAATGGGCGACTGCTGTGGCAAAAATAGCTGATTGTGGTGTAGTTATTGTCAAGAAAAAAAGATATACTGCAAATAAAGTGCGAACAAAATTGGTAGACAGTGGGTTTAAAGACAAGACAGTGATTATTGTTGATGATATCATAAGCACAGGGCACACAATGCACGAGGTGGTAAAACAGTTACGTGCAATAGGTGCAGCTCATATTATTTGTATGGGCGTGCATGGAGTCTTTGCTTCAGGAGCACTTGTGCGACTACAAAAAGCTGGCGCGCAGGTGATAACAACAGACACTATCATAAATCCAACTTCAAAAATATCTGTAGCAACACTTCTTGCAGAGGCAATTCAGTGAACAAAGTCGCGCTTATTGTGCTTGATGGCTGGGGTGTGCGTTCAAATAAAAAAGATAATGCAATTGCCCTGGCAAAACCAAAATTCTTTCATTCACTGCTCACAAAGTATCCTAACACAACACTGCGTGCTTCAGGAGCTGCAGTAGGCCTGCCAGCAGGAGTTATAGGCAATTCAGAAGTGGGACACTTACACCTTGCTGCAGGCAGAGTAATCATGCAAGACATGGAACGCATTAATCAAGAAATACAAACAAAAAGATTTTACTGCAACAAAATTCTTAAAAAAGCATTTAGAAAAGCAAAAACTTCACGCTTGCACCTTATTGGATTAGTAAGTGCTGGAGGAGTGCACAGTCATATTAACCATCTTTTTGCATTAATGAATCTTGCACGAAAACACAATCTCATTGATGTTGTAATCCACGCAATAACTGATGGTCGTGATGTTGCACAAAAAAGCGCGTATACCTATTTGAGACAAGTAGAAAGAAAACTTGAGCCAGGCTGGAGAATTGGTTCGCTTATAGGAAGATGGTATGCAATGGACAGAGATAAACGTTGGAATAGAGAACAACAAGCATATTCTGCACTTGTTGAGGGAAAAGGAGTGTTCGCGTCTGATTGGAAAACTGCATTGGCCAGAGCATACTCGCGAGACAAAACAGATGAATTCATTGAACCAACCATTACTGCGCCAGACTCCTGCATTCGCGACGGCGATGTTGTTGTATTTTTTAATTATCGCGCTGACAGAGCTCGTGAATTAAGTGATGCATTCTTGCAAAAAAACTTTTCAGGATTTAACAGAATGTATCTTCCAAAATTAAGTGTTGTGTGCCTAGTGCAATATGATTCACGTGTGCATGTGCCTGCGGCATACCCTTCAGTTCACGTGCACAATACACTTGGTGAAGTGCTCAGCAAGAAGAATGTGCAACAATTTCGCATTGCTGAAACAGAAAAATGGGCTCATGTAACATATTTTTTCAATGGATTGTCAGACAGGTTGTTTAAAGGAGAGCATAGACTTTTGATTCCCAGTCCAAAAGTCAAGACATATGATCAGGCACCTGAGATGAAGGCAAAAAAAATAGCAACTGCTGCAATTAAATCATTTGAGAAAAATATACCTTTCACATTGATTAATTTTGCTAATGCAGACATGATAGGGCACACTGCAAAGATGAAACCTTGCATACGCGCGATTAATGCAGTTGATAAAGCACTTTCTTTTATAGTGACTTCAGCTTGTCGTCACAATGTTGCAGTCATTATTACTGCAGACCATGGCAATGCAGAACAATTGAGCTATCCTAATGGAACTCCAATGACATCACACACAACAGCACCTGTGCCTTTTATTTTGGTGTCAGAAAGATTCAAAAGATTGCGGAAGGTGAAGAACCCTGGACTTGCAAATGTGGCGCCCACAGTGTTAAAAGTAATGGGACTGCCTAAACCAAGAGAGATGAGTGCAGAGGCATTGGTCTGATGTATTGCCTGTGTTTATAATGCATGATTTTCGTGCAGGAACAAGATAATTCCATGCGTCATATCTTCCAAATCCTAGCTTAACAATGCCGAAATCTTTCATGGAATATAGTAAGTCTCCTTTTGCAGTGAAAGTTTTAGCAGTCATATCAACTGCAATAACCTCGAGGCAGCCCACAATCCCTATGGTGTCAATCGTTTTGTTTTTCCAATGATACTTTTGACCAGGCAACAACTCTTCAGGTGTGATAATTTGATTTGGTTCATGTTGTGGCTGAGTTTCAGGAAAAATAGGAGATGAGAAATCCTTCGTGGGTTCCATGCTTTCTCCAGTATCCAAAGGTTGTTGGTTCATATGGCGGTGTTTACAGTAAGTCTTTTTATTCTTTTTGTATTGAACTTGCTCAATTCCTTTTGAGATATGTCTTTTTAAACACCTGAGTATTTCTTTTTTCATGAGAGAAGATAAACTTCCATCAGCAGGTACAGCATTGGGTTATGGATGTTTGTACATTCCTCGGCTAATAGTTCATCTTTTGTTCAAGGCTCCTTCACTATTTTTTGAAGATATACGCAGAAGAAAACTTGAATGCCTATTAGAAAAAGAGGGACATGCTGCTTATGAATTAATTCATTTAGAGAGCACACTAAATAACAAAATAAGAACATATGTTTTAGCAGTATCTGCAGAGTCTTTTTGTAGTTCTCTTGAACAAAAGGTTAGATCCTATGATCCTGAAGCACTGCTCCTGAGATTTTTTGCAGCACAACAGGCATATCATGATAAAGCTACTAGTGTAACTGCTTCATCTCTTTCAGCTCATGTTGCAGAGTATGAGGCAGCAGTCTTGTATGATGCATACTTTCAGATCTTAGAAAGAAAGGGGTATGTTATGCGCGCAAAAAGTAATGTGACGATTTTAACTTAATTGTGTCGCTTTGTTGATTTCTTGTGTTATTATGTCACAGCATTAAAGAATGCCCTGCAACAATACTACCTAAAGGTGTATTAGTATGGAAAGTCAGATACTGGCAGTGAAAAATGGTACTGAAACTCTTGTTCTTCCTTCTCATGAGACTGCTCCGCAAGCTCATGATGCTTGTTATACAACACCTGAATTTGAAGCGTGGCGGCTTGAAAATACATTTTTTCGTGACCCATTTGATCCAAGTACTGTTTTCAATTCTCGTGTTACACTAGAAACTGCTCTTGCAGACTGTGGTCCAGTACGCAGAGGAGAGAAAGTTGTTATCAAACGACCAGGAAATAATATAGACGGAACTGTAGACAAAGCCGGTCTTGATGAAGAAGCGCAATTCTTGAAAAAGTGCCAGATGCCAGGAGTTGTAGAACTAAGAAATTATGCCCAAGGACAAATGATTATGCTTCGTCCAATAAAAACAGCTCAAGGAGCTCAGATTTTTTCTGAATGGATGAAAGAACATCCTTATCGCAGGACGAATCATTTAGACGAAACAGTTCTTGATGCTCTTTTGCAAATTGTTGATACAACACAAAGAATACATGCCCGAGATATTGTACATCGCGACTTAAAACCAGCAAACATACTTATAAGTGATAATTCTGATGGTATGCAATTTGTTATTGCTGACTTTGGTACTGCCTGTTATGCAGGAAATGTGCCAATTAATAAAAAGTTTTCAGCAGGAAGCCTTAGTTCAATGCCTCCAGAACAGTTTACTAAAGAGCCTACTAGAAAAGCAAGTGATGTGTATGCTTTGGGTGTTCTTATCTATAGATCTTTTACAGGCATATCTCCTCACGATACAGAAGAGCTGGAGCACTATGCTGAAAAACAAGAAGGTGCGTTCCCTAAAGTAAGACTGCCTGTACGAGAGCTGAATAAATATGTATCAAAAAGATTATCACAACTTGTTGAGCAATGCTTAGATGCAGATTACACTAAAAGACCAGCACTTGAACAGGTTTATGGTACTCTTCATAATGAAAAAGCGCATGCAAAACAAATAAACTCAAGAGGCATGGCAGGGTATGTTACTCGCGCATTTGCAAACGTTGCCTAATCATGCAATCACTTCAATCACATCTTACAGCTGAAAGGGTAATCTGTATACAGTATGCTAAAGAGCTTTCTTTACACTTGCCTCTGCATATTGAAGAATGTTCTTTGCCAGAAGCAGGGTGAGATACCTCTAAATATGTTTTATTAAATAAACGCTTTACCCAATATAACTCACTTCTTTGCCAATCTTGCCTCTCAATCTGGCAAATGCTTGCTGGGTGCGAAGAGCATTCATTTCTTTAGTGCGCTGGGTGAACTCTTTGTCCAGATCATTAATTTGTTTGTCAAGCCTTTGCATGTCTAATCCAAGCCTGAGTTTTTTGTTTAAAATAGTTATAATCTCCCTTGCACCATTAACGCCTAAATACAATGGGTGACCATAAGTTTCTGCAAGCAAGCTTACTGCAGGAATAGAACGCTGACCAGCAAGACCAAGAAGCACACCAGAAACACCAATAATTGGTCCAACAATACCATATAGTTTTTGGTTAATCTGTGTACCTTGAGCATAGTGCGTAATCATGTCTTTGCTTGTGCCAGTACAAAATACTTGTGGATGCTTAGGAACATGACGCAAAGCAATGCCTCCAAGTGTTATAATGCTTTTTCCTTTAAAATCCTGAAACAAGTCAAGCACAGTATTGCTAAACTCATAGCAACTATGCTCATTCAAAGGCTGAACATCACCAGCAAGCAATAAAATATCACTATTATTGTGCTGCTTCCAATAAACTTCAATTGTAGGAAGCTCAATAAGATTTTCTTCATTCACAAACACAGTGTGCGGATAATCATTGCTTTTGAAATGCAAAATCTTTTTGGCTTTCAATGCATCAATTAAAAAATCAACAGTAACTTTGCCAACATTGCCAATGCCTGGCAAACCCTCAATTAATATTGGCTTATTTATGCGGTTTTTTTTGCTTATGAATTCAGGAGACCAAGTCATACAACAGCTCCTGATGCTTCTCTTGCTTTACGACGATAACTAGCATATTTATCATGAGGAGTGTATTTCAAAGGCTTTGTGCTCAATGCTTTAGCACCACATGAATGTATATTCTTCATAGACCATTGATTGCACTCAACGCATCTCAAAATGTGCTTCATAGGCTAACAATACAACCCAAGCTTGATAAAGGTTACTGAGAAATCTTCATCTTTTTTTCAATGCTTTCTCACTTAGTAATCATTCAGTTGTTTGAAGTGGGTGAGCGTAGCGCGAATCCCTGAGAAACCGCAGTTGAACATGGGTGAGCGTAGCGCGAATCCCTGAGAAACCGCAGTTGAACATGGGTGAGCGAGGGCAAGGGATGGTTGCAATCTTGGCGTTCAGCAAGTTGCAAACTCCGAAACCGCAGTTGAGGTTGCCCTTTTTTTGAGCATTGTCTATCTTTTATGTGAGAACCCGACGAGGTTCATTGCAAATTGGGTTTGCCTTTTGTGAGGTGTTTCAAATTTGCAATCTTCGAAACCGTGTTGAGACTGCAGATAGGATGGTTCCTTTGTAATAATTATCTGAATGCGAAAGGCATCCTATGACAACTGATTTTGATGCGGTACTCTTGCGTCAGTTGTCATGCTCAGAAGGCTCACCTGATGATGCATTTTTGCAACACAAAAATAAGTCCTCACTCACCCAGCAATTTCATTAAACTGAATGATTACCTCACTTACTAATCTTTAAATACCCAGAAAGACCTGCGGTATCATGATTCTTGAAAAACTGGGCGAGAGTCTCAAGGCAACACTTGCAAAGATAGCAAGTGCAGTGTTTGTAGATGATACTCTTGTGCTTGAATTAGTCAAAGACATACAGCGAGCACTTCTCTCAGCAGATGTTAATGTCAAACTTGTTCTTCAATTAACTGAAACAATAAAGAAACGCTCAAAACAAGAAGAGCTGCTTCCAGGGCTCACAAAAAAAGAACAGCTCATCAATATAGTATATGATGAGCTTGCTTTATTTCTTGGTGGAGAACGCAAAGAGATACAACTCAAAGAACAAACCAAAATCATGCTTGTAGGATTGTATGGCAGCGGCAAAACAACTACTTGTGGAAAGCTTGCAAAATACTTTATGAAGCGAGGCAAAAAAGTCGCATTACTAGGCCTTGACGTGCACAGACCCGCAGCAATGAAACAATTAGAACAAGTGGGCTCAGGAGTACATGTGCCGGTGTTCATTGATGCAGAAATAAAAGATCCTGTTGCTATTTGGAAAAAACATGAGAAAGAATGTTCAGCATATGATGTGCTTCTCATTGACACTGCAGGAAGAGATGCAATCAGTCAAGAATTGCTTGCAGAATTGCGTAGTGTAGGTGATGCTATCAAGGCTGATGAGCGCTTGCTTGTTATCAGTGCAGACATAGGACAAACAGCACAAGCACAAGCAACAGCATTTCATGAAACAATAGGTATTACTGGGGTCATAGTTACAAAGATGGATGGCACAGCAAAAGGCGGTGGTGCTCTCAGCGCATGTTCTGTTAGCAACTCGCCTATACTTTTTATTGGTGTTGGAGAAAAAGCCGATGACTTAGAATCATTTAATCCCAAAGGATTTGTTGGCAGGCTGCTTGGCATGGGTGATATTGAGGCATTGCTTGAAAAAGCAAATGAAGCAATCACAAAAGAAGATGCTCAAGACCTTGAAAAAAAACTCATGAAAGGAGACTTTAATCTCATTGATTTGTACAATCAAATGAAAGCCATGCAAAGCATGGGAAGCTTAGGTAAACTCATTGAAATGATTCCGGGTATGGGACAGCTTAAAATACCTAAAGAAGCTCTTATTGTTCAAGAGGGAAAACTTGAGTTATGGAAACATGCAATGAACAGCATGACCAAAGCAGAACTAGAAGACCCTGACATTATTGACGTGGATCGTATGGAAAGAATTGCTAAAGGAAGCGGAGTGAGTTCAAGCAATATAAGAGAATTGCTTAAGCAGTATCGCCAAGGAAAAAAAATGATGAAAATGTTCAAAGGAACAGACCCGGAGAAAATGATGGAAAAAATACAGAAAGGGCAGAAGATTAGAGGAAGGTAATTGAACTTTGAGGTTGTTGCAGTGGAATTTTTACGTGCCGCAAAAATAGAAACACAGAGATTTTTTTATAAAGACTGGTCTGACTCTCGCAATCCGCAAACACTTTTGTGGAGAGGAGTTTCAGCAGAAATATGGAAAGATAGAATTATTTATAGAGATAACTGTAGAGCTGTTGAAGTAATTCATTACCCTCTTACTTTGCCAAGAACTGATGTTGTGTGTGTGGTGAAACATGAACTAACGCGATTTTTTGAGATTATTAAAAACAGACTTGTAATTTCAGGATTGAACCCTTGCGAATGCGCATCGCCAAACAATCAAAGACCTGTTGGCACATTATGTGCGCAGATTATAAAAATTCTTTCTAAAGAACAGCCTCTTAGAGGAGTCTATCCCATGGCATATGTTGCACGTGCTTGTCCTTATGAAGCAAGATATTTCTTATCACTCATGCGAGAAGTATATAGAGACAGCTGGATGAGAAAAGCAGAATAAACTTCATCACTTTGTTTATGTCAAAAGTATTTTGTAGTGATTGCACTGACAAAAATCATAAACGTAATTGATCAGAATGAAGAGTTTGAATTTTAGGGACAACTGCAAGTTTGTCAACAACTAAATGGCCTGAACAAGAAGTTTCCATGACTGGATGTGATGCAATAATTTCTATTTTGTTTTCGAAAATAGGTCCATCAATTGTTAGAGTGTCATAATAACCGCCTTCGCCACCAACATGAAAACCAAATTTCTTGCTTCTGCTAAAGAATTCCTGAATAGTGTCTGGAGAAAGAATTGTGCCTAATTGTTTTTCTCCAAGACCATCGCTTGCAATCTGAGTAATCATAAACTTGTAACCCTTGTTTAGCATTTCCAGCATTACTTTATCATGCTCTTGGCCTGCATGTGCAGCAAATACTTCAATATTCATTGGACGCAATGCTGTCTGAATACTTCTGAGCTGGGTTTCCTGCAAACCAACACCGCCAAGAACAACAGCATCAACTTTTGGAAGAGTTTCAACTTCTTTTTTGACTAAAGCTGCTTCTTGCTCAGGATCAGCAACAGAACACGAGATTAAAAAATGCTTTAAACCCATCTGCTCAGCAAGCACGGGAGTGTGTTCAACAGTTGCGAAATGAAACAGAAAACAATCAGTTCTATTAGGCTTGACTGACAAGAGCCACTCAACACTCCAGCCTCTAGAAAGACAATAATCTATTGCAAAAGTGCTATCTTTACCGCCAGAGAACATGACACCGACTTTCATACTCCGAGTGGGAGAAAGGGGGTTTATAAAGATTTAGTATGCTGGTGCAGCATCTCTGATTTCTTGACTTGCTAAATCTCTGAAATTCTTTGTTAGTGTTACCACGCCTGCCCATGGTTTTGCATACATTAATCCTAAAGCAATGGTCATTCCATTATATCTTGCATGATAACCTGGTCTATCAATTTGTCTTATGAAGTCGCCCATGTATGCCATTTTTCCACCAATATTTACTCTTTCGGAAAGGGTGAAAAGCATTCCTTCAGGTGCGTTCTGAGTTTCATCAATTAGGCCACACTTAAAATTAGCTCCGCGAGCTTCTCCTAATAGAATAAACTCCACAACTGGTTTTGGAGGTAGTCTTTCACTTCCAGGATAGTTGCCTTCTCGTTCATTTTTGTTAAGAGTTAAAAAATGAAATGGCACTGTGCTTAGAAGAGATTCTTCATGTGCATCAAAATAAGGTCTATTTTCTTCTTTTAATTTTTCAAATTTATTTCCTGGCAAAAATCCTGATTTATACTTTTCTCCGCCTAATGTTTCATGAGTCTTTGCTACAATTACTTTATGGTATAAATTTCCAAATTCTTTATCTCCGATTGAGAGAGTTTGTCGTAGCATTGATAAAAAGGCAACAGTGGTTTTTCCTGTTCCAGAACCACCTCCAATAAGAACGCGTTGCACTGTAGGATCAAGCATGAGTTCAAGAAGCATGTACTGTCTAATATGTAATTCAAAACGGGGTGACCATACTGGCGCCATAATTCCCCTTAATTTATGCAGTTCTACTTCTTGAATAGATCCTTCTTGATATTTGGTGATAATGTCCTTTTCATGAATTGCTCGTGGTTTGTTTCTGAGAAGTCTTATTTTTTCTTTGGAATCAGTATAAAAATAGAACTGATTGGGCAATAAAACTGGCAATCCTCCTTCTTGCATTGGAAGCTGACCTTTCATTATTCTTGCAAATTCTTTTTCAGCAATAGGTTGAATAGTGCCTTTTTCATACATTGTGCTCATTAGCTCGTCAAATCCTGGTCCTCTTGAGTCGAGTTCAACAAGATAATTTTCAGCAATTTTTGGGTCGCACTTATTGAATTGCAGTTCTGATGCAATAAAACCCTCTCCAACGAGTCGTGAACGAACTTCAATTTCTTCTGCAAGTATTTCTAAAGGAGTGCTATTATCTGCTTGTAACCCCCATTTTTTTTCTGATACTTCTATTTGTTTTTTTATGTGTTTTATTACTTGGCTAAGAATTTCTCCACTAATTAATTTTCCTGAAACTGCATGCTGTGGTGTGTTTGCTCTAATAATGTAAAGTCCTTCAGCTAATTTGTGTGGTTTGTCAAATTGTATGCCTTCTTTTGCAGCATATTCATGAAATTCTCTATGATGTTGGCGTTCAAAAGGATTCCATTCTTGATTTTGAGGTGTGTCGGTAAAAGTGTTTGGAAGAATTAGCACGTTTGCTCCTTTTTCAAGATTTTCTGGAGCAAATCTTTGGTAGTCTGAAACACCACATTGCAAAAATGTTTTAGGGGTCAGTATCCAGAATTTATGAATCTTTGTTTGAAGATCGGTTGTCATCTTTTTCCTCCGGTTTGAATTGCTCTTAAAAATGATTCTGCTTCTTTTGCGAGTAATTCTTCTATTTCGTGCTGTTTGGGAAGTCCTTCTCTATATGTTATTCCATGTTCTGTCATTTCAATAGGGATCCATGTAATAGTCCTTCCTTTTATTCTTCTATACACCCCTTTAAGCATAGAGTCTTCTAAAGCTTCATAAAATAATCTGCCTATGGTCTGGTGAATTGTTAAACTCCAAGGAGGTTCTGTCATGCAAAAACGTTCTTCAAGCAGGAGTCTGTACTGAGACTTGCCGATTATTTTTTGAGGAGTAAGGGGTTGCTCTATTTTTTCATTTGCTAAGGCACGCGCTATGCAAGCAATTTCTCGTATTTGGTTTTTTCCAGGGCTTTCATTTTGTTCCCAGGGCAGTCTTTCAAATAAATATAGTCCTTCTTCTACTGCTTTTCCTAATTTTTTGTACTGTTCTGTTTTGTCAGATATCCTAATAATATGTGTTGCCCGTAATTCGCTTAATGGAAGTACGTTTTTTAGAGTAAAGCTTTCTTCTCCAACCATCAAGAGCTTTTTTATGAAGCCCTTTTTATAGCTTCTATCCCATACTATCATCATCTTATTTTTTTGCTCAAAAACAGTGTGTTTGAAGGCAGTTAATAGAAATCTACTTCTTCCCTTTCATCCCTTCTCTTTTTGCTTTATCAGAAATAATTGCACTGTTGCCTGTTGGGTCTTCAAGAATGAGGGTGATTTTCTCTTCGCCACAGAAGACTCTCTGGATCTTTTTTAACATGTTTTTTGCTCTGGTTCTGTCTTCATCAACTTCTGCAGTGTCTCTGAGTACTTCAATTTGGTGTTTGAAGCGATTTAGCACTCCTTCAACATTGCTAACAAAACCCTCGCTTGCTGGGCCCGGATCAATACTTCCAATGTAAGGAATCTTTACTGTGCCTTCGCTTGAACGCACAACACGACAGTTTAAGTCTGCTTTAGAGCTAATTTCCAAAGACCACTTGCAAGCTTCTTTTTGTTCAGCAGACTCAACATCTGATTTATGATACTTACAGCCATCACAATGCATTCCAAAAATAAACAATTTACCAAAGTAAGGCACTTCAGCCTCTGCTTCGCTTAATGTCATCTTTTTCTGGCCGCACATTGGGCATTGCTGATTCTTGAGCATTGCCTGAGGAGGATTTTCCATTACTTGATCACACCAAGTTTTGTTTAAAAGCATTGTGGTCTGTTGCATAGGATTACCTCTGCTCCAGTGCTTTTTCTAATACAAGATGCTGGCGAGCAGTTTCTAAACCTTTTTGAGCACGTGAATAAAGTGCAAACATTTCTTTTTTCTCTGTATCAGTTAATGGTTCTTTATTGAAATACTTTTGAAAAAGCAGTTTGCGATTGAGTCTTTGAGTTTGAGTGTGTGGTTGAGCTTGAGTTTTAATATGATCCTCTTGAATTTGTGGAGTTGCGCAACCTGCAATTGTGGCTAGCGCGCCAAGATACAATATTCCACTTGTTATGCCTGAGTATATTTTGTTCATGATTTTTTCACTTAATCTCCGCCAATTTGAATTTCTAGCTCATTTGCAGGATCAGATTTTGATTGAGTTTTATCAGAAACATTTTGTTTGCCTGCAATGCGTGAGTCATACGCCTGAATCTTTTGTCCAATGTCCCAGCCAAAATATGCTCCTGTCGCGACAAAGCCTGCCAGTGCAACTGCTGTTGCTGTTAATACTGCAGTTTGCCATGCTTTTGTCTTGTCTTGTTCTGCACGGTATGCATCGTTTCTTCGTATAAGACTTGGCGTGCGATATACATTAAAGTTATTCATTAAAACCACCTGTTCTTTCACAGATCATCAACTATATAAATGTTTTGTTTTGTTGTCACTTAAGAAAGACTATATCTAACTATTTTTCGCAAACTGTGCGTCAAAACCTTTATGAACAACTTCTTTCCAGTATGTTCTATGATATCTCTCTGGTTTGGTGTTCTCTGGGCATGCTTTTATGGTGTGACTATGAAGATCGCAGACCTGCTTGATGAACATGGATTGCACTGGTTTAAAGGTGACAAAATACTTTTCGGAGTGCTCTGGGGCAGCTTTTGCTCTCTTGCGATTATGACAACTCCTATGTTAGGCAATGCCTTGCTCGCAGATGTACTTGCATTTCTTGTGCGCATGAGAATTGATTATAGAAATCATGCCATAGCAACAGCAATGGTTGTTATAACATTCATTATGTTCAGCACATTTCAACCAATTATTTTTTTTTCATTTTTTGCAGTGTTTGTTGTGCTTGGCTGGATTCGTGATGAGCTTGATGATGTACAAAAACGTAGTGACTGGCTGCAAAAAATCTTTGAATTCAGCTGGTACTACATAGTCGTGCCACTGGTTTATTCTATTATTACTGGAGATTGGCTTTTGTTCTGGGCATTTATTGCCTATCTCGCTGGATATAATGTGATTAAGTACTGGATGGAAAATAAAACAAGGGTGGCAGTTGCTTAAGCAACACCTGTTTCAGCACTTGTTTTTTGTTCAGGCGCCTGTTGTTCTTGTTGGAAACACAACACTACCCCTCTCAAGCGCATGCCATCCGCTCGCAACAAGCTGATGTAATGAGTTTCCACTTCCCCGAACTTTGTATCCTTTTTCTTCTGCTAGGACATGCAGATAATGTCCCCAAAAATAATCCTCCATACTGCTCTGGCTTGGATAGTAATCCTCTGGGTCCAGATCATGCCACTCCATTCCCAGCAAACCCTCTGCACAAGGTCCGCACCCCCGCTGTACTCCGGGAGCCATGCCAAACTGTCTTATGACTGCTGCTTGCTGGTACACCGCCATTGGAAAAGTCTTGAGAACGCGCTGAAAAAGGCATGGTTCGTCTAGACTAGGTAGTTCTCCTGAAACAGGCATAAGCATGTGTTCCTGATATTTTTGAAAGAAGACTCTCAGCTGTTCTTCTAGTTTTTTGCGCACCTCGCGCGATTCAAATTCCCGAATTGCATTCCACTGAGTCGCTTTATGAGAACTTGGTTTGAGATTATTGCCCATTCTGTCATACACTTCACAAATAGAATCATACAGTGCATGAGGAGCACCTGCTGGATTCCGACCCCAGCCTCGGATAATCTCGTCCTTGCTCAGCCGAGACTGAAAAACATATGGTTTTCTTTGCAGAGTTCTGGCTAATGAGAAGGTCGCATTGCTGCCACCAAATTCAACTTGCGCGCCAAATGCTTTGAATGCTTCAAAAAAGCTCCATAATCCTCATTGGGTTGTATTGGAAAATTGCAACGCCATGTCATTTCATACAAGCTTTCAGAAACAAGTTCATACAGCTGTTTAACAAGTGGTTGCATGTTTCTAAGAATCAGCAGGTCTTCAAATAGGTTCACTTTTTCTGAAGAGTAATTCTGCTTAAACTATACCTCTAAGAAGAAAGCAAACAATGTTTAAAAAAAGAATCTGTTGACACATGAGCAAATCCTTGAGCTTTAGATTTATTCATTTCAGACAGCCAAACATTTAAATATCAGTAAGACATATCTTACGTTGGTGATTATTATGACTGAAATCTCTGTGACAAGCATGAGCTCAAAAGGACAAGTGGTGATTCCTGTGGAATTGCGTGAAGACTTGCGTGAGGGGGAGAAATTAATTGTTTTTAGAAATGCAGACCAGATTATTCTTAAAAAGGCAAGTGCGTTTCGCAAACAATTGGCTGAAGACTTAGAGTTTGCGCGCAGAACTGAAGAAGCATGGAAAGAGTATGACAAAGGAAATTTTAAGTCAATGAGTGCTGAAGAATTTTTAGCAGAGCTTAAAAAAATGTGATTGCTGAACGAACAGACCGCTTCCTGAAAACATTCTCAAAGATCAAGGATTCTGGAACTAGGGAAAGAGTTATTGCACAAATACAGAAAATCATTGCTTTTCCAGAAATAGGAAAGCCAATGCGTTATGCGAGAAAGGGAACGCGAGAACTTTATGTGGCTTCCTTTAGACTGGCTTATGAATACCATGAGGAAGAAAACAAAATAATATTCTTAGAGCTCTACCACAAAGATGAACAGTAGCAGAACACAACACTTTTCTCCCTGGGCGATATTGAAAACATCGGTTGCGACCTCGCCACTGCCACGCCGCACTCGCGTTGCATGTTTGATGCATTATTCGCTACCGCCTAAAATCATCGCTCTCGCGCAGTTTTAAGCAAAAAACGCTCGTGCTAGAAGGCGGTGGCAGTGGATCTTTTCAATATCGTCTCTCCCTGTGAACCTTTATAAACCAGTTCCTGTTGAAGTGGTGCATGGCAAAAAAGAAAGCAAAACCTGTTGAGCAGGACACTGAGCAATCTGTTTCTGTGTCAGTTGTTGCTGCAGAATCAGTGCCAATGTCAATTCCTGTTTCTTCAGTTTCAGATTCTGTCCAGCCAGAAATCAGCATTGGCATGGTTGGTCATGTTGATCATGGAAAAACAACGCTTGTTCGTGCATTAAGTGGTAAATGGACTGACACACACAGTGAAGAAATCAAGCGAGGCATAACAATACGTTTAGGTTATGCAGACTTTAGTATTTACAAATGCACCACTTGTACAGAATATCCTTGGACAATCAGCATAACATGCCACAAATGCAATTCACCAGCAACATTTGTAAGAAAAGTCAGCATAGTTGATGCGCCAGGACATGAAAGCCTTATGGCAACCATGTTATGTGGGGCTAATATTATGGATGGCGCTCTCTTACTTATTGCAGGCAATGAAGAATGCCCCCAGCCACAAACCAAAGAACATGTCACTGCTCTTGAAATCATAGGCATGAAAAACCTGATTGTTGTGCAAAACAAAGTAGATCTTGTTGATGAAGCACGCGCACAACAAAACCATACACAAATACAAGAATTTCTTTCAGCAACACCTTATGCAAAAGCACCAGTAATCCCTATTTCTGGTTTACACAACATGAATCTTGATGTGCTTCTTGATGCAATTCAAACAATAATTCCTACGCCATTGCGAGACACAAGCAAAGAGCCTTTATTTTCAATTGCGCGAAGTTTTGATATTAATAAACCAGGAAGTTCTCCAGAAAAACTCAGTGGAGGAGTTCTTGGCGGAAGTCTTAAGCAAGGACAGCTCAAGATTGGTCAAGAGATAGAAATAGTGCCAGGATTCATGACGGAAGAGCGCAACACAAAAATCTGGAAACCGCTCAAAACAATTATTACAGGGATAATGACTGGAGGACATAAAACAGAAACCTTGCTTCCAGGAGGTACTGCTGCACTACTCACACAACTTGATCCTTCAATAGTAAAAAGCGACCAGCTTGTTGGTCACATAGTAGGAGCTTCTGGAAAACTACCTAAAATATGGACTACGTTCTCATTTTCACCACACCTTCTTGAACGCGTTGTTGGAGCAAAAGACAAGCTTGTTGTTGATTCAATCAAACTCGGAGAATATTTGATGCTTAATGTGAACGCAGCAGCAACTGTTGGCATGGTCAAAGAGCTCGCTAAAAATAAAATCACCTGCGAGCTCAAACGACCAGTTGCAGCAGATAAAGGCAATAGAGTAACCCTCAGCAGAAGCATAGGACAACGCTGGAGATTAATTGGGTGGGGAATTATTCTGGAGAAATAATACTAAACTGCTCTGTTGTCTTTTTTGTGTTTGATCATAAATTAGGTAACTGAAAAATATCACAACTGAAAATATAACTGCGTCGGGGTTAAGACTTTCAGTTACCACTGTTCTTTTTTTATTTGTGTGTCTGTGAAACCAATTCTTTTGAGCACAACAAGTGTTTGCTTGACCATATCAGGAGGTCCGCAGACATACACCTCTTGTCCTGTGTTGGTAATTGCTGAAACAAGAAATTGTGTGATCCTGCCTTTCAAACCCTGCCAGTTACCATCGCGGCTTGCAGAGGCTGTGAGCTGTACGTTTCTTTTTGAATATTCCTCTATTTCTGAGCGATACAAATAATCTTGAGCTGTGCGAAATCCAAACAGCAAATCCATTCTTCCTGAAAATCCTTGTTTTATTAATGAACGAATCATGCACAACAATGGAGCAATCCCAGTTCCTCCGGCAATAAAACTCACTCGCTCTTTAGGAGGTGAAAGTACAAACTGACCAAAAGGGCCCTCAACAAAAAGAGTGCTGCCTTCAGAAAGACTTGCAAGGGTGTTGCTAAAACTTGGTGCGGGATTGATTGCAATACACAGCTCAATCAATTCATCAGAAGGTGTTGATGCAATACTAAACACTCTTTTTATTACACGATTCTTTTCATCAACAGCACCAGGGATGCTGAGCACAAGATTCTGGCCTGACACAAACACAAAATTACCTCTTTCTTCACTTTTAAGCGAGATAAAAAAACGCTTTACTAGTGAGGATTCAGATACAATACGCACAAGAACGCCTTCAAAAGTTTGAAATCGCGACATGCTTTGCTGAAGCACATAAAACCTTATATACTTACTGCTGTGCCTCAAAATTGAAGCCTTGCCTTCCAGCACGTTATGTGTTTGCATTTTCAGAAGCGCGCTTTAAAAGAGGTTATGATATGAGGCGATTAGTTCTACTTGCTGGAATTTTGACATTGCTTATTTTGATACTGTCTCTTGTAACATATGCTGCGCCTCAGTGTCCTTATGGATGTAAATATGCGGGATTTGTATGCTGTGAAAAAGGCAATGGATTATTTAATCATTATTCGCGATATGATGCTCGTGATAATAGTGGAGAGTGCTGGGCAAGTTGTACAACAAAAACAACAGTTTCTCAGATTCAAGAACAATTGCCTGATTTTATTGTTGATCATTTGGAAATGCGTGGAGTAAAAGGCTACACATATTTATCTGCGTTTATCAAAAACCAAGGAAAAGGAGTGCTTCAAAACAAAAATAATGAAGACAAAAAAATAAAAATAGAGCAAAGCATAAAAGAATATCCTTCATTTGGCAAAACAAAAGAACGCAAAAACATTAATTATTATCGGGTTAAAAACTATGGTGTGTGGAATTCTGGCAATGGAAAATGGACAGCAGATATTGGTGTTTCAGGGTTTGAACTTATTCCAGAACAAACCTATGTGTACACCATCAAAGTCAATGAATTTGGACTTGTTAATGAAGAAAACACTGCAAACAATGTTTACAAAGCAAAAGTGAGACTTACAAAAACAGGAGCTTTGATTGCGGGAAAAATATCATAGTCATTCCTCAAACCCAAACTTTCCAATCAAAGGAAGAAACACAAACTGACCATGCAGTGAACGCTCAAGCCTGCCTTGATTTTTTTTGCCAACAGTTAGCACTTGTTCTTGCTTAGAACCTAATGGTCCGGCAATAATTCCTCCTTCTTTTAATTGATTAATTAATGGTTGAGGAAAATCTGGAGCAGCGCATGTTAGAATTATGCGATCAAACATGCCTTGCTCAGGCAGTCCTCTAGAGCCATCACATTCTATAACCTTTACATTAGTTATTCCTTCTCTTTCAAGATTTTGACGACTAAACTGCACTAATTCAGGAATTACTTCACATGTTATGACTTGTCCTGTTTTGCCAGCAAGAACCGCAAGAATAGCTGCCTGATAACCAGAACCAGTGCCTAGCTCAAGTACCTGCATCTCTGGCTGCATGTCAAGTAATGCTGTCATAATAAGCACTGTGCTTGGCTGGCTTATAGTTTTGCCTCTCAGCAAAGGAAGCGGACAGTCTTCATATGCTAATTCAACCAGCTCTGGCACAACAAAAGATTCACGAGGCACACGTTTGAATGCATCTATCACCTCTTTAGAGAGTTTTCCCTGCCAGAGCTCTATCAAAGCTTTTTTGTCAGCAATACTCTTTTGCATACGCACTCTATGCTTTAGAAGAATAAATAGTTTGTGGATAAGTTCATGGCTGCAATAACATAACACTTATAAATTAAGTTAAACCACTCAATAGCATGCTCACATTTCTCACAGCAGCAGCAGTTGCATTCTCTTTGTTTGCTCTAAGCAGAGTGTTTCTCAGAATGCGAAAAAGCGAAATAAGCAAAGGCGAGTTTGCATTTTGGAGCCTGCTCTGGATAGTAATTATCATTATCTCAGTCATACCAAGAACAACAAACTTTTTAGCACAAATTGTTGGAATAGGCAGAGGTGCAGACCTTGCGCTTGTTATTGCAGTCATACTGCTTTTCTACCTAAACTTCAGGCTCTATGTGAAAATCTCAAATACAGAACAAGAAATCACGCGACTTGTAAGAGAGCTGGCTCTCGGACGCAAAAAATAAACTATACTGGTTAATAATCATGAGCTCTTTAGATTATCTTAATATTCTTAGACCAACGCAGTGGTACAAAAACTTACTTGTGTTTCTCGCGGCATTTTTTTCAGGAAACATTTTCAACACACATGCGCTTTTGCTATCATTTATAGGATTTGTGGCGCTCTGTTTTGCATCATCTGGTTCATACATTATCAATGACCTTGCTGACAAAAAACGCGATGCACAAAATCCTGAAAAGAAATATAGACCAATTGCTGTAGGAAGAATACAACCTGCGCAAGCAGTTGCGCTTGCAGGAGTGCTTTTTCTGACAAGCATAATAGTATCAGCCACTCTTTCTTACTTATTTACGTTGCTGATTATTGTGTTTATCGCGCTCAATCAGGTGTACACTTTCTGGCTTAAACATGTGGTGCTCGCAGACATTCTGGTCATCGCTTGCAATTTTGTGTTACGTGCAGTATCTGGTGCAGTTATAATAAGTGTTTTTGTATCGCCGTGGTTAATTCTCTGTCCTTTTTTTCTTGCACTCTTTCTTGCTTCAGGAAAAAGATATGCTGAAACAAAACTCCTTGCAGAACAAGCACAGCATGTGCGGCCCGTGCTTGAATTATACACACAAAAACTCACAAAAACATTGCTTGCACTCACAACAATCTTGCTTATTTTCTCATACACCATATATTCATTTCAGCGCAGCATAAATCTTTTGTACACACTGCCATTTTCACTGTATGTTATTTTGAGATATGCGCATCTTATTATGATTGCACATAAAATGGCAAGACATCCAGAGCTTATTGTAACAGATTGGAAGTTGATGCTGGGAATTGGATTGTGGGTGATGAGTGCATTGGTAGTGCTTTATGTTTAACTCTGCAGACCAGTGTCCCCAAATAATGCCTGCTGGCGCTAAAAAAACCCCTGCAAAGTCTGTTGTTTCTTAGGCATTACTTCAGAAAGAATATCAACACCAACAGCTTCTAAAATCTTTTCAACAGAAGGAAGCACTTGATTTTGCACATAATACTCGCCATCATATTCTGCTTGCTTTGCTTCAACATCTAAACGTACTTTATCTCTAATCTTTCCAGGACCTTTTATGATGACATACCTCACCATAGTGCCAGGTCCAACAGGAATTTCTCTGGCTTTCATTCGCTGTGCAGCAGCAACATGTGGACCAAATGAGGCGTATGAATCAATATTTCTCTGCAATTGTGTCTGAATAACAACTTTTTCAACACCAATCTCATTTGTACGCAAGCTTGCAACAACTTTTTTAACATGCAAGGCTGCTTTGTCAGCATCATCTTCTTTTAGCACAATATTCAGCACATCGCGCTGTACCTCACGCGCTATAACTGAAGCATTACGACGAATTGTCTCAAAACCACGAATTTTTAACACTCCCTTTTCATCCATAAGAGCATACTTTTTTTTGGCACCGCCTTCACCAGCACGCACTCCAACAAAAATACCTCTAGGATAAAAACTTTCCAATTCAAGCTCCATTAAACCAGGAAGCTCTTTATTCATCCGCTCCTGAAATCTAAACACTTCTTCTCTAGACTTCAGGCCTAACTCCAGAAAAATACTGTCGGTATCACCATATAAAACGCGAAAACCTTCTTGTGCAGCAGCATCAATAACTTTTTTAATATAAAACCTGCTCCATGCAGTTGTTGATTCTCCGCACGCAAAACAATACCATCGCGCAGGAGAAAAACTTAAGTATCCATAAAAAGCATTTGCTAATACTTTGAGAGCTTCACTTCGCGCAGCAAGCATTTTGTCGGTCTTGTTATACTTTAATAATTCTTTAACACGGGCTCTTCGCGTAATCAAATCCTCAATAATCATGCTAATAAAACCCTTGCGTTTCTTACAATACCAATACTGCTCTTCAGTTTCAATAGGAACAACATCTTTACCCTTACAACACTCGCAATTTAATGTGCCAAGACTTATATTATGACTTGCAATAATTGAGGGAAACAAACTGCGATAGTCAAATACTACAATGTTCTTGTATACACTTGGTGTTGGCTCAAACACAAATGCTCCACGCAAGCGATGCATGCGACGCTGCTGTTCTTCATTAAAACCGGGTTTATTCAAAATAATCTCATTGGCAAGAACAGCATGCTTCATAATCAGCCCTTCAACAAGCTGAGAAAATGTCATGCGGTTAATGTCAAACAATGGCTGGCCAATAATCTTCACAAACTCAAGCATGGTTGGCAATACCTTTTCCACAAGTCCATATGTTAAGCGAGAGTCATGCAAGTTGTACAAGCAATACTCTATCAAACGTTCAGGATTATTATCCCAAACATGTGCTAAACGCTCAACAGCAACAGCATGTTTTTTATCGCCAAGCAATTCGCTCGCAACAGCATCAAGAGTAAACACATCAGTTGTCATACTTCTGCCAATTACTTTGCGGATAAACTTGAAAATATCAACATGCACAATGCCTGTGATTTCAACACTTGTCTGCCCCCTGCCTTGCACACGCATCTCAGAATGATCAAGACCAATATCAAGAGCAATTTTGTATTTTGCAGCGCGTTTTATTAAGTAGGGCAGGTCAAAGCCGTCAGAGTAATAACCTGCAAGAATGTCTGGCTTGAATTCAGAAACTAACTGCTTAAAACGTTCAAGCAATTCACTCTCAGAACTAACAAACTCAATGCACTTTTCTGTGGTTGAAAAACGCTTCCAGCACACCACATGCTCAAATCCAGGAGCATACACTGCAATCATTAATACAGGGTGCTGTTCAGCAACAAGATTTTTACCCATGGGATTATATGTTTCAATATCTACTGCAAGAATACGTGGTTTGTCTAATGTTGATTCTGTTTGTGCTGGTTTTATGCTTGATGCAGTAAATACCTGCACTTTAGATTCTTCTGTACTTGGCTCAGCTTCAACCTCAACAAGCATGCATGGAGTAAATCCTTTGTCTAAAATATACCTTCTTGTGAACAATACATCATACTCAAATGTTTCATACCCAAGCTTTCGCACAGCCTCACTCAACAAAGGAACACTCTTAGGCAGGTTCACAAAAATCTTTAGTGCAACAACTTCTTTTTCCACAAGACGCTTTTTAATAATCTCTGCTCTTGTTACAAAAAAGTCCTGGCCTTGCTCAGAAAGCTTAAGAGTTTTTAGTTCATCACAAATTGTTGCAGGATCAGTAGTTGGTTTTGGTATCACAAGAAAATACGGCTCAAACAATTCATCGCGAATGCACACCTGCACACCATCGCTTGTGCGGCCATACAAGTGAATAATTGCTTTGCTATTAAGAATCTTATACGTGACATCTAATGGATACAATAATATTTTTACCACGATAAAAACAATGCGCAGAAGTATATAAGAGTGGTGGTTTGTTTTTTACCGTGTTGTTTAAATACAGCTTCCTCTTGTTTCTGTCTATGGAGCTGAGTTTTTCATTCACAGGCTCGCGACTAACAACATCTGTGTTAGTGTTCATTGTATTTGGGCTGACAGGATTTGCATTTTATTCACTCGCAGGACTTGATAACCCTCTGCTTTTTTTTGCGTCTGTGCTTCTTATCATAGGAATTATCTTTTTTTCTATAGGACTTTCTCAATGGAGGCTTAAACGAATCATAGAAAACACACCAACATCAAAAATCAGAAGTATTGCAATGGGACTTGTTGAAATCTCAGGAACAGTTGCAAAACCATTTACTGAGTGGCTGATAAGCCCGTTTACAAAACAAAATTGCGCATATTACTCCTGCACAATTCAAGAACACAGAAAACAAGGCAAAACATCAACATGGGTCACGATCTTTAGCAGAATTTTAAGCGTGCCTTTTTATGTGAAAGATAACACAGGAACAGTGCTTGTTGATGCTAGAGGCGCAACCATTGACACACAAACAGTATACACCAAACAAACAGGTCTTTTTAGCTCAATTAGTTCATTGCCAAAACCCATAGTTCAATATTGCAATTTAAATAACATAGGAATAAAAGGAATTCTTGGCATGCAACGACCACTCAAGTTTACAGAACAAATACTACCAGTAAACAGCACAGTATATGTACTTGGAACCGCAGGAGACAATCCTCATGTTGAAGAAGCAACAGCACAGCAAAGCATGCAAGACATTATGATACAGCACAATGCGCGCAATCCTTACTTTATCTCAACTAAGCCAGAAAAAGAATTGCTTTCTTCTTTCACTTGGAAAGTGACTGCCTGCCTTATTGGCGGAGGAGCAGGAATTGTAATAGGAATTGGAGTGGGATTGATGGGGGTTGGAGTGGTGTAACTTTATGGCTTGTCCTGATTAAATATTATTTCAAAAATCTTATCTAATTCTTGATTAACATCTCCTTTAAACTCATTATGAGGGATGCCTAAGTCTTTTAAGACTTTGTTGAAACGCTTATACCCCTCTTTAGCTCTTAATTCAACCCAGCAAACATTAAGGCTATTCAATTGCTTCTTGTTTGTAGATGATAGTTTATCTGCAATAAAAATAGAGCTATCTCTTGCTATAACTGCGTCTGCACTTTCAGGATTTCCTTTGCCCATTAATTTTACTTCACAAAGAAAATCTTTTCCTTTATTAGTCAGGTAAAAGTCAATTTCTCTTTCAAAATCTTCATCATTTTGTATATTGCTTTTTACTTTAATTTTATAATTCTTATTGCTTACTTTGTATAGTGCACATAAAGTTAGCATAAGTGGTTTTTCCACTCTCTTACCAGCGGTACTCCAAAGACCTCCTCTGAGTGCGGCTCTTTTTACTGCTAAGGTATTAATGACTATCAAACTTTCGCTCACATTTAAATCAACACTCACGCCTTTAAATTTGAGAGTGAGAGTTACATTTAATTCATTGTCACCGTCTACCAGCGATTGAATTGTTTGGTACAATTTTTCATAATGTTCCATTGAAGCCTCAATGACTATTTCTTTAGTGGCAGAATTATACATATTAGAGATGGTCTTTTTATTTAAACCTGAATTAATCGCAATCTCATCTGTCGGCAGATCTTTATTCAAAAACTCTTTTTTGTACCAATCAACTCTAATATCGTCATTCCTTAGTTTAGCATCAATTATCTTCTTAAAAAAATCTATGGTATACTGCAAAAATTCTGCATTAATAAGAGTAACTATTTCTATTCTATAATCTTCTCCATTCATAAGTTTCTTCAGAATGTTTTTAGCGACTTGTTCTGTCAAGGTCATTGTCATTTTGCCACTCTCTTAAAATCTTCAGTACTTACAAATTTCGGCTTAAATGTAGTGTCTGAAAAAATCTTTGTTTGAGATAAATTATCTATCATCCTTTCAAAGTATTCTTTTTCTTTTTCAGTCAGAAAGAAAAATCTATCAAGATTTAATGCTGATTTACCGAATGTACCGCTTCCTGCAAAAGGATCAAAGACTAGATCTCCTTTAAAAGAGTAGAATTCAATCACCTTATTACATAATTCTATGGGGAATACTGCGCTATGAGTTTTATCAAATGTTGGGTCTATCTTCCAAACATTTGAAGATTCAAAATCCCCATTAATTTTGCTTTCTTCAACTATTTTTTCAGGGTATTGTTTAATGTTCCAGTCTATTAACTTGTCAGTTTTTTTTCTATAAACCATTACGCATTCTGTGCAGGCATTAGGTTTATAGCCTAAAGGTTTTCTGTGTTGCAAAAAACCAGCATTTCTGTTTTTAGCACTTGCTTCGGGTTTTAACCAAATAATATCATCAATAAATTCCCAGCCCATTTTAACAAGCAAGGAATGAATATCATATGGAATGGGATATCTTTTACTTGAATATTGCCTGCCAACACGCGGGATAATAATTGGAGAGGTATTCAACAAGAAAAAACGCCCTTCTTTTGTAATTCTATGAACTTCTTTAAATACTTCTTCAAGAAAATCTAAATACTCTTTGTAACTTGAGTATATAGAATAATCTCTGGCATTATAGTAGGGGGGAGATGTGAAAGTTAAATGAACAGACTCGTCTTTCACAAATTTTAAAATTTCTCTAACATCACCATGAACAACTGTATTTTTCATAAAATCAGGAGAAGTAATGTGATTTGGATCAAAGCCATTTGATGAAACACTATAAAACTCTTTTTTTATTACTTCTTGAATCATCTCATTGGGATGGTCGCTTAATTGTTTTAATCTTTCTTGAACATTTTTATCTTCTTTGAAAACTAATAAGCCTCTCATAGCTTGTAAAACGATTTCAGGGTCTGAGTCATTTAAATATTTAAACAAAATTTGCTTATTAGAAATATCTCTCAATCTTCCTATCCCTGAAACAGCTTCACGTCTTACAATGGAACTGTTATCAGTTTCAATAGCATTTATGAAAACATCAACTAACTCTGTATTCCCTATTTTTGCCAAATTCTTTATAGCTAGACTCCTCACTTTTTCATTATTGTTTTTAAGGAGGTTCAGTAAAGGTTGGGTATCAAAATCTTTATTTAATCTTCCAAGTCTATCAAGTAATTTTATTATCGCGCCACTATTGCGTTGCATTTTTAAATCTTGAATTTTTTCAGGCTCTTTTTTTAATAATTCTAGTTCCATGTCTCTTCAGTGATAGTAAGCATTGTTTAATAAGTTTTTCATTTGGTGACACTGATTTTAGCAAATCCTTAATTTCTCTTTGAATATCTCTTGAAAAAACGTCTATGAACTTGTCACAATCTTCTCAAACTCTTTCACGCTAAGCTTTTCAGCAGGCTTAGAAGTAAACACAATTCTGCTCTTGCCAGCATCCCACAACAAAAAATTATTCAAGCAATGTTTTTCACCAGTTATGATAATAACTTCCGGAGGCACAAAACTGCTTGTAAACACATTTTCTTTCACAAGGCTTTCATCAATTGCATCAGGATCAAGCTTTCCAGACTGCACTTGTTTTGCAAGAAGTTTGCATGCACTCACGATTTCTGCCTGGCCATCATAGTTCACGCACAGATTTAAGAAAAAACCATCATAGTCTTTTGTTTTTTCAACAACTGCTTTGATTTGCTGAACTGTATTATCTGAAAGTGAATACCACTTGCCTAACACACTTATTTTTATTTGATGCTCAGCAATAGCATGCCAATTGCCAATTGAGTGAACAACTGTGCCAAGAACATCGTCATGCTCTTGAGGTATGGCAACAGTCAACACAGGAATGTGCAGATTAATAGCGCTTGTAATCCACTCCTCAAACTGTTCAATGCTTTTTGTGATGTCTAGCACAGAACCTTGGACTACAATACCTACATGTTTAGGAATTGTCATTTTTCTTTTTTTAAAAAAGCTCATAGGTTGTGCTCATGCACTTGAATCTTTTTGATATTCTGGTGCTTGTTCTTTATAATCTTTATTAGCAAATCTGGCCATGATAAACAATAAGTCAGATAATCTATTCACATACTGCAAAACTTCAGGACTTATTTTTTGTGTTTTTGACAAGTGTACTAAACAGCGTTCTGCTCTTCTGCACACTGCGCGAGCTACATGTAAAAAACTTCCTGCAGAAGAGCCTCCAGGCAGAATAAAACTTGTTTGTTTAGGAAGTTGTTCTTCAAGACCATCAATCCACTGCTCAAGACGACGCACATGCAAGGGCAGCACGTGAGGTGTTGTTGCTATTTCTTCAGAAGCAGTTGCAAGCTCAGCACACACTGTAAATAAATCATGCTGTATCTGTTCTACTGCTTGAAACAAAAAACCAGCGCCAAGCAAGCCACGAACCACTCCTAGAACAGAGTTTAATTCATCAAATGTACCATAAACTTCAATACGCAAGTCATCCTTAGACACGCGTTCACCACCCAAAAACGAAGTGGTGCCTGCATCACCAGCGCGAGTGTAAATACATGCTTTTGGAGGGTTCATTTTTGTTAAGTTATTAACTACATTCTGAGTGACCACACTCAAAACATGTTGGCCCAGAGCAGCCTGAAACGTAGGCAATGTTTGGGCTATAGCATTTAGGACAGTGCTCTTTGCGGTCATTTGATTGTGCAGACTGGTGGTCGCTAATATTGTTTGAATTTGGTGTTGTAGTTTGCGTGAGCACTTGCTGACCTTTTAGCTGTCCGTGCTGAGCTAAAAATTTAGTCAAGCACACACTGATTGCATGAGGCATGCTTTCTACACGGTTTGGGCCAAAACCAAAAGGCTTATCTGATTTTATGCTGTTGAGCTGACGCCGTATTTCATTAACATCACCACCGCCTTCCAAATACTTGCTGATCATGATGCCAAGTGCAGTTGTTAAACCAGCAACTTCTGTACCCACTGGTGTTGTTGAAGTGAACAGTTTAAATGGTTTGCCATCCTTATGATCAATGTGCACGTGCATAGGCCCATAACCTGTTGAGAGTTTATAGTATACACTTGCAACACCATTGCGTAGTTCAGCATCACTGATTGGTTTAGCACGAGCAACTTCTGGCTCTTGTGTCTCAGGCTTTTTTTCTTTTGCTTGGAAGTTCAGCACTTGTTGGCTCTTGCACCCATCGCGGTATACAGTTATGCCTTTGCAGCCCAGATCCCACGCATTTAAATATGCCCGTCGTACATCATCTACACTTGCAGTATTTGGCATATTGATTGTCTTACTCACTGCATTATCAGTAAATTTTTGAAATGCTGCTTGCACACGCAAATGATGATCAATTGCAAGATCATGGGCTGAGGCAAACAATTTCTGTATATTTACTGGAATTTCACTAATTCCTCTAACACTACAGTGATTGTCCTGAATCTTCTTCCACAACAATTTAGGTTCACAGCCCCAACATTTATTTTCTTCAGCAACTGCTTTAAAAAGAGGGTTTACCTCATAAAATACATCGCCCTCAAAAGGTTCTTGGCCTTTTTTCAATGAATCAAGAGCTTTTGCATTATAACGAACATATGCAATGCCAAAAAATGGTTCAATACCTGAACCCTGCAAACCAGCAGCTATGGCAATAGTGCCTGTTGGTGCAATAGTTGTTCGTGCACAATTGCGCGGACGACCTCTTGCATATGGTTTCGCATTCTTGCTTTCCTTGTCAAATGCAGAATTCTTGAAAAAAGCAAACACTCCGCGCTCAAGCCCAAGCTCTTCACTGGCTTCCAAGGCTTTTTCATTCACAAAACTCATGACTTCCTCTGACTTGACAAATGCTTCATCACTATCAAAGGAAATGCCTAATAACACAAGCATTTCAGCCCAGCCCATTACCCCTAAACCAATACGACGATTACCCTTAGCCATGAATTCTATCTGTGGCAGAGGATAGTTATTCACATCAATAACACCATCCATAAACTTGGTTGCGACTTTCACACACGCTTCAAGCCGAGACCAGTCAATCTCTCCACGCACCACAAACTTGCTCAAGTTAATACTGCCAAGATTACAAGGCTCATAAGGCAATAATGGCTGTTCGCCACAAGGATTAGTGCTTTCAATCTGACCAAGCTCTGGGGTTGTGTTGGATGGGGAATTATTAATTCTGTCTAGCCACACCATGCCAGGATCACCAGTCTTCCAAGCATACTCACAGATTGTATTAAATACTTCGCGAGCATTTACACTCCTAACAACTTGTTTTGTATGCGGGTCAATAAGGTCATAATTTTTATTATCTCTAGCAAGCTGCATGAATGTACCATCTGCTGCAACAGAAATATTAAAATTCTCCAGCTTTCCTTCCTCAATTTTATATTTGATAAATTCTATGATGTCAGGATGCCAGTATGGCAAAATACCCATGTTTGCTCCACGACGAGTGCCTCCTTGCTTGACTTGCTCAGTTGCAGCATTAATTAACGCAAACGCAGACAATGATCCTGATGCAATACCTTTTGTGCTTCTCACAGCACTTCCTCTTGCGCGAACACGACAACCACTAAAACCAGTGCCACCACCACTCTTGTGAATAATCATAGCGTTTTTGCAAGCCTCACCCCAGCCTTCAATAGAATCCTCAATAGGAAGCACATAGCACGCGCTTAATTGCTGCAACTCTCTACCAGCATTCATTAGAGTGGGTGAGTTAGGCAAAAAATCCCAGTTTGACATTAAATCATAAAATTGGCGCGCAGTTGCAAGAACAAGAGCTCTCGCCTTGGGATTGTCACTGCATAGTTTAGTGCAGTTTTGCATAAACATTCTATGATTCTTGTCCCATTCACTATATGAAGTGAAACCTGCATGAAACAATAATAGCTCGCTTGTCTGACCTCTGCCAACATCATATACTTCTTTGCGATAATGTACTCCTTCAAGAGCCAATGTTTTAAATTCAGGAATATACAACAACTCTGCAAGAGCAATATTTCTTGCAATGCGCCACAACCATGTCTCAACATCAGGATCGTCTCTCAAGTACTTGTCCTTAATCACTTTCTTTTGATTTTCTGTAATATCAACTTTTGCTCCAGGTGGTATGTCCCACTCATCACTTGTCTGCATCATTTTTGGCGTGTCCATGTCTTAGCCTCCTTTGGTCTTGCTTGTAATATGCGAACGCAAGCAGCATAGTTTAGATCTTGTGCAGCTGCATTATAGCACTACGAATGTTTTTTTCTTGGTCAAAATGGGTCTAAACCCTCGCAGCTCTGCTGTGCCGACGAAGCGTTGCTGAGCGGCACAGGAACAACGTGACTGTGGTTGGGTTTTTGATTCTTTATCTTCCTTTATCGTGATACTTTGCTTCTTTTAGTAATTGGGAGTTTCATTTTTTTT
>ORJL010437167.1_pt1 | contig 34520 bp, 27 predicted proteins | sample 1779941 | NCBI WGS metagenome assembly ORJL01 (sample SAMEA104232317, study PRJEB22302) | groundwater metagenome | biome: forest; feature: aquifer; material: groundwater | place: USA | collected 2011-08-07 | depth 5.8 m | reverse complement strand
GGGCGGCCCCGGCCGGTCCCCTCCTGCCGCGCCTCCTCCGCCACTCGACCGCGATCTGGGGCATCAAGGTCACCTCCCTCCTGACAGCTCCGGCGTACGCAACGCTCGTCCTGGGACGGACGGCTGGCCCGGTCGCCGTCGCCAACTTCTCCGCAGCCTCCGAGCTTGTCTTCCGCATCACCGAGCTGGTCATGACGCCGGTCCAGAACCTCCTGCACTCCATCTTCGCCAGCTTTGCGGCGCGAGAGGCCCCCGACGCGGCGCGCCGCGCCTTCGTGATGCTCACCAGGTTCCATGCCTGCGTCCTCCTGCCCACGGCGGCCGGACTCTTCGCCCTGGCGCCGCATCTGCTCCCCGTGATGTACTCGTCCCGCTTCGTGGACTCGGTTCCGGCGTTCCGCTGGCTCATCGTTGCGGTCGCGCTCGACTACCTCTTCACTCCAGTCGCCTTGAGCGCGCTCATCACGGCCGAGAGGTACCGATACGTCCTTGCCACGAGAATCCCCATGGTCCTGGTCGGGCTGACGCTCCCCGCGGCCGTCCGCGCGGGGGGACCGCTCGCCGCGGTGGCGCTCCTGTGCGGAGGCCGCGTCGTCGCGAGCTGGCTGCTCGCCGCGACCGCGCGCCGTTGCCTCGGCGTATCGCTCGAGCTCGGCTTCATCCTCCGCCAGGTCGCGATCGCAGGTGGCCTCGGCCTCCTCCTCCACCTGGCGGTCCGGGCGCTCACTCCGTCGGCGATCGAATGCGCCCTCCTCATCGTCGCGTTCGCGATCGCGTTCTGGGCGCTCTTCAAGCTGACGGGCGGGATCGGCCGCGAGCAGAGGGAGAGGATCGCGGGGATGCGACTCCCCCTCAAGATGTGGATCGTGAGGCTCGTCTAGTCCCACAACGTCACTCTCGAAAGCAGCCCCGAAGGGGCGGCATACAATCCGTGGCGGTGTATGTCGCCCCTGCGGGGCTCCGCGATTGAAGGACACCGATGCTTCCCCAGGGCTGCGCCCTGGGCTGGTTCACTCCGCCCCTTCGGGGCTGACGAAACCAGCGCCGTAGGCCTAACAGGAGGACCGTCGATGAAAATCTACATCTCCGTGGACATGGAGGGGATCGCCGGCATCGTCCACGTCGACCAGGTCCGCCCCGACGGGCAGGACTACCAGCGCGGGCGGGAGCTGATGACCGACGAGACGAACGCCGCCGCGCTCGGCGCCTTCGACGCCGGGGCGAACGAGGTCCTCATCAACGACTCCCACGGAGACATGCGCAACCTCCTCTTCGACCACCTCGACCCGCGGGTGCAGGTGATCACCGGCTCGCTCAAACCGTTCTCGATGGCGCAGGGGACCGAGGGGCGCTACGACGTCGCCCTCTTCGTCGGCTACCACGCAGGGATGGGCGCGCGGGCGGCGATCCTCGATCACACCTACTCCAGCGCCTCCGTCTCCGAGGTCAGGGTGAACGACCGCGTCCTGAACGAGACCGGCCTCAACGCCCTCGTCTGCGGCTCCTACGACACGCCGATCGGCCTCGTGACCGGCGACGATCGCTGCTGCGCGGAGGCGAAAGAGCTGCTCGGCGAGGTGGAGACGGCCGTCGTGAAGTGGGGGATCACGCGCACGTGCGCGCGGTCGCTCCACCCGAAGGAGGCGTGCAACGTGGTCCGGCAGGCCGCCCGCCGCGCGGTCGAGGGGCGCTCGCGCTTCCGCCCGTTCCGGATCGACCCTCCCTACCGCTTGCAGATGCGGTTCCTGAACGCGGGAATGGCCGACGGCGCGGAGCTGCTCCCCGGCTCGCGGCGGCTCGACGGGACCTCGGTGGAACTGGAGACGCGCGCCGTCCACGACCTGTTCCGCTCGATGCTCGCCATGACGCGGCTCTCCGACGCCGGCGTCCTGCAGGTGCGCCCGAAGTAGCGGCGGCGTCCATGTAGAGGCGCGCGCAGGCGCGCCGAGGCCAGGCCCGCGTAGGCGGGCCTGGCATGGATGCGCGGCGGTGGGCACGCCTACGCGCGCCCTGCCACGGCGCGCCTGCGCGCATGGCCACCAAGAGAAGCCCCGAGACAAGCCCCGAAGGGGCGCAATGCAATAGCCCAGGGCGGAGCGAAGCGGAGCCCTGGGAATGCGCACCAAGCAACCCCGCGAGCCCCGAAGGGGCGACGTACATCGCGCCATTGGTGTATGTCGCCCCTTCGGGGCTCCTATTGCCCTTGCGACCCGGCACCCAGGGCTCCGCTTCGCTCCGCCCTGGGCTGGTTCATCCCGCCCCTTCGGGGCTTGTCTTCGTGGCAATGGCGCTCACGCGCGCCTCTTCACGTTCCGAGCCGGATCGGTCATACACACCGAGGTATCGTCGGGGCTGCGGAGAGGCCGCGACTCAGGTAAGATGCGGCATCGGGGAGCCCCTGCCCATGCCCTCACACGGCACGCTCGATGCCCTGGTCCTGCGGTCGTCCGCGTGGTCCAAGCTGCTGGTGAAGCACATGATCGCAGCGCACGAGGTGGCTGCGACCCTCTCCAAGGCCGGCGTCCGATTCATCCTTGCAGGGGCCCACGCGAACAACGCCTGGGCCAGGCATGTCCGCGCGACGATGGACGTCGACATTCTCGTCTTCACGAGGGATCACCGAAAGGCCGTCAAGGCGATCGCCTCGACCTATCCGTCGCTGGGGGTGAAGGCCCGCGACGTCGTCACGCGCTTCTTCGACTCGAAGACCGGGGAGGTCGTGCTCGACCTCATGAAGCCGAAGGACCGGCTCCTGAGGGAGGTCTTCGCCAAGGGGCTGGTTCGGAGAATTCGCCTCGAGGGCGTCGAAACGGACATCCCTGACCTCGAGGCCGCCCTCGCCATGAAGTTTGCTGCGATGATGCGCCCCGGCCTGAAGCGGGTTGACGCGATGCAACACGCAGTCGACCTTGCGAGGATCGTTGGGGCAAGCAGGCGGATCGACCTCGACAAGCTCGCCCGCCTCGCCGACCTCGTCTACTCGGGCGGCGCCGATGAGGTCCGCCGCCTCATCCACGCCATCCGGAAGGGCGAACCGCTCGTCTTCTGATCACTCCAGCACCGCCGCGCGCCAGGCCGCGATCGCGGCGGTCTTCGAGAAGCGCTCGCGGACAGCGTCCCACGCCCGCACGTGCGCCTCACGGAGCGGCGCGGAGGCGAACAGCGCCGCGGCGCGCTGGACGAACGCCGCGAGGCCCCCGTTCGCGACGACCGATGAGGCGCACGACGCAGGCACCACGTCGCGCACCCCGCCGACGTCCGTCGCCACGAACGGCAGGCGGTGCACCATCGCCTCCAGGAGCACGCGAGGGAACCCCTCCTCCTCCGAGGGCATCAGGAAAACGTCCGCAGCCGCGTAGAGTCGCGACACCTCCCGGTTCGGCACGCGCCCGAGCAGCCGCAGCGGCGCGCCGCTCCGCGCGAGCGCCTCCCGCTCGGGCCCGTCCCCCGCCACCAGCACCACCAGCCCCGGCACCCGCGCTGCGAGACCGCTCGCAATCTCGGCCAGCCGCTGCGCCCCCTTCCGCGCAGAGAGGTGGTGGACGAAGAGCGCCACCGGCGCGTCCGCCGCCAGCCCCAGCCTGGAGCGGGCCTCGGCGCGCGACGGGACCTCCGCCGGCTCCTCCACCCAGTTCGGCGCGACGACCGCACGCACCGGCGGGAGGCCGAACGCGGAGGCGTAGTGCCCGACCATCCGCGGCGTCCCCGTCACGAGCCTCGTCGCGAGCCGCACCGAGAGCCACAGCGGCCAGTCGTTCGCGAGCTTCGCGCGGAGCGCCCCCGCGCGCCCCCACGGCGTGAGGTAGTTCCCCACGAGCCCGCAGCTCCAGTAGAAGCACCTCGCCCCGGTCGCCGCGGCGAGGGCGCCCGCGAGGACGCCTCCGTAGTAGGAGTAGTGCACGTAGAAGCGGTCGTACCCCTCCATCCGCGCCCGCGCGAGCACGCCCGCCAGTTCCAGCGCGCGCAGGGGAGCCGACCTCGCGCGCAGCACGCGCACCCTCGGCCACCGCCGCGCGATTGGCCCCTCCGCCCTCTCCACGACGACGAGGAGGTCGACGTCCCTCGCGAGGTCGTCGAGCAGCTCGTAGAGGTAGCGGTAGTGCGTGTCGGTCGCCTCGTCGTAGCGCGGAAGCACGTAGCAAAGTCTCATCGGCGGCCCCCCAGCGCTCGGGCGAACAGCCGCGCGTAGCCGGCGACGTAGGCCTCCTCCGAAAAGAACTCGCGCGCGAACGCGCGTCCGCGCACGCCCATCGCGCTCGCCTCCGCGGGGTGTTCGAGCACCCAGCCGATCCGCTCCGCCAGCGCCGCCGCATCGCCGGGCGGCACGAGGAAACCGTTCTCGCCGTCGCGCACGAGGTCGGGGATCCCCCCGACGCGGCTCGCGACGACGGGCGTGCCGCACGCCATCGCCTCGAACACGACGCGGCCGAGCGCCTCGGAGAGCGAGGGCAGCACGAGGAGGTCCGCCTCCGCCATCCTCCGCGCGAGCGCTTTCTGCGGGAGGGGACCGAGCCAGTCGATCCGACCCTCGCATCCGAACCGCGCCGCGCGCTCGCGCAGGCCGCGGGCGTACGCCTCGTCCTTGGCGGCCCCGGCGACGACCAGGCGCGCGGCCGGCAGGCGGGCAAGCGCATCGATCAGGTGATGGACCCCTTTCGCCTCGACGAGGACGCCGGCGAAGAGGACGGTCTGCGCCGCGCGTGGCGGCCGCGCGTCGCCTGCGCGGAGGAAGAGGTCGAGGTCGGTCCACGCGGCGAACCGCTCGACGGGCCGCCCGGGCGCCCAGCGCTCGACTTGCGCCTGCGTCGACGAGGAGACCGCGCGCAGCCCGTCGGCCTGCGAGAAGGCGAACCGCGCGAGAAGCCGCATCGCCGCGGAGGCGACGCCGCGCATCCGCACCCGCCTCTGCAGGAAGGGCCCCTCCTCGAAGTCGCCGTGGCTCTCGAGGACGAGCGCGACGCGACGACCGAAGACCCTCGCGGCGAGCTTCGCTGCGGCCGCGGCGGCCCCCTCGTACGGGCTCTGCGCGACGAGGACCTCCGCGCCGCGCGCGACCACCTCCCACAGCGCGACGATCGGCGCGGCGGCGAGCATCATCGCGTGGCGGAGAGGCGCCCACGGCAGGGCGGGGAGCAGCACGAACCGCGCATGCTCCGTGAAGCAACGCGAGCGTCGGTCCGTGGAGAACCCCACGACGGTGACGTCGGCGATCCGTGCGAGCGCGCGGAACTTCCGCGCGGAGGTCGGGTCGAGCGGCTCGGGGGAGCGAGCGCCGCCCACGAAGCACGCCCGCACCATCACGCCTCCCCGCGCTCCGCCGGCCCCGGTCCGCACGCCATCCCCCTCGCCGCCTCGAGCATCTCGCGCGCCGACTGCGCGAGCGCGATGCGAGGCGACCAGCCCGTCTCCAGCGTGACCCGCTCGATCGACGCGACCCTGCGCGGGACTTCGTTCTCCGCCAGCGCCCCCCCGCACGGGACGAGGTCGCAGTCCCCCTTCGCCTCGCAGAAAAGCTCGAGCGCGAGTTCGGCGAGCGAAGTCCCCTTGCCCGATCCGACGTGGAAGAGGCCCGTGGCGCCCGAGGAGGCGATCTTCCAGAGCGCCTCCGCGGCGTCGCGGACGTCGACCCAGTCGCGGACGAGGTCCCCTCCCTCCAGAGTGACGGTTCCGCCGCGCCGCTCGGCGTCGGCGATGCGCCGCGCAAGGTCGGCCGGCGCCCCGTTATCGAGGCCCGGCCCGACGAGGTCGAAGAGGCGCGCGACGGCGACGCTCCGTGCCCCCTGGAAGGCGAGCGCCGCGGCGGTCCGCGCGGCGAGGGCGTGTCCCCACGCCGATTGCGGAACGACGGGGGCCGCCTCGTCGAGCCCCCCCGCGCGGCCGTCGGAGGCGCCCAGCTCCTCCGCGCACCCCGCGACGACGACGCGCGTGCCCGCGCCTCCGACGGCGCGAAGCAGACGCACGGTCACGCCGATCGCGGTCTCGAGGAGCGCGTCCGCCCTCGCGGTCCGCCCGCCGACCAGATGGAACACGACGTCCGGCCCCGACTGCGCATAGAGCTGCTCGACCACGTTCGGCGCGAGGAGGTCGGCCACCGCGTGCGTTTCGTGCGGCGCATCGGCGAGGGGCCGCCTCCCGACCGTCTGGATCGCCTCGCGCGGCACCTGCGCCGGCGCTGCACGCAGCAGCGCGGTTCCCAGGACGCTCGTCGCTCCGAGGACCAGCACACGCACGATCGACCTAGTCCTACAAGGCTAGTTTCGTCAGCCCCGAAGGGGCTGCACAAGACAGCCAGGGGCGCAAGCCCCTGGGATCCACGCATGCATCCGAACGTAAGCCCTGAAAGGGCGACCCATGAAATGTGTCGCCCTTTCAGGGCTCCCTCTGCGACGGTCCGGAAGGCCCCAGGGGCTGCGCCCCTGGCTGTCTTGACGTCGCCCCTTCGGGGCTGATCTAGCGTTGTAGGCCTAGATCACCCTCTCGTACTTGTCGAGCGGCACCTTCCACACCGGCACGCCGCAGTAACGCTCCCCCTCGGGGCAGTACGGCGTCGACTTCGCCATCCAGCGGAGGAGGCACGGCGGGCCGATGTACTTCCCGATCCGCGGGTTCACCTCGCGGACCTGCTGCGTCTCGTCGACCGAGGCGCGCCAGATCTCCTCCTGCGCGTTGTAGCAGAGTCGCGCCTTCAGCTTGTGATGGAGGTTCAGCAGGTCGCTCGACTCCGTGAACCGCACCGCGACCGCGTTCGGCAGGACGTAGGAGGCGTGCTCGACGGAGACCCCCTGCGCGCGGAGCGCCTTCATGCACTCCCACGCGCGCGACATCGCCTCCACGTACGCCTTCTCGCACTTCGGGTCGCGCTTCACGAGTTCGGGCACGACGTAGTCGGGCTCGTCCGACAGGTGCGTCGAGAGGACAGGCCTCGAGGCGGGCGTCATCCGGTGCCGCTGGTCCTGCGAGTCGCCGGTGTGGGAGAGCTTCTTGCGGAAGGTGTACGCCGGGTGGACGAGGGTGCGCGACAGCTTCGACAGCGTCGTGAGGTTCATCGTCTCGCTGAACGTGCGGTTCCGCTCGGGCGCGAGGGCCCAGGCGATCGCCTCGTCGTCGGAGAGGCGCGAGGACGGCAGGCCGAAGACCTCGCGGACCGACTGGGCGAGGACCTCCTCGTTGCGCGCCTTCCAGTCGACGAGCTTGGAGACGCGCCCGCCGAGCGAGCGGTCGAACTCCTCGCGGAACGCTGCAGACGACGGCTCGGCGCGCATGCCGGCGAGGAGGCGCGCCTCCGGGGTCTCCTCGAGGGGGACGGGGTCCTCGAGGACGGTCTGGAAGAGCGGGTCGGCGGCGAGCATCTCCTCGACCATCCGGCCGACGACGATCCGCGTCTCGAGCGGCGTGTCGTACTGCTCGCAGGCGCGCCAGTAGCGGAGGACGGAGAGGCCGCTGACGGTGTGATAGAGGAAGGCGAACGTCGCGATCGGGAGGACGTACCGCGCGACCTCCTGGGCCTTCTTCTTCACGTCCTTCTTGTGCTTCGCGATCTTCTTCCGCGCGGGGAAGAGGCGGTAGTACTCCGCGGCGGCGATCGGCGTGAGCATCTCGATGAGGGCGTGGTACGACTCCATCTGCGCGTCGACGCACGCGGTGTAGCGCTCGGCGGCGGCGGGCGGCATCGGAGGGATCGCGTAGGTGCCGCGCTTCACCTCGACGTACCGCTGGCTGACCTGCTCCGAGTTGTAGAAGGGGTGGGAGTGGAGGAAGCTCCAGAGGAATTGCCGCGAGACGTTCGAGAGTGCGAACTGGAAGTGGGCGTGCTGGAGGGTGGTGTGGTGACCCGCCTCGAAGATGCTCCGCGCGAGGGCGTCGCGGCGCTCCGCGGCGGCGGCCTTCTCTGCGGGGTCGGCGAGCCTGTCGCCGCCGACGTCCTCGGCGGTGATGATCCCCTTCGCGCTGTAGCAGGTCCGCGCCGTCGCGACCGCGTTCTCGAACGGGCGGCGGAAGGCGTTGACGAGGCGGACCTCGGGGGCGGCGGAGAGGAACTGCGGGAGCGCCATGGCAGCGGCGAGTATAGCGGGCGCCGGCGCGAATCGCCACGATACGAACGGGGGCGACGCGAACTCCAACTCCAACTGCCAACTCCAAGAAACGCCAACTCCAATTCCAACTCCAAGGCCCCTTGGAGTTGGAATTGGAGTTGGCGTTTCTTGGAGTTGGCAGTTGGAATTGGAATTGCGACGCCTCCCACTGTTGCCGCATCCGGGACCGCGTCGGTATGATCCGCCGGCGATGGGTACAGGCCTCGAGAACCGCGTCGTCATCGTGACAGGCGCGGGCCACGGCATCGGCCGCGCGATCGCGCTCGCGTTCGCCGAGGAAGGCGCGCACGTCGCGCTCCTCGGCCGCACGCAGGAGCACCTCGCCGAAACGGAGCGGTTCCTCTCCCAGCGCGGCCACACCGCCCTCGCGCTCCCCTGCGACGTGCGCATCGGCTCCGAGGTGGACGCCGCGGTCGCGAAGGTCCTCGACGCCCACCACCGGATCGACGTCCTCGTGAACAACGCCGGCGTCTTCGTCTGGCGCCCCTTCGCGCTCCTCTCCGAGGAGGACTGGGACCGGACGCTCGACACCAACCTCAAGGGGTGCTTCCACTGCGCGAAGGCCGTCCTCCCCGCGATGTCGACGGCGAAGTGGGGGCGGATCGTCAACGTCGGCTCGATCCACAGCCGCGTCGGCGACAAGAACGTCGCGGCGCACTGCGCCTCCAAGTTCGGCCTCATCGGCCTGACCCAGGCCCTCGCGCGCGAGCTGCGCGAGTTCAACATCACGGTGAACGCCATCCTCCCTGGCGCCGTCGACAACAAGGACGAGGCGGTCGCCGCCGAGCCGCCCGCCGCGCCCCTCGCGGCGAAGCTCGTGCCGCGCCAGGTCGCGCGCCTGTGCGTCTTCCTCGCGGGGGAGGACGCCTCCGCCATCACCGGCGCCTCTATCGACCAGCTCGGCGGCACCGACGTCGCGATCACCTCGACGCGGTAGCGTTCGCCGCGGGGCGCTGGTACGATCCGCGCCATGCCGGACCGGGGAGACTGGAAGGCGGCCATCCTCCTCGCCGCGCGGGCGGGCGCGATCGCGCCCGATGCCGCGTCGGAGCTGGGCGACCTCGTCGAGGCGCACGGCGCCGGGCAGCCCACCCCCTCGCAGGTCGCGCGCTGGGCGGGGATCCCGGAGGCCTCCGTCCTCGCCCTCGTCTCCCTCGCCCGCACGCTCCCGCCCGACGCGACCGACGCGCAGGTCCGCGAGGCGTACGTCGCGCACGCGCAAGGTCTCGCGACCGCGGCGCGGCTCGGCGACGCGACCCCCGGGACGCTGTCGCCGACGATCGGCTCCACCGGCGTCCCCGGGTCCGAGGACTCCATCTGGCAGCGGAAGACGATGCCCCTCACGGGGAGCGAGTCTGCCGCGACGATCGGCGGCGATGCGCCCCCGCAGATCCTCGGCCGCCCCAACATCCCGAAGAAGCTCGGACCGTACCTGCTCGAGGAGGAGCTCGGCGCCGGCGGGATGGGGATCGTCTTCCGCGCGCGCCACGAGAAGCTCGGCACGCCGTGCGCCGTGAAGGTCCTCGTCGCGGGCGAGCACGCCTCCGCGCAGTCGATCGCGCGGTTCCAGCGCGAGGCCGCCGCCGTCGCGAAGATGGGGAAGCACCCGAACATCGTCGGCGTGTTCGACCTGGGCCAGGAGGGCGCCCTCGCCTACTACGCGATGGAGCTGATCGAGGGGCGCACGCTGCGGGCCCTCCTCCGGGAGCGGAGGCCGTCGGCGATGGAGGCGGCCTCGATCGCCGAGAAGGTCGCGCGCGCGCTCCACTTCGCCCACGAGCACGGCGTCATCCACCGCGACATCAAGCCGGACAACGTCCTCCTCCGCGCGGACGACGAGCCGCAGGTGATGGACTTCGGCCTCGCCCGCGACGTCACCTCGAACGCCGCGCTCTCCGCGACGGGACAGCTCCTCGGGACGCCGAACTACATGGCGCCGGAGCAGATCGACGGCGTGCCGGACGCGATCGACCGGCGGACCGACGTCTACGCCATCGGCGCGGTCCTCTACGAAATGATCGCCGGACGGCAGGTCCACCCCGGCGAGGCGGTCGTCCAGGTCTTCGCGCGGATCCTGACGGGAGAGCTCGTCCTGCCGCACACGATCGCGAAGGACGTCCCGCGCGACCTCGAGACGGTCTGTCTCAAGGCCCTCTCGCTCGAGCCGGACCGCAGGTACGCGACCGCGGAGGCGCTTGCGGACGACCTCGCGCGGTTCCAACGCGGCGAGCCGGTCCTCGCGCGCCCCGTCGGGTGGGTGGGCCGGCTGTGGCGGAAGGCGAAGCGGAACCGGGCCGTCGCCGTCCTCGCCGTGGGCCTTTTCCTCGCGCTGCTCCTGTCGGTCGGCGAGCTGGGCTTCTTCGCGCTCCTCCCTCGCTTCCTGGCGCGGTCGAATGCGCGCGAGGAGGAGCGGCTCCACGCGACCCGGCGGGACGACGCGGCTGCGCTCCTGGCGCGCGCGCAGGCCGCGGAGGCGGCAGGGCGGATGGACGAGGCGGCCTCGGCCGCGCGCGAGCTGATCCGCCAGTTCGCCGCCTACACGGCGAAGGGAGAGGACCTCCCCGTGAGCGAGGCCCACGAATCGCTGGGACGTATCGCGCGCGCCAGAGACGACGCACGAGGCGCACTCGTCGAGTTCTTCCGCGCGTACGAGTCGTCGGTCGGCTCCCCCCGCGCGGCCGAAACGCTCGCCCGGATCGGCCACCAGCTCTACGCCATGGACGAGATGGACCGCGCGAGAGGCGTCTTCGAGCGCGCCCTCGAGGAGCGACCCGGCCCGCGCGCGGAGTTCCAGGCGCGCCTCGGCCTCGCCTGCTGCCGCATGAGCGCGATGCGGTTCGAGGAGGCGCGGTCCGACCTTGAGGCGCTCCGCGGCCGCGGAGGGGCGATGGGAGAGGAGCGCACACGGATCGATCGCCTCCTCCGCGTCCTCGACGTCCTCACCCCCGCCACGAAGGGGAAGACCGGCTCGTTCGACCTCCTCTTCCCGTGCGACCTCGATCGCGACGGGCGGCCGGAGATCGTCAGCGTCGACGACGATGCGCACGGGGTCGTCCTCTCCACCTTCGACGGCAGGGGGTTCACGGAGACGGCGCGCGTGCGCGTGCTTGGCGAGGAGACCTTCCCGATCACGACGCTCGGGACGGGCGACCTCGACGGCGACGGCAAGGACGAGGTCCTCGCCGCGGGAGGGGACGCGAACCGGAAGACGGGCATGGTCGCGGTCATCGCGAGGCGCGAGAACGCCCTCGACCTCGTCGCGAAGGCGCCACTCGGCAGCGGCCTCGCGAAGGGGTGCCTTGCCACCGCAGACCTCGCGGGGGACGGGAAGCGCGAGCTGCTCGTCGGGACAGGCGCCTACGAACGCGGGCTGCGCGTCTACCGCCTCGACGCGAAGGCGCGGTCGCTGACGCTCGCGGGGACGCTCCCGCTCGGTGGAGACGCCCTCGCCGTCCTGCCGCGCGACGTGAACGGGAACCGCCGCGCCGAGGTCTGGGTCGTCACGGGCCCGTGGAACGGCTACCACGTCGACTGCCTCGAGACCGACGCGAAGACGGGAACGTTCGACGTGCGCTCACGCACACCGCTCGCGGGATACTCTCAGGTCGACCCCGCGGCGGGGATCGGCGGGGCGACCGACTTCCTCGTCGGCGAATCGTGGAGCGCGACGCAGATCGCGCCGCTCCAGGAGCTGTACGGCCGCAAGGGGGTGGAGAAGACCTACCGCGCGCCGGGGCTCTACCGCCTGCGGATGAACGCCGACCTCTCCGCGCAGGTCGACCCCGTCTGGGCGCTGGGCGGGCTCCAGGAGTCGACGGGGAATTGGGCGGTGTCGTTTCACGGCAGGGAGACCGAATATGCATGGGGGACCGCGCCTCCCCCCGCCTCGGGCACGTGCCTGTACGAGAAGGGGAAGGCCGGCTGGGCGCCGCTCTGCCTCGTCCACCCGCCCGCCGACTTCACCGTGCCGATCCCGTGGGACCTCGACGGCGACGGAGACTCCGAGCTGCTGCTCGGCGTCCCCGACCCGGCGAGCGGCCATGCCCGCCGCGTCGCGATCCTCGGACTCGGCAGCTCCAGGGGGACGACTGCGGAGGCTCCGACGACCGCGGGGGCGACGACCTCGATCCTCCCGAGGCGGACCTCCTCTCCGACGCTGGTCGCGGCGCGCGAGGCGATGCGCGTGGGCCTTGACGCGGAGGCGCTCGAAGGCTTCGCGCACGTCGCGGCGAACCCGCCAACGGCGGAGGACCTGGAGGAGGCCTCGCTCGGCGCGCTCGCGTGCCGCGCGCGGCTGGGGCAGGCGGCGGAGGGGGCGAGCGAGGCGAGGCGCCTGATGGCGCAGTACCCGATGCTCCGCGAGACGCTCGGGCGGGCGCTCCTCGACGCGATGGAGCGGGCAGGGGAGTGGCCGGCGGCCGCGGAGGTGGCGGAGGAGCTGCTCGCGCTGCCTGGGCTCGCGAACGACGAGCGGCTGCGGCTGCAGGCGCGCTGGGCGCGGCTCGTGCAGCTCCGCAGCCCGGCGCTCGCCTTCGATGGCTGCTCCGACGCGTTCGGGCGGTGCGACCTCCTCGCGACCTCGCCGATGTGGGTGACGCGCGCGAAGGACAGCTCGCTCGTCGCGACGCCGTGCAGCGACAGCCGGGAGGGGCTGTTCGTGCCGTTCGCCTTCGACCGCTCGAGCTACCGCCTTGCCGTGGCAGTCGACGTCGAGCGGCTGGACTGGGCTACGGGGCTCGACATCGGGTTCGTCGCGGGCGACCCCGCCGCCTCGCCGCTCGGCGACTGGAGGCAGTCGGTCGCGGAGGCGCAGTTCGGGCGGTATCCGACGGTCCAATCGCTCCGCCTCTCCGCCGCGGGGGAGAGCACGGCTCCGTTGCGCACGTGCGACGCCTCGTGGTACGCGGGGGGGACGAGCGGATCGAAGCGGCTGCTGTCGAGCGTCCCGGCGGACGGGTCGACGGCGCGGATGACGCTCGAGTACGCCTCGCACGTGCGGACGCTCGCGTGCGAGGTGGGCATCGGCGAGGGGGCGCCGGCCCGCGCGAGGCTGGAGGAGGCGCCGCTCGAGGAGGCGCGCCTCTTCCTCGCGATCGGCGCGAAGGGGGGCTCGGGGTCGGCGACGTTCTGGGCGCGGCTCCGGATCCGCGGCCTCACGGTGGCCTCGGGGAGCCAGGCGATGAGGCCGGTGCCGTACGAGGCGCGACGCGGAGCGGACCTGCTGCTCCTCGCGAACGGGAGGTGGGTGCAGGGGCGGCTGGACGAGGCACGCGCGCTGTACGACCGCGCGGTCGCGCTGTCGGACCTCGAGGCGGAGCAGGAGAAGGCGCTTCGCGCGCAGGGGCTCCCCGCGCCGGGCGAGGGGGCCTGGGCCGACGCGTTCCTGCACTGGGTCGCGATCGACGCGCGGTACTGGCGCGCGCTCCTCGCGGCGGAGGCGGGGGACGAGGAGGCGGCGAGGAAGGGGCTGGAGGATGCGCACGGCCGGAGCGAGGAGCGGTTCCGCGCGCTGGTCGAGCGGAACGCGCTGGGGCTGCTGGAGCACGTGAAGGCGGCCGACGCGCTGCGGAGGCACCTCCTCGCGAAGACCGGCCTCGACGACTCGGCGAAGATCGGAAAGGTCGCGGAGGCGCTGCTCGGCCCCTGGGGCACGGACGCGACGGACGCGTTGCTTGCGGGGCTCGGGTGGCGTGTGGCTCGGCGGCCGACGGTGGAGGAGGTGCGGGGCGAAGCGGCGGACGTCCGCAAGGGGGACGTGCTGGTGCGGTACGACGGGAAGGAGGTCCCCGACTATGCGGCCTACCGCCGCCTCCACGGGGAGGTGCTGGACGCGGAGAAAGAGGCGATCGACCTCGGCCTCGAGCGCGACGGCAAGGGGGTGGTCGTGCGGATCGATCCGCGGAAGACGCTGCTGGTCGTTCAGGAGTCTCTCGAGCTTCGCCGCTCGAAGTGATGGAGTCGCTCGCGCAAGCGAGCGGTGGAGTAACTCCCGCAAGGGAGTTACGACGCACGGGATCAGTGGTGCGCCTCGACGGCGGGCCCTTCGACATGCGCCGCCTGCCCGCGCCAGATCGTCACAGCGCACATGAGGACGACGACTCCGACCGTCGCCGCGAAGAGCAGCCGCGCCTTCCGCGAGAAGTGTCCCTCCTTGATTCGGTGCGCCACCTCGTGCGCCGAAAGGACCAGCAGGACTGCGAACCCAAGCGGTGCGAGGAATTTGAACCACCCCGGAATGTGCTCCTCGAACACGTGCTTACCCGCGATGCTCTCCCACGAGTGGAGCGTATACGTGAACACGACGACCAGCTCGATCAGCACCGCGGCGCTCTGGAACGACCCCGCCTTCTTCTGCAGCTCCTCGGTCGACTTCTGCAACTCGATCAGTTCTGCGCTCCGCACGATCTCGACGTTCATGCTGTGCGTCGTGATCGCGGTCTTTGCCGTCTCGAGCGACTCATGGACGAGCCTCGCCTGCCTCTCGATCTTCCCCAGCTCTGCGCGGATCGGCGCGGCGATGCGGCCCATCGCGTCCCCCTGCGACGCGATCTCCGAGCGCGGCAGGGCGTCGATCTCCTTCTCGAGCGCCTCCACCTCGGCGCGCAGGTCGGCGACGGCGCCGTCGATGATCCACGCGTTCCTCGTCAACCTCGCGTAGTTCTGCGACATCTCCTGCAGGTGCTCCTCGAGCACGCGGATCGCCTCCGGCCCCTTCGTCTGGCCGATCCTGTACCGCAGCACCTTGTTGATCGAGGCATCGACGACCTGCTTCTCGCGGAGGATCTCGGTTACGTACATCCGGGCGATGTCGAGCAGCCGCCGTGCGGAGGCGACCCGCGCGAGGACAGGTCGCACGCGGTCCAGCGCGCGCTCCGGCGCGCTCCCCGCGATGAGGAGCCTCTCGCCCGGCGGGCGGTCCGGCGCCAGCTCGACGACCTCTCCCTCCGCGAGCGACGTGCGGGGCAGGCTGTCGTCCGGCGCGGCGGACGCGGTCAGGAACACGTACGCCACGAGCTTCGCAGCCTTGAACGCCTCCGCGAGGGCGGCTGGGGCGGCCTCGAGCCTGGCGCGCGCGGCCGGCCACCCCTCGTCGGGCGCGAGGGCGGGCGCGGCCTCGACGACGACGGCGGGAACGGTGGTCACCAGTCGCGGCGCGGCGGTCTCGGGGAGGGAGAGGGCCTCGCGGATCCGCGCGGCGTGGGGACGCACGCGCTCCTCGGTCTCCGCGGGGAAGAAGGCAAGGACGAGGGCTCGGTCGGGTGCCGGGTCCATCCCATCACTTCCAGATGAATCGCAGCATGTAGTTTCCGATGCTGATCTCGTCGTCGTCCTTGAGGACGGCCTCGGAGACGTCCTTGTCGTTCACGCGGATCCCGTTGGCGCTCTTGAGGTCCTTGACGACGTACCCGTCGGGGGTCTTCTTGACGGAGGCGTGCTTGCGCGAGACGGTGATGTGGTTGAGGACGATGTCGCACTCGGCGACGCGGCCGATGACGACCTCCTCCTTCTGGAGGTTGAAGACGACCTGCGTGGGCTTTCCCGTGGTGCCGACGTTCAGCATCGTCTGGATGTCGAGGTCGCTGATCCCGCTCTCCTGGGGGCTCTTGACGACGACGAGGCTGGGTGGGAGGGTCTTCTGTTCCATCGCGCGCGATCCTAGGGGGAGGCGCCGCGGTTCGCAAGGATTTGGCGTGGAGAACATGACCCCGCCAGTTCGAACTTGACGGCGGGCTTCTTCGGCGCCTATTCTCTGCAGCCAGTGTGGCGAGGTGAAGTGCGAGCATGTCCAAGGCCCCCGACCCGGACGATTGGCTCCGCGACGATCCTCGATGGCTTCGACTCTGCATCGACCTGCGCCGGCACAAGACACTCGGCGGGACGGCACGCGCAGTCTTGCAGCATGCCGATCCCAGAACGGTCGCGATCGAGCTGGCCAAGGCTCGCGAACGGGAAGGGCCTCGGGTCGTCCACGTCACGACGGTGGCAGCCGGAGACCTGGCCGTTCGATACCGAAAAGGGGAATTCGGGGCCGTGTGGAGCGAGCTGCGTTCCCATGCCGCGCTCGGCGGCGACCTCCTCCTCGAGGCCCGGGCCGTCGCCCTGGAGATGATGCGTCGCGTCGCGCAGGGCGCGGCGCTCCTGGCCGAGAGGCTCGCCGCGCGGGGCTGGAAGTCGCTCTACGGCAGACTCCATGCGCCCCCCCACACCGGAGACGAGGCCGTCATGCGCCGCATCGAGGAGGTGACCGGCGCCCCCCTCCCTCTGAGTCTGCGAGCGTTCTGGGAGGTGGTCGGCGGGATCAACTTCGTCTGGGACTACGAGCGAGGCGGTGAGGCGCCGGACCTCGGCGTGCGGCTGCCGATGGAGGAGATGGACCCAATCGCGGTGGATCCACCCGGAGGGGTGGTCCACGTGTTCGATGAGTGGAAGAACCTTCGAGACGGAATCGACCCCGAGCTCGCGGGCGGCTTCAACCTCGACCTGGCGCCGGACTACCTCCACAAGGCCAACATCAGCGGTGGTCCCCCCTATGGGCTGGAGCTGCCGTTCCATGGTGCCGACCCCACGTTCGAGAATGAGGCTCACTGCCTTCCCTTCGTCGAATACCTGCGCCTCTGCTTCCGCTGGGGCGGCTTCCCTCGCTTGGAACGACATTCCGAACGCGCGGACGTTCGAGAGTTCGTGTCCGAGATTGCCCACGGCCTGGAGCCCTTCTGAACCGTCAGGACACGCACCCTCGCTGCACGCGGGGACCTCGCGGTGGAGACGGGCGGCGGCGTATCCTCCCCCAGTGTGGCCCTACATGGGGCCGAGCTCGAAGGAGGTCGAGGTCTTCGCCGCACTCGCCAAGTAGGTCCCGGGACGGAGGTGGGGCGGCTCTCGCTCATCGGGTGGTCGCCTTCCCCAGCACCGATCCGAAGGCACTGTCGGCGAATCCATCGACTCGCGCACAGCGCCCGGCCTCGCGCCTCCATAGTGCAGCCGAACTCGCGGGGGGCACGAGGGATCGGAAGACCGGACGTCGCAGCGCCGGCCTTCGCCTCCGGCATCCATCGTGCGGCTCACCGAGCTCGTCCCCTCGGAGGCCGACAGCCATGCAGTCCCGAACCATCGAAACCGACGTCGATACCTTCCTGGTCGCCCTCGCCGACCGACTCCGCGTGGGCGCCGCCGCCCTGCGCGGCCTGGCCGCCGACGCCCGCGACGGCGACACGGCCGCCGGCCGCGTGAAGGCAGGGCTCGCGACGGACCTGGACGAGGTGGCCGCGACCCTGGACCTGCTCCGCGCCTCCCTCTGCGAGCATTGCGCCGTCCTGGAAGTCGCTAGACGCCTGAGCGTCGCCGGGAAGAGGTAGGACCCCGCTCCTGTGACGACCTCTCCTTGTTGATGCGACGCACCAGATCGCGGATCACCGTGGTGGGACTGGCGCCGCACGCTCGACAGACCCAGAGGAACTCGACCACGTCGAGGCGGCGCTCGCCCTGCTCGAGCCTGGCGACGAAGGAGTGCTCGCGGCCGAGCCGCTTCGCAAGCCCGCGCTGGGTCAACCCGGCGGCCTGGCGCATCTCCACGAGCAGCGCACGCAGAGGAGCATGCTCGGGGCTGAACATCGACTTCTGCATGCTCGCAGTATGCGAGCAGAATCCCGTTGCTCGCAAAAGGCGAGCAGGCTAGAGTTCACGTCCTAGGGCCGTGGGTTGGAGCAGCCGGGGGTCGTTCCGACGGGCTGGGCGTCTGCGGCCATCCGGTTCGGAGATGGAGCGTGGTTCGTGTGCTGGTCGTCGACGACGACCTCGCTATCCTCGAGCTCGTCGTCGGCGCCCTCGTCGCGCTGGGCCACCAGGCCGAGGCGGCGAAGGACGGCGTCGAGGCCTGCGTGGTCCTCGAGCGCGAGCGCGTCGAGGTCCTGATCACCGACGTCCAGATGCCCCGCATGGACGGGCTCGCCCTCCTGGCCCATGTCCGATCGAGGGCGCACCCCATCCCCGTGATCGTCGTCTCGGGCTCGTGGACGTCCGACCAGCGTCAGCAGGCGCGCGACCTCGGCGCAGCGCGGGTCTACTCGAAGCCCGTGGACCTCGCGCAGATCGCGCGGGACGTCGACGACCTGGCGCGGTGACCCTCGACGGGTCCGCGCCGCCCGCGGTCGTTCCGGGTGACCGACCGCACCCGGCCAGCCTCACGGCTGGCGATCCACGGCGCCCTCACGGGCGCCTCTCCACGGCGCCCTCACGGGCGCCGCTCCATGGTGCTCGGGACCTGTCCGCATTTCCTGGACCCGCGCCGCATGGCGAAATAGCCTCCAGGGACGCCCGACGCCAGGACGGGGCGTACTATCGGAGGAAGCCATGCGACGGTTCTCACGCCCCCTGCTCTGCGCCCTCCCCATCGTGCTCCTCCTCGCGGCCGCCGTCCCCGCGCAGGCCGCCCCCCAGTCGCCGGTCCGCGCCCTCGTCGAACGGCTCGCCTCCGACGACTACCAGGAGCGCGAGGCGGCCCACACCGCGCTCGTCCACCTGGGCCTCCCCGCCCGCGACGCGGTGCGCGCCGCACTCGCGAAGGCGAGCGACCCCGAGGTCCTCGCACGCCTCGAGGCCGTCCTCCAGACCTACGCAGTCGAGGAGGAGGAGCGCTACGCCGTCGAGCGCCTCGCGAGGGGCGACCCCTTCCCCGCGCAGCCGGGCGACCTGAAGCTCGGGGCAGGCTCGGGCGAGCCGATCCACGAAGCCCTCGCGCGCATCAAGGAGGCCACGGGGATTGCTGTCGAGCCCTGGCCCGGCGACGCGGACCTGGCGGCCGACCTCGATCGGCCCGTCACCGGCGCGGTCACCAGCAGCGGCGAGGGGGCCGTCCGAGGCGTCCTCTTCCACACGCTCATGGGAATCGACTGCACCTGGGTGGTCGATGGGGCGCGGGTCGTCGTCGTGCGCCTCACGCCCGCCGTGCTCTTCGCGAAGATGGCGCGGGAGCGGAGGACCGCGGACCTGTCGGATCTCGAGGAGACGCTCCGGTCGTTCGAGGCCCCCTCGTTCGACTACTTCGACTCCATCTGGTGCCACCTGCGGATCAAGGCGGACGAGGCGCGCGCGACCCGGGAGAAGTGGTTCTGCCTCCTCAGGAACCGCGCAATGGACGGCGAAGAGTCGGCCGACCACCGCGCGCTCGCGCTCGAGGGACTCCAGGAATTCCTCGGATCGAACGACAAGCCGCAGCCCGACGTCGACGACGTCTTCGCCTCGCTCGCGCGCGACGCGAAGACCCCCGCCGAGGCGCGGCGGGCCGCGATCTCCGGGATGTTCATGGGGATGACCCCGGCGGCGAAGGCCGGAGTCCTGGCGATCCTCGAGGGGGAGGACGAGGAGGCGAGGCGCACGCTGATCGAGGCCCTGAACGACCAATTCTACTGCGCGCTGACATGCCTGGTGCCCATGAAGGCCGACGCGCCGGCGTGGGAGCGATTCGTGGCAGGGCTCGGCAAGGAGGTCGGGTCGCCCGACCCGCAGACGTCGCATCGGGCCTCGTTCGCGCTGGCGAACCTGGAGGCGGAAGGGGCGGGCGCGGCGCTCGTTGCGCGGGAGGCGCCGAAGGAGGCACCCCTGCTGCTCGAATACCTGGAGACGGTGAAGAGGCTCCGTACGCCCGAGTCGCGGGCGCGGGTCGTCGAGTCGCGATCGCACCCGGACCCGCGGGTCCGCGCCGCGGTGGCGTACCTCCTCGGAAACTACGCGGGCGGCACCGGGCGGGGTCCCGACGTGGAGCTGCTGCTCGTGGACCTCGAGGACGAGGCGCCGATCGTGCGCTTCGTCGCGGCGAACGGGCTCGGGACGGTCTACTCCAACTCCGCGGCGGAGCGGTTCGACGAGGGGATCGCGGAGGCCGCCTCCCGCCTGGCTGCACTGCGGGCGCGCGAGACCGACACGCGCGTGCGGAAGAAGGTGGAGGAGTCGCTCGAGGCGATGAAGCGCTGACTGGGCGCTGCGCTCAGGGGGAGCCCGCCCCGGTCCGCAGGGCCTCCTCGACGCGGGCGACCAGGTCCTCCATGCGGTAGGGCTTGTGGAGGAAACCGGCCGGCGGATCCTGGGCCAGCCGGAGCGACAGGTCCTCCTCGTCGTATCCGCTCGACAGGACGACACGCACCGAGGGGCGGATCTTCCTCAACTCGGCCATCGTCCCCACGCCACCGAGGCCGGGCATCGTGAGGTCGAGGAGCACGACGTCGACCTCCGCCTCCCGCTCCCGGTAGATCCCGATCGCCTCCTCGCCGTTCTTCGCCGTCAGGACGCGGTAGCCGTGCCGCGCGAGGATGCGTGCGGCCACAGTGCGGGCGCCCGCGTCGTCGTCGACCACGAGGACGAGCGCCGGACCGCCCGCCCTCCCGGCGTCCGCGGGGAGGGCGGCGACGGGAGGCGCCGCTGGGACGGCCCCTCCCGCGAGCGAGGGCAGGACGATCCGAATGGTGGTCCCGCGGCCGGGCGCGCTCCGCACATCGATCGCCCCGCGGTGCGCGCGGACGATCCCCAGCGCCGCCGACAGGCCGAGCCCGCGGCCCGTCGACTTCGTCGTGAAGAACGGCTCGAAGATCTGCGCCCGCGTCGCCCGGTCCATCCCGCAGCCGGAGTCCTTCACCTGGAGGAATACCTGCCGCGCACCGGGGGAGGGGTCCTCGAGAAAGCTGTAGGAGAACTGCGTGCGGCCGGCGCGCGCCACGCCCGTCCGCACGACGATCTCGCCGGCCCCGTCCCCGAGGGCGTCCGAGGCGTTCGTGATCAGGTTCATCACGACCTGGCGGAGCTGCGTCGCGTCGGCCTCCACGGGGGGGGAGGTTGCGCGCGGGCAGGAGCCGCATGACCGCCTTCCTGGAGAGCGCGGTCGACAGGAGACCGGCCATCTCTTCGACCAGCCTGCCGAGGTCGACCCGCTCGCGGACGAAGCGTCCCTTTCCCGAGTACGCCAGGAGCTGCCGCGTCAGGTCCGCGGCCCGCATCGCGGCGAGCTCGATCTGGCGGAGGGTCTCCTGCGAGGGGGATCCGGGACCGATTTCCGCGCGGGCGATGCCGACATTCCCGAGGACGCCGACGAGCAGGTTGCTGAAGTCGTGGGCGATGCCGCCGGCCAGCAGGCCCAGGCTCTCCAGCTTCTGCGTCTGCAGCATCCGGGCCTCCATCCTCTGCCGCTCAGCCTCCGCCCGCTTCCGCTCCGCGATCTCCGCCTGGAGCGCCGCGTTCGCGCTTGCCAGCTCCTCGGTGCGCTCGCGGACGCGCCTCTCGAGCTGGGCGTGCGACTCCCGCAGCTCGTCCTCGAGACGCTTGCGCTGGAAGAACTCCGGGACCGCGACCCCCGCCTCCCGGGCCCGCCACCAGTGCCTGGCGGAGGCCGGCTTCGTCCGCTCGAAGTAGCGCTCGAGGTGACCCTCGATCCGCCCCGGGGGGGCCATGATGAAGCGGCACCGGGCGTCCCCCCTGGCGATGCACTCCACCTCCGCGGAGACGAGGGGGAGGCCGAAGCTCTCCTCGCCCCAGCCGGAGGAGTACCCCGCGTTCATGATGCAGACGGGGAAGTCCGACCGCCGCCCGCGGCGGACCCATGCGTCCGATTCGAAGGAGAAGGGGTGGTCGTAGAGGAGGCAGTACTCGTCGTCCGGCGAGGGGGACGACTCGGGGAGGATCCGGACGTACGCCCAGCCGGCGAACGAGAAGTGGACCGGCCCCGCCGAGAGGCGCTCGATCGGGTCGGTGACGCCCATGCGCGCGTGGAAGGCGCGGGCGTCCGCCCTCCCGATGCTGTGCGCCAGGTCGAAGAGCAGGTTGTTGGCGACGCTGCGCGCCTGCTCGGAACCGTGGTCGCTGTACAGCGAGAGGACGAGGTCGAAGAACTCGACGCTCAGGGAGGCGGCGCGGACGAGGACGTATCGCTCCCCGGAGATCGAGATGGTGCTGTGCTGCGGGTCCTCGACCCGGTCGCGGAAATAGCGGGCGACGTACTCCTGGGCGCGGAGGAAGATGGGGACGAGGGCAGCCGGAACGCTCACGGTGCTCAGCGCCGCGCTCGGGTCGTCCATGCCCGTCCCGCCCCTGAAGGAATGCAAGCGGCATGCTAGCTGCGCGCGGGGGCCCGGTCAATCGTGCATCGCCCGGGTGGCTACCGCACGAAGTAGACGCGCCCCTTCCAGATGTACCACGCGCCCGCCGACTGGGAGGCGACGTCGCCAAGGATGTCCCGCAGCTTCGCCGTCTTCTTCGGGATCGTGATGATCGGCGCGGCCGCCCAGGTCGGCGGGTCCATCGCCACCTTCAGCCCCGTCATCTTCTCGATCTCCGCCGCGTAGGCCTGCAGCGTCACACCCTGTGCCTCCACCGGGAGCTCCTTGTCGAGCAGCTCCTTCGCCTGGTTCCGCGCCGCATCGGCCTCCGCGTTCCGCGCCGCCGCGGCCTCCTTCGCGTCGACGTGCACCGCCGCGAGCTTCGCGCCCCCCGACACCGTCGGCTCCACGACGCCGAGCCAGAAGCCGAGCCCGCGCGGCGCAAGGAGCTGGTCGAGCGCGTCCCACGTCCTCTGCGTCTGCAGGCTCACCGTCGACTTCTCCGCAAGCTTCGCGCTCCCCGACACCGTCGGCTCCACGACGAGCGTGAACCTGGAATACCCCGCGATGAACTGCAGCACCTCCGAGAGCGGCTTGTCCTTGAACTCCTGCACCAGCGGCAGGTCGAGCAGGCGCCGGCGCAGCGCGGCCGTCTCGACGTCCTCCGCCTCCTCCCCGTGCCCCGCGAGCTTGAGCGTCTGGATCGCCGTGAGCACCTCCTCCGCAGGCGACCCCGCGGGAAGCTTGTCGGGCGGCGCGACGAACAGCTTCCCCGGCTCCGCCGTCCACGACAGGCCGAGCGGGTCGAGCACGAGGTGGAGCGCGGAGTCGGCGTCGAGGTCGGCCGCCTCCACCGTCCCCTTCTTCTCCGCCGCCTTCCCCGCCGCGGAGAGGTCGACGTCGAGGCCGAGCTTCTCCTTCACGAAGCCGAGCGCCACCGCGAGCGACGCGTCCTTCGCGGCGACCGAGACCCGCGTCAGGCGGATCTGGTCGAGGATGAGCTGCTTCTCCTGCGGCATCTCCCACGGGTACGGGCCGGGCCCGTCCTCCGCCAGGAGCGGTAGCGCGGCGAGCAGGAAGAGGAGGATGCGCATCAGGGTCTCCTTATGGGACACGCGCGACGATCTCGAGGTGCGAGGCGCCTCCGAGGAGCGCCTCCTCCGCGTGCAGCGACTGCTCCAGGGACAGGAGGAGGTCGAACGTCTCGCGATTCTCGAGGAGCTCGCGCCAGCGGCGGACGGGAAGCACGGTCTTGCCGATCAGCCCCTCCACCTCGAACCCCGCCCGCTCGAACAGGCGACGGAGCGAGTCGGGGGTGAAGTGCGTCACGGGGAAGCGCTCGTCGGGGTCGTGCGCGAGCCACTCGGAGCGACCCGTGCGGAGGAACGAGGGGAGCTCGGCGACGCCGCCCGCCTCGAAGAACGCGGGGATCGCGCCGTAGGTCGCGTCGACCGAGGCGATCACGCGGCCGCCCGGCGCGGTGACGCGGCGGAGGCTCGCCGCCGCGCGCGAGACGTCGGAGGCGAAGGAGAGCGGGTCGCCCTGCGCGACGACGAGGCCGAAGGCGCCGTCGGGGAGGCCGGCGAGGTCGACGATGTCGGCCTCCGCGAACTCGACGCGGGACGAGTGCCCCTGCTCCTCCGCCTTCCGCCGCGCCTGGTCGAGCATCTTCGGCGAGATGTCGGTGAGCGTCACGCGGTAGCCGGACTTCGCGAGCTTCAGGCCCCACAGGCCGGTGCCGGCGCCGACGTCGAGGACGCGGACGGAGAGGTCGGAGGGGGGGCAGCGCTTGAGCTGCCTCCAGGTGAGCTCGCGGTAGAACGCCCAGTAGGCGTCGTTGTCGTAGCTCGCGTCGTAGCGGCCCGCAACGCGGTCGTGAAAGCGCCGGGCTGAACGATCCGGATGGCGACGAGGCACGTGACGATCCACGAAGACACACGAAGACACACGAAGCGGAACGAACGGACACCCCTTCGTGTGTCTTCGCGTGTCTTCGTGGATCGGATCATGCCGCTGGATGCGCGCGGAGTCAACGGGCTAGAATCGCGCCGTGCGCCGCCTCGACTCCCTCCTCCGATGGCTCCCGATCGCGACGGGATTCGCGCTCTTCCTCGCGCTCTCCCTCCGCCCCGTCTTCGACCAGGACGTCTGGTGGCACCTGCGGACCGGCGCGTTCGTCGTCGAGAACGGCCTGCCGGGGAACGACGTCCTCACGCATACTGCCAGAGACCACCGCTGGGTCGTCCCTGATTGGCTGTGCGACGTGCTGCTCTACGAGACCCACCGCGCGGGGGGCCCGGCTGCGTTGACCCTCCTCATGATCGGCGCCTTCGGCGCCTCGTTCCTGATCCTCCTGCGGATCGGCCGACTGCGAGGCGCTTCGCCGGTCGCCACCGGAATCGCCCTCGTCCTCGCCGTCCTCGTCGCCAGGATGCGGTTCCTCGAACGCCCCCTCATGTTCAAGTTCCTCTTCTCCGGGCTCTGGGTCTGGGGGATGGAGTCGTACCGCCTCCACGGGAGACGATGGTTCTGGTGGCTCGTGCCGGTGGCTGCACTCTGGGAGAACTTTCACTCGAGCTTCGTCGTCGCGCCGGCGATCCCGCTTGCCTACGCCGCCGCGCTGTGGTTCGAGAGGACCATCATGCGCCGCGAGGGGACGCGCTCGCCCTGGCCCTGCGCCGCCTTCGCGGTCGCGTGCCTCGCCGCATGCCTCGTCGACCCCCGCGGCCCCTCGACGCTCGTCTACCCGTTCCGCCTCGGGGCGACGACCGTAATGCGGAACTCCGTCATGGAACTGGAGCCGCTCTGGCACTTCTGGGACGCGGAGCCGCTCTGGATCGGCTGCCTCATGACGTTCTTTGGGGTCTGGGCGATCTCGTTCATCCTCCAGGCGCGCCGCGCGCCGCTGTGCGACCTCGCGGTCGGACTGCCGTTCCTCTGGCTCGGCGTGAACTCGGTCCGCTTCTTCGGGCTGTGGGCCTTCCTCTGCGCGCCGGCCGTCGCGCTCCACCTCACGGGGGTCGGCCGCGCGATCGCCGCAAGACGCGCCTGGCTCGCCGGCGCATGGCGCCTCGCCGCCGTCCTCCCCGCGGCCGCCGTCGCCGCGCTCGCCATCCACCCACGCGGACTCCCCATCTCCCGCCCGGCCCTCGGCGTCAACGCCGACGTCCTCCCCGTCCATGCCGCCGAGTACCTGGACCGCCGCCAGGTCTCGGGAAACGCGTTCAATACGTTCGAGTTCGGAGGGTACCTCGAGTGGGCCTGCTGGCCCCGCGTGAAGACCTGGGTCGACGGGCGCGGCATGGTCTTCGGCGACGCCTTCCTCGGGGAGTTCCTCTCGTACTACCACGGAGGGCCGCCGTGGGAGGAGGCGCAGGTGCGCCACGACACGACCATCGCCGTGATGGTCCTCCCGGGCACCGCGACCGCGCAGCCGCTCGCGCGCGCCTTCTTCCGCATCCTCTTCCCCCAGCCGCGGTGGAGGCTCGTCCACTGGGACGACTCCGCCGTCGTCTACCTCCGCGACGTCCCCGCGAACGCGAAGGCGATCCGAGAGGACGCCTACGAAGTCGTCGAGCCGGCCGACCTCGACGTCTCCACCATCCCCGAGGCGGACCTGCCGAGGCTGGAGCGCGACCTAGCGCGCTGCCTGGAGCGCGTGCCGACCTGCGCGCGCGCGAGGTACCTGCGAGCCCTGCTCCGCAGGCGGCAGGAGAGGCTCGGCGAAGCGATGATGGACTTCGAAGAGGTCGTTCGACGCTGGCCGCGATTCGCGGAGGCGCACTACTGGCTGGGCGCCCTCTTCCTCGCCGAGGGCCGGGGCGAGGAGGCCAAGGAGCACCTCCTGCGCGCCCGCGCGCTCCAGGACGGATTCCCGAAGATCGAAGAGATCCTGCGGGAGCTCGAGGAGGCCGGCTACTGAGCGGGGTCAATCTGGAGGACCCGCTCGACTGTCGCCTCTCCATCCCACGTCTCGACGCCCTCGCCGACGCGGACCTGGAGGCGGAGCCTCGCGTTGAACGCGGCCGCCGCGCCGCGAACCGCCCCCGTCGCGAGGTCGATGTCGATCGTCCCCGCCTCCGTCGCGTCGTCCCAGCCGGCGGAGACGACCTCGGGGGAGATCGTCGTCATCGCGTCGCGGGAGGCGCGAGGGGCGCCCGCGGGGAAGACCGCCTCGCGGTAGAGGACCGCCTCCTTCTTCGGGTCCCACCACGGGACGCGCCGGATGTCGGCGGCGATGTTCTCCGAGGCATTCTCGTCGCCGGGGCGCGCGACCGGGAGGCGGGTCCACCGGCGCAGGCGCCGAACGCCGCAGTCGGTCTCGTCGGTCTCCACCGTCTCCTCCGCCGAGGGGATCCTCGCGGGGAGGCGGACCCACATCTCCGCGAACGAGGCCGCGAGGCGGTCGCGGCGCCACATCGCCTCGTGGACCTCCTGCGGGAGGTTCGGCGGCGCGGCCAGGTCGAGGTCCGCCCCCTTCACGTCGCGCACGCCGCCGTCGGCAGAGAGGACCACCTCGAACGACTTGCCGCGGAGCGCCGCGAGCCGCGCTGCGGCCCAGTCTGCCCCGGCGGGGCCCTTGTCTGCCCCGGCGGGGCCCTTGTCTGCCCCGGCGGGGCCCTTGTCTGCCCCGGCGGGGGCCTTGTCCGAGGCGGGCTTGGTCGCGTCGACCTCCTTCCACTCGCCCGTCGCCTCGTCCTTCACGCGGAGCTTCTCCCACGTGAGCGCGAGGCGGCGGTCCGAGCCCTCCGCGACGACGTCCGCCTTCCAGGTCTCCTCCGTCTCCACCACGACGAGGCAGACGCCTCGGCCCGGCGGCTCGACGCGGACCCGCTGCAAGGTGGTCGTGCGAAGGCGATGCGTGCCCGGGTCGAGCGCGTAGCGCGGAGAGGGACCCTCCGCGAGGACGACGGTCGAAAGGCAGAACAGGATCGCCAGGAACGAGGACCCACACGGAGTGACAGCCTTGCGGCTGTCAGTCCAACGCTCCCTTGCGGGCGCGACTCCATTGCGCGCGGCGGACGCGACTCCAGGGCGCATTGCTCTCACGACTTCGCCTCCCTCGCCACGTACGGCGTGAGCGACTCCGCAAGGTGGCAACGGACGGCGTGACCGGGCGAGACCTCGCGGAGCGCCGGCTCGTCGCGGCGGCACTCCTCGACGGCGAACGGGCAGCGGGTGTGGAAGCGGCAGCCCGCGGGCGGCGCGAGGGCGGAGGGGACGTCCCCTCCCGGCGGCTTCGCCTGCCCACGCTGCTCTGGCCGCTCGGCGGGGACGGAGTCGAGGAGCGCCCGCGTGTACGGGTGGCGCGGGTCGCGGTAGAGCGTGTCGCGGTCGGTCTGCTCGACGATCTGCCCAAGGTACATCACGGCGACGCGGTCGCTGATGTGCTCGACGACCGCGAGGTCGTGGGCGATGAAGAGGTAGGAGAGGCCCAGCTCCCGCTGCAAGTCGTCGAGGAGGTTGATCACCTGCGCCTGGACGGAGACGTCGAGCGCGGAGACGGGTTCGTCGCAGACGACGAAGCGCGGCTCGACGGCGAGCGCTCGGGCGATCCCGATCCGTTGCCTCTGGCCGCCGCTGAACTCGTGCGGGAATCGGTCGGCGGCGGCGGCGTCGAGGCCGACCTTGCCGAGGAGCCGCCGCACGCGTTCGCGCAGGTCGGCGCCGCGGGCGAGGCCGTGGACGACGAGTCCCTCTCCCACGATGTCGGCGACGCGCATCCGGGGGTCGAGCGAGGAGAACGGGTCCTGGAAGACGACCTGCATGCGGCGGCGGAGGTCGCGGAGGGCGCCTCCGCGGAGCGCGAGGACGTCCTTTCCGTCGAACCGGACCGTCCCGGCGTCGGGCTCGACGAGGCGGAGGATGCACCGGCCGACGGTGGTTTTCCCGCAGCCGCTCTCGCCGACGAGGCCGAGGGTCTCTCCCTCGCGGACCTCGAGGGTGACGCCGTCGACCGCGCGGACGCGGCCCCGAGCGCGGCCGAAGGCGCCGGACTGCACGGGGTACTCCTTGGAGAGCCCGCGGACCTCGAGGAGCGGGGTGGGAGAAGACATCGCGCGCGGGATTCTACCTCCGCGCGCCTCGCAATGACAAATCCGGCGTGGCTAAGCCGATGGCGTTTCTCGGCGACACCGATCCAAGGCGTTCGTAATCGTAGTCGTAGTCGTAGTCGTAATCGTTTTGGCCTGAACGATTACGACTACGATTACGAACGGGGAGAATCTGTGATCCCGATCTGAACCACGCCACAAATCCCAAGTCCACTCGACGGTGCTTGCGATTCCCTCCCGCATGAGTACAATGATTGCCCCTCCGGGTGCCTTGCCCGCTGGAGATGGATGCAATCGACCGAATGCCGAAGACCTTCCTCGAGTTCCTCACCGATTCCCTCGGCCCCGGCCTCCACAAGATCGAGGGGATCCTCACGAAGGAGGAGAAGCCTCTCCACCTTCCCCAGCTTCTCGACGCCTACGTGCAGCGGGTGCTGCTCGGCGAGCTGCTCGCCGACGGCCTCTGGGGCTGCACGAAGTGCGACTGGGCGGGCGACCGCGCCTCCACCGTCTACGACCACGCGGCGCACGCGCACCACGCGAAGCTGTCCGAGGAGTCGAGCCTCGCGGGGAAGCAGGCGGCGATGACGCTCGTCGTGATGAAGGGCGGGGAGAAGGTCCCGAAGTGCACGAAGTGCGGCTACACGGGTAAGACCGCGGACGAGGCCGCGAGCTTCTACGCGCGGCACCTGCGCGAGTGCGCCCTCAAATTCCGCGACACGAAGGCGACCGTCTGCAAGGTCGACAACTGCGGCTACGCGACAGCGGGGGCGGACGAGTTCCTCGAGCACCTGGACGAGGCGCACCAGGAGTCGGAGCTGGTCGAGCAGATCTACAAGCCCGCGGACGTCGCGGCGCGCCTGAAGAAGTCGAAGCACCTGAAGGAGGAGCTGGCGCCGCTCCACGAGTGGTTCCACGCGAGCGAGAAGCCCGCCGACGACTGGCTGAAGCGCTTCTCCGACGCCCTCAAGAAGGACGGCCGCTTCGGAGAGGTCCCCGACGGCTGGACGCTCGCCACGCGCGTCCCTCCGCCCGCGCCGTCCGCGAAGGCGGAGTCGACGAAGAAGACCGTCCGCACGACGAAGACCGCGAAGACCTCGAAGACGGAGAAGACCGTCGTGCCGACGGTCAACCTCGCGGAAATCCAGGTCGGGACCGTCCCCGAGCACGGGCCGGGGTTCCTGACGTGGGAGCGCGAGTGGAAGGTCTCCCACTACGTCCTCGCCATGACGATCCTCGTCGTGGACCGCCTCGACCGCGAGGGGACGGGGAACGGCGAGATGCTCGCGAAGCTGCACGACCGGTTCGAGCAGGTCGAGAAGGTGACCCGCTACGGCGTCGTGAAGGAGACGAAGAACCGCGGGCGGATCGGCGCGCGGTTCGACATGATCACGGAGACCGACTCGCGCGGGCCGTGCCTCCATGCGCGCCCGGCGGTCGAGCACCTCGCGGCGATCGCGAAGATCTGGCCCGACAAGGTCGACAACCTGATGGGCGAGGTCGCCCTCCTCGCGCAGAACCTCGTGAGCGAGACGCACCAGAGCTCGGGGCTCTCCGAGGCGCAGTGGGACTACATGAAGATCTTCGCGAATCTCCCCGCGGTCGAGGGCGGCTGGGCGGAGCCGACGGCGTGGCTGGAGGCGATCAACAAGTACCTCCACAAGAAGCAGGAGGAGGAGCTGCCGAACCTGGGGAGCACCCTGGTGCAGCACTTCCTGGTGCCGTTCGGGCTCATGGAGGTCTCGAAGAAGAAGCCGGCGACCTACCGGCTCACGCCGTTCGCGGACCTCTGCCTCACGCAGTAGGCGCTACCGGTAGACCTCCTGCCCGTAGATCGAGTTGTAGGCCTTCTTCGCCTGCTCCTTCACCAGGTTCGATCCGTTCTGCACGATCGCCTGGAGCGCCCCGAGGGAGGCCTTGTCCTTCATCTTCTCCACGGCGTAGATGGCCGCGCTGAGCGTGCTGTCGTCCTTGCTCGTCGCGAGCAGGTCTCGGAACAGGGGCGCGGTGGACGGGTCGGCGACGTCCGCGATCCCGCCCAGAACCTGGATGCGCTCCAGGTCGGAGTGCGAGGCGTCCTTGTAGGACGCCATCATCGCGTCGAGGCCCCCTTCCCCGCCCATCTTCGCGACACCGTAGGCGGAGTTCACGCGGACGCCCCAGTCCTTGTCTTCTTTCATCGCCTTCTGCAGATCGGGCAGGGCCTTCTCGACCTTCTGCGTCGCGAGGGTGTGCGAGGCCATGCGCCGGACCATGTCGTCGCGCCCGTCCGCCAGCGCCTTCCGGTACAGCGGAAGCGCCTTGTCCTTGTCGACGTAGGAGAGGTACGCCACGGCGAGGAACCGTTTGGAGCTGTCGTTGCTCGCGAGCATCTCGTCGAGGAGCGCGATGCCGAGGTCGCCCGCGGCGGCGAGGTCCTTCCCGAGCTGCTCCGCGATCTTGTGGTTCTCGGGGCTCATGAAGCCGTAGAGCCCCTTCCCGGCGAGCTCCTCGATCGCCTTCTTCGACGCGTCGCGAGCGGCCTCCTGGTCCTTCGAGGAAACGACGGGCGGAGTCGGGCGCGCCGCGGCCGTGGCGTCGCGCTTCGCGAGCTCCGCCTTCGCCTCCTCCAGCTCCTTCCGCGTGCTCTTGAGGACCTTGTTCAATTCCTCGATCTCGCGCGCGTGCTGCGTCTCGGCGATCGAGGCCGGAGTCTTGGTGATGGCGGCGTCCGGCAATTCGGCGTCCGTCGCGGGGACCGTCCGGAAGGGACGCGCGCTCGCCGGCGCTCCCTTGTCGGACATCGCGAAGCGGCCGATGGCGAACCCCGCGAAGAGCGCGAGGACAATCCCGGCGATCCAAGGCATGCGGTTCATGCGGTGACCCTCACGGAGCGAACCGCCGGCAGGCGCACGGTGAACGTGGAGCCCTGCCCGACGCGGCTCTCGACCTGGATGGTCCCCCCGGCCCGCTCGAGGAGCCGGACGCAGAGGGCGAGGCCCAGCCCCGTCCCCTTGCCGGGGGGCTTTGTCGTGAAGAAGGGATCGAAGATGCGCGAGAGGTCCGCCTCGGGGATGCCGCACCCCGTGTCGCGAACATCGATGCGGAGGGCATTCCCCTCCGCGCGCGCCAGAACGTCGATGCGCCCCTCGCCTGGAATCGCGTCGAGCGCGTTCGTGAGGAGGTTGAGAATGACCTGTTGAAGGTGCGGGCCGTTCATCCGGACGCGGGGGAGGGCCTCCTCCACCTCGACGCGGATCTCCTTCCCCTGCGCCAGGGCGGCCTGGCGGATCAGGCGGAGGGTGTCCTCGATCACAAAGGGGACGTCGAGCTCGCCGACCTCGTCGTCGCCGTGCCGCGCGAAGTTGAGGAGCGAGCGGACGATCTCCTTGCACCGCTCGACCTGCTCGCGGATCCGCGCGACGTGTTTCGGGAAGCGGTCCAGCTCCTTGCGGGCGATCAGCTCCTCGAGCAGTTCGGCGCTCGCGGCGACGCTCGCGAGGGGGTTGTTGATCTCGTGCGCGATGCCGCTCGCTAGCTCGCCTACGCCGATCATCTTCCCCGCCTGGACCAGCTCCGCCTGCCGCGCGCGGAGGCGCTCGGAGATGCTCGAGGTGAGGTAGGCGGCGACGAAGACGGTTGCCCCGAACCCGACGAGGAGACCGGCGAGGGCGCTGCGGGCGCCCGCGAGGTGGATGGGTCGGCCGAGGGCGGCCTCCGTCGGGCCGGGACCGAGGAAGGCGAGGAGGGAGAAGTGATCGGCGAGGGCCATGCCGCCGTAGAGGAGGAAGCTCACGGTCGCGACGGCGTAGGCGTCGCGCGCGGGGAGGAGGATGGAGGCGAGGATCACGTGGAAGACGTAGAAGGCGGCGAAGGGGTTTTCGACGCCGCCGGAGAGGACGAGGAGGGCGGTGAGGACGACGAGGTCGGAGAGGATCTGGGTGAGGCCCTGGGTGCGTGGGGGGGTGGCGCGGTCGATCCAGGCGCGGAAGGCGAGGTTGGTCACGCCGAGGCCGCACGCGATCGCGTAGAGCGGGATGGCGTGGCCGACGAGGCCGAGGACGTGGGAGGCGAGGGCGACGCAGCCGGTCACGGCGGCGACGGCGATCCAGCGGAGCCCGACGAGCCAGCGGAGGAGGGAGCGGAGGTCGGCGGCGGCCTCCTCTTCACGGGCGAGCGGGCGGAGGAGGGCGCCGATCGTGCCGAGGGCGACGGCGACGCCGAGGGCGGGCAGCACGGCGCGGGGGAAGAGCGGCTGCCGGTCCTGCGCCGACGCGCCGAGGTCCCACGCGGCGGCGAGGACGAGGCCTGCGGCCGCAAAGAGGAGGAGTGCGACGAGCCAGCGAGGAGAGCGCACGACCGTCTACTACCGCGGGCGGGGCGGGGTGTCAAGCGCGGCGCGGAGAACGGCCGACCTCAAAGAACTTCGGCCCCTTCCTTTGCGGCGTTTCCAGTCTACTTGTGCTTGATTCGGGAGAGCGTCTCCAGTTCCTTCTGCGCTCTGCTCCGCACTGTTGAGTCGGGATCCGACCCAGCCATCTGCGCAAGACGTGCCTCGGCTCGCGAATCGTCATGCGCCATTCCGCCCAAGGCTTCGATGATGATCCTCCGGCACACCGGGTCTGGTGATCCCGCGTGGGAGAGAACGAAGTCGGAAGCCCATTGGGGCCACTCGCTGCATGGGCCACGCAAGCGCTGGACGACCGCTTCCCGGACATGCACGTCTGGATCGTTCTCGAATCGATCCACAAGGGCTCTATGCTGCGCATCATCCCTCAAGTCCAGCAGCCATACGATGGACTCGCGGGCGTCTGCATTCGGCGTCGAACACAACAGACTTGCAGCCTCGCGTTGCGCCTCTTGAGTGGCGAGAATCGCAGCAGGATCTAGCCCCTGACCACCTCGTCTCAGGCGATTCTGCAGGATTTGGATCCCGGTGTGCATCGCCGACATCAAAGCGGCTCGGTCAGCGCGAGCGAGTCCAGTATTGTCTCCTTCGATCGCACGAAGGCCATCCTCCACTGCGCGAATTCCCACAGCGTCCCCAATCTGGGCAAGCGCTCTGCCAGCGCCCTTCGCCTGCGCGGATTGAAAGCCAAGCGCGCACGAACGCAAGAAGCGCAGCGATTCCTCATTCCCGTCCGTTGCAAGAACGGCTGCGACATGCGCGACAAAGTCGGAGTCGCCAGTTTGTCCCGGGTCCGAGAGTGCCCTTACGAGAACGATTCGCTGCTCATCGCTGAGGTGTCCAAACGAAACGCATGCCGGAACGCTATCGAGGGGCATCCGAGAGTCCGAACGGGAGAGAAGCCACTTGATGTACGCATCGCCATTCGCGTAATCTTCTGCGACTAACTTCTCGGCACGTTGCAAGAACTCCGGAGTGAGAATGTCCTCCCGACGCACACCGCTAGCCGCGGCTATGGTGCTGTCCAAGGCGTCATCTGCAGCCCTACGGCCGTGGCATAGGCGAGTTGCCAGATATGCGTCTTGCTGTATTCCGGTCCATGTCTCCGGGGAGGGGCTTCCTTCCAGGTCGCGAGCCCCAAGCTCGGAATCGGGCGTCTCGCCATCGTCGGCGCCCGCCCCCTGGACAACGTTCTGATCTGGTGCAGCCGAAGTCGCACACTTGGGTGCGGAACCGTCAGAAGAGTATTCGCTTTCTGCCCGCCCCTCGGGGGCGTGGCCGGCCGGGCGGCCCTGTACTGGGCGCGGGAAGGTCTGAGGCCAATGCGTCAGCGCCGCTATCACCAACAGCGCTAATCCGCCACCGATTGCCAGCAAGTATGTCCTGCGGGAACGCATTGAACCGCTTCTGCTACTGGGGAGGAACGGGGACCGAAGTCCTTTGAGGTCGGCCCACCGTGTCGCAAGAACAGGTTACGAAGGCCTGCCTGAGGGCGTCAAGCGGAACCCGGCCCGACCGTCGACGAGGCTCACGGCTGGGGCGAGACGACCTCGAAGGACTTCGGTCCGGAAGATTCAACCAGATCCGTTGAAACTGTTGTCGCGCGACCGGGGTTGGCCTCTGTGAGCGGCAAGATCCACTCGCTCCGACCGAGAGGCACTGCGACCCGTGGCCGATCCACCCGTCCCTCCGTCCGTGCTCCGCGACTTCCCCGACCGCGCCATCCGGTGGCTCCTGGAGTCGACCGACAACGTCCGAGGCCTCCTCCTCACCGTCGCGCCCGAATCCGCGGCGCGGATCGACTGCAACCGCCTCGCGCACCTGCCCCGCTCGTTCGTCCAGGAGACCCTCCGCGCCCGCGAGGCCGATTGCGTCCTCCGCGGCCCGTACCGCAGCGACGACGGCG
>ORJL010318362.1_pt1 | contig 34550 bp, 42 predicted proteins | sample 1779941 | NCBI WGS metagenome assembly ORJL01 (sample SAMEA104232317, study PRJEB22302) | groundwater metagenome | biome: forest; feature: aquifer; material: groundwater | place: USA | collected 2011-08-07 | depth 5.8 m | reverse complement strand
GAAAGGTCGCTGGTTCAAATCCGGCCGCGGGGATGATACTAATGGTTATACTCCGGCACTAAAGGTTTATATAGTGCCCTTACAATTTAAAGAATATAATGCCAATAATTGATTACGAACAAGCAGCAAAAACAGCAGAAAACACTTTCTTCATCAACCCACAAATAAGCCAAAAAAACAAAGACGCAGTCAAAAAATACTTACAACCATACAATGTTCGTCCAGCTACTAAGAACAAATTCTTTCAACACATAGCAATACTACTAAAAGAACTGCCAGACATAACAACACAAATGCACGACAGAGACTTAATTAACACAACTTTTAATAATTTTAAAAAAAATTTAAGCAAAGGATACATAAGCACGCTAATCAATGTCAGCAAAGCATTCGTACGCTGGACTAATGACGGTGATCTACCTAAAGGATTCAAAGATATTAAGTGCATTTCTAAAAAAGACCAAATGCGTAAACTAAGCCCAACAGATATGTGGTCTTGGGAAGAAGGCCTAACACTTGCAAATTTAAGTAATAGCTTACAATTCAAAGCAATAATTTTAACACAAATAGATGCAGGTTTTAGACCATCAGAATTTGTTGATTTAAATTACGGGGCAGTAGTTGTTAAAGATGGAATAGTTGTGTTTAATGTTGCAGACGGAAAAACTGGTCAGCGCATAGTTCCTTGTCAGCGTTGTGTTCCTTACTTTTTAAGATGGTATCATAACCACCCAACAAAAAATCCTGCTAGTCCTTTGTGGATCACTGAGTTTAATGAAAAGAGTTTCAAAAAAGATAAGTATGGAAAAACTATAAAAAAAAATTATGGATTTAAAAGGTATGAATATTCTGCTATTTTAAAAAGAATTAATACATTAAAAGAAAAGTCAAGTATTAAAAAAAATTGTGATTTTTATGTTTGGCGCCATTCTAGTTGTGCACTTGATAAAAAAGATAATGTTCCAGTTGAAATTGCCGCGAATAGACATGGCCATACTGTTAAGTATTTTACAGAGATTTATGGTAGATTGAATGTTGATGAAGTTGCTCAACGATTACGCAGTCATTATACTGGTGGTGAGGAATTAAAGAACAAGGTTAAGGAAAATGTCATATGTGTTATTTGTTCTAATCCTAATGAGCCTAATGCAGAGATTTGTTTTAAGTGTAACAGTCCTTTAAGTGTTGCTAAGGCAATGCGTCTTGAACAGTCTAGGCGTGTTGAGATTGAACAATTGAAAAAAAGCAATGAAAATATGCTTAAACAATTAAGTAACATGTCACCAATACTTGATGTTTTTGCTGAAATGGCACAGAGTAATGTTAGTGAATTTAAGCGTTTATTTAAAACAAAAACTCAACAAAAATCTTAATTTTTTCTAGTCGACAAAAAAGTTTTGTGTGCGAAAGACATAAAAAGAGATAATGTTGTATTTAATTTGTGAACTTTGAAAAAGCGTCCTCCCTAGTGAATGTTTTTATTCTTCGCAGATCAAAAAAACTATTTTTCAAAGTCACAAAAAATTGTTAAAAAGTATTGTTATGGTCTGCGAAGAATATTTTTTATCAACAACAGACAGTGGTTTTTGAGTTGGAATGATTGAACAAAAGAAACAAAGTAGAGTTTGCATTAATTGTGACGAATTGCAAATCATGCCTGTGAGTCCTATTGAAAGAATGTGTTGCAAGAAACACAAGTATGATTAGGATTAATTTTTCTTTATTTTGTCTAGTAACTGCCTGACTGCTTCCTTAACTAATTCTGCGCGGCTAGTGTATCCTCTTTTGTTTGTGCTAATTACTTGGTCTATTTCATTCATTAGATTGTCTGGTAGTGCTAGTGTGGTGTATCCTTTTCTTGCCATAATAAGAACCAGTACCTAACAGACTAAAAATACCTTTTTAGGAACCAGTACCACCCCGCAGGTTTATAAACCAAATTCATTAATAGTCAATAAAATTAAAAGTGAACATTATTTAAGAAAAACAACTAAAATGAATCACACAATAATCATTCTAACAATATTACTATTACTACTTTCTGCATGTCAACAAGCGGAAATTAAACAAGAAGAGTCAGTAACAATTCAACAAGAACCTGGTCCAAACATTGAAAAAGAACAACAAACACAATATTCTACAACAGAGTCACAAACAATAGCAACGCAAAAAACAGTAATGCAAGAACTATTAGGCAAAACACCACAAACATATTGGTTTAGTGACAATTCTGGATCAGAAAGTATTGGGGGAAGTGTATTTGTTTCAGGCACAAAAAGAAGTAATGGAATATATCAAGAAAGTTTGCCTGATTTCGTTATGGGCAATTCTATTTACTGGAACACAGAAACAAAAATAATTTACGCATTGACAGATAAAATATCTAAAACTTGGTGGAATGAACATTATGGTTCTGGATATGAGCAAAAAAACGTAACGAATACAGAAAGAATTGCTGCATTTATAAAAATCCAGTTTACAGGAGATAAAGAAAAAGATAAAAAGTTAATTCCAAAAGTATTGAATAAAATTCTTAAACCAACACAAGGGTGGTATTTAAAACAGGCAATAGATAATACGCAAGGAGTAAGTAATAAACTTGGCGGTTATGGTGCAGATTTATTGATAGAAAACAAACTCATTAAACTTTTCGAAGATTTTTACACAAAAAGCCCAATTGATTGGATGACAGATTATTCAAATGAAACACCACTAAAAATAGATACTAATCCGCAACTTCTACCTTTTGGAATAGGAACTACAAAAAGCTCAGACTTATCAATGTATTATGAACATAAAGAAAACAAGAACTGGCAAGTAATATTCAGATTTTTTGAATACAAATTCAAAGATGAAACTTATTTAATACCAACATTAATAGAAATAACAAATAAAGCAGATGGCAAAAAAGTCAACAGACTACTTTACTATTTTGGAGTTGAATATACTGGTAACGCTGTTTTTTACAAAAATGAAGCAGGACAAACAATAAAACAAAATGAAAGAATATCCGACAAAGTTGTTGAACTACCAAAAAACATAATCCTAATTACGCCAGAACAATTGCAAGAATGGATAGACCAAAAAGGTAAAAGATAAAAAAATGGCGCAATGTAATAACTGTAAAAGATTCATTAAAGCAAGATATGCAAAAGAAACAGGCGCGTGTTATAATTGTTATATAAATAGAAGTAGACCCACATTATTATATAAAATCACGTATAAATTTCTATCCTTTTTATTTAATTTAACTCATTTTAGTTTTTTAAAAAAATTCGAACCGCTACATGACGAAAAAGATTTGAATTTTGAATCTTTGAATAAAAAATAACGTGTGAATAATATGTTTGATAAAATAACAAGGTTAAAAATAAGTTTTGGTGTTGCTTTAATAGTATTCATTATTTTTTTTGGAATATTATTGGTTTATGAAAATTATAGCTTAAAGGAAAACTTAACCGTATCTGCATTAGTTAGTGGTTTTGCTTTAGTGTCTGTAATTGCATTACTTTCGCCAAAACAACATAGCGCACAAGACAAGTATGTGCAAAATGAACCAGAAGACAGTCAAGAAGATGAAGAAGAAGAGTTTGATGACAACGAAGAAGATGACGAACAAGAAGATGAAGATTACGCGCCAACACAATCACGCCAACCTCCTGATAATACTGATCTAGACTCTTTTAGACGCGCTCAAAAAAGAAATGCACAAGACGCAAACGCATGGCGTAATAGAGTGCTTAAAAGACTAAAAAAACGCAGATAAAAAACAAAAATAGTAACAACAACACACAACAATGACACATTGCAACTATTGTGATATACAACTTGAACATTTACCTTTCAAATGTCAGCATTGTTACAAAGTATTCTGCGGTAAGTGTAGACTCCCAGAAAATCACAAATGTCGTTACGTTAGCATTCTAGATGATGAACAAAAAGACTATTTTACTCGCATAAATCAAAATCAGAGAAAAAGTTCACAAGAAGACACTTATGAAAAGTACCAGTGGTGGAATAAACATAAGAAATTGATTCTAGCAATACTAATCATACTAATTACGGGCGCATTATTCATTAACTATTCTGACAATATCAAATCAGAAGTTACCAAATATTCTAACCAAATTAGTGAAAAAATAAATCAGTTTAAACCAGTAGAACTAGCAACATCTGATAAAGTAACTAAATCAACAGATAGTATCTCTGTGAATTCCGCCACATTAAAATCAAACACCAAAAAAGTATTATTTCACAACGGACGTGAAGTATACGTCAGTATTAAACCTCTGAATGAAACACCTTCAAAAAGAAAAACAAGAGTAGAGTATCAGAATGTCACCAAAATATTAGTTCAATGTAGTGATGGTCAAGTTGTTGAGTCATCAAATGATTGCACACAACCAATAATAAACGAAAATAACATTAAACTATCGTATATTGATACTCCAAACAGTTTATTATTTGGCAATTGGAAAGCAGTAGTGATGGGATTTGAACAAATCATAACTTTAGAACCAGATAAAAGAGTCTATTTAACTAACAATTTAGGGAGCGGTCTTTTCGGTTACGAAATAAATGGCGATAAAATAATAATAAAAAATATTCAAACAGGTAACAAAATTGAAGAGTGGAGTTTTGCCGTAATTGACAATTACAAAGCGTTAAAGATTAAAGATGTTTTTTATTACCCAATTGATGGAAAAGCAAGTCAAAATCCGAAATCTCAAGTTGTTATTGTTCAAGGTTATGATTCTTCTGCTGAAGAACAGTTTTATCAAAGTCAGTTAAGAGAACAAGGAATGCAGCAAGCAAGAGATGCAGCAGATGCTTGGGCATCAAACTATCGTACTGGCTCAATACAAGATGGACTTCATGCAAGTCAAAGCGTATTCTATGAACCAATGCGTCAAATGAGCAGCAACTACGAAAGAAATATGCAAAGACAAATAAGATAAAAAAAACAATGACAACAATAAAAGATTATTACAAAATATTAGGCATAGAGAAAGGTGCATCATTAGATGAAATAAAACGTGCTTATCGAAAATTAGCAAAAAAACATCACCCAGATATTAATAAACACCACAGTGCAACTGAAAAATTCAAAGAAATAACTGAAGCTTTTTCTACACTTAAAGATACACAAAAACGTGAAGAATATGACTCAATTTGGACTGCCACTTTTGATAAAAATGTTAATTCTGAACAAAATGATTCCAAAGAAGAATACACAAATTATAAGCAAGATAATTATGAAAATGAAGATACTGAAGTTAAACCCACTTGCAGTAAATGTGGAAAAGAATTATCTCACAGAGAAATAAATTTTGGAAAAAACAAATGCAGCGATTGTTTTTTTGAAGAACAAAAATGTGAAATTTGCGGAGAAAGAATTATCCCTTACGCAGATGGTTATACTAAATGCAGAAAATGTTTTTTTAAAGAACAAAAAAACAATTACGTGTTAACACCATTAAACAAATTCTTTGATTTCATTGCCCAACCTAAAGTTATTCTAATACTCTTATTACTCACAGCAATAGTTTGGGCGATATATGATGACATTAATAACTCACTCAAATTAACAGACTCAGGTGATTATGATTATGTTAAAAATGAATATCTTAAATTAGACAACCAACTTGTTGATGAATTTACAAATATTATGACTCGCTTTAGAAAAAATACTGAAAAATATAGCAGTAACTTGAATGAAGACTTATCTTCATTAGAAAATCTTAAAAAAGAGTATATTATCACACTCACTGAATTAAATAAGTATAAGAACAAGGACGAAGTAAATAAATTAAAAGATTTTGTTAAAACAAATAAACATGCGTTTTTACAATTTAAAGTATATAACCTTAGCTATCCCCAACTTCTTGATGATCTTGATAATTCATCTAAAATTATAAATGGAGAAATACAAAAGTTTAAACAGATTATTTGGGATATACAGAATAAAATTGATAAAATAAAAAGAATCACAAGACCGAGTGTACTAAAACAAGACCTTATTTCTAATCCAAAAACTGGTGCCGATGTTAATTATGCAGTGATTTGCAAAAATCTAAGAAATCCCGCGATTACAATAGGAACAATAGAAATAAGAAATAAGCTATTAAGAAAAAATGGGTGTACAATTTAAAAAACAGGTGAAAGACCTTTATTTGCATTCTTCGCAAAAGAATTGTTTTTCTTTGCGTAATTCTTTTTTTGTTATGATGTCTATTAAGTCAACATTACAAATATTGCAATGGCCATGCACAACAAACTTGTCATTGCCTAATTTTCCAGTAACAACAAAATTCTGCATTAAGATACAGAATTAATGACAGAATAAAAAGGTTAAGTTTTTATTATATTTATTTCACCTTGATAAAAGATGAAAATTAATATTATACACGCAGACATTACAACGCTTAAAGTAGACGTTATAGTAAATGCTGCTAATACGTCTTTAATGGGTGGTGGCGGGGTTGATGGCGCGATTCATAGAGCTGCTGGGCCTGAATTGTTAAAAGAATGTGTTAAAATTCGTAAAGAGAAACTTCCAACAGGTTTGATTTGCGGACAAGCAATAGTAACCAAAGGATATAATCTGCCTGCAAAATGGATAATACACACAGTAGCACCAGTTTACGGCAACGATGACATTAATCGTCTTGAACGGTGTTATTTGAACTGTCTTAAACTCGCAGAAGAACTAAACGCGAAAAGCATTGCTTTCCCAGCTCTCGGTTGTGGCGCGTACAGAATCCCTATAAAACTTTCTGCAAACATTGTCAAAAAAGTGTTAGAACAAACAAAAACAAACATGCAAGAAATCATTTTAGCATTCAACAAAGAAGAACAATTAAGTGTTTACCAAAAAATATTCACGCAAAAAGGTTAGCATTTAGGAGTAGTAATCAAATTTTCCATAAAGTTTATAATATAGTCTAACCTACCCTTAGCTAGGTGTAGGTAATAGTTCCTAAGTGGCTAGTACTCCGTAAAGGTGTACACTAATACGCCCTTAGGGTCTGCACCGCTTATTTTTTTAAAATTAATACTCGATTAAAAAGCAATACGAATTTCGTGTTTTATTTTTTTTGAAATTAAACCCATTAATTCTCCATCGTTATGCACATTATACTGAAAGATTGAATACGCTACAAAGTCTGCAACTTGTAACTCCTTAGACGCCTCAGAGTATTTATGACTTATTTGAACACGAATAGAGGGATAATTATTTTTTACAGTATGAGTGGAGAAGTTATCAAATTTTTTTCGAGTATTAAGAGGAGATAATCTTTTATCAACAATTAACTCTAAAAGGTTATCTTTTATTTCAACACGATCAAGTAATGCACCCACTAATAAGGTATAAAGAGAATCTTTATTATCAAATAATCTTTTTCTGATTTCTTTTTTAGGTACCACTAAAGAATAAATATCTATGTCCGTTTTGGAAATTTGAGTTAAAACATGTCTAATTACATTTCTATCGGATTTAGATGCTTTAAGTTCAGATATCGCGATATTTCTAAAAAACTTTTTTCTTGTTCGTATAATACAACTAGACAAATTACAGTTTTGTTTAGGGACAACTGCCGCTATTATGAAAAACTCTGAACCTCTCTCCCCCAAATCTCCACTTTCATCTAAAAATACTTCAGTCATAATGAAGACAAATTTTTAGTTATTTGCTTATAAAAGTATTGTGTAGTTTTCAATAAAAAATAAACCATCACCCTCAAATGTGCGGTTGTGTTACAAACAAGTAATACAAATGGATGGTTTAGGAGATTTTATGCTTTCTTGCAATCAATTTCCACTAATAAAACCTAACCTCGTGATTCTTTAAATTTGCAGTGTAGCACATTTTACATTGTATTTTTTATTCTTCTGCTGTTCGTCTCTAACTGTTAAGCAGATCTGCAGTTTTAACAAATGCGCTATCAAATCATGTGTTTCAATTATGTCTTTTTTCGTATCATAATCAATGCGACATTTTGAGCTTTTAAAATAGCTATTGTGTGAATAAGTTTCACTTCTTTGTTTTCTCTTTTCTTTTTCTTCTTTTACAATATTCTCGATAGTATCAAAAACATCAGCATATGCCTCTTCAATAGTTGTATCTGAAAATGGTTTATTTTCGATAGTGATTTTTTTGAATATTCCATATGCTAACAACTCATCGCTATGTTCTATAAAATCATTAGTGATGCTTTTTTTCTTTAATGCGATTATTTTCGATAGTTTATAAGCCACAAATAGCTGTAAATATATCTGTGAATTTTTATTACCATTGAAAAGTATTTGCAATGGGTTGTCTTCATTTGTTGCATCAAATACTTCTTCAAGAACTTTAGATATTGAGTTTTTGGCAATTTCTGGTTTTTCGTAAAACGAAGCATACCAAAACTTTATCACTTTCTCACTCGTAACTGAATCTTTTAATTCATCATTATTAGTATCAAATATTTCTCCTCTTTTAGAAATGTATCTTATGCCCTTATTCGCAAATAATTCTTTAGTGAAATCCTGAAATTCTTTATTGCTAATTTTATCCTTGAAATTAATTGGTGATTGTGTGTTTGTTGCTTCTGTGATTTTATCAATTATTTCTGGGTCTTTTGTTTCATACAACCTTATGTTCACATAAATACCATTTAATTTATTTGGATTATCTATGTTAGTCATATAAAAATTATAAATAACTTTAGTAGTTTGTAAACCATTGACAATAACAGGATTTACTGCAGGAATAATATATTCTCCTGCTTGGGGTAATACTGGAATTTTCATTTCAGAACATAGCATCGTAATTCCATTATTGAATAATGGGAAATACTCTACAAATGCATTGTTCTCAAGGGTTTCACGTATTTTTTGATTAGTTTTGTTATAATCTAAAAATCCTCGCACATTGTCTGAAAAAAGAAGTCTTTCAGAGCCATTCAATTTAATTTCTAAATCTACTAGTTTGCATAATTCTAAAAGACTTAATCTGAAATTGATCGCTTTTACATTTAAAACAGAGTAGGAAATTACTGCTTGTGGTTCTCTTGAGGAAATGTTTGATTTTTCAGCATTGAACGTAAATTTTACTTCATTTCGTTTTTTCCCTTGTTTTATTATGCTAGATATTTTTGAATCTAGTTCATTCGAATCAATAATGAAAAAATGATCCTCAGATTTGTTGTAAGATTTGAATAGTTGGTTATTTGCAGTATTTTTTTCATCCATTACATCCCCATTAAACACAAAATTAAGTCTATGTTCAATAAGAAAACCTTTTTTTGTTATAGACCTATATTCGTCTAATTTTCCAATAATACCCTCTGTATTAGGTATATCTGTTCTCCCTTGAATGAAAACTGCATTAAAAATTTGTTTTAAATCATCTAATTCGGTTTGTTTGAGTGAGTCTGAATTTTTACATTGAAAAACTTCCATTACATAATGTCCTTCTTGCTCATTAAAAAATATTGCATCAATAGCCCTATCTCCATTTTTAATGATCACATCATCAAAAACTTCATCAAAAGATTTGTCTAATAACGCAGCTACTGCAAAAACTTCAAACGCTTTGTTTTCATCAATTTCAAACTTTTTAGAGATTTTTTCAAGATACGACTTAATAAAAAGTACTTTATTATTCATTTTTATTTCCCTGCCTTGTCTTATTTATAAATCCCTCGCCAACCGCGTGATTATTAACAGCCATTATTCATCGAGCAATATTATCATACTTGTAGTTTCATAAAAACAAAATGAAAAGAACACACTCACAAGGGTGAATGTATTCAATTATTTGTTTTTTATTTCGGTCTTATTCTTCTTTGTGAACAGATATAGCGCAGTAATGGTTCTCCGAATGTTTTGTCAAGCACGTTTAATGAAATGCTTAATGCTGTTTTTAGTGCTGTGCCATCAGCGTCAAACTGCAATAAACTTTTTAATCGTTGTAGTTCTGCTCTTTCTTCAACATTAAACCGCACATTTACGATGTCGTCATTTGTGTTCAAGTGTTTTCTTACGAATGCAGGTTTGTCAAAACTCAGATGGTCTTCACTCATTTTGTTTTTTCACCCCATATAAGATAATTTATTTTTTGGCTTGTTTCTCCAACCAGTTGGTGCGTTATCTTCATCTTCAATTATTTCACCTTGAAACGGCTCACAACTCAACCACTTAATTTTTTCATTACATACCATTAGAGATATTTGCAATGGCTGACGCGCTACCTTTTGCATTCTTGAAAGCTTTCGCAATAATTGAATTTGTTTAAATTCAGTTTTTGAAATGTTTATTTTGTTAATCAAGCAGACACACCCACCACATTGTTTTTGAAACAAATTTTTTGAAATAAAGTTAATAACATTGTCTGAAGAGTCAGCCCCTTAACCCCAGACCTCGCAAATAACACACTAATAGTCAATAACACTTTATTTTTTAGTCTATTACCTATCAATAACAAACTTTTTTTTGCAAAAAAACTTACGTAATATGTATATGTACTGCCCACCCACCCATCCCCTAAAATCCCTGCAAAATACTTGTTTAAAGAGTATAAACACTTAAAAAATAAAGATTTAACACCACCCAATAACAAAAAAGCCATTACTACACCACCTTTTTGATACTTGAAGCAGTCAAAGCACGCATAAGCCTACCGCGAATGCGTTCAAGCAAACTAACAACTCTTGAAATGTCTTCAAGCGAGTTCTGATTATCCTGAACCACTATTTCAAAGTCTCGAAGTTCACAAACAGTTTTATCCAACAATCTTATTTTATCTTCAACAACACTTTTTTTCATTTTTTTATCACACTCCATTAATTTTTTTCATTTTTTTCTGATAAAAATTCGTCAACCATTTTTTTAATGAACTTTAAATCTTTTTTAGTGTACATTTTCAAATAATAATCCAGTTGATTGAAAGTATTGCAGTGTGCAGCTCTCCAACCTTCTGGTTTTCCTTCCGCGTAACCGTGATAGTGCCATTGATTACAAGTCTGACACTTGAAAGTCACGTGCGGCGGACAAACAAAACAAAAACGAACACTATTATCATTAGGAACATCACTCATACAAAGACCTCCGCAAACCAAGAATTATCTTGTTTAACTAAATTCAAGCCAACAAAATCCGCAAGCCCCAATAAGTCCTGCAAGTGCTCAGAACAAACAGGCAAGCCAGCAAAACAAGCATTCGCTGGCTCACAACACTTAATTGCAGGCTTACTAAAATCAACAAGAACAGCCCAATGACAGATATTATTACTTGAATTTATTAATGGGTTATACATTAAAAGTACCCCCAGAAATATATTTTAGTCAAGTTAGTCATGTTTCGCTTTACTTTATTCCCGTACGAAAATAACGTACACACATACACAAAATAATGTACAAAAAAACCATATGCCACTAAAGTTAAGGGAATGCTGACTAGCCTGACTAATTTTTTTATAGAATACAATAACACTTGTAGTCTATAATCCAAAATAGAAAAAATAATCATTTTTTCACCTCAACTATTTTTTTATTAGCATCTTTATACACTAACTCGCCAAGAAGTAATGCAGTTCGAACTTTTGTTGGACCATTATAACAAACCGCATCAATTAAAGTTTGTTCAGGTATGCCTTCATTTTTAGAATCTAACTGTTTAACAATATCTCTTATGTCAGGCCAACAAATTCCTTGCCAACATCGAACCTGAGGAGTACCTGCGGTTAGAGTTTTGCGGGTTTCGCAAACATTTTCAACTGCATTTTGCAATCTATCTGTGAATTTATTGTTTGGTATTGGCAGCAGTTTGTTGCGTTTGCAGTAATTACTGAATCCGGCATATAATTCTTCTTTGATCACCCAGCCATCTGCTTTGAGTATTACGCAATCGTCCACAAATGCTTTGACCGGATCACTTAATCTTTGATATAATACCGCATTTTGTTCTATGGTTCTTGAATAAGTAAAATTTTTCTTGTCTAATAATCTTTTCAATCCAACAAGTGCAAGATTTAACAAGCCAGACAGTTCAGCATCTGTTGTTATTTCTTCTATGATATTTTTGTTATCTGTTGTACCGCTGAAAGTATTTGGAAATAAAGTCATGATCCATCTACGATAAAATGCTCTTGTTGGATCTACTGCACGCGGTACTGTGTTTGTGGAGTATATTTCTTTGGCATAGTTTACAAATTCAAAGCCGTCTTTGAATTTTTTTTCTGCAGGCATTTTATCTCCGCCAACACTCATTTTGAATTTGCCTGTTTCTAATAATGCTTTTTTACTTAAATCAGGGTACAAATTTGCTAACTTTTTGTGTAGCCTGGCACTAGCAAATCTGTTGCCATCAAGATCTTGAATTGGTACTGCCGCTATATTTTCTTCGCCTAAAAATTTTCTGATTAAATTAATTAGTGTGCTTTTGCCGTTTGAACCTTCTGCAATAAATAAAAATGAAACTTGAATAAAATAAGTTCTATACAAACAATAACCAATTAATTCCTCAATTGTTGCTACATCTGAAGTAGCTACAATCTGTGAAATAAATTGTTTAATCTTTGGACAGTCTTGATCTTTTTTGTAACTGACTGGAATTTTAACACTCAACAAATCTGAGGGATTGTGATTTTTGAACTCTGCAGTTATAATATTAATAACGCCATTTTTAAGGCACAACAAGTTAATATCTTTATCAAACTCATCTCGATTAATGTAAGTGCCTCTTTTGATTATGTTTATGACTTCAATAACGTCATTTGTTTTGATTAATCCACTGAGATTGTGTTGGATTGTTTTTTCAATTATAAGTTCGCCCTTCAAAACGTAAATTCCCTCTTCATAAATCATTAATTCTTTTGTGTCTTGTATTGTTTTAAAATAAAATATTTGTTTGAGTATTTCTGCTGTCATTTGCCAGCATTCTTCGCGCTCAAATAATCTTTCTTTTTTTTGGCCTGTTGAGTTTTTGTAGGCGTATTTTATTTTATCCCAGCTTAAGTTTGGATCATACTTGATTAGTCCTTTTTGGCCTGCTCTGGTGAGTAATTCTTTGAACATTTCTTTTGGTATTGCTCCTTTGACTGCATTTTCGCAGGGTAATAATCCTTCTAAAACTGCAAATAATGACCATGCGTCTCCGCCGGTTTCGTGTCTGAAGCAATGCCACAAGTTTTTGGTGGGGTTTACGCAAAAATTTTTTCCGGTTTCGCTTCCGTGTTTTGGGTGAGGGCCTTGTAACTCGTCACCTTGTTCTATTAGTTCTGCTGTGTTGATTATTTTTGTTATTTCAAATGTGTGTTCTGTATTTTTTGTGTTTGGTGTGCAGGCGGATTCTTTTTTTATGAATGCAGATAGCGCTGATTTTATTTGTTCTGCTGTGACGGTTGCAATTTCTAAATCATTATCGGCAACATATTTGCCGCCATTTGGGTGTGTGCTTCCTGGTCCGATTAATTGTTTTCCTTTCCATTGCACATCTCCAGCGCTTCCTGCTTTTTGGTCAGGTAGACTTAAACGCATGGATTTGGTAAGGTCTTTGCAAATGTAATAAAAATGCGGTGCTTTGTGTCCAGGACTTATTACCTTGAATGTTGACGGCAGATTTTTGTTTATTGTGTCTGCCACTGGTTGAGTATCTGCGTCTATGCCTGCTAGACCACCAAATTCTCCTACATTTCCCCAATTGCCTCCTTCACGTAGATGCTGTACAAATAACGGATCATCATATTGGAAGTTACCAGTATTTGGCCAATCATTATCGATAGGCTCTTTAGATCCGGCTTTACACCGAGTAAATCTATATTCTTTTTTTCTTAATTGTTTAGGAATGTTTTGCTCAATTACTGTTTTATCATCAATCATCGTAAACCTCACCCAAAAATTGTCTGTGGATGTGTCCATTACTGCATATCTTTATTTTCCTTGAATTACTTTTGAGAATTATTGTTGCAAGAGAACCACAAGCACAGACAAAATCTTTTGTGTGCGAAATTTTTTTATACTCATCATGTTTTTGTTTCATATCTGGTCACCATATGTTTTTTAAAGAAAAGTGTTAGAACCACTTTTTCTTTTTTATTCTATATTTTTTTCATTGACGATTAAACTTAGCTCTTGGGCGATTTTGAACCATTTGAATTGCGCCAAGGTGTTTGTGCTTTCATCCATTTTTTGCCACCTGTTCATCGATATAACGTAGGCAACAAGATGTTAGAAAATTAGACATGTTGCGGTTGTCGTTTGCCGCTGCCACTTTTATTTTTTCATAAACCGCATCAGTTAGCCTTACAGCTATTGTTGTTTGGTATTTTTTTTTGTCTTCCACTTGGAAACCACCCGCACATATTTTTAACACAATCGCAGTCGACATCCTCGTTTTGATGTCAGAAATCAATCCAGCCTCGACATCCCTCGCAGTATACCTCGTCAGGATTTCACTTGTTTTGCTGGCATGTTTGTTTTGTTTTTTGTGTGTTTTGTGTTTTTTGGTTTCTGAATTTTCCTTTATTTTATCTCTGCTATTTTTATAAATGATTGAACTAATATTTAAACTTTTAGCACACATTTGTTAAAGTTAAACATTAAATAATTTAGGAAAATTTATATTTTAAACAAATATTTTTGTTAAAGTTAAACATTTTTTTCTCACTTATTTTTTAGTAATAGTCTATTATTGTTGCGGAATAATATCATTTGCCCGAATTAGGCCGCGGGGATTTAATATTTTATTTAGACTCTGTTTTATCTTAGTGCCAAAACGCCAACAAATTTATATGTACACACTGATTTTTATTTACGATGAGAAAGTTACTTGTTGTGATAATCATAATTTTAGTGCTTCCTTTCATTTTGTATAGCTATCTATTTTTGCTTAATAGTTATGTTGAATCAGAAATTAAGCAAGCAAATTATTGTGAAAAACCTGAAGAATGTGTTACGGTAGCAGTCTGCAATCGCCCCTGCAGTTCAGAATGGGTCAATACAAATGAAGTTAAAAGAATTAGTGGACTTATTCGCATCCAAGCAAAACATCCTTTTGGACTTGCTTGCTCTTCTGCACAATGCGCGCCAAAGCTATTTATTCCTGCAAAATGCCTGGCAAATAAATGCGCATGAATTATCACACGAGAACAAAAATAACCGCCAGACTTATTATTTTTCCCCATATCGCTGCAAGGATTGTTTTCTTTCAAAAAGTTTTTATATCTTTATTGTTTATTCGAATTTAAAGAGGTTTTATGGAAAAAATTGAAAAGAAATTATTGGATACTATTTCTTTGAGCACAATAGTTATCGCATTAGGAACATTAGGCATAATGCTTGTTGAAATACGTGATGTAGTTGAAAACAAAATAATACCAGAATGGGCATTTTTAACAATTATGTCAATAGTATCTATTGTCTCTTTGGCATACGCCGCATATGCAATAATAAGATACCACCACAAATAAGTTTCTAACAGCATTGCAAACATTTAAATAAAAAACACAATCAGCAAACTTTATGGATGCATACTTCATTCATTACACGCCAACAAATAACTTAAATGTGCCTCCAGAATCAATTTTACAAGAGTTAAAACTAAACGGAATAAAAATTGATTATGAATGTTCAGAAAGCCCAACATTAATTGCGTTTATTCCTGCTGAAAAACTCGAGAGCGTTAAATCTTTAGAAGGCATAATAAAAGTAGATATTGTGCCTGAAAATTTAACAAGATGAACTTTTGTTTCAAACAATAACTAATATGCTAAAAAAGATCTCATAATTTAGTAAAACAACAAAATGGAAAACACATCAAAAACTAAAGAAGAAAAACAAAACCCAACAGAACATATTGCTGGCTTAGAATTCACAATACTTACTTGTAGGGCAAAAACATATTATGTGTTAGGCAAGCCAAACTATCAAGTAATGGGCTTACCTATTTATTTTGAATATGCGGGAGGGCCTAGATTAATTGCTCTTGAAAATCATGATCCACTTTTGTATAGGCTGCGAATTAGAGATTTAACGCCAGATAAAAGAAAAGAATTAAAATTTGATAGCGCATATTGGGATGTGACTGCTGATGAAATAAAAGAATTAGGCGAGAAAATAAATCAAGGTAGCTGGCAATTAGAACACGAAATAGATATGCGTGAAGAAGATAAACGTCACAAGTAATATTAAAAAAATTACACCGGAGGCCAAAAATGAGTTTAGATGACCAATTTGAAACTAAAAAAACATCAAGAGAGTTATTTATTGCAACAAATATTGTTGGCAAATTGCCAAAAGAAACACAAGATGCAGCTAAAGAAAAAACACACGCAATACTAAATAGTTATGCTGGGCGAGATATAGACGCTCTTTCAGTTCTTGGATATGCAGCAGAACAAAATAAATTTGATGAATTCGTGAAAAAATTAGAGTCTCATCATGAAACAAATCTAAGATACGTACATCCTGGTGCAAGAAGAATTTTAACAGTGCCTGGCGCGCAAAGAGCAGAGTTATTCTTCCTTAATTGTTATAAAGAATTAGGAATTGAGCCAAAAGAATAACTAGCAAATGGCAATTGACAAATATGTTGAGCAAACATTCCAATTTGAATGTAAAGGCAGAAATTTAAAAGGAAATGAAGTGTTGGCAAACCCAGTTAAAATTCAAGTATTAATTTATAGCAAACAAGGATTAAACGTCATTTCAAGTGATGTTTATTGTCCATATTTAACTGGCAGTCATTCAGATAAGTGTTGTGCAGATGATAAAACAACTAAATTTGGTAATTGCGCATACAGTTTTGATTTGCCACACGCATTAAAGCAAGAATAATTCTGCACTGGACACAAGACAAGTTCTCGCGCAGGCTTTATAAATAAACATAATTCTTTTTTAGCAATGAAATTCGAACTTTGTTCAAGGTTTAGCCCGCAAGGCGGGCAGCCAGACGCAATTAAAATGCTAACGCAAGGGTTTAACAAATATCCTATGCAAACTTTGCTTGGAATTACTGGCAGTGGTAAAACTTTTGTAATTGCAAATCTCATACAAAATGTTCAAAAGCCAACATTAGTAATTGCTCACAATAAAACTTTAGCAGCGCAATTGTATGCAGAATTAAAAGAATTATTTCCAAAAAATAGAGTTGAATATTTTATTTCGTATTATGATTATTACCAGCCTGAAAGTTATTTGCCAACAACAGACACATATATTGAAAAAGATTCTTCGATTAATGCTCAAATTGAAAAAATGCGCCTAAAAGCAACATCTTCGCTTCTTTCAAGAAGTGATGTGATTATTGTTGCCTCAATTTCTTGTATTTATTCTTTAGGCAACCCAAGTGACATCACTAATTTAACTCTCACACTAGAAACAAAAAAAAATATTTCTCGCCAAAATTTAATCGAAAGCCTTGTCTTAATGCAATATACAAGAAGTGATTTGTCTCTTGAGCCTGCAAAATTCAGAGTAAGGGGTGCAACAATTGATATTATTCCTGCATATGAAGAAAACATAATACGTGTTGAATTATTTGGAGACACAATTGAAAAAATAAGTGAGCTCAATTCAATCACGGCAGAAACAATTGCAACTATTGATTCAATAAAAATTTTTCCGGCAAAACAATTTGTTGTTCCGCAAGAAAAACATGAACAAGCAATTAAAGAAATTAAAGAAGAATTAAAAACAAGATTGCCGCAACTTGCCCCTCTTGAAGCCGCGCGTTTGAAAAAACGAATAAATTATGATCTTGAAATGATAAAAGAAGTGGGTTATTGCACAGGAATTGAGAATTATTCAAGAAATTTTGATGGAAGAAACCCCGGTGAGCCTCCATTTGCGCTTCTAAACTATTTTCCAAAAGATTTTTTGCTAGTGCTTGATGAGAGCCATCAAACAATTCCGCAATCAAGAGGCATGTATCATGGAGATTATGCAAGAAAAAAAAATTTAGTTGACTTTGGGTTCAGGCTGCCTTCTGCTTTTGATAACCGGCCACTAAAATTTGAGGAATTTGAAAAATATTTTAATCACGCTGTTTTTGTCTCAGCAACTCCTGCAGAGTATGAATTAAAAAATTCTGGCCAAATAGTTGAATTAATTATTAGGCCAACAGGGCTATTAGACCCTCTTGTTGAAGTTCGCCCAATTGAAGGCCACATTCGCGATTTAATAAAAGAAATAAAGCAAACAATTGCAAAAAAAGAGCGAGTTCTAATAACAACCTTCACAAAGCGTTCAGCAGAAGATCTTGCAAATTTTTTAGCTCAAGAAAATATAAAAGTGAGGTATTTGCATTCAGAAGTTCAAAGTCTTGATAGAATTGAATTAATTCGCCAATTGCGCGCAGGTGAATTTGATGTTTTGGTTGGAATTAATTTGTTGCGAGAAGGGCTTGATTTGCCTGAAGTTTCACTTGTTGCAATTTTAGATGCAGATAAAGAAGGGTTTTTGCGCAATGAACGCAGCTTAATTCAAACAATTGGACGAGCTGCAAGAAATCAAAATGGCAGAGTAATAATGTATGCAGATATTATGACTGACTCAATAAAGTCTGCAATCCAAATAACAAATAAAAGAAGACAACAACAAATATTGTTCAATGCGCAAAATAACATAACGCCAAAAACAATAATAAAAACTGTTGCGCCAAAAACAAGAGATATTAAAGGAACAAAGCATCTTTCACAAAAAGATATTATGCAAAAAATTATCGAGCTTGAAAGTGCTATGCGAATTGCTGCAGAAAAGCTTGATTTTGAGCAAGCAATAAAATTAAGGGACGCAATTTCAGGCATGCAAGAATAATAAAATGCTAGACAAACTAATCGTGCGGGGTGCGCGTGAGCACAATTTAAAAAACATCACGCTTGAACTTCCAAGAAATAAGTTTATAGTAATTACAGGAATTTCAGGCTCTGGAAAGTCAACTCTTGCATTTGATACAATTTATGCAGAAGGCCAAAGGCGTTATGTTGAGTCCCTTTCAGCATACGCAAGGCAATTTTTGGGGGTAATGAACAAGCCAGATGTTGATTCAATTGAAGGCCTTTCTCCTGCAATTTCAATTGAACAAAAAACAACTTCAAAAAATCCGCGTTCAACTGTTGGAACAGTAACAGAAATTTATGATTATTTAAGGCTTCTTTTTGCACGAATTGGGGTGACTTATTGTCCTAAATGCAATTCTGAAATTCGTCCGCAAAGTGCAGAAAATATAGTGAATTTAATTTTATCTGAACTGGGAAAAGAATTAATAATCCTCTCACCCATACTTCGAGGAATTAAAGGAACTCATGAAAAAGTATTTGATGGCTTGTTAAAAGATGGGTTTAGTAAGGTGCGTGTTGATGGGAAAATAATGCGTCTTGATGAAATAAAAAATTCTTCGAAACTTGCAAGATATGAAAAACACTGGATTGAAGCAGTAATTGACTTAATTGATATTTGCGAGGAAAACAGGCACAGGTTAACTCAAGCAGTCGAACAGGGTTTGCATAAAGGAAATGGCACAATAATTGTAATAGACGCAAACAAGCAGGCAGCCACAGTCAAAGAAATAGAGCGGGATTCTCAAGAAACAAGATATACAAGTCATGGCGCGTGCGCAAAGCATCCAGAAATGTTATTTGAACAATTAGAACCTAGAATGTTTTCATTTAACTCTCCTTTTGGCGCATGCCCTTCTTGTTTGGGGCTAGGCGAGCATTTTGAAATTTCAGCAGAGCTCGTAATTCCTGATGAATCAAAAAGTATTCTTGAAGGTGCAATTACAGTTTATGGCAAAATGGATTTGCAATGGCGCGCACAGCAAATAGCACTAGTTGGAAAAACATTCGGGTTTGATTTGTTAACGCCAATTAATAAATTCACGCCAAAACAAAAAGAAGTGCTTTTGTATGGCACAAAAGAGCAAATGAGCGGTAAGTGGAGTACAGGCCACACTATGAATATGGATAATGGCTGGGAAGGCGTAATTAATCAAACAATGAGGCTCTATCACCAAACAGAGTCAGACTATCGCAAAGAAGAAATTGAAAAATTCATGGTTTCAAAGCGTTGTACAATTTGCAATGGAAAGCGCTTAAAAGACACTATTCTTGCAGTAAAAATTGGCGGCAAATCAATTATTGATGTGACTGATATGAGCATTGAAAAAGCTGCAGATTTTTTTCAAAAACTAAAAACTCAATTAAGCCAAAAAGATATTTTTATTGCAAAGCAAATATTAAAAGAGCTAGATGAGCGCTTGAAATTTTTGCTAAATGTTGGGCTTTCATATTTGTCGCTTTCAAGAAGCGCAAGAACTCTTTCAGGGGGTGAAGCGCAGCGAATAAGGCTTGCAACTCAAATAGGTTCAAACTTAATGGGTGTTCTATATATTCTTGATGAGCCTTCAATTGGTTTGCATCAAAGGGATAATGAAAAATTAATTAATACTCTTCACGCATTGCGTGATATTGGCAATACCTTAATTGTTGTTGAGCATGATGAAGATACAATTCGTGCTGCTGATTTTTTAGTAGATATTGGGCCTGGCGCAGGAATTCATGGCGGCCATATTTGCGCAAAAGGAACTCCTCTGCAAGTTGCTCAAAACAATAACTCACTAACAGGCAAGTATTTATCAGGCAGGCAAAAAATTGAAATTCCAAAAAAAAGGCGAATTTCGCAGGAAAACATAATAATTGAATGTGCAAAAGAAAATAATTTAAAAAATCTAACAGTTAAATTTCCAACAAAAGTTCTTTGTGCAATTACTGGCGTTTCAGGTTCTGGAAAGTCAACTTTAATGAATCAAACTTTAATTCCGGCACTTAAAAAAAATTTTGGGCATTCAACAAAAAAAATAGGCGAATACACAAGTCTTAAAATTCCAAAAACAATTGAAAATGTAGTAGTAATTGACCAAGACCCAATTGGAAAAACTCCAAGATCAAATCCTGCAACATACATTAAGCTTTTTGATGAAATTCGCAAAATTTTTTCTCAAACAAAAGAAGCAAAAGCAAGAGGCTACAAAGAAGGCAGGTTTTCATTTAATGTAAAAGGAGGAAGATGTGAAACTTGTCAGGGCGATGGCGTGATAAAAATTGAAATGAATTTTCTTCCAGATGTTTATGTTCCTTGCGAGGATTGTAAGGCAAAAAGATACAATAAAGAAACATTAAGTATTACTTACAAAGAAAAGTGCATCGCAGATATTTTGGATATGAGTGTTGAAGAAGCAGCAGTATTTTTTAAAAATCATCCTTTAATGATGAGAAAGCTCCAAACACTAAATGACGTGGGGCTTGGGTACATAAAATTAGGCCAAAGTTCAATAACGCTCTCAGGAGGCGAGTCTCAGCGAATAAAACTAACAAGAGAGCTTGCAAAATCAAAAAAAGGAAGTACTCTATACCTTCTTGATGAGCCAACAACAGGGCTTCATTTTGAAGATGTAAGAAAGCTTATTTTAGTTCTCAATCGTCTTGTTGATAAGGGCAATTCAGTTTTTGTAATCGAGCATAATTTAGACGTGATTAAATGCTGTGATTACATAATTGATTTAGGGCCAGAAGGTGGCGATAAAGGCGGCCAAATTGTTGGGAGGGGATCTCCTGAAGAATTAATTTTGGTTGGTGAATCGCACACTGGCAGATTTTTAAAAAAGCTAGTCCATAATCAAATCAAATGATTAACACAAAAATAATTCCAAAAGAGCCCGGAGTTTATTTTTTCAAGGACGCTCAAAATAAAATCATTTATGTCGGTAAAGCAAAAAATTTGAAAACAAGAGTATCTTCATATTTTAACACTGCCAATCATTCTGCCAAGACTATTGCATTAGTGCAAAATATTGCATCACTAGATTACATAATAGTTGATAGTGAATTTGAAGCCTTGCTTCTTGAAAACAAACTAATAAAACAGCACGATCCAAAGTACAACATTCATCTAAAAGATGCAAAAACTTATGCGTACATTCTCTTAACAAATGAAGAGTTTCCTCGCATTCTCTCAACAAGAAAAACAGGCAAAAAAGGAAATTATTTTGGGCCTTACACAGATGGTTCTGCACGAAATGAATTAATTCATTTGGCAGTTAAGTTATTCAAATTAAGAGTGTGCAAAAATCTTCCAACAAAAGCCTGCCTTAATTACCATATTGGTCTTTGCACAGCACCTTGCATAAAAAAAATTGATGCACCAAATTACCAACTTCAAGTTAAAGAAGCAATAAATTTTCTAAGTGGCAACACAACGCAAATTGTGCAAAAATTAAAAGAGGAAATGCAGCAAGCATCAAGTGAGCGCAAATTTGAACTTGCGCTTGAAAAAAAGCGCCAAATCGAGGCAATACATCACTTAAATCAAAAGCAAAAAGTAGATATGCTCAAAAATTTCGATCAAGATGTTGTTGCTATTAAAACAATTGCAGGCAAGGCAGTAATTGAATTGTTTTCAATAAAAAAAGGAGTAATTTTAGGCAAAAAAGAGTTCGAATTTGATGTGCAAGAAGATTTGCTTGCAGAATTTATCAAATTATATTATTCGAGACAATTAATTCCAAAGGAAATAATTGTGAATATTAAATTTTGGGCAGATGATTTAGAAAAAGAGGCTCTTGAAAAGTATCTTTCACGCGTGCGTGGCGCAGCTGTGAACTTAATTAATCCAAAAAAAGGAGAAAAACTCGCGTTAATTGCGCTTGCAGAAAAAAATGCATTGGCTAAAATAGAAAATGCTGCGCTAAAAGAATTGCAAGAAAAACTTTTGTTAAAAGAATTGCCCCTGCGAATAGAATGTTTTGATATTTCAAATTTAGGCAGCCAGTTTATTGTTGCAGCAATGACTCAGTGGATTAATGGCTCTCCAAATAAGCAAGGATACAGAAAATTCAAAATAAAAACAGTTCATGGAAAAAATGATGATTTTGCATCTATTAGCGAAGTTATTTTAAGAAGATATTCTGGGCTAATTAAAGAAAATGGGCGTTTTCCAAATCTTATAATTATTGATGGTGGCAAGGGTCAGCTAAACGCAGCGCTTGAATCACTCAAATCATTAAGGCAACAAATCCCAATAATTGCTCTTGCAAAAGAGCGTGAAGAAATTTATTTACAAGAAAGCAACACGCCAATTTGTTTTGATTCTAAAACTCAAATGATGGTTCTTTTGCGCCAAATAAGAGATAGTGTTCACACGTTTGCACTCTCATACAATCGCAAATTAAGAGAAATGAAATTTAAAGAAGAAACAAAATAAAAAACCACTCAACCAAAATCTAAATTACCTGTGTCTTCTAAAGAATCGTTTTGGGCCGCGATGTCTATCTCCGCCAGATCTATCGCCGCCAAATCTGTTTCCTTCTCGATTAGAGACTAACTGTAATTTTTGAAATTGAGGCAGTTGTGCTCTTGTAATTTGATGTCCTGTTTCACGCAAAAGAAATCCGAATCGGCCATGTTCGTTTTTAGATAAAAGAACAATTGCTTCGCCTTTTGCGCCTGCTCTTGCAGTTCTTCCGATTCTGTGCACATAATCATCTGATGTTTGAGGCAAGTCATAATTATAAACGTGTGAAACATTATCTATATGCAATCCTCTTGATGCGACATCAGTTGCAACAAGTACGCCGATTCCTCTTTTATGAAGTGTATTTATTGCATGCATTCTGTGATTTTGAGACAATCCGCCGTGTATTGGTATTGCATCAATTTCTTGTGCGCGAAGATTTCTTGCAACAGTGTCCACCATTCGCCTTGTTCCGCAAAATACTAAAACAATTCCTGCTTTTGCTTGTTTTATTAAATGTGTTAGCAGAGAAAATTTGTCTGCTGTTGTTAGAACATCATAATATACTTCTGAAAGAAATGTTTTATCAACCTGCAGTTTTACTTTAACAGAAACAGGATTTCGCATATATCTTTTAACTAAAGTGTGAAGTTTTGGCGCAATTGTTGCGCTAAATAGCAAAGTTTGTCTTGTTGGTGATGTTAACTTCATTATTTTTTCAACATCATCAATAAAGCCCATATCAAGCATTCTGTCTGCTTCATCAAGAACAAGCAATTTCACATTTCTCAAGGATAATCCTCGATTGAGTATATCAAGTAATCTTCCAGGAGTTGCAACAACAATTTCTGCAGTTTTTACTGTTTGTAATTGTTGTCCAATTCCTACTCCGCCATAAACATTAACTATTCTTAGCGGTAAATATTTGCCAAATGAACATAATGCTTCTTTTACTTGCACGCATAATTCTCTTGTTGGTGTTAGAATTAATCCTTGTATTCCTTTTCCACGCTCAATTGACTCAAGCATCGGAATGCCAAATGCTGCTGTTTTTCCTGAGCCTGTCTGCGACTGCCCAATAACATCTTTTCCCTGTTTAATTAAAGGAATGCATTGTGCTTGTATTTCAGTCATTACTTCATATTTTTTTTCATGGACTGCTTTTAATATCTGTTCAGATAAATGTAATTCATCAAATATCATTGTGCCTCGTATTATAGATAACTGAGCGGTTTATATTACATTATGCCAGTTAACAATGTTCAAAAACTATAATTATAGTTTTTGGCATGCCCAAGAACCACCAGGGATATTGTATCCTTAAATTAATGATTCTGACATGCTAAACTGCGTCATTATAATGTAACATAACAAACACAGTTCACTATACTCTCAAGAGTAAATAGAGAATAGATTATACATAATAGCTGTTTGCAGTTATAAACATTGCGTATTCACCACGTTTTTAAACCATCTTCTGTTTTGATAGAATATGCCTCTTGATAAATTAACAAATAAAATTTTAAATGCAGAAATCAGATTTAAAGAAACATATCCTAGAACGCACGATCTATTAAATTTTGGCGCAAGATTTGTGACATATTCATTAACCGGTGCTTGTGCAGGTGCCATTGCAGGAGAGATTCTAGATAATATGCCCTACTTTTCTGAAGCATTGCCAAAAGCAGCAGAATTAATGTCTTCTATGAGAACTAATCATAATCAAGAAATTTACAACTTATTTTTAGGAAATCTTGACAAAATTAGCGCTTTCGGGGGTTAATGATGGGTGCAAGCAAAAGTGCACAAAGTAAAAAACAAAAAGAACAAGATTCATATCTCTAATTAATCGCGCTTTTAAAAATTTCAAATAATATGTCGCTACTTTTTTAAATACAAATAAAAACCCAATTTTATGCGAAAAAATATTCTTTTGCCAGGATTAATTGCATTATTCTCCGTGATTAATTCAGCAACGCAAACAAAGCCACTTCTAAAAATTCTTGAAGAAGAGGATTTAATTAACAATTCACTAAACAAAAAAGAAGTGTTCATTCATTTTGAAACTGAGCCAAATAATTATTTTTTTGTAAAAATCAGAGGCAAATATCTGCCTAAAGAATATGTTAAGCCCAATTATGAAGAAAACAAAATGACAACATACAGAATCAGCAAACTAAACAAATTTCTTGTTGAAGGAAGAAATGAGCTTGAAATCATTGTTGGGGCAGGCAGTGCTAAATCATCAAAAAAAATTGACATAAATATAGGTTCTGAGAAAATATTTATTGATGGTTTTGAATTTGAGCTTTGTAAAAGAGCAGCATTCGAATACAAAAATGGCAAAGAGTATTGCGCGAAAATTGCTTCACAGTTTAATGATTTAAACAAATTAGTGCCTAAAGAATACAAAGTAACTAAAATTTTTATTCCCTATGTTTCAACTTGTGACTGTGAAGACAGCATAGAAAAAGGTGGAACTGGAAACGCATGGGTTAATGGGGGCCGAATTGGAATAGGGTATGGCAATCTTAAAAGCGAAATATTTCTAAGAAACGCAATTGAGCACGAATTTGGCCATGTAGTTTATGCATCTTTAAATCAATGGAGTTCTGCAAAAATAAAAGCAGACTTTGAATGGACTTATTTTCAAATTGCAGGATTTCATTCAAATTTATTTGAATTATTTAAAGACTCAAATTACAGCTTTGAAAAAAATGCAGGCCACCCAAATGATAACGCGTCTGAACTTTTTGCCAGTGCATTTATGATTAAAAGAAATTATTTTGAAGAATATCAAAAACGTACAAGCAAATTATCAAAAGAAGATAAAGGATTTGCAGATGATGTTATGGCAGCAGTAGATGATGTAATTAAAAAGAAAAATTAATAAACTAATCCTTTATTTATTAATTCATCAAAACAAAAAAGGTGATATAATGAACTATACAAAAATAAAATTTATTGGCACATTGTTACTCATTGCAACGCTTTTGTTGAGCAGCTTTGTTTTCGCAAAACAAATATCTATAGCAACACGACACAAACCAGCACAACCCATTCAGTCACAGATGATGCATGTACCTACACTTGCTGCGCGAATGATGCAATCAAGATCAATAGCACTTGATACTAAAATACACCCTAATGATTTACCATCTTCTCGCGCAAGATTTGCACAAATGCCTGCCAAAAAAGCAATTGTGCAAAATGTAGATGTTAAATTAACAACTGATTCGAGTTCTACTCCAACAGGACAAGTAACAGTGTCTTTAGAGTCAGAAAAACCAGCCCTTATTGGAAAAATAAAACCAAGACCAAGAAATCTTGTAACTACTAAGTCAAACACCCCCTTAAGAAATTTTGCAGGCAAAAAATTCGAAAGTAAAAAGTTTGACCCAAAAGGAACAACTAAAAAATAATTATTTTTTTATTTTTCTTTAACTAAAAAATCTATTGTGAATCTATTTTGTTTTTTCTTTATTTTTGCCTCTATACTAAATTTTTCAACATCTTCTTCTAAACTTAATTTTGGGCAAGGAATTGTTTTGAAGTATTGCTGCGGTGCATTTTTTTTAAAACTATTTTTTCCCAATTTAAGGTCTGAGTAGCATTGTTCTTTTTCAAATAATTTATCTGCTTTTTTTTGTGCTTCTGAAGAACTTTTAGCAATAACTGCATATTTTTGAGTAAATGTTTCTCCCGCAATGTCTGAAGGCACAGGAAATGTATATGACACATTCCAAATGTAATATTTTACACTCATAATTTAAAAAAAGCACATTTGATTTATATTAATTATGAATTGCCAAGGCAAAACAGGTAGGTTTTAATACTGCTTATTTAGCAAAGAAGTTTTTATCAAATGATACAAAACCCACCTTGGCAAATTTACAAAAATTATGTTGTTCACGGTTTTAATAGCTCTGATCTTTTGAGTTTTAAGCAGCAATGGCCCAAAACTCCACTCTCAGTATTTACAGAAAAAGAGTTTGATTTTCAGCATTATGGCCCTTCAATGTTTTGGGCAATAAACAATCAAAGAGGCACAAATTTCCCAATAAATAAAGCGCATTTAAGGCGCCAATATGAAGGAGACATAATCGCGCAATTTGCAACTCTGGAAGGTGCAGTAAGAAATAAGTATTATCACCAAGAAGGCTGGATTGATAGCAAAGCACGCGCGCTTTGCAAGCTTGGCAATATTTCAAAAGATCTTAATGAGAATTTAACATTTGTTTTTAACCCAAATCACACAACACCAAAAAATCTTGCAAAAACTTTTGATGTTTACCTTCCAAGTGAACTTAGCTGCATTGGTTTGGGCTACAGTCCTAATTGGATTCAAAATATTTCAGATAAAAGAAATTGGGTTTATCAATTAAAACAGGTTTATTCTCAACTAATTAAGAACCAAAAAATTTGTGATCCTGCCCCTAAAGTTTTATCAAAAAGCCAAAAGCGCAGCGAATCTGGTCTTGTAAATATGCTAAAAGAAAATTTTGGGCAAAATATTGGTGTTGTTCTTTATGGTTCTGCAACTTATTCTTCAAACGCGTTTAATGATTATGATGCATTGGTTTTAGTTGATGAAATATTGCCTAAACACTATGAAATTTTAGAGAATAAAGAAATCAATTTTAACAGCAAAGATGTTGATGTTGTATTTTTGAGAAAAAGTGATTGGGAAAATTATGTTTTAATGAATCCTTTTTCTCTCGGAATAGTAAAAAAAGGAGTTATTCTTGAGGGAAATTTTGAATTTCCTGCAATTGATGAAACTCATGCAGTATTGCGAGTAATGTCTCGTGCTTGCGGAAGAATGCGCACGTTACATAATATTGCTCTTAATTGGGCTCATGATAATTATAACGAACTAAAAGAACGGCAAGGATTACTAAAGTCACTTTCAAAAATTCCGAGATATATTTTGGGTGCATGCCTTCAGTTAAAAGATTTAAATCAAAATCTCACACACACTCAACACGAAAATTCAGCTCTTGATGAAATGTTAAAAAGCATTAAAATAAATCGAGAAGAATTCAAAGATTCAACGCAAATACAGCAGGATTTATTCAAAATTATGCAAGATACTGCTGAAATTATTGAGCTTTTTTACGAACCTCAATGGATTCATAGCTACAAATCAGAAATAAAGTTGTTAAATAGTGTTAGTAAATCACTCGAAGAACGTTTTAAAGAAGAGCGCAAACAAATTGAAAAGCAAAAAGAATTTAATTTTGCCAATCAACCAAGTTAAATCCTTCTTTTTTCCATTGCTGCATTCCACCTTTTAAATCATAAATTGTTTTGTATCCTAACTCTTGCAGTTGTTGTGCAGCAGACGCACTCATTCTTCCTGATCTGCAGTAAACAAGTATTGGTGTGTCTTTATTTTTTGGCAGTTGTTGTTCATATTTTGCAATGTTTTGCCAGTCTTGTATCACAGAATCTGTTTGTTCTATTTTGCCTTGATATGGAGTATGAACGTTTAGAACAAATAAATCAGTTTGTGCTTTTTTGTCAATTAATTCTTTTGCCTGCACAGGTTCAATTAAGTTAATTTGTGCCGGTTGAACGCAGGAAGCCAAAATAAAAAGCAGTAATAATGCAATTATTGGTCTCATAATAGCTAGTTATTGCATCTAATAAATAATACTTTCCTTAACTTTTGCTTATTTCATATAATTTCATATATAAAACGTAAAAGTCAAGTAATCTGGAGTTTTGCACAATAACCTCAATACAAACTGCACCCCTGCTTTCGTTATGTTTTTATATTAAACGCAGTAATTTAGAAAAAATGAGAATTGCCATTACAGGTTCAAACGGTTATGTTGGGAATTTTTTAGCGCATTATTTTTCTGAAAAAGGCATCTCAGTTGTTGGTTTAGACCTTAAGTCAAGCAAGCGCCAAATGAATTATTTTAATTTTAAGTTTGTCAAATGCGACATTAGAAACAAAGAGTTAATTGCAAAAACTTTTGAGTACGAAAAAATCACTCACGTAATCCATCTTGCATATTTAATGGATCCTCAACATAACAGAAGTTTTGAAGATGACATTGATATTAACGGCTCAATTGCGGTTTTTATTGCGGCAAACAAAACAAGCACAGTCAAGCAATTTGTTCATTTCAGCTCTGCTAGCATTTATGGCGCAAGAAAGCACAATCCATTATGGATTGCTGAAGATTATCCTGCAAGGCCAAGAGATTGGGTTTATGCTCAAAACAAAAAAACCGTTGAAGAATTTTATTTTAGTTTTAAAAAAAGAGAAAATCTTAAGCTCGTAAATCTCAGAATGTGCACGGCTGTTGGTGAGTCTTATTTCAAAAAAGGAGGTGTTGTAAAAACACTTCATTCATCGCCAATCGGATTGTTTCTAGATGGGAAAGACACTTTAATTCAATTTATTCATGAAGATGATGTTAAAAGATTAATCGATTTGATTCTAAACGACAACAAAATTGAAGGAATTTATAATTTAGCGTCTAACAGTTACGCTTCAACAAAACAGCTCAACCCAAAAAAAATATTCATCAGCTTCCCAAAAAAAATATTCAAGTTAATTATTGCTTTTCTTTGGAATTTAAGGCTTATTTCTGTTTCTCCAACTGCAGTTAATCTTGTTGCTCATGGGATTATTGTGTCACCAAAAAAATTGGCAAACAAATACAATTACAAATTCCTGCATTCTACAAAAAGTGCGTACAATTCTGCGGTAAAGGCCAGAATAAAAAACAAGACTCTTTAATCGCCAAACTTTTATAAAGAAACAACACTTAAAACAAATATGACTCGCCCAGAAGATAAAGATATTTATAAAGAGCCTCAAAACGAAAAAAGATATGCTCAATTGCGCAGAAGATCATTTTTTACAAAAAAAGATGCATTTGAAAACGCTTTAGAGGGCATTGTTTTATCTGCTGCCGAACGTGAAAGGATGTTAAAAGCAATGGATTTTGCATACCAGGCAGGCAATGAAAAAGCAACGTGCATTTGGATTGATAATGATTTAGATAGTTCGAAACGAGTTGCTGGCTTTTACGAGAATGTTTTAAAAAAAGTCCAAGGGCCTAATTATAATCCTGCACCAAATCAAATTCCTGAAAGCGATTAGACTCCTAGCATCATTCTTAATTCTTCGCTTGGCTGCCACACAGGTTCAAATACAATTTCAATGTTTGCTGTTTTAAATCCTTTTTTAAGCAATTTATTTTTTAGTTCTTCAACAAGCATTGGCCCAAATGGGCACATTGGAGACGTAAATGTCATTTTAATATCAACAGTTTCAGAATTTTTAATGTTAATATCATAAATTAGGCCAAGTGTCCATATGTCTATATGTATTTCTGGGTCTTCAATTGTTTTTGCAGCCTCAATTACATCTTCTTTTGTTGACATAAAATAAAGAATACGTAGTTGGGTATAAAAACGTGTTTATTTCAGCACAATTATTTTGTATTTTAAATCAAACTTATTTTTTGCCGCTAAATGTTAACTTTATTGGTTTTCTTCTTAGCTGTACGTCTTTTATTTGCACATCTTTTTTGTTAGGCGTGACTAGTTTTCCATTTGATAAAGTTATTCCATTTTGTTTTAGTATGTCAACAGATATTGGCTTGCCGTTTATGCTAACAATTCCTTGCATTGGGGTGAGTGAATAAGTCATTCCATTCCAAATTATTAACCCGCTTTGTGCTGTTTTGCTTTGAGGAACATAACTGCTAGCACCAATTCCAACAGATACTTTAGGGCTTGCTTGACGCACAATATTTCCAGTAATTTCGGAATTACCTAAAAAAGCGTCCATAAAAAAAACGCTAACTGCCATTACTGCAACAAAAGAAAATATTGCAATTGCATATTTTTCCATTCAAACACCTCTTTAAAACTACAAACAGATATTTGAATTGTATTATATAAAGCTTACGACGCAAAATACACACTTGCAAACATTCAATGAACAAAATAAATGGTTATAAACTAGAAATAAAAAATACAATACATGTCTGACTTTATTCGAATAGGCCGTCCAGGTGCAATTGGTAGCAGAAAAAAAGAAATCTATCACAATTATGACAAATTGCACGGCAAGACTAATTGGCGCTTGGTTTGGGATATTAATGGAACTTCTGTTGATGTAAACGGCGCAGTTGCACTATATGAAGACGCATATTTTGAATATTTCAAAAAAAATCCAGAAGAATTAAAATGGATTGCGAATAATTTTTCAAATGTTTATGACAATAATGTTTCAAACATTCATTCTGGATTTGATTATGGCATTCAAGAATTTGAGGGAAATCATTTTCAAGATATTGCAATTAGGCGGGTTTTAATTAGAAACGGATTGTGGTTCAAAGGCAGCGAGCTTTTAGAAGTGCGTGAAAAAAATATTGGCAGAATGTACAATCCTGGAGAAATACAATTTCACATGCCACAACTCATTGTTCAGCCTGAACTTAAAGGCTGGTGGAGGCCAGGTTCAATTGAGAGTTGGTATCAGTCTGCAAGATTTTTGGAAGCCAAAAATTTTGAAGAACATTCAAAAAATTTTCTTTATTTTGTAACTTCAAATGATGGAAAAGTTAGTTCTGCAAAACGTTCTTTAAAAGATATTGTCGAAATTAAAAAAATTGAGCTCGATATTAAAGAAGAGCAAGACAGCGTAGAAAAAATCGCAGCACATAAAGCGCAGGTTGCATATTCTACTCTTTGCAGGCCTGTTATTTGTGATGATTCTGGTTTTGTAATTCAAGGAATGAATGGATATCCTGGCTGCAAAGTTGGAAGAGAATTAAAAGAAAAAGGCATCGAACATTTTTTGGCACAAGCAAAAGATGGTCCAAGAAACGCTTATTGGATAATGGCTTTGAGTTATATGGATGAAACTTTAAACAAACCAATTTTGTTCACATCAAAAATTGAAGGAAAATTAATTGGAGAAAAAAGAGGCGCTCTTAATTCACAAACAAAATCTGAGTTATGGCTTGCTTTTGTGCTAAACGGCCAAACTAAAACTCTTGGTGAAATGACTCAAGAAGAGCACAGCAAATATTCTGCAAGTGCGCGTTGGCAGGAATTAGAGAACTTTTTAAATACTAAAAAATAGAAACAAAAAAATTAATTAAATGACTGTCCGCATCCGCAGCTGTGTTGTGCATTTGGATTGCTGATTTTAAATCCTGCACCCTGGAATGCATCTACATAATCTACTTTTGCTCCTCGAAGTTGTTGCATGCTTTGCGAATCAACATAAAATTTTACTCCGCTAAGTTCAATTATGGTGTCATCTTCTCTTGTTTTTTCTTCAAAATCAAATGCATATTGATACCCTGAGCATCCGCCCGCAACTACTTGTATTCTAAGGCCTGCATTTTCTTTTTTTGCTTGCTTTAATATTTCTTTTAATTTTTGTGCTGCTTTTTCTGTGACTATCAATTTGTCTGAGCTTCCTGTTTCAAAAGGTATTGCTTCATTTAATTTTTGCACAACCAAATCAATTTCTTCTTCAGACTTGCCATGTGCGCTAAGCCCCTGTTCAATTGTTTCATCATATGCTGCCCCGCAGCCAACACAATGAACTCCTTCTGCTAGCAATATTTCTGCTAATGCTGGATAAGTATGCACTACGTCTCCAATTGTCATTGTTTTTGTTATTTTTTTTTCTATTTGTTTTTGTTGTTGTTCCATGTGACCTCCAAAAGTAACCATAGTTAAAGTAACTATAGTTAATTATTTGAGCTCATTAATAAATGTTTTGCAGAACTAGTCATAACAAACAGCACAGCCTTTTGGCAATGTTTCTTTATTGACCCCATGGCAAACTTTGCAAATTTCTTTTCCAGTGTGAATTAATTTTAACAATTTCTGTGTTTCTTTAACAACATCTTGCGGAGTTTTAATATTTTTAATAATTCTTTTTATCTCTTTTTTAATATCATCTCCAAATACAACATCTGCTGCACGTTTTAAGTTAAAATAATGGCTAACTGATGGTTCAGACACCCCTAAAATTTTCGCGATTTGTTTTTGGTCTTTTCCTGCTTCTTTAAGAGCAATTGCCATATCTCTTCTTATTGCTGGCAGCAAATAAAAAACTGCAACTTCTTGAGGGTGAACAAGTTTATCCATAATTTAAAAATAATTAATCAAGGATATAAAGTTTTTGTTTTCTGGAATTTTGCATTTTATATATCCTATATCAAATAAGCAAAAGTCAAGGAATCAGGAGTTTTGCACAATGATCCAAATGTCAAACGCAAAACTCTATGTTTTAAAAAAATGCATTGCTCGTTAGCAACATTTATAAACCAGATATTATTAACCATAGTTAATTATGGGCGAAGTAGTTACGCTATCAAGAGATATGTTCGACCATGCAGACACTGAAGATGTTTCATTTAAAGTACCGCAAGGTTTAACAAAAGAAACAATAATCGCGATTTCAAAGCACAAAAACGAGCCAGAATGGATGTTAAATAAGCGTTTGGAAGCATTTGAAGTTTTCAAAAATCTTCCAATGCCCAAGTGGGGTCCTGATATTTCAAATTTAGATTTAAGCAAAATTACTTTTTTTGCAGTGCCAAATGCAAAAAATAATTCAACAAACTGGGATGATGTTCCACAAGAAATTAAAAATACCTTTGAAAAATTAGGAATTCCTGAGGCTGAAAAACAGGCATTAGCAGGCGTTGGTGCGCAGTATGAATCTTCTGTTGTTTATCACAGCATTAAAAAAGAATGGGAAGACAAAGGCGTTATTTTTGTTGATATGGATGTTGCAGTTCAAGAATATCCTGAGCTTGTAAAAAAATATTTTATGACACAATGCGTTCCGATTAATTTACACAAATTCGTTGCGCTTCACGCAGCAGTTTGGAGCGGCGGAACTTTTCTTTATGTGCCGCGAGGAGTAAAAATAGACCTTCCACTACAAGCATATTTTAGAATGAATGCAAGAAAAATGGGTCAATTTGAACACACCTTAATTATTGTTGAAAAAGAAGCAGAAGTTCACTATATTGAAGGGTGTTCTGCGCCACAATACAATGTGAATTCTTTGCATGCTGGCTGTGTTGAAGTAATTGTGCAAGATAACGCAAGAGCAAGATATAGCTCTGTTGAAAACTGGAGCAAAAACACTTATAATCTTAATACCAAAAGAGGAATTGTGCATAAAAACGCGTATTTGGAGTGGATTGGTGGAAATCTTGGTTCTGGCTGCACAATGCTTTACCCTTGCAGCATTCTTGTTGGAGAAAACGCGCG
>ORJL011828287.1_pt1 | contig 34574 bp, 38 predicted proteins | sample 1779941 | NCBI WGS metagenome assembly ORJL01 (sample SAMEA104232317, study PRJEB22302) | groundwater metagenome | biome: forest; feature: aquifer; material: groundwater | place: USA | collected 2011-08-07 | depth 5.8 m | reverse complement strand
TCGGGGAAGTTTCTTTTTGACCATATTGACATAATAGCTTATTACCTTTAAACTATGCAAAGATTCATGCTTAAAAGATACATTTTTAGATTATATTTAATAGATTAGTTGATCCGCCAATGGGCGGATTTTTTTAAAAAAAAATGCAAAAAAAAGAATACATCAAAGTAGCATCATACGAAGGTAAAAAGGGAGAGATTAAAAAAGTAGTGCTCCTTTATTCCGGTGGCTTGGATACCTCAATCAGGATCAAATGGATTCAGGAGCAGTACGGGGCAAAAGTGATTGCGCTAACTGTAGATATTGGCCAGCAGGCAGATAATCTGGAAGAAATTAGAAAAAAGGCCCTAAAGCTGGGTGCTATCAAAGCTATGGTGATAGATGCTAAAGATGAGTTTGCCAATGAATATATTGCCAAGGGGATTAAAGCCAATGCCAATTACCAGCAGGGTTACCGTTTGGCAACAGCTATTGGCAGGCCCTTACTTGCCAAATGGGCAGTTAAAATTGCTGCAGCAGAGGGAGCAGATTGTATTGCCCATGGTTGTACTGGCAAGGGAAATGATCAAGTCCGCATTGAAGGTACGGCGCTAGCCCTAAATCCGGATATAAAAATTATAGCCCCTGTTAGGGAGTGGTCAATGGGTCGTGATGAGGAGCTGGATTATGCAAAAAAACACCGTATTCCTATAGGGCAAACAAAAGAAAAACCATACTCCTATGATGACAATATGTGGGGTATTTCCGCAGAGGGTGGAGAAATTGAAAACCCCAATTTAATCCCTCCTTTAAATAAAATCCTGCTCATTAACAAACTGCCGGAAGATGCTCCGGAAGAGGCTGAATTTGTTCGTTTGGAATTTGTGAAAGGTTTACCTGTTTCATTAAACGGCAAGGATATGAAACTTGCAGAACTAATTATGAAACTCAATCAAATTGGCGCCAGGCATGGTGTTGGTACAAACATCCATATTGAGGATCGGGTAGTAGGGCTTAAAATTCGTGATATTTTTGAAGCTCCCGGGGCAGAAATCATTGTTAACGCGCACAAAAGCTTAGAATACTATGTCTCAACACGGGCAGAAAACGAGTTTAAGGTCAGTGTTGATACAAAATGGGCCTACCTTTGTTATGGCGGGCTTTGGTATGAACCTTTAATAGGAGATTTAAATGCCTATATTGATCATGTTAGCAGTAAAGTTACCGGAAAAGTTACCATCAAACTATATAAAGGTAATCTGTCGGTAGTGGCCCTAGAAACTCCCAACACCATTTTTGAAGAGAAATTGGCTACCTTTATGTCTTCAGATACTTTTAATCAAAACGCCGCCGCCGGTTTTATTGAGCTTTATACTTTGCAGATGCGACTTGCTCAAAGGTCAGAAAGAACAGTACTGCTTTCTATTGGTAAACGCGCCAATAAAGTCAAACTATTGCCGGAGATGAAAAAGCTAAAAAATATGGGTTACAAAATATATGCCACCTATAAAACCCATAAATTCTTAAAAGCACAAGGGATTGAGGCAATTGAAATTAATAAAATCTCGAGTCCCAACCTTAAGCCTAACTTGAAAGATCTTTTGGATGCCAATAGATTTGATCTTATTATTAACATTCCCACAGGTGTGGAAGATGGTAACAAAGAAAAGACAGACGGGCAAGTAATCAGGGAAAAAGCCATTGAAAATAATGTCATGCTGATTACCAATGTGACGGTGGCCAAGAACATGGTGGAAAAACTTCAGGCTGCAAGGGTCTGATTTTTGATGAAAATTTCACTTACCTTACTTCCCAAGTTTCCCTGGTGGGGGACTGGTACACCATCTTATGAAAATAACCTGGCAATGAGACTGGGGGCACTCCCTGATCAAAAAATAGTAGAAAAAGAATATGCAGGAGTCTTAAAAACCCTCAAGAAATATGGATCAGTTGAACTTTTCCCCTTCCCCCAACAACTTGATACTAATGGCTTAAATAAACACGACTTTATTTTTACCAGAGACTCTTTTATTTCCAATCAAAAAGGGGATATTGTGATCAGTAATTTTTCAGAAAAAGAACGTCAGGCCGAAGCAGAACAAATGGCCCAGTATTTAGAAGAAAAAGGCTACAGAATACACCGTCTAAACAGTAATGCTTTTGCAGAAGGCGGGGAATTTTATTATGTGCTAAAGGATGATCTGCTGTTTGCCGGCATTTGCAGAAATAATATCCATGGTATATCAGAAACTGCCCGACTGCTTAATATAGAAAACATCCAGATTGTTGAATCAGATAGTTTTCATCTGGATACTATTTTTACCCTGCTACTTAATAAAGAAGGTCATCTGGCAGCAATTTTAGTTTGTTTGGAGCTAATTAAAAACAGATTAAGCATTGAGCAATTTGCCAAAAAGCGGAATGTAGCACTGATTAATATTTTACCAATTGATACTATTGCAGCTGATGGTAAAGGCAGGATTTCTGTTAATTGTTTGGCAATTCCGGGAATTTTATTTGGCGGGGATAAATTTATCACTCCTGGTGCTGGAGAAAAAATCAGGGCTTTAGGAATAAAACATATTATAACGCCGGTCTCGCAATTTAAACTATCCGGTGGTGGCATTCATTGTCTGGCCAATGAATTGAAATATTAGGGGTAGACAATAGCATTATCTGATGTTTTATACTTTCTAATTTTTATATTTTGCATGAGCAGATTATAGCAAACCTGAAGGAGAATAATTTTTTTTGACAACTGTAAGTTTTATGGTATACTAGTCTTGTGTAAAGGCATTTGTTCGCCTTTTAGGCGACGAATTACTGGAGTCGCGATCCAGGAGCTGAGAGTAAAATACTCTACAGAGAAAACTGTAAAATCATAAATGAGTAAAAACTAAGGTGGTACCGCCCTCATAAAAAGAGAGCCCTTGTTAGGAAATCAAGTTATTGGTTTTCTAGCAAGGGCTTTTTAAAGGAGAAAAATATGGCAGTAACAATTGAAGGAGGAAATGATTGGCTTTATTTTGACGGACAGTACCAACCTATTCCATCTATGCCCCCAGAGTATTTACAATTAGATTATATTTATTTATCTGCTAATGGAAGTAAAGATCTTGTTAGTATTCATCCAAATAAAGATGGTGTAGATATATCAGTCTATCGATTACTTATGGAAGGAAGACCAAATATAGAGGTTATTGAATTGGATGGAATAGTTGTTGAACAAGTTGCTATGAAGCTAGGGCAGGGATGTCCAACTATGTCTTTTAAATTAGGACCCGGACCAGCTGCTTTACATCTTAGTTATGGCTCTCTGGAAAGATTGATAATTTCAGTGAATGGTTTAGCCTATCCCTAATACTTTTCTGCCATTAGTGGTGGCAATTTTAACCAACTCTTCTATATCATAAAGCCTATTCATTTCCATTAAGGCTCTTAAATCATTCCATAAATTACCATCATTATATGGCATAAATAAATCTGCTATATTGTCTGCCCCAATTCCCACTGTAATTTTTGCTGCTATCATCTCATCAACAGGGGTGGTGGGGTTATGAGTGGGGGTTAAATCTTCAGAACGTCTTGAATTAAGCCATGATATAGGACAAGCAATCATCATTAGCTTTGCTTTTCTCATCAGTTTATAAAGTTCTTCACGATAAATTTTGGGGTGGCAATTGATAGAAATTCCATGAATTCCTACCACTTTTCCTTGCATACTATATTCAATTGTTTTTTTAGCCAGAAGTTCAGTTTCTTTCTCGTCAGGAGAATTTTCCTCATCAACATGTACATGGGCCATTTTCTTTTTATGTTTGGCAGTTTGGAGAATAATATCTAAATATTCATTTTGATTTTTTTGATTGGCCTTGACCATCCCCCCAATAATATCTGCAAAATCAGCTCCTATTTCAAACCATTCCCGCGTTTGTTTGGTTAAAATGCCATAGCTTGAATGATTGATAAATTTGATGGTGATTTGTGATTTATATTTTTCTCTTACTTTTTGTGCTGCTTTAATACCTTTGTCTTTCATATCAGGATCAATATCAATAAAGGTGCCCAAAGCTGTCACATTTTGGGCAATCATTAGTTCCAAAGATTTTGCCATCCTGTCATAGACTTGTGAAACTGTGGAAGTTTTCCTAAGGTTGGCGTTTAAAAGCCATTTTTCGTGTCTTAGAGCATTTGCCAACCTGTATAATTTTTTATCTATGGTGTAGGAGCGGTCAATGTGAGCATGACAATTAACCCAACCGCCATTTGTCTTAATTTTGTCTAAAATAATTTGTTTAGGATCAAACATTAGTCTTTAGTCTACCATTTTTGCGGGGGAAATGCGATAATCGAGTAGATGTTTATCCCGAAATATACAATCACCAACAAAGTATTAAAATCCATTGGCATTGTTGAAGCTGCAAGAGAGGTGATTATGAATGCTCCTCTGGTTCCTGCCTGGGAAGCTAAGTTTAGGAAAGAGGCCATGGAAAGAACAGTTCATCATGGAACCCATTTGGAAGGAAATCCGCTCTCAGAGGAGGAAGTTAAGGATGTTTTGGATGGACAAGAGGTAATAGCAAGAGATAGAGATATCCAGGAGATTTTAAATTATAGAAATGTTTTAAGGTTTATTGATGGAGTTTATGCTCAAATCGGCACCTCAGGAGCATATAATTTTACTTTAGAAACTATTTTAGAAATGCACAGGTTAACTACGGAAAAAATTTTGCCAACTGAGACATCCGGCCAATTTAGAATCCGCCAGGTAGTTATCAAAAACACCAAAACCGGCCAAGTTTCTTATACCCCGCCTCCTGCTGTGGAAGTGCCATTCTTGGTTGAGGATTTGGTTAATTGGATTAATGCTGATGAGGGTAAAAGCACCCATCCGGTCATAAAAGCCGGGATTATTCATTATGAACTGGCCAGGATTCATCCTTTTGTGGATGGAAATGGCAGGGTAGCCAGAGCTGTTGCAACACTTGTTATGTTTTTAGATAATTATGATATTAGAAAATTTTTCTCTTTTGAGGAATACTTTGATGAGAATCCCATGCAGTATTACTTAACACTACAAGCTGTATCAAACCAGCTCGTTCTGGATACTCATGAGCGTGATTTAACCCCCTGGCTGGAGTATTTTACAGAAGGTGTGGCAATTGAGCTAAATAGAGTTAAGGAAAAAGTGCAAAGAATTTCAACAGATGCAAGAATTAAAGATAAATTAGGGGAGCAAGTAGTGTTAAACGAGAGACAAATGATGATTATGGAATATGTTCACAGACATAAAGGCATGAGCAATAAAGACTTTAGGAAAATATTCCCGGATCATTCAGATGATACTGTTTTAAGAGAGCTTAAATTCTTAAGACAAAAAGGTCTAGTTAAAAAGTCCGGCGGCACCAAAAAAGCAGTGTATGTTTTAAAGTAATCTTTATTAAGGGATGCTATTTGCTTCCACCATTCACCGTAGGAGCAACCTCAATTGTTTTAGTAAATTGAGTATTTAGGTCGTACATACCTATGAATATTCTATTCCTGCCAGCTTTTTTTGCAGCATATAAAGCATCATCAGAAATCTTCCGCAATAAATCTACAGAATATCCAGGTTGAATAAGACAGATACCAATACTGACTGTTTGACCTCCCGCCCCCCCATACTCGGCAAATTTTTCCTGAGATGTTTTAGCAACAGCAGTCTGTATTCTTCTGGCTGCTGCCACAGCTCCTTCAGTAGTTATTCTTCGCTGTATAATAGCCAGCTCATCACCGCCTATTCTGCCCGGTGTATCTCCATGGCGGATAGATTGATGTATTGCCGCGCCTACAACTTTCAGTAGTTCATCGCCAGCAGGATGGCCGAATTTATTATTGAAACCCCCAAGAAAATCTAAATCAATAGTAATGAGGGTGCTGCTTGGTTGGGGCATTTTTTTGGTAGTTTCAACTTCCTCTGCCAAAATTTGCAAAAAATAGCTGTGCCGGAAAAAATCCGGTATCAAAGAATCCAATACTGCCAGCGGTTCAAGTTTTTGAACTGCTTCCTGCAGTCTGGCGATTTCGGCGTCTTTATCTACAATCGCCTTGGCCATCTCTGCGGCTGCGGTTTCCGGATGTTGATTAATTCTTTGTAACCAAACATTCTTTAATCGTCTAATTTGCGCTTGCCTTGCTCTTTCTTTTTCAGGAAGAAGACTTTCGTTTATCTCGCTGTTCATTCCTTCAGGGTAAACCATAACTGCATATTTTACAATATGTGGCTAATCAATTACAATCCTAATGATGTTATTTTCTAAACTTGCACAGTATTTTGAAAAGTTAGAAGAAACTTCTTCCAGACTTATTTTAATTGATATTCTTTCCCAGCTTTTTGATGAAGTTAAGGCTGATGAAATTGGACAAGTTGTTTATCTTCTTCAGGGTAGAGTTGCCCCGTTTTATGAACCAATTGAAATTGGCATGAGTGAAAAGCTGGTGGCTGCTGCTTTAGCCAGAGCTTATGGGGTAGAGAGGGAAGCAGTTTTAAAAGAATATGGGAAAGTAGGAGATTTAGGATTGGTGGTGCAGAAGTTAGCAAAGAATAAAGGTAGCAATATAAGGGTAGATGAAGTATTTAAAATTTTAATGGAAATTGCAAACACGACTGGTGAGGGAACTGTGGAGAAAAAGGTTTCCATGCTGGCTGGGCTTTTACAAAAAGTAGATGGAATAGGAGCAAAACATTTGGTTAGGATTCCACTTGGGGTTTCAAGGTTAGGAATAGGGGATCCTACAATTTTAGATGGGTTTGCCCAATCAAAATTAGGGGATAGAAAACTTAGAAAAGAGTTAGAAGGCGCTTACAATAAGACTTCTGATTTAGGAGTAATTGGAGAAGTGCTCTGGACTAAGGGTATTCGGGGAGTTCAGGGTCTGGATGTGACAGTAGGTAGGCCAATACGTTCACAACTGGCAGAAAGATTGCCGGATCCAAAAACCATTTTGGAAAAATTTGAAGGAGCGGCTCATATTCAACAAAAATTTGATGGTTTCAGGGTTCAGATCCACAAAGAAGGGGATAAGGTCAGGCTATTTTCCAGGAATTTGGAAGAAACAACCCTAATGTTTCCGGATATTACTGCCGGAGTGCTGTCTCAAGTAAAAGCAAAAAGTATAATTTTAGATTCAAAAGCCTTAGCTTTTAATGCCGAATCTGACGAGGATCTGCCATTACAGGACACTCCTAAGCGCCGCCGTAAGTATGGCATTGAGGAAATGGCGGTTAAGCTTCCATTGAAAGCTTTTGTATTTGACATCATGTATTTGGACGGCAAATCTTTAATGGATTTGCCGCTAGAAGCTAGAATCAAGAAGTTAGAAGCTAGAGTTCATGGTAATGAAATACTAATTCCTCAACCAGGTGAAATAACTGATTCAGTAGAGAGAATAAATGAATTATTTCAAGCTGCTCTAACAAAGGGTTTGGAAGGATTAATTGTTAAAAGACCTGATTCAAAATATGAAGCTGGAGCCAGGAATTTTAACTGGGTGAAGTTAAAAAGACACTCCAGCGGTGAGCTTTCCGATACTATTGATTGTGTAATTTTAGGTTATATTTTTGGCAAAGGTAAAAGGTCTGCTTTTGGGGCTGGAGCTTTGCTTGTAGGTGTTTACGATGAGTCGAAAGACGAATTCGTGACTGTTTCCAAAATTGGCACCGGTTTAACAGATGAAGAGTTTAAAGAAATTCATAAAAGAGCAGATAAAATTAAAGTAGACAAAAAACCTGCCAGAGTTAATTCTAAGTTAATTCCATCTGTTTGGATTGCTCCGGAGATTGTGATAGAAGTTCTGGCAGATGAAATAACTAAATCTCCAACTCACACAGCAGAGTATGCTCTAAGGTTTCCCAGATTAGTTAAGTTCCGAGAGGCTGACAAAAAAGCTGAGGATGCAACAACTATAAAAGAGTTAATAGAAATGTATAATCAACAGTTTAAGAAATAGTTTGTGATAGAATCCAAGAAACATGGCCTACGTAGCTGATTTGCATATTCACTCCAGATTTTCCAGAGCCTGTTCTCCGCAATTAAATGTCCCGAATTTAGTTGAATGGGCAAAGTATAAAGGCATAAATGTCATGGGTACAGGGGATTTTTTACACCCGCTTTGGTTTGCCGAGCTCAAACTTGGGCTTAAAGAAGATGGCTCCGGATTCTTAACTCCCGCCGGAGGCGAGGCTCGCCAGGGGCGGCATGATGGATCAGATGTTAAATTTGTATTAACAGTTGAAATTGCCTCAATATATACACACAAGGGTCGGGGAAGAAGGGTTCATAATTTAGTTTTTATGCCTGATTTTGCCTCAGCAGAAGTTTTTCAGAAGGAGCTTTTATCAAGAAAAGCCAATTTAGGCTCTGACGGCAGGCCGATTGTAGGGATTTCTTCAAAAGATTTACTATCCTTGGCCCTGCAGGCATCAGAGCATGCTCTTTTTATCCCTGCTCATGCCTGGACTCCCTGGTTTGGGGTTTTTGGTTCAGAGTCTGGATATGATTCACTAGATGAGTGTTTTGAAGATTTAACGCAGTATGTTTATGGAATAGAAACCGGATTATCATCAGACCCGGCCATGAACTGGCGGATTAAAGAGCTAGACGAGAAATCAATACTGTCTTTTTCTGATGCGCACTCACTCCCTAATTTAGGCAGGGAATCAACAGTAATAAATAGGGATATGGAGGAGGGATATAAAGGGATATTCGAGGCAATTAAAGAACAGAAAATTGCAGGCACTTTGGAGTTTTACCCTGAGCAGGGGAAATATCACTACACAGGACACAGAAACTGCAATTTGAAATATACGCCTGAGGATACAAAGGCCAAAGGCACGATTTGTCCTAAATGTGGCAGAGGTTTAACTGTGGGGGTAATGGAGAGGGTGGAAGCTTTAGCTAGTAGAGCCAAAAGCGAAACTTTTCCAGATAGGCCTCCATATAAAATGCTGGTACCACTGCATCAAGTTATTGCTGAAGCTTTTAATACTGCTCCAACAAGCCAAAAGGTTTTAACTGAATACAAAAAGTTAGTAACAGCTTTAGGAGGGGAAATTAAAGTTTTAACCAAAGTTTCAATAGATGATATCGCCAAAATTTCAGGGTCAAAGGTGGCAGAAGGGGTAGATAAAGACAGGAGAGGAGATCTGGTGATAGATCCTGGATATGATGGGGTTTATGGAGTGGTAAAAATATGGCAGGATGGAGAAGGTGAGAAACAAGAGCAGAAAGGGGAAGCTCCACAGTTAGGATTGTTTGATTAGTAATGAAAATATTCAAAGACCGCCAATCAGCCGGGAAATTGCTGGCAAAACATCTCAAACAGTATGTAGGGGTGGATAATATGGTAATTTTAGGAATTCCCAGAGGTGGGATAGTGGTGGCAGCAGAGATTGCCAAAGAGTTAAAACTCCCCTTGGATATTATTGTTACCAGAAAAATAGGACATCCTAACCAGCCTGAACTGGCTGTGGGAGCTGTAGACCTGGATGGGGAGGTTATAGGGAATGTTGGGGAGGTTGGGGGGATAGTGGAAAAAGAGTTAGGGGAGTTGAGAAGAAGAGAATCTTTATATAGGCAAGGAAGAACCCCTTTAAAATTAAAAGGGAAAACTGTCATTTTGGTGGATGATGGGATAGCCACAGGGGCAACAACTTTAGCGGCTGTAAATTATCTAAAAAGGCATGAAGCTAAAAAGATAATTTTAGCTGTACCTGTGGCAAGTTATGAGGCAGCTGAAAAATTGGGAAAGCAAGTTGATGAGGCAATAATCTTAGAAACTCCGGAGTACTTTCAGGCTGTGGGACAGTTTTATGAATACTTCTTACCTGTTTCTGATGAAGAGGTGATAAAATACCTAAACCATGGAAGATAATTTTTTAAAAGTAGCCAAACAGGCAGCACTAGAAGCTGGGAAAATAATACTTAAGTATTTTGGCACTAAATATAAACTTAATATTAAAGATAACGATCTTAGTGATTTTGCCACAGTTGCAGATTTGGAAGCAGAAGAAAAAATAGTTGGTATTCTGACAAAAAACTTTCCTGAACATAACATAATCGCAGAAGAAAAAACGAAAATTAATCAAAACTCGGAATATACCTGGGCTGTAGATCCTTTAGATGGAACTATATCATTTGCTGCGGGGATGCCAAGTTTTACTGTTTCAATCGGACTGATTAAAAACGGCAATCCTGTTTTGGGGGTTATTTATCATGTAGCAAAAGGAGACCTTTACTTTGCAAAAACAGGAAAAGGGGCATTTTTGAATAACAAAAGCATTAAGGTAAGCAAAAAGGATAGATTGGAGAATGCGGTAGTTTCACTGGATTTTGGGCATAAAAATAAAAGGCTGGAGAAGTTTGAAACTTATATTTCAGCTTTGATGGATAAGGTTGGATATATTTATAGCTTGGGATCAGGAGCATTATCATTGGCTTACACAGGAAGTGGTATTTTAGAATCACACATTCAGATAGGTGGAGTCTGGGATCATATTGGGGGGACTGTGATTATCAGGGAGGCAGGAGGAATGGTTACTGATTTGGAAGGTAATGAACCTGATTGGAGTAAAGATCAAATTAGTATTGTGGCTTCAAATGGGTTAATTCATGACCAAATATTGGAGGTATTAAAAAAGTGAAATTAATAGTGGGTTTGGGTAATCCTGAAGAGAGATATGCAAATACCAGACATAATTTGGGGTTTGAGATTTTGGATGAGTTAATAAAAAAACTTAATTTAATAGATTGGGTAAGGGAAGAGAAATTTAAATCAGAGTTGATTAAAACTCCTGAGCTGATATTAGTTAAACCTCAAACCTTTATGAATCAATCAGGCAGAGCAGTTAAATTACTTGCAACATACTACAAAATATCTCCTGAGGACATTATAGTTATTCATGATGAACTGGATTTACCTTTGGGTAAAATTAAAGTCAGATTAGGTGGAGCTGCTGCCGGGCATCATGGTGTGGAATCTATAATTTCAGCTTTAAACTCTGATCAATTTATCAGAGTAAGACTTGGGATAGGGAATTTAAAAACTAAGTCAGCTGAGCATAAAGGCTCACATGTATCTGCTGAAAAGTTTGTACTTGAACCATTTTTACATTCTGAAAAAGCGCAAGTTAAACATATGACCAAACAAGCTCTAAAAGCTTTAGATATTTTGATAGAAAAAGGTTTGGCTATTGCACAAAATCAATACAATTGATAAACTAAATTTTCTTATGAATGATCGGCCAAATTCCTTTTTAACAACTCCTGTTGCAATTCTTTTAGGATCGTTTGTGATCGCTGTAGCAGTATTAATGCATGGAGGAATTATTAAAATAGGATCAAGTATAGTACCTGCAGCAGCAGTTCCGGCTGCACCTCAAGCTCCTGGTGTACCCACTGCCAGGAAAACCGAGGCAGATATTACTGCCGGATTAAAAGATACTGCTAAAAAAGCTGGATTAGATCAGGTTAAATTTGATTCTTGTTTGGATTCCGGAGAAAAAGCATCTTTAGTGAAGAAAGATTTAGACGATGGATCAAAAGCAGGCGCAAATGGTACTCCGGCATTCTTTATTAATGGCAGATTACTTTCCGGTGCCGTACCTTTTGAACAGTTTAAAACCATTATTGAGGAAGAGTTGGCAGGAACTGCTGCGGCAAGTGTTACAAGAGTAGATGTGGGGGTAGGGGATCTGCCAGCGCAAGGTAATACTAATGCCAAAGTAACTCTGATTGAATTTTCAGACTACCAATGCCCTTTTTGTGAAAGGCATTTTACCCAAACAGAAGGACAGATTAAAAAAGAATATATAGATACAGGTAAAGTTAAGTTTTATTACAGGGATTATCCTTTGTCTCAAATTCACCCGGGAGCACAAAAAGCAGCTGAAGCTGTACGGTGCGCAGGTGACCAGAATAAATACTGGGAATATCATGATTTAGTTTTCCAAAACCAACAGGGTATTTTCTAAATGTCTCAAAAAACTTTAATAACCGGAGCAGCTGCCCTCCTGATATTAGCTGCCTTTCTTGTCTGGCTGTTTATTGCATCTTCTCAGCCTTTGCCTGGAGAGAAAATTGCTGATTTAGGTAGAGGGCATGTGCCAATTGGAGAGGTAGTTGAATATAATTCTAACCCACCAACTTCTGGAAAGCACTATGAAGATTGGGTTAGATCAGGTGTGTATAGTGAACCTAAAGATGATAGAAATCTGGTTCATTCCCTGGAGCATGGTTATGTGATTATGTCATATAACTGCGAGAAAAAGGTTTCAGGTTTCAGGTTTCAGGGGACAGTTTATGCTCATGGTTTAGAAGAAGAGGCCAGTCAGTCTGCTGAAGAATCCACCGCATCTGCCGCTCTTTCAGATACTTTCAGGTCAGATGATTGTCATAAATTAGTTGACCAGTTAATTGCAATTTATGAGAAAAAAGGCAAAATAAGGCTGATTGTAGTTCCAAGGCCAAATATGGACTCAAGAATCGCTTTAACAGCCTGGAATTATATAGATAAATTTGATCCTTCGACAAGCTCAGGACTTTCAGCGAGTGATATGGAAAGAATCGAGAAATTTATTGATACTCACTTAAACCAGGGCCCTGAGAAAACCATGGAGCAATAAGGTATAATCGCTACATGCCGCTTTTAGGATACATTCTAATATTTACACTTTTAGGAAGCGTTGTTTCCTTAATTGGGGGAGTACTTTTATTACTGAAGGAAAAATTTGCCTTAAAAATTTCACATTATTTATCTGCTTTTGCTGCAGGGGCTTTGCTTGCAACTGCTTTTTTTGATTTACTTCCTGAAAGCTTTGAGCATATGGAAGAGCTTGGAATGGATGTAAATATTCCTTTTTGGACTTTAGTTGGAATATTATCCTTTTTTCTTTTAGAGAGATTTATCCATCATCACCATAGTCATGGTAAAAATATAGAAGAGAAAAAAGCAACGATACCTTTAATTATTCTGGGGGATACTATGCACAATTTTACAGATGGAATGGCAATTGCAGCCACATTTTTAATCAGTATTCCTTTGGGAATTGTCACTTCTTTAGCAGTTGCAGCGCATGAGATTCCACAGGAAATTGGTGATTTTGGACTGCTTCTTAATAAAGGAATGAAGAAAGGATCAGTGCTTATGATAAATTTTTTCAGTTCTTTGGCTGCTTTGGCTGGGGCCATCTTGACCTATATCTACAAAGATAGTCTTGAAGGATTCCTGCCCCTTATTCTATCTGTAACTGCCGGTTTTTTTATTTATATAGCGTTGGCAAATTTAATCCCGGAAATACATAACAAAGATAATCAGAAAGTGGCATTTTGGGAGTCAGTAATGCTATTTATTGGAGTGCTAGTTGTATATTTTGCTATCTCTTCTTTGGAGGGTGTTCATTAAATGGGTCAAATAATCATAGTTTGTGATGATAAAGGAAATCCTACTGGGGAATATATTCCTAAAATAGCAGGAGTTAGTGGAGATGGGATAAAACACCTGGCAGTTACTGTAGTTTTATATAACCAAAAAGGGGAAATTTTGTTGCAAAAGAGAAAACATTTAGTATTTGATAACCTTTGGGATCTGACTGCTTCTACAGATTTATCCCATTTTGAGGGAAGAGATGAAACTTTCGAAGAAGCAGCAGAAAGATGTTTAAAAAGGGAATATTCAATTTCTAATTTAAAACTAAAAAATCTGGGGGGGTTTAGTTATTTTGCCAAAGATGGTAGCCACTGCGAGAATGAATATGATGTTATTTTGACAGGAGAATATAATGAGGAAGTTACGATGAATCCAGAGGTGGGTTATGAGTATAAGTGGATGGGTAAAAGAGAATTTTTAGAAGATATTGAAACAAATCCTCAAAACTACACTCCTTGGGCACTTGAGGGGGCTAAGATTTTAAAAAAGGTGCTTATCAATTAATCTTGTGCCTTGTCCAGGGGTGTTAACAATAATATTTTTGACAAAATTTAAGCTTTTTAATTTAGCCTGAACTAATTTAGCATTTTTTTGCTCGCAAATTAGATGAATGTCCTGGCCTGTATTTATGGTGAAATAAACAGGGATGCCCTCTTTTCTCCAGTGAGGAACTAATTTCATGATCTGCAGAGTTCCAGGAGTCCAGTAAATTAAAGGAGGGTATTGAGTGAGCATTATGGCATGTAACTCCAAAGCATCCTGTTCAGTCAGCTCTCCTAAAGCCTTAAAATTTCTTTCTTTAATTAATTTTTTAACTTCTGCATTTTTTTCTTTCATTCTGGATAATCTTAATTTCATAAAAGGAGAGGATTGGGCCACTTTCATGCCAGCTGTTGAGGAAGTTTCTTTTTTACCTTCAGAAACAATTGCCACTACATCAGCTATAGCCCAATAAGAGGGTGGAAAGATCTGCTTGGCATATGAAGTATCTGATGTATTTCCATCCAGCCATTCCACAAACCCTCCGGGGATAGACCTGCAGGCAGAACCTGCTCCTTGTCTGGCCAGTATGGAAAGCTCTTTTTTAGATAAATTAAGTCCGGCTGTTGCTACAGCTGCCAAAGTCAGTGCTGCAAAGCCTGAAGCAGAAGAGGATAACCCGGTGCCAGTAGGGAAATTATTTTTAGAAACCATTTTAGCTTTAAGATTTATACTAGCCATTTTTCTTACTCTATCCAGATGTTTTATTACTCTTTCCGCCTCTCCTGTCTCAATTCCACCACCATTAATTTTGATTTCGTCTTTGTCGTATTTATCGGAGAACTCCACAGTGGTAGTAGTTAGTAAATCAGATAAAGTCATTGAAATACTGCCATTTTCAGGTAAGCGTAAAACCTCATCTTTTTTACCCCAGTATTTAGTAAAAGCAATATTTGTTGGTGCAATGGCTGTGGCTTTCATCTTTCTATCCTGACCCCAGGGACATTGGCCTTTATATCTATTGCCTGGCCATCGGTTTGGTTTATAGCTCTCTCAACAGTTTTTTTACTTTTTGTGGGTGCAAAAGCTATCATACAGTCTCCGCCTCCTGCACCGGATAACTTTGCCCCATAAGCTCCTGCTTCTCGGGCTGCATATATCATGGATTCCAGTCTGTCACTGCTTACTCCCAAAGACGAAAGATACCCTTGGTTTAGATTCATTAACTCACCAACAGTTTGCCAATCTTCTTTTAAAATAGCCTTTTTGGCTAGCTCTACTAACTCTCCAATAGAAGTATAGATATCTTCTATAATTTCAGGATACTTTTTAGCTTTTTCTAAAACCTGATCAAGTAACGTAACCGTATCTGCTTTAATGCCACTATATCCTACTATTAATGGTAAGTCATCAATCTTAAGTGGCTTTATCGCTTTTCCTCCTTTTACAAAATATAGAGTTCCTCCAAAAATGGCTGCTGCTACATCAAAACCTGATCCTTTACCTTGAATATCTAAGACTGTTCTATATGCTAAATCAAAGATTTGTTTGTTGGAAAGTTTAGCACCAGTTAATTCTGATAAAGCTTTAATTACACAAACAGTAGAAGCAGAAGAAGAACCAAATCCAAATTGGGAATTAAACTCTGATTTTGTAGTGATTTTGACCCCTCTTAGCTTTACAAGGCCTGGCCTTGCGTGCGTAAAGTTTTTAATGGCTATTTCTACAAACTTGGCTCCTTTGGGAATATCACCTTTGCCTAGTTCAGACATGGGTTTTTGGTAGTTAGTCACACTTACATCTGGAGCCTCAAGGTGGAATATAGAATTATCTGTTAGTTCCACTGTTGCTCTCATCCTTTGTCCCACAGCTGTGACAATACAAGGCCTGCCATAAACTACTGCATGTTCTCCAAAAAGCATTAATTTTCCCGGCGCTGAAACTGTTATTTTATTTCTCATATTTGGTTTTCTATGGATTTATACCAATTCCCATTCAGATATTCAATCATTTGTCCGTACCAATCCTTACCAATTTTACTTTCAGGATTCCATTTTCTAATCACTTGATCTAAATCTGTTTTATAATTACTGCTAAAATAATTTATTGCCTCTCTTGACGCCTCTTTTAACTGATCAGCAACTTGTTGTATTTTTTGATCAGTAATCTGGCCATTTTTCTCTATTAAATTTATAAGTTCATGCTGATCTTTCACTTGGATTTTTCTTATATCTAAGAAATTTTTGCCATCTGATCTTTTGGTATTTAACAAAATTTCTGCCAATCTCTCTACAGATAAATTCAAAGCTTTTAAGATACCTGATACAAAATCAAGATGAATTTTATATAGAGGTTTTAGCAAAGGCTCTAATTTATTAGAATAAATATATTGGGGAGTAATAAAGGTTAATCTAATAATACTTTCTATTGCTACAGCTAGTAGCTCATCTTTGCCACTGACAAACCCAAAACTTTTAAGATCTCCTGCAGGAGCAAACCTTTCAGCTATAAAAGCAGACCTTCTGGCAATTACTCTGACTCCATTTTGTTCTATTTTATCTGCCACAAATAGGGCAAATCGTACTTTTTCTTTTAAACTTTGGGGTAAGTCTTCTCTAGTAATGGGATTTTCCATCCATTTAGGATTGCTGCCATGATTTATAATGGCATAAGAAACTGCCTCTTTTTCTTCATCAGAAACTTTAAAATTTTCTAATAATTTTGAAGCTTGTTTGCTGCTTAACTCTTCATCTTTTAAATCTTTATCTTGAGCAGGGGAACGGACAATATCATGGAACAGGGCAGCAAAATAGCTTAAAAATAGTTCCTGATCACTAAATTTATATATTTTACCCACCAGTTGAGTAAGGTTTGCAGTAATTATTAGATGTGATTTAGAGTGCGCTCCGCTTAACTGCTTTTGTTTTGCTAACCTTTTCTCTAAAAGTTGTGAAGCTTTATGTTTTAGTATATCTAAATTATTCATTAGTTAAACGGCCGTTTCAAGATTGAATAGATTCAGGCTCAATCTTGATTCCTTCAACCCCTAGGTTAGTTTTAAAACAATCCAAATTAAAAGATTTAGCAATTTTTTCTATAACTCCTGCTTTGGGATGGTAGCAAAGTAAAACTCCGGTTGGGCCATCAAATGCACCTGCTCCGCAGATTTTTGCCGCTCCTCCAGCTTTTTCTATTTTCCTAATAATATTTTGAGCAAATTTTGAGGAAACCCCAATGCTCTCCAAGTTTTTCTCACCTTCCCTGATTATTCTGATTAATTCTTTTTCATCAACATTTTTTATGGCAGTTAAAAGCTCTCTTGTCAGTTTTTCCTGATTGTTTAAAAATCTATCTTTTAAAGCTGGATTTTTTTCAAAATCAGTGGTGATTTTAGTGATCATCTGTTTTGTAGTTACTTTCGGAGTTCCGGTATTTATAAGAACAAAATTTTTGGCCAGTTTAGAAGGAATAGAGAAAGGAAGTGGCTGGATGATTTTTAAATCAGGATTCTCTTTTCTATACCACATTAATCCCCCATAAACTATTGTTGAATTATCAGCTCCTGATGGATTACCATGAAAAACTTTTTCTGCTTCATATGCTAACTTATTTATCAGTTCCAAATCCCACTTAACGCCTAGAAATGTTAAAAGAGCAGTAATGGAGGCAACTGATACTGCTGCAGATGATCCTAAATGAGCACCCATAGGAATTTCTGAAGATATTTCCAGTTTATAGTTAGGAATAGTTTTAATATCGAGTTCTTTTTTTACAATAGGTTCAATTATTTTTTTTATGTCAAGATTGCCACGTTCCCTTTGGTCGCTCGCAATGACGTTTACTGTAATTCTTAAATCAACAGTGGCTAAAAGCGCTGGTTTTCCCCAAACCACAGCCCATTCACCCAAAAGATGTACTTTACATGGTGTTGATACAGAAATCATATTGGTTTAACCTTAATGCCATATTCTATGACATCTTCTGCTTTGACTTTACCAATTTTTCTAATAACAGTTATCACTTTCATATTTACTTTTAAATCTGCCTCTTCGCAATCCACAATCTGCAAAGGTAATCGCTCTCCATTAAACTGGATAATTCCCACCAAATATGGGGTTTGATGTTCAAATCCGGATGGGGCCACAAAGATTTTAGTCCAGACAATTAGTTTGCCTACTTTATTTAAGTAAGAGTGCAGTGTTTTATGTTGTCTCCAAATGCTTGCCGGTGTGCTCATGTTTTTAATTTCAAATTACGTATTTAAAATATGGACCACTACAGTTGCCCCACTTCCTCCCACATTGTGGGTCAACCCGATATTTGCATCTTTTACCTGTCTTTTTCCGGACCGCTTTTGCAGCTGATGAGTAATCTCTATGATTTGTTTAACTCCTGTTGCAGCCACAGGATGTCCGCAAGCTTTAAGCCCGCCGGAGGTATTTACAGGCATTTTTCCGCCTAGTCTGGTGTGTCCTTTTTGGACAAATTTTCCCCCATTCCCTTTCTCACAAAAACCTAAATCTTCCATTGCTAAAATTTCCGCAATAGTAAAGCAATCATGCACTTCGGCTACTTTTATATCTTTGATCTCAACTCCGGCTTGTTTTAAGGCTTTTATACTAGCCTGTTTGGTTGCAGCAATTTCCAGTAAAGATTTTCTGGATGCTAAATCAACAGTGTCTGTGGCCACAGCAGACCCTGTGATGTAGACTCCTTTACCATTATTTTTGCTGGATAAAACAACAGCTCCGGCTCCATCTGTAATAGGGGAGGCATCAAAAAGAGTAAAAGGGGAAGAAATTATTGGGCTTTCTAAAACTTTCTCCATGGTGACTTCAAATGGAAACTGGGCTTTCTCATTTAAAGAGGCATGAAAGTGATTTTTCACTGCTACTTTGGCTAAATGAGATCTGGTGGTGCCAAATTTTGCCATATGGGCTTTGGCCATTAAAGCATAAAGGGCGGGAAAAGTAAGCCCGGCCCGTCTTTCATCCTCTGATCCTGCACCCATTAAAGCTGTGGAGATTTCAGAAACTGTTGCATCGGTCATTTTTTCTGCTCCCACAACTAAAACATTTTGGTAAGTGCCTGCAAGAAGGGACTGGATGGCCAGATGGACTGCCAAACCGCCGGATGCACAAGCTCCCTCAATCCTGAAAGAGGCTCCCTTAATGTCTAAGCCTGATGCTATTAAAGCTCCCAGATGATCTTGGCCGGTGAGTTTTCCATGTAGCATATTAGCCACAAATACGGCATCAATCTGGCTAATAGCTAATTGCGAATCGCTAATAGCTTCCAGAGATGCATCAAGGGCCAGATCCAGAAGATCTTTATCCCAAAGCTCACCAAATTTTGTCAGGCCGGTACCGGCTACTTTGATCTTCATATTCTGTATTTTGTTAAAATATTCCTTGCAATGAGTGAGTAATCAACATACTCTTTATCCTTAATTTGTTTTGCTACAGTTGATTGATTTCTCTTTTGGTAAGCTTTAATTTGGGCAGTTACTTCAAATACAAAGCTGTCTGAGCCAGCACCAGATCCATATGAGCACATAAAAATTAATTGTCCATTTTTCGCTACATCTAATGTGGCTGCCAGTCCTACCATAGATGAGGCAGAGTAGGGGTTTCCAATTTGCTCTACCACAAATCCTGCTTCCAGTTGTTTGGAGCTAAAGCCTAATTTTTTGGCTACCTCTTTGGGGAATTTGGCATTGGGCATATGGAAAATTGCGTGGTCAAAATCTGCCGGTGCTATTTTTGTTTTTTTAAGCAAATTTTGAGATGCTGCCAAAACATGAGCAAAGTAAGCTGGAGCGCCTGTAAACCTGCCGGCATGGGAAGGGAATTTTTCACTGTCTTTCCTCCAAAAATCAGCAGTATCAGAAGAATATGAGGTAAAATCCAAAATATTGGCAATGGTGTTAACTTTTCCTAAAACAAAAGCCGCTGCAGCAGATGAGGCTGTATATTCCAAAACATCAGCAGGTTTACTTTGGGCAACATCAGAACCAATTGCCAAGACTAACTTTGTTTTACCCTGAGAAACCAGACCTGATAAAAGTTGAATTCCTGCAGTTCCTGCTTTACAGGCAAACTCCAAATCAGCAGCTAAATAATCATTACCCATCCCTAAGATTTCCGCAACTGTGGTGGATGAGGGTTTAACAGCATAAGGGTGGGATTCTGAACCAATGGTAATTCCACCAATTGTTTGGGGATCAATTAGACCATTTTGGATGGCTTTGTTGGCTGCCTCAATAGATAAAGTTATAGCATCCTCATCATATGAAGCAACAGTTTTCTCAAATACCCCCAAAGACTTTTCAATCTCAGTAACTTCTTTACCCCAAGTTTGGGCAATCTGGGATGGTTTTATTCTATATTTTGGTATGTATGCCCCGTATGAAACTATGCCTATCATTTTCCTTTCCTCCCTAATTTTTGGTGAGCTTTGGCTAGCGAGCCTTCAGATAAAGATGCAATAAGTGAGAGCTCGCCAGCCAGCACTGCTGCGCCTAAAACTTGAGCATATCCTAGCACACCCGCTACTTGCATAATCTTTAGGGCTCCTTTTTGAGTAGGCAAATTAGTTCCTCCACCAACAGTACCAACCTGAATAGATGGCATATAAATAGAGAAGTATAAATCCCCGTTTCTTTCAACCTCTGCATCAGTTACTCCTAAACTTCCTTCCACAACATGAGCCGGGTCTTGTCCTGTTGCTAAAAATACAGCTGCAATAATGTTGGCAAAATGAGAATTAAATCCCAAAGAGCCACTCATAATAGATCCGAGATGAGTCTTTCTTTTTACTACCTCAACAATCTTTTCGGGGGTAGTTTTTAAAACTTCTTTAACTACTTTTTTAGAAAGGGTTACCTCTGCCCAGACTTTTTTACCCCTGCCTTCTATAAAGTTAAGCCAGGCAGGTTTTTTATCAATGTCAAAATTTCCAGCCAAAGATATACACTCTGCGCGGGTTTCTTTCCCGATTAGTTTAACTGCTTTTTCTGTGGCAATTGTGACCATATTCATGCCCATGGCATCAGATGTTAGGTAGGAAAACCTGACAAATAAATTTTTACCAACTAAAGCCATTTTCAAATTTAACAGCTTTAAATGAGAAGAAGTTTTTTGAGTAGTTTGAGAAAGTAGGGAAATATGGGATTCAATCCATCTTTTTACCTCCATTCCATGTTCAATGCCTTTGGTTTTAAATACAGGACCGCGTGTTTGTCCCACATCTTCAACATATACTTTTACCCCGCCTGCTTGCGTTACAGCTTTGCAGCCCCTGGAAACAGATGCCACTAAAGCTCCCTCGGTAGTAGCTAACGGAATGTAATACTCCACACCTCGAAGGTGGGCTTTGTTCCAACGGACGTCCTCTCCTTCGAGGTGGATTAACAATGGTCCTGCAACACCCAATGGGATTTGAGTAGCTCCAATTAAATTCTCAATATTCCTGTCGGCAACTTGTTCCTCGCTAAAGTTAAAATTACTTATGGAATTCAGCTTAATATTTAACTCCTTTTCTAAAGCTTCGCGTCTTTTCTTGGCATCTTTAAAGTCACGGAGATTAGATTTGCTTTGCATGAAGCCAATTTTACGCCTATTGACCCCAAAACTCAAATTTTTCCATATTCTGTTATAATTCGTTTTAATGAATGAACGAGATGTAATTGAGTATCTACGGACACGTTTTACAAAACCACCACATTTACAAAATTGGCTGGATGATGACTGTGAAATTATAGATCTGGGAGATAAGGCATTATTGGTCTCCGTAGACACCTCTTCTGAAAAAGCGGATTTTCCTACAGAAACACCCCCTGAAGAAATCGGTTACTTTTCAACCGCATTAAGTCTTTCTGACATTGCAGCTTGCGGGGGCGACCCTTTGGGAGTTTTAGTATCCTGTTCTATCCCACCTTATTTTGCCAATAAAGTAGCAGCTATATATGAAGGTGTTGGACAGGCAATAGCAGATGCCGAAACTTTTCTTTTGGGTGGTGACACAAATTCAGCAGGGGAGCTGAGCTTGGCAGTAGTCAGTATTGGTTTAGCAAAACCGGAATCAGTCTTGCGAAGACATAGGGCTAAGACTGGAGATCTCATAGCTGTGACAGGAGTATTGGATCGCTTCAACTACTTGTTTGATCAATATCAGGAAGGAACATTAACAGAAGAAATGTTTCAAAAGCTTCTTAGACAACCGGCTCCTATTAGAGCTGGTAAGATTTTGTCTCAACTTCAAGGTGTTACGAGCTGTATAGATTTACCCGACGGTTTGATTAAAGCTTTAAACGACAATACTCCTCCCGGACTTGGGTTTTTAATACACGACAATGATATTCCTTTAGGAAATTTACAAAGAGTCAGGCAGGCAAGATACATCTCTGCATCGCATCCTGCGGGAGATATTGAGCTATTATTTACGGCATCATCAGATCAAAGAAACCGTATTGAAGAATCTTTTCAAAATGCGGATCTTCCGTTATATTGGATAGGCAGTGTTACCGATAAACCAGGAATCCAAATCGAGACGGCTGATGGTACAATTGTTCCTCCAGCCATTCAAGGGTTTATCCATAAATTAGATGGCTACAAATTATTTGAATAAAAATCTAATAGATAAAGAGTTAATAGATGTTGTTAACAAAACCGGTAGGGTAATCGGAAAAACAACCCGTAGTCAGGCGTATAAAGAAGGCATCCTACATTCGGCTGTAAATATCATAGTGATTAACAAAAAAGGACAAATATTTATTCAACGAAGAAACTCCCAAAAAATTCTTCCTTTATACTGGGATATTAGTGCCTCCGAACATGTGAAATCTGGCGAAGATTATAAATCCGCTGCCTTAAGAGGTTTGGAAGAAGAATTATCAATTACAGCTCCTGTAAAATTGTTAAGGGAAAAACATATGCAAAGAAATGAATATATTAAAGAACAAACCTGCTTCATAGAATATGAATTGGTAGAGCTCTATGGTGTTGTCTATGGTGGTAAAATCGTAATCGATAAGGATGAAGTCATTGCAGGGAAATTTATTTCTTTTGAAAAGCTCAATGAATTAATTAAAAATAATCAGATCAAATTTTCTCCTTGGGGACTTGATGAGCTGAATTATCTTTTTAATAATCAAAGCGTTATTTCCGAATTAATACATCAAACCTAAATTGAGAATTCCCATAATCTTGAATTTCCTGCTCAAAAATTTCAGCATCTGGAACTAAGCGTGCAAACCATTCTTTACTATAAAAGATCCTTTTTAAATTATGAGAATCGTGAATCTTTGTCTTCATATATCCTTTCTTTTTAGTAATATCAGGTATGTCCATAATCAGACATTTACCTCCTGGTCTCATCACTCTTAACATTTCTGCAACAACTTTGGCAGCATATTGATGATTAGGAAAGTATTGAAAAATCGAGTGGCAAAATATTTTATTAAAAGATTCGTTAGGAAATGGTAAATGAACTGCTGGAGCTATTACTCTAATGAATCTACTTTCTTTGCTGGCACGTCCGAGCATTTCAGAACTTGCATCTATACCGATTGTAACACCTACATGATTTACTAACTGGTCAGTAAGCAAACCCGCTCCACACCCGACATCAAGCAATGTATCGGTTATTTTAAGATCTAGAAAATTCCTGGCAGTATCGATAATATCTCTTAAGCCTTTTTGGGTAATCTGCGCAAGTCCATGACTATAGCCGCTGACTTCTCTCAAACTACCATTTGTTAGTCCTTTAACATTGTAATATTCTATCCAATTTTTATATCTTTTTTTACTCATGGTTTAATTTCATCAGCTAATTCCTCTAGAACTTTCAATAGGTAGTTATTCTCTTGAGGTAATCTAACACTTATTCTTAAGTATTGAGGCAAACCATAATCTGTACAATCTCGAACGTAGATATTATGAGATAATAATAAATGTGTAGCTATTTCGGCATTCCTCACCTTTAGAAGATAAAAATTTACTGCTGTCGAAACTATATTAAACCCAAGTTTTTTCAAAACGCTTTCTACCCTGTTTTTCTCTTTATGAATCAACGACGCACTTTTTTTCATAAAAGTTTTATTCTTAAAAATAAGCAAGCCGTTCTGTTGTGCCATGGAATTAATATTCCAAGAAGGACAAGCACTTTTTAGAAAATCTGTTATTTCCTTTGAGGCTATGCTATAGCCTAAACGAAGTGCAGTTAATGCATAGTCTTTTGTTAACGAACGCAGAATAATTATATTCCTGAATCGTTTGAATAAGTTTACTGAATTCCACTTAGACAAAACCAGGTTCGCATAAGCTTCGTCCAGAATAAATAATGTGTTCTTTGGTAATTTTTCTAAAATATACGCAATCTCTTTCTCGCTATAGTAATTGCCTGTTGGGTTGTTGGGATTGCAAAAGAAAAATAATCTCGGTTGATGTTTCTCTACTATTCCACCAACTCTGTTTAAGTCTAATCGAAAACCGGGCGGATTAAGTTTTATTGGTATAAATTTTGCTTGCATAATGCGCGCGTAATGATAATAGTCTCCAAAACTTGGCCATAAAGATAAAACTGCGTTCCTCTTTCTTATAAAACAAAAGAAAAGCAACGCAATAATCTCGGCAGACCCGTTTCCGATAAAAATATTTTCTTCGTTTACATTGTTTAGAGATGCAATTAGTCTTCTTAATTCTTTGCTTTCAGGATCCGGATATTCTTTGACATGAGCAAAATCAATACTTAACTTTATCTCTGGAGGCGGTCCATACGGATTAATACTAACACTGAAATCTATAATGTTACTTTTATTGAATAAATTTAGAGCATTCTTTCCTCCGTGAATGCGAACGTAGGGTTTAATATTACTTATACTTTCTATTTTTTTCATTTTGAGATGCAATTCTACCAGAATATGATAGAATCGTCCAAGATATATGGATTTTGAGAAATTTTTAAAATCAGAGGCAGAAAAGATAGAAGCAGTTGAACTTAAACATTTAAAGGCATGGGAAAGCTGGCTTTCTAAAAAAATCCCGGGTTTAAAACCTCATGCTAAAGCCTTTATTAAAGCTTGCAGTGGTGGTAAAAAAATCAGGGGGGCATTAATTAATTTAGGCTATAAAATTGCAGGCGGCAAATCAGATTCGATTTTAGATATTGCAGCCGCATATGAGATATTTCACACCTCAATTTTAGCCCATGATGATGTGATTGATCAGTCTCCTATCAGACGGGGCAGGCCATCTTTATACAGGGTATTGGGCGGAGGACATCATGGTATTTCTCAAGCTATTTCTCTTGGTGATTTAGGTTTCTTTTTAGCCTCAAAAATTATCTCCAGCTCAGATTTTGAAGACAGAAAGAAAATAAAAGCTCTGGAGTATTTTGCCAAAACAACTATTGATACAGCATTGGGGGAGATGCTGGATGTTGAACTGCCATATCTGGATAAAAAAAGACAGGAGAGTGATGTTTTAACCATAATGAAGTATAAAACAGCCCGCTATAGTGTTTCATCCCCTTTGCAGTTGGGAGCAATTCTTGCAAATGCAGATAAAAAATTAATCGATAATTTAGGGGAGTTCGGGGAGAATTTAGGGATAGCTTTTCAGATTCAGGATGATATTTTAGGGGTTTTTGGGAAGGAAGAAACTTTAGGTAAATCCAACAAATCAGATATAGAAGAAGGAAAAAATACTCTATTGATAGTAGAAGCTTTGAAAAAAGCAACTCCAAAACAGAAAAAAAAGCTGCATAAGCATTACGGGAGTGGTACTTTAAGTGCACTTGGATTTAAGCTCGTCAGAGAAATTTTTACAGAAACAAAGGCGCTGTCTTATGCCCAAAAACAGGCGGTTAAATATGTAACTTTTGCTAAAAAAATCATACCAGATATAACCAAAGATACTAAAATGAGTACATTACTTGAACATACGGCAGATTATTTGGTAGAAAGGCAAAAATGATTCCTTCTCATATAGCCATCATCATGGATGGGAATAGAAGGTGGGCAAGAAAGAGGGATCTTCCTGATATAAAAGGACATGAGGCAGGAACAGAGGCTTTAGAAAAAGTAGTTGAGGCTGCAAAAAATATGGGGGTTAAAACAATTACTGTTTATGCCCTCTCCACTGAAAATATAAAAGAGCGGGCAAAAAGAGAAGTGGGAGGGCTTTTTAAGCTGATGAAACTTGCCTACTACAACAAGCTTAAGAAAATGATGCAAAACGGGGTGAGGGTGGAGATTATGGGTTCAATTCAAGGTCTGCCCCGTATTATCAGAAAAATCATAGAAGAAGTAAAAAATATGTATATTCAAAATGAATCAATCAAGTTAAATATTGCCCTAAATTACGGAGGCAAAAAAGAGCTGATTGATGCCATAAAAGATATTGTTAAAGCGGGAATAGATGTAAAAAAAATCAATGAACAGCTGCTGGAGCGGCATTTATATACCAATGGTCAACCTGACCCTGATCTGGTGATAAGAACCGGAGGCAGGATTAGACTGTCTAATTTCCTGCTTTGGCAGACAGCCTATTCAGAGCTTTATTTTACCAAAACTTTATGGCCGGATTTTGATAGAAAAGAGCTTAAAAAAGCCATTTTGTGGTATCAGGCTCAAAAAAGAAATTTCGGGAAGTGATTTAGTAGTATATTGTATATTGACACCTTGCAAAATGGTAGTAAAATGCAAAGTATATAAACTATGTTTAAACGTACAATTGAGGATAAAATAGAAGAATACCTAAAAGGAGATGACTATAAAACCTTCTATATCTGGGGGCCCAGACGTTCTGGAAAAACAACACTGCTTAAACAACTTGCTCAAAAAATAGGGGTTAGAATATTCAATTTTGATTTTGTCTCGGATCATAATTTGTTTGCGCCAGACAGGGATGTCCTCGAGAAGCTCGTCAGAGAAAACAAAGTTATTCTCATTGATGAGGTGCAAAATTATCCTCAGGCTACTGTTGCACTCAAGTTATTATATGATGAATTTAAGGTTAAAGTGATTGCTACTGGTAGTAGTGAGTTTCGAGCAAAAGACGGCGAGTTTGACACTCAGGCAGGGAGGTTTACTGAACATTATTGTTTGCCTCTCTCTCTGGGTGAAATAAAAGGAAATAGTAACATGAAAGTATATGAGGAAAAAGCTTTTGAAAAAAAGCTTGCAGAAGAGTTGCAAGTCTTTGGTTCATATCCGGAGGTATATACAACTGATTCTCTTTCAGATCAGGATAAAATCGAACTCCTCCAGAATATAGTGCAAACCTATGTTTTAAAAGATGTGGTCGATATCTACGAACTTAAAAGTAAAAAGTTAGCAGAGGATATCTTAACGAAAATTGCCCTTCAGCTGGGAAGCGAGGTTTCTATCCGGGAAATTGCAGCGAGTTTAGGATCAAACGGGAGTACAGTTGCCAATTACATAGAGATCTTTATAAAAAACTATATCTTGATCCCACTCCCTTCGTTTAAGACTAATGTAAGGAAAGCAGTCTCTGAAAATAGGAAGCTCTATTTTTACGATTTAGGTATTAGAAATGCTTTAGTCAAAGATTTTCGGGAAACCAAACTTAGGCCAGATCAGGGCGGTCTCTTTGAGAACTTTATTATTCTTGAAATTGAAAAACAGAGAAGGAACACTAATGCGCAGCGGAATCTCTATTTTTACCGGGAATATGGTGGGAAAGAGGTAGATGTGGTCATAGAGGATTATAAGAAAAATTATACTGTTTTGGAGATTAAGGTAGATACTGGTAGTGTGAAAAAAGTATTTCCTCTGCCTGCTATATACGGGACTGTTAATATGCAGGACTACTTTGAAAAGATATTTAAGCTGTTTGGAAGCAAATAATATGATAATATATAACTATGCCGTTTATCTGGGATTATGATATTTCGGAGCTGAAAAAAACCAAATCAGGCAGACTGTTGATTTTGGAGAGGACGATAAACTATGGCCCTGATAAGGGGGAAAAGATTAGTTTATCCGAAGTCAAAAAGAACTGGAGTAAGCTGCACCTTGATCCTTTAAAAAAGAGGCTTATGGAACTGTTAATATGGGGAAAATTAAGTTAACCTCAAACTTCAAACCATACATCAAAGAAACGAAGTTAAGGATTTTGTCGATCTTTACTTCTTGCTTAAAGATTTAGCAAAAAAGCTGGGGGAAAAAGTTACAAAGGATTAGCTTAAAAAGAAATTTTGGGAAGTAAGTTACTGTTCAAAACAATATAAACGCCGCTGATTATTACAACTTGAAGAAGTTGTTATTTCAGTCCAGCGCGAATCTGTATATGTATTATTGCCAAAATAATGGTAGACAGACGATAAAGTACTTGTCCAATTTTGACAATGTCTATCGCTAGCATGTATCAAGCCGTTTCGGCGCGTATCTGTAAAAACTGCATTATTTCCTGTTACAATGCTAGCACCATTTTCTGCTAAAAATATCGGTCTTAACAAATTAATTGTAGTTAAATCTGTCCAACCATTAGCAATGGGAGTTGTTCTGTCAACGAGTTTAAATACAACCGGATCAGTTGTGCTCCTGACAGTTGCGGAAAAACGTGTTGAAGGAGAACCGGTAGAATCAGACAGCCAGGCTTTCCAGGTTCCGGCAGCGCAAGGAATACCGCCACAAAGGTTAGCTGCATTAGCCCTATCCAAGCACTTTTGATCAGCTCCGGAAAGTCCACCCAAATTGCCATTATAGGTGGTGCTGGTGACGAAAACGCGTTTTGCGGGAAGAGGGGAAGAGGAAGGAGATGGGCTGGGACTTGGGGATGGGGAGGAAGGAGGAGGTGGTGGAGGAGCGGAAGGTGGAGGAGTGGCCTGGGCAATGAAATCTTCTGACTGTATCAAATAATTATATCTTTCACTTTGGCAGTCGATGCCTGGAATTGTGTCTGCACTAGGGCAATTTTCCAGCTTGGAAAACAACCGGTAGCCTGCCCCTTCATTAACTGCTATATAACAGTAATTTGTTTGATCTTTAGGATCTTTTGGTATCTCGCCCTGAAAAAATGGGACAATGTCTTGGTAGAACTTGTTTGTGTCTCTCTGGCACGAGTCAACTCCTGTATCTGCCGGTGGTATATATTTGCCGTTTTTCAGCAAGTAGCCTTCAAGTGCCAAAGCCATCTTTTGTAAATCAGTCTTTCTGAGCGCATCCCTGGCTTTGGACTGGATACCTGAAAAGGTTATAAGACCTATGGTTGAAAGCACGGCAATAATGCTTATCACCACCAAAAGTTCGATTAAGGTAAAAGCATTGCTTTTCATAGTCGTCAGTCTTCAGCTATCAGCTTTCAGACTTTTAATAAGCCCGGAAATCATAGCACTTATCTGATCAACTTCACTTATAACACTATTAATAACTTGCTCATCCGCCATTTTAAGATTTATTGCAATTTCTAATGCTGCAATGACTTCATAGGCAGATCTTTGTGACATCCTTAGGAATCTTGTAAATTCTGGATCAGAACCGGAACCAGATCCTTCAGCTATATTCAAACAGATACTAACTGCAGCTCTTCTAGTTTGATCTACTAATCCATACTTTTCTTCTTTCGGAAAATCAGCAGTAATTTTATAAATTAATGATATAAGCTGAATTGATCGCTGCCACACTTTGAGTTTTCTGAATTTGTGTTTATTCATGTCTGATGACTGATGACTGATAGCTGAAAGCTCTTATGGAATCTCGCTCCATTTTTGATATGTATCAGACATTAAATCTCTTAAAATGACCAGATATTTGACTTGGTGGTTAATTATCTCTGCCGGATCAGTACTGTCTTTAAGAGCACCAGTTTCTCCCAGTTTTCTGCAAAACTCAATTTCATTAGCTTCATTTAAAGAAACTAAACTACCATTTATCACCAGCTGAGAAGCTGTAACTGGCTGTAACTGGCTGCAAGTAGCACCAGCAGTATAGATTTTTCCCTGGGCAATAATCACAGCATCTACTTGAGTTACATCTTTGTCAATGTTGACATCTCCCTTGATCACGAAAACCAATCCTGAGTTGGCTGTGCCGTATTGAAGTTTATTTGACGGTATGGGACCAATGTTTAAATTGCCATCAACAAAGATTACCCCTGTCTGATTGCCCGATATATTGCTTGAGATAGTTAGATTACCTGTGATATGGTAAATATGGTCTCCAGCAGAGGTCAAAGGAATATCTTCCTGTGTCTTATCTCCCTCCAAGGTTGGGTATTTGGTGACAGTTGAAGGTAGAGTAGCTTGGGTAACGGGAATTAGCAGTATGCCTAATAAAGGTATAATAAATAATAAGGTTACAATAACCGGATACTTCTTCAGTTTAATTATTTTTTTCATCTTCTTTGAGTATAATATAATGATTTTAAATCATCAAATGTAGGAATTTTAAAAGGCGCAAAAGCAGCTTTGGGGTCAACAATGCAAGCACCTGTTGAGCCAAAATTACTGCCCGGGATTAAATTGGGTGTGGATACCAAACCGGTTGCCCTGGCATCTCCTGAACCGCAAGCAAGAGGAGTTCCTGGAGTAGGAGTAGGAGTTGGAGTGGGCGTTGGTGTTGGTGTAGGAGTTGGAGGAGGGGTGGAGGTTGGTGTGGGGGTAGGTAAAGGGGTAAAGTTAGTCATGTAAGTTCCAAAAAGTAAATCTGCCCCACCATTACCCCCCCAACCTTGATAAAAACTAAATAATGCACCAGGTGGGTAAAAATCACATCCAGAACAGCTACCATAACCACGCAGCACGATTTGAGATCTTCCTCCTGAGGGGACGTCAATACCAAACCTTAAAGCATATTTTTGTCCTCCTGTCAGTGCAGGGGGAGAGCTAAAAGTTACTACACGAATACCAGTAGTAAGGCTACTTTGGGGAATTAATACTTCATTGGTGGGTTGACCTGTTGGTAAGCCATTTTGGTCTGTTGATGAAATACCAACTCTTAGAGTGCCTCCACTACCATCCATACTACGGATATAAAAGGCAACTCTATTTAAGTTTCCTGATCCGCCTGGGATGAAAGTCTGTGCAGCAGCTTCCCGGCCATTAGTTCCGATAACAGTTGCTATAGTCGTGCCACTAGGCTGTTGTTGATCAAGTACCTCACCGGATAAAGGTGCCGGAAGAGATGTACTTACACATTGCCAGGTATCCCAGGTGCCTGATCGACTACAAATTTGTCCACCTGAACAATCACTATCGGCAAGACAAGAAACAACATAGTGATCAGGCCATGCCCCGTAATGTATTCCTACCCATGCCCAGTAATCATAAGTAGTTCCGTCAAGTGCGGGTGGCGGATCAGTTTCCGGGTTAAACAGACAGGTAATGTCATAGTATGATATAACATGAGGCGAGGTGAAGACCACTGTTTCCCCGGGATCCATACTTTCATCATATTGTTCTGTCTGCGAGGCCAACAGGGTGCCTCGGCAACTTGTTTCAGTACAATCGTTACTTCTGTCTCTGCCATAAACCTTTAAGGTTCTGCTAAGTGGAGTAATGACATCTCCTCCACCACCTCTGCATTTATATCCTATCCGGTATTGCCCTACAGCACACCATGAAGGAACATCGGCAACTCTGCATGATCTAAATTGCTCCGGCATAGAAGATGTTTGGAGTCTTGCTGCAGTATTACCAGTTGAAGATATATAACACGCATCATATCCTGTTTCAGGAGTGCACTCTGTAATAACTGCAAAAGCCGGCTTTGCATAAACTGCTAAGAAAAAAGCAAAAAGCAACAGGGTGAGAAATTTACTCACTGCCACCTCCTGATGCTGAAGTGTTTAGGTTTGGTTGTGAGGATTGGGTAGCCTCCTGGTTTTGTTTTGGTGGTAATTTAGACTCCGGTGTTGATTTGCCGGTGCCTAAATAACTAAAAAGCAAAGAACCTGCAATAAGCAGGATAGAGAATAAAACTACTCCAATTACAATAAATTTTAAATTTATATTTGGCATAATTTTTATGGTTCTCCAAGGGTATTATTCATGGTGTTAAAACCATTGTAGGGTCTTTGAGGAATGGAAGTCAAATCCTTACTTATTATTTGACAAATCCCAGAATTAGTGCTAATATTGGGATTATGATACTAAGATTAAGTCAAGATTTAATATTTTCAAGCCTAAAATCCTCCGGCAAGATTATTTTGGTATTAGGAGCCAGACAGGTTGGTAAAACCACATTGACTAAAGATATTGGCAAAAAACTGGAAGGGGAAGGAAAAAAAGTGCTGTATCTAAACTGTGACCTGGCAGAAGATAACGGAGCAGTAAACACCAACTCAGGGGCAGTTTTAGAAAGGCTGCTCTCAGGAGTTGATGTACTACTTATTGATGAGGCTCAAAGACTGGATAATCCAGGGCTTACTTTAAAAATTATTCATGATAATTTTCCAAAGGTTAGAGTGCTGGCAACCGGTTCTTCCAGTTTTGATTTAAAAAATAAGTTAAGCGATCCGCTAACAGGGCGTTATTTGGATTTTACTTTGTATCCTTTTTCATTTACTGAAAGTTTACAAACAAGCAGCGACAATCAGTCATTATTAAAAAATCAGGCAGATGCTCTACTGCCGCAAGTTATGCTCTATGGCCTATACCCGGAGATTTATTTGTCCAATACCCCGGAGCAGAAACAGGCCTTACTGGAGCGGATTGTTGAAAGCTATCTTTTTAAAGATATATTAACTTTCCAGAGAGTAAAAAACTCTCAAGCTATTAAAGATTTAACCAAAGCCCTGGCTTACCAGATTGGTTCAGAGATTAATGAAAACGAGCTTGCAAACAGGTTAAAGATAGACAGAAAAACAGTGGTCAGTTATTTGGATATTTTAGAAAAAGCTTATGTTATTGTTAGTGCTCATCCATATTCAAAAAATCCCAGAAGAGAAATTGGCAGCCACTATAAAATCTACTTTGTAGATTTAGGTATTAGAAATATCTTAATTGGTGATTTTAACCCGGTTGGTTTAAGAGCTGATGTAGGAGTCTTGTGGGAAAACTTTCTTTTTATTGAACGGAAAAAGTTGTTTGCTAATAAAGCCATGGTGGTTACATCTAATTTTTGGAGGAGCTATTCAGGGGCAGAGGTAGATTACATAGAAAAAACCACCAGCGAGGAATTGAAGGCTTTTGAGTTTAAATACGGCAGCGGGTTTTTAAGTAAAGGTGCAGGCTCTTTTACCAGTGAATACAGGACAAAGGTGCAACTGGTAAATCAGAAAAATTACCTGGATTTTATAACTTAGGAAAAACTGCTCTAAACTCTATTATGGAGGCTTACTGGAAGATTATTTTGCAGTTGAAAAATGGTATAAAGTAAATTTTTGTCCTTTCAAATTCACTGTGAAAATTTTCTCCCAGATGGACAATATATGCCTTGGCCGGTCTATATTTGGTTAAAAAAGACTTGAAAGAACGGGTTGTATCAGGGGTCTTTAAGACTGTATACTTGGCCTCAACCGGTATCACCTCAAGTCCTGTTTGAATAACAAAATCTACTTCTGCCTGATCTTTGGTACGCCAAAAGTGGATTTCTGTTGGCAGATAGCCTATATTTTGACGAAACATATTAAAGATGGCATTCTCAAACAGGTGTCCTGATAAAACAGCGGGGATTGAAGGTAACCCAAAAAGACCCAGTAAATAATTTCTAAGGCCTGTATCTACAAAGTAAAAAGTTGGTCTTTTAATGATTTCACTGCGGATATTCCGGTAGAAAGGAGTAACTTTTTTGATAATAAAGGTTTTTTCCAAGTACCAAAGATAGTGTTGAACTGTTTTATCAGCGATATCCAAAGTGGAGGAGAGTTCGGTAGTATTAACTAGGCTGCCGATTTGAGAGGCTAAAATTTTAACCAGGTTTGTGAAAGCCTGTGGCTTGCTGACATCGAGAAAATCCTTGATATCCCGTTCAATATAGCTTTTGTAGATATCCTCCATTATAGATATTTTATCTGCTGCTGTTTGAGAGAGAACCACTCTTGGATATCCCCCATACATCAAATATTGCTCAAAAAGGCTTTGAGTTTCCCTTTTCTCAATCATAAAAAAATCTTGTAACCTATCCTCAAACTGGTAATCTGTTTTAGCATTAACAAATTCCTCAAAAGAGAGCGGATTAACAGCAAAGAATTGTTTCCTCCCCGCCATTGATTCTGAAATCCTGGATTTTAGCTCTAAACTGCCTGATCCTGAGAGGATAAATTTGTAGGGAAGCTGCATATCATACAGACCTTTCAGGAATATTTCGGCGTTTTCCTTTTTTTGGATCTCATCTATAAAAATGTATGCTTTCCCTTCTCCTGTTTGAAGCTTGATATAGTCAACAAGTTTTCCCTGGGAGTCAAGTAAGGGAAAATGTTCATCAAAATCAAGATTAAGATAAAGCGTTTTCTCTCCTTGTTCCTTCAAATCCTCCTCCAGAAGATGCATCAGGTATGTTTTACCTACCTGTCTTGGACCTGTTATAATAGTCATCTCAGGTGCTGCAAGATGCTTTTTAAGAACAGAAAGAATTTTTCTTTTTATTACCATACTTATATTTTAGCACCACTTTTCCAGAAGTCAAGTACCAAAATAATCGTATTAAAGTAAACTTATGGTCCTCCGGGAGTATTTATCCTGGTATT
>ORJL010179376.1_pt1 | contig 34614 bp, 26 predicted proteins | sample 1779941 | NCBI WGS metagenome assembly ORJL01 (sample SAMEA104232317, study PRJEB22302) | groundwater metagenome | biome: forest; feature: aquifer; material: groundwater | place: USA | collected 2011-08-07 | depth 5.8 m | reverse complement strand
GGTCTGGCAACCGCGATTCAATCTGGTGATTCCGAAAGATCCAGGTCTTGCTCTCTCCTATATTCATCAAAATCCGGTTCGCAAGAAGCTGTGCGATAACCCGGAGGAATATATTTGGAGTTCAGCTTCCGGCAGATGGGACACCAAGGAATGGGAATGCTGGTAAGGGAAAAAGTCCGCGGGTAGATACCCGCTCTCGGGGGAATATATTTTTCTTGATTCACAGACGTGGATGAAGGTTTCTCCACACGTATTGGCGTTGACCGATACTTCATCGAACCAGACCATGAAACCCATGCAAGGCGACAGCGGTTGTTCCGTCAGCTTCTCTGCAACCAAAGATGACCGCTATACTCCCCGTAAAGCGCCTTCGGCGCCACGTGGCACAGCCCCGCACCCAACACATGCCCTCTACTCTCTCTGACCGGGCCCTCCAGTACCATGCTTCTACACCGCCGGGGAAACTTTCCGTCGTGCCCACGAAGCCGATGAAGAGCGCGGATGATCTCTCGCTCGCCTACAGCCCGGGGGTGGCGGAGCCGGTCCTGAAGATCGCGGAAAATCCCGACGATGCCTATCGCTACACCGGCAAGGGGAATCTCGTCGCCGTCGTGAGCAACGGAACCGCGATCCTCGGTCTCGGGAACCGCGGGGCGCTCGCGAGCAAGCCCGTGATGGAGGGGAAGGCGATGCTCTTCAAGCGCTTCGCGGACATCAACGCGTTCGACATCGAAATCGCCTCGACGGACCCGGAAGAAATCATCCGGACTGTCGCCCTCCTCGAACCCACGTTCGGCGGCATCAACCTCGAGGATTTCAAGGCGCCCGAGTGTTTCGCTATCGAACGTACGCTGATCGAACGGCTGGACATCCCGGTGTTCCACGATGACCAGCACGGCACCGCGGTGGTGGTGTGCGCCGGGCTCCTGAATGCTCTGGAAATCGCCGGAAAGGATCTCAGGAATATCTCGGTCGTGATCAACGGCGCCGGTGCCGCCGGTCTGGCCGTAGCCGCCATGCTGCGTACGCTCGGGCTCAGGAGAGAACAGCTGCTCCTCTGCGATTCGAAGGGCGTTGTCACTGCGGACAGGAAGAAGAGCCTGAATCTCTACAAGGAACCTTTCGCGCGGGAAACGACCGCGCGGACACTCGCCGACGCTCTCCGGGGAGCCGACGTGTTCATCGGCGTCTCCAAGGCGAACGTCCTGTCGGCCGAAATGCTCAAAGCGATGGCGAAAAATCCGATCGTCTTCGCCATGGCGAATCCGGAGCCGGAGATCGCCCCGTCACTCGCTTTCTCCGCACGATCGGATGTCATCATCGCAACGGGGAAGAGCGATGCGCCGAACCAGATCAATAACCTCCTCTGCTTCCCCTTCATCTTCCGCGCCGCCCTCGACACGCGCTCACGGCGGATCAACGATGCGATGAAGCTCGCGGCCGCACATGCCCTCGCGGCCCTCGCGCGGGAGGATGTCCATCCATTCGTGCTGGAAGCCTACGGGCTACCGTCCCTCTCCTTCGGAAAAACCTGCCTCCTCCCGAAACCGTTCGACCCCCGCCTGCTCCCACGTGTTGCATCGGCCGTCGCCAAAGCGGCGATGGACACGGGAGAGGCGCGCGTGACACTCAATCTGCCGAAATACGCCGACCTGCTCTCGAAGCGCGCGGAGTCGCTTGGGAGGGAATAGCATCCAATTCCTGAATCCTGCATACTGATCCCTGCCATGACCAACGGTCGCACGCAGGGGCATTTTCTATTCGCGCGAGCAGCGATCTTCCTCGCCTCATTCCTCCTGTTCGCTTCCTGCAGCTCCCCGAAACGATCCGTCAACAGCGCGGAGAAGATTCCTTTCCAGAGCCCGCAGATCCGCGCGCTACTCCTCGATGATAGCTCGGTCCGCAGGATCCGTTTCCCCGACGTGCGTGCTGACCACCTCACCGCGGACATGATTCATGTGGTCGAGACAGGTGATGCGACGGAGTCCGAGGAGTACCCCATCGAGGAAGTTCCCCTCGACTTCGTGATCAACGGCGGCCGGCCCGCCAACTACTTCGGCTACAAGTACACGAGCCAGGATGCCGCCCTCGAACGGAAGAATCAGGACAACCAGGCGTTCAGGGTCAGGTTCCCCGGCGTGTTCTTCGCCTCGCAGAGAGCGCGCGCGGAAGACGCATCCCACGGCGGGGGAATACGGAAGATGGAGCAGGACGGCGGCTTCACCTTCGCGCCGACGGACATCGGCGAGGGGGCGGTGAGGTTCTCGCCGAATTCCCTCTTTGTCATCGTCACGAACGACCCGGGCGGAGTCATCATCGTCATGCAGGGAAAGGGGCGGTGCGGCGACGGCTGGCAAGCGTCCACGGAGCAGTGCGACCCGTCCGTACCGGCCAACGGCCGGGCGGGCGATGCAAACGATGTCGATGGGGACGGGTGCGGCAAGGACTGCCGCCTTCCCTGAGAAGGAACGAGCCTTATCCTCCGGCCGCGAGAATCGCCCGGGCGGCGTACAGCGTTCCATCGATGTACGGCTTCAGCGCCGTTCGCGCCCTCTCGAGGAGCTTGATCACCCTGTCCACCTGCGCCTCATCCGCCTGCTCGGCCTTGAGCGCCTGGAGGGCGGAGCCGAGACCGATGTTCGTGAAATTTCGTGTGACGTCATACGCGGTGATGCGCTGCGCTTCCCTGAACGAGGCAGCGATGGACCGTTTCGTCGTCGCCAGTTCCATCTCCCGTTTCACGAGGAGCGCGTCCAGTGAAGCGACCTCCGTCCTGCTCCCCTTCAGCGACGTCGGCGGTTGCGTGACGACGGCGAATGCGAGAACGCTCGCCACGATGACATTCGAGAGCACCGCGAAAAGCCCGCCGATGATCACCCACTGGTAGCGGCGGAAGCGGATGGCGTTGTACTTCTCCACGACGCTGAAGCGGAGATCGGTTTCCTGATGGATGTCCAGCGCGGGCGCGAAGACGAGCGACTCAAGCTTTTCCCTGATCTCCACCGACGGCTGCCAGCGGGAGAGGAGAAGATCCTTCGCCGTTTTCAGTTCTTCGGAAACCGTCTCGGGCCGCTCGAGGAGAAACTGCCCGATCCGCTCACCTGGAAAGCCGAGCAGGATCGAGAGAATGAGAAGCCTCTGCGCCGGAATCGGCAGCGTCCACAGCGCGTCATGCAGCGAGGAAACAGTCTTCCGCTCGCTGTCTGAAAGCCACGCGAGGCGCGGGAGGTACACCCGATCGAGATCCGCCTCCCCCAGGGGACGATCCCGGAGCACGTGATCCGCCGTTTCCAGGAGGAACTTCACGCTCAGCGCTCCGAACCACCAGAGGGACATGGAGCGGCTCAGGACGGAGAGATAGATCTCCTTCATGAGCGTCTGCGTGAGCTTCAGTGATCCGGTGCGGTGGTAGAGGTACCCGTAACACACCTCCTTCGTGGCATCCACGAACTCCAGGAAGTCTTTCGTCCCCCTCTTGAGCATCGCGAGCTCGATGGCTTTCCGCTGCGGCGCACGTGCGCCCTTCGCCGGGGAGACCGGCACGATCGGTTGGCCTGCGGTTGGCGGGGTGAGATTCGTCATGAACCAATGCCGAAGAGATCCTGAAGCGCGCCGATGAATCGCGAGAACGTGCTTCGTCCGCGCGCCGCGTCCTGTACGTCCTTCATGAACTTGTGCGTGCAACGCAGCGCGTCCACCATCGAATCATCGCAGATGGTCTCCGTATCCGCTCCCGTCCCCGCGCTCCTGACCTGCTGAGCGAGTTCCCGATACCGCGCATCCATGTCTGTCCGTCCCTCCTCCTGAAGCATCGCGAGGAGGCTAAAGAGCCGCTCGTCCGTCCCGAGGTACTTCAGGAGCGCTGCACGCTGTTCATCATTCGTTCCCTGCTCGAAAGACCAGCGGTACTCATCGGGCGCCGCCTGCGTGAGATCCGTGACCAGTGACGGCACATCGAGGCTCGCCGTGAGCTTCGTCTTCCAGCCCGCATCCCGGGCAATCTCCACGACCGCAGCAGCATGCGGAGAGGGGATGGCTCCGGCGACCAGCTCCGCTCTCGTCACGATGTTCCTGCGCTCGAGAATGAGAAGGAGGCGGTCCACCGCATTCACGATGCGTTCGACGTCGTCCTTCCCTGCTTCCGTGACCATGTCATCGATTCCCTTGAGGAGCGGCTCGATGTCGGATGCCTTCATGCCATACTCCCGCTCGAGGACGGGGAGCGCCTGCCTGAGAGAGAGCGCCTCGCGCCGGAGAGTATGAAGCGAACCCTGCAGGTCCGTCGTCGCGTGCCGTTCCGCGGCTTCCTTGATCGTCTTCAGCGTCATGAACACCTGAATCGGCCTGTTTCCGGAGGCGAGGTACGCTGCGTACTCCTTCCCGATGACCGGCTCGATATCGATCCCCTGCTTCTGGAGTTTCCGGACTCCATCCGTCACCTGCCGCGTAAGTTCTTTGGGAGAGAGGATCTTCGCCGTTTTCATCAGCTCCGAAATCGCCACCGGGATCTCGGGGGTCACGAGGAGAGAGGCCTCCAATTTCTGCTCCTCCACGACGGTCGCACTGATGGGTGTGGTGACGAACTCCCTCAGGAGTGAAACGTAGCGGTCACGCTCGGTATATTTGCTCTCGGAAAACTTCTTCGAGAGTTGTCCGGCCCGTTCGCGTTCATCCGTCGTGAGGCGCCGGCCGGACCGGAGCTTCTTTACGATCCCCTCCAGCTGAAGATTCTCCTCCCGCGAGAAGTACTGCTTGTAGTCCTCCGCAGCGGGGGTTGCAAGGAACTGCGTGACCGCCGCCGCCTGCTGCGTGACAGTGCTCTCCGCGCTGCTGCTCACGGCTTGTTTCTGGAGCCAGTAGCCTTTCGCTCCATCCCCCTCCGGCTTTTTCGCCTCCGGAGGTGGCGTAGGTACCAGTGTCTGCTCGGAAGACACGCTGCTCGACGAGGAACTCTCCGGATTTTTCTCCCCTTCCAGCTTGCACAGAGATGAACATCCGTCACCGGAGACGCCGTTGCCGTCATCGCACTCCTCGCCGAGACCATCTTGCATGCTACGGTCTCCGCAGAACTCCACCTGACAGAGGCGATTGCAGCCGTCGCCATCCACCGTGTTCCCGTCACCCGCCCGGCCGTTGGCCGGTACGGACGGGTCGCACTGCTCGCCCGCGTCCAGAACGCCGTTGCCACAACGTTCGATAGTGCACAGAGAGGAACAGCCGTCGCCGTTCACCAGATTCCCGTCATCGCACTGCTCGCTTAAGTCCCTGGCCATGTCGCCGCATACGCCTTCCGCACGCGTGGGTGCGCCGCGCGTCATGGAGAGCGCCGCGACTGCAAGCACCAGTGCCGCTGCGAGGAGGCCGGCTGTGATTTTGGCATGTGTCTTCGCTATGGGTATTTGGGAGATATAATCGCATGATTGTACCATAATTTCGTTCTTTGGACACGGAGTGAAGAATGACAATCTTTCTAAAATGTGGCCTTTTTGTGATTAATGCGAACATGTGGAAAGTATTTTTAGCAGCCTATTTGAATCCCTCTTCTTACGCTGCCTCTCGCCACTTTCTTTTGCCGGCAAAAGAAAGTGGCGGAAAGAAAACCGGTCGCTCGTGAAAACCTTCCTATGCGTCTTCAGCTTGCAGAGCTGAAAAGTGCAGACTCGCCCCGCCCCGCGGATACGGGACGGGGCTCAAACATATGCACTTTCCCACGCTCCGCTCGCTGGACGCATGACGGAACGTTTTCAAGGCGACAATGTCGAAAGGACGAGTGCTTCAGAGAATGAGCTCCACACAGCTAGTTTTGGATTTTCTCAGTAGAAATCCGACCCGACATCCATGATGTGTTCCTGAATTTTTCCATCGCCGATGCAGACAATGTCGATCCGTCCCGGGCCTTCGTACTCGTGCTTATTCACCCACCGCGCCACGGCTTGCCGAAGCGCGCGGCGTTTGCGCTGATCCACCGCCGTGCGAATGGGGTATTCAGGAGAAAGATGTGATCGTGTCTTCACTTCCACGAACACCATCATCTTCCGTTTCTTATCGTAGGCGACGATGTCTATTTCGAAACGCTTGAACCTGATATTGCGTTCGCAGATCCGGTACCCATTTTGTTTCAGGTAGGAAGCCGCGAGTTCCTCGCCCTGTCGGCCGGTGGAAGCCGAAGTCCCCATGAACCGCACTGTAGCATGAATAATTTATAGGAACACACTCTCAGCAACCTGTCCTCTTCAATGAGTTGCAGAAAGGTGTACGAAAGTACACCATTTCTTCGCGACCTCCTTTTCTTCATCTCTCTACACATCCTCCCATGCTCACACAACTCACTTCCTTCACAACTCTCGGGCTAAGCGCCTTACCCGTTCAGGTGGAAATCGGCGTGACTCCTACTTCCGGCGAACCGAAGTTCCTGATCGTCGGCCTCGGGGATACCGCAGTCCAGGAGAGCAAGCAGCGTGTCATCATGGCGCTCAAGTCCTCCGGCTATCGTACGCCGATGGGCCGCGTGACGAGCGTGAATCTCGCCCCCGCGCACATCCGCAAGGCGGGCTCGAGGTTCGACCTCCCTATCGCCCTCGGCGTCCTCCTCAGCAACAATGCCATCGAGATCCCGGCAAGCGCTCTTCAGTCCACCGCGTTCCTCGGCGAACTCGCCTTCGACGGCTCGCTTCGCCATGTCATAGGTGTGCTCTCCTGCGCTCTCTCCTGCCGCGCCATGGGCATTAAAAGCCTCGTGGTCCCGGCAGTCAACGGAGCGGAGGCGGCGCTCGTCCCAGGGATACAGATCATCGCCGTCCCGCACCTTAAGGAAGTCATCGCCTGCCTGCGTGGAGAGATGGCGCCGCCGGATATCGCCCCGCCGGCCTGCGCGCCGGACATGAGTCCACCCGTCGATTTCGCGGATGTCCGCGAGCAGGCACAGGCCAAGCGCGCGCTCGAGATCGCCGCAGCCGGCGGGCATAACGTGCTCATGAGCGGCGCTCCCGGCTCCGGCAAGACGCTGCTCGCAAGCGCGCTTAGGGGCATCCTCCCCCCGCTCACGCGCGATGAGTCGCTCGAGGTCACCGGCATCTACTCGGTTGCCAATCTCCTCCCTCCCACCACCCCGCTCATCATGGAACGGCCGCTCCGGGCCGTGCACCACACCGCCAGCGGCGTCGCCATCGTCGGCGGAGGGCAGCACCCCATGCCGGGGGAGATCTCTCTCGCCCACCGCGGCGTCCTGTTCCTCGACGAACTCGCGGAGTTCCCGCCACAGGTCCTCGAAGTGCTGCGCCAGCCCATGGAGGACCGCAGAATCACCATCAACCGCGCGCAGGGGACCGTCACGTTCCCCTCGGACTTCATCCTCGTCGGCGCGATGAACCCGCCGAAGTACGCCTCCGCATCCGCCGAACGGATGAAACGCCGGATCTCGGCGCCGCTCCTCGACCGCATTGACCTCACCATTGACGTGCAGCCCGTGGATATCGCCGACCTCCAGCGCAAGCGTGACCCGCACGCCGAAACGAGCGCGACGATCCGCACACGGGTGCTCAAGGCGAGAGAGCGCCAGATGAAGCGCTTTTCCGGCACTTCTTTCTCCACGAACAAGGAAATGGGCGTACGGGATATCGAGACCTTCTGCCCGATCGATACGGAGAGCGAACAGCTCCTCCGGAAAGCGGCGGAACGCCTGCAGCTCTCCGCACGCGCCTACCACCGCGTCATCAAGGTGGCGCGGACGATCGCGGATCTCGCAGACAGTGATTCCATCGACCTTCCGCATATCGCGGAAGCGCTGCAGTACCGGCAGTCGATTATGGGGTAAAGAAATGAATTTGTAACTGCTCACTGAGTCTGCAAACTTCCCGCCTCACTCCGGCTCTGCGGAGCCACCTCTCTCCCGATGGGGGAGAGAGGAATCCGTATAACACCGCATTCGGAGGTGAAGCGAAGCTCCCCTCTCACGAGCGTCAGCGAGGGAGAGGGGTTGGGGGTGAGGCGGGGCATGAACAACGCCATCCACAGAGTCAGTGAGCAGTTACATTAATTTTTTTCGAGAACCCCAGACGCGAATTATGAATTACGAATTAAGAATTACGAGATTCACACTATGAACATTCATAAGCAGGGATTCTTAATTCATGATTCTTCATTCGTAATTCTCATCCGTTTCGGTAAACTTGAACCCGATGCACTTCGCCGATGCTCTCGCGCGGAAGATTCGGGAAACCTCCCCCGTCTGCGTCGGGCTGGACCCGGCCCTCCCGAAACTGCCCGAAGGAATTTCGAGAGATCCGGCGGGAGTGCTGGCGTTCGGAAAGGGGATTATCGACGCGGTGCAGGGGATCGCGGCAGCCGTGAAGCCGCAGATGGCTTACTACGAGGCGCTCGGATGGGAGGGGATGAAGGTGTTTTTCGAGACCTGCGAATACGCAAAGAGGCAGGGATTTATTGTCATCGCCGACGGGAAACGCAACGACATCGGTTCTACCTGCGAAGCCTACGCGGACGCATACCTGAGCACCTCGTCGCCAATCGACGCGCTCACTGTCACGCCATTCATGGGCTCGGACGGCATCAAGCCCTTCATCGAGCACTGCATGAAGAACGAGAAAGGTATCTATATTCAGGTGAAGAACAGCAACCCGAGCTCTGGAGAGTTGCAGGACCTGCCGGTCGGTGACGAAGTCGTTCACGAGCATCTGGCACAGCTCGTTGAGAGCTGGGCGACGCAAGCACTCGGACCGGAGACCGGCTTTTCCTGTATCGGGGCCGTCGTCGGCGCCACGTACCCCGAGGAACTCAAGTACCTGAGGACCCTCATGCCCCACGTTCCCTTCCTCCTCCCCGGGTTCGGTGCACAGGGGGCGACTGCCAAGGACTGTCTCCCAGGCTTTCTCAAGAACGGCACCGGCGCAATCGTCGCCGCCTCACGGAGTGTCATCTTTGCTTCGAATGGAAAAGATTGGCAGCAGGCTGCCCAGAAGGCTGCGAAAGAGATGTCCATAGGCCTTTTGGAAGTACTTGCAAAGTAAATACAAATATTGTATAATGTAATAAGTATTTCCCAATATCCATATGCAGCTTGACCCCAAAACCCGGGAAAAGCTTACAGTTCTCGCGACACTGTGGACCGCCTTCGCAAGCGGATTCCTCATCGTGATCGTCACGAACTTCTAAGGCGAAAGAAGGAACATTTTCCCGTTCCAGAATGCACGGTTGGATCTCCAGCCGTGCATTCTGATGTCTTCCCTTAGCCGTCCTCACCACCAACCCCTCCGACCTCATCCCCAGCCCTTCTCCATCGCAATGGAGAAGGGAGCTGTTTTTGTTTTTTTAAAAAACTTAGAAAAACAAAAAAATACACACAAACAATTCCCCTCTCCACATCAGTGGAGAGGGGTTAGGGGTGAGGGGTGAGGTCATGGGTTGTGGGGATGATAGCTCTACCGCAAGAGCGTTCCCCACACCAGCGGGGTATGCCCTTCCACCCAACGGAAGCTCCCCGACTGGTCGGTCCATTGAACGCTTCCGAGTGAGGAGGGGGAGCCGGGATCAATGAGCGAGGTTTGAAGCATATGGCTCACGGAATCCCGTGGAACCGCGATATCGGCACGGAGTTCGAGGATGGCGGCCCCGGCCTTCAACACTCCTATGACATCCGCCAGATTCGAGCAGGTGAGCGTGCTGTCTTGTCCTGAAGTACAGGGAACCTCTGTGAATGATCCTTGCCGACCGATCCGCCAATTCTGTACGGAGAAGTCTCCGCTCCGCTGCAGAGTGAAGATCAGTTGCGTGAGGCTCAGGGTCTTTTCCGGGATCACGTCGGAAGCGAATCCGAACGTGCTCACCACCACGCCTGTCCCTGACGCAAGCACTCCGTTCTCCGGCGAGACGCGCTCGATGCGCGCGAGGCGCCCGAAGGCCACTTGATGTTTGGGGAACGGCGGAGGCGTCACGATACTCTTCGTTTCATTCGATCGGTCTCCGAGGAGGGTAATGGTGAACGACCGGACCTCGAGAAGCTCGTCAGAGAACCCGTTGTCATCAATCCCGCGGACGAGCGCGCGCAGGACGAGAGGCACGTCCGTATCCGCAGGGATCGCATACCGCTGATCCGGATTGAGCTGCACCTCGTAGATCTGCTTGTAGTCCGGCGTCTCGTTCGTGGTGTGCTGATGGAGGCGGGCGACCACGCTCCCCGTGAGTGTCGTAAGCTCGAACCTCTTCACGGACCGCGCCTCGGCGAAGAACTTCACCTGCACCGCGGCAATGTGCGCCGTCTCGCCGGCACTCCGGATAGTCGCCGAAGCGAGTGCGTCCGATGCCCGACCGACGACGAGGAAATGGCTGACAGGGGGAAGGGTGAAAAAGGAAGAAACCGACCCGTCTCCGCCTGAGGGCTCCGCCGAGGCAGGGGAAACCGACCCGTCTCCGCCTGAGGGCTCCGCCGAGGCGAGAGACGCGCTGCTTGTGCTGGAAGAGGAGGGATAAATGCCGCTCTCCGCCAGACGAAAACGGTCGAGCTCGCCCTTCGACTCTGCGAGGAAAGCGCCGACGAGCCTGGCGGCGAGCCCTCGGGTCAGCGGCGAATCGAGGCGGATGGTCACGGGAATATCGGTCTCGCGGTCGGCCGCCGCCCGGTAGTAGGGCTCCGCCCAGTCGGTCGAGGTCACTTGGGGAATCCTGTATTGGTAGAGGAGTGTCAGCATCTTGAGGGCCTCCCCGTAGCTCACGGTATCCTCCGGCTGGAAGTGTTCCGGCGTGCGGCCTTTCACGATACCCTGATCCTTCGCAGCGCAGACATACGGGCTGAACCAGTCACTCTCCCGTACATCTACGAAGCATATTTTTGGCGTGAAAGTCGCCCCGTCCTTCCCAGCACTCATCATGGCAATTTTCAGGAACTCCGCACGGTTGATCCTCCGTGAAGGGCCGAAGTATTTCCCAGAGTACCCCTGCACGATGCCTTCGCGGGCGAGGAGGGAGATCCCCGCTGCCTCGCGTGAGGTTTCGCGGACATCAACGAACTGCTTCACGGGCGTGAAATCGAGCGCGAAAGCAAGAGCGGGGACTAAAGCGAGGAACGGAACAAGCGGTGAGAGGCGGCGCATGACACCAGTATGCAGTATTCGGTAGATGGTATACAGGGCAGAAAATTCTCCTGAATACTGAATACTGACCCCTCTATACCCTTCGGAAACCTCAGCATACGGATCATTGCCCTGAGCAGGTTTTTCTGGTAAAATGTGTGTGTGGATAACACACAAACCCAAAATACTGCAGGAGCGGACGACATCGTGCTCATTGTCCCCACGATGCCCACCGTGACCGAATTGTTCGACGCCCTCATGTCAGGTATTGACGAGCGTTTCACGCTCGAGGGGCAGAAGAAGATCGGTGAGCAACTGAAGAACGCTTCGCCTGAGGAAAAGAGGCGGATCATCGGAGATTTCCAGCGGGCGATGGTCGAGTACAACAAACAGGCGGGAGAATACTTCACCTTGCTTCAAAAAGAGATCAGCGCTTACCGCGCGTTCGTGGAAAGCGCGGCACATGATCACGAAGAGGAACAAGCGGAAGCAAACCTCGACAGAGGAATCACGACATAACTCTTTCAACATGCAAAAACTCACACCATTTTCGTTTTCCTCCCGAGAACAGCGCCTGCTCTCGCAGCAAATGGGCATAGGTTTTCGGGAAGGTCCGAAAGGGCAGCAGCAGGCAGAGCCAACGCCACGGGAAATAATCGACAAAGTGGATCAAAGTGGGCAGAGGGAATTCATGAACGCGGTTTTGAAGATGAGCAATACACCGCAGTTCCATTCACCCGACCAGGTGACCGCAGCTCCGCAGTACGCAAATAATCCGGGGCAGTATCTCTCTGACCTCACGCAGCCGGTCTTGAGCGCGCATGACGCGAAGATGCAGGAACTCTGGTCAAAGCGGGGCGAGATCGATCGCGCAGGCTCCTTCGTCGAGGATGTCGCATCCATGGTCGCGAAGGAAAAGCCAAAACTGGTAGGTGAACGCACAGCGAAGCGAAACGTCAGCCAGATTGATAGAGAAATAAACTTTAAGCGGCTGCGCGGAAAACCCGTCACCCGAGATAAATGGTACGAATGGCAACATACTGCCAAAGATCTGCAGGCATTCGGCGAACGGCGCGACAGGATGCGCGCCGGACAACTGAACAGGAATATGTTCATGGACGTGATGCGTTCCGGTACGGCCGACAAACGCATCCTCAACGAAGCCGCTCTTCGGCAGGAAGCGCGCGACCCGACGGAGGAGCCATTGGTACTCACACCGGTTGATATGCCGGTAGCGGGGCCGCCGCAGTCCATGCCTCGCGGTCCGCAGTTCGCACCGCCACAGCGCACGGACAAGGGCTTCGCTCTCCGTAAGCCGGGCGAAGAGGCGCAGGGAATGCCCATGGGACCGGATGCTCAGCCGATGCCAGAGCTCAGTCCGGAGATGGCACAGCTCGTCGCTGACCTTCCTCCGGATGTCCAGCGACCGGTCGCGCGGCTCATTGATGGCATGAATCCCGACGAGAAGAAAGCACTCGAGGATGTCGGGGGAAAACTGACAGACCTCATCAAGAACCCGCAGAACCGGGACTGCCTCTTCCGGCTCTTCACGGAGAAAGGGAAATTCCCGACTGCCGAAGAGCTCAAGGCGGAGGAGGGGACGTTCGGTCCCGAGGCCGTCAAGAATGTTTCCGATTTCATCAAGGGACTTCCGCCGGAGCAGGCTGCCATTCTCGAGCGTGTTCTCGGGAATGTGCGGGATATCGCGCAGGAACACCAGCGGAAAACGGAGGGCTACTCACTCGACCTCGAGAAGAACCCCGCGAAGAAGGCGAAGATACTGAAGTACGCGAAACGCTTCACGGAGGCGAAGACGGAAGAAGACAAGCTCATCGCGGAGGGATCCCTCCGCATGGAGGGCGTGGACGTGGACGGAAGCGATTTCGCGGGCGGAAAGGTCGAGATGCTCCCCGCCAACGGGCGTTTCATCAACCTCATCGTCGGATTCGTCCAAATGACGATGGGAATCCTCAAGAAGCTCGGCGGGAAGAAGACACCGACCCAGAGCGCCGGAGAAACAAGTATCCAAGGATGGAGAGGGGTGGCCGAATCCAAAGAAACGGTGAAAAAACTCGACGCGGACATCACGAAACTGGAGGAATCGCTCAAGAAACCCGATATTACCGATGAGGAGCGCCGTACGTACACTGAGTCTCTCGGTAAACTGAAAGACGCCAGAACGAAGCTGCAGAGCAGCATCGAGGATCAGGAAACGAGACTGAGGCGACTCGACAAAACGTTCGGACTGGAGGAACACAAGGAAGGATCCGTGGTTACGCAGCAGGCTGGTGGAGAATCCGCAGATGCGAAGAAAGGCGGTGCGCCGGGAACGACACCTGCGGAAGGAACGGAGAAACCAGTCGAGCCCCTTGATTCAAAGCAAGTGGGACAACAGCTGGATACCATGCTTCTCAAGATCTTCGGCGATGCTCCGGGGCTGAGTAGCTGCCTGTTCGTCGAGGGAGCTCAGGATGGGAAGGTCACGATCACGCTCGATGATGGCATCTTGAAGCCACGACTCGCAAATAGGCAACGGTCGGCAGAAGTCATGCAGAAGGTGCTACAGGAAAAGAAAGGCCTCCTGCCGATGGTAAACGAGAGGAGCGGCCGGAGAGCGACCGAGCCGATGGACCGCGCTCGGCTGAAGGCGGTCCTCGATGAGCTCGAAACTGCACTGCGGGCGGAGAAGGAGAAGAGGATGGGAAAGTAAGCAGGCGTGGCAGCGGAAGAGATTTTGGTGATCGGATTTTTGTAATGAGAGTGCCACTACAAATGTTTCTTTGTAAAGCTCTACCTGAATGTGACTTCAGGCAGCACTCAAAGGCGGATCACATTATCTTTTGGTGGAGAAGGCAGGATGACAGGGATGAAGGCTATAGCAGAGGTGGCATGGGCATCGTGCCCATGGTTTGGCAGACTCCTTTCCACTTCCACCCAACCAATCCCGCTCTCTCAGGATTCAACAGTGCATATTCAATTGCGTGAGCAAGCTCTTCCTCATTCCTGATCACATGATCGTAATACTCAGCTTGCCAAAATGTTCCTTCCCGGCCGAGCATTTTGTTCGCTTGCTTCGCAGTGAATGTTTTCCAGGAATGCAAGACATCCGACAATGAATGCTCACCAATCGGCTGCACGACAGTGTGTACATGGTTTGGCATGACGCACCAAGCGAAGAGTTGATAATGCAGGCCATGAAAATGTTGCAACGCGCCAGCTGTCATCGAAGCAATGTCTTCCTGTTTGAGAGAGCAAGCTCCATGTCCGGCTCGCAAATATTTTTGAAATTTTTCTGATCGAAGCTGAGATAGTCGGAATATTTCGTCTTTAGACAGCGGTCTGCACAGGTAATCTGCTGTTTTGAGAATATCTTTTTCCTCTGCTTTCCATGCCTCAAGCACAGATTGAGGAAGGGAATCAGCCAGACGGAATGTGACGGAGTAGATTGCGTCTGATCTCGTTCGATGGGGCAGGTACGCTCCTTTGCGTTCGATTGCTTTTCCCTGAAACGGTTGGCTTGATCCTTGCACTTGAGTACTCTCTCAATTTTCCACTCTCTTGACAACCACGGGCACGATGCCCGTGCCACACCTCCTTTCTCCAGCAAAAAATCATATGATCCTCAAAGGCCTCGTCGCCTACAGGAAAATCCTTTCAATGATATTATTCAGATAAGGAAATCTTTGCGTTTCTGCCGGGGTAGCGCCCTCCTTCGCTAAAGCTACAGAGGACTAGTATTCTGCTCTTCGGAAACAATGCGTTCTTTTGCTTCGATTGCCGGGGTGGCGGAATGGCAGACGCGCTGGCCTTAGGAGCCAGTGGAGGTTTACCTCCTTGAGAGTTCAAATCTCTCCCCCGGCACCATCAGAAGTGGATCCGAGATTGTAAGAAGGTTCAGTTTTTAAACTAGCCCTTTTTGCCGTGTAGTTTCGCGTCGTAGCTATAGTCGAGCTCCTCGAGTGTGCGTGCGAGCTTCCGGTCCGCTTCGAGCACTCTCTGCTTACATTCCATTTCCCCTTTCGTCCTGCACTCATTGAGCTCCTCAGCTACCTTAGCGCTTTTCATGCGTCCCTCGTTCTCTATTCCCTGTTTCCGTTCTTTGAATTCGGTTTCCGCGCGCTTGCGCTTCACGTTTGAAGTCGCCGTGATATTCGTGCGCTGCTTCTCGATCTCGTAGATGCTCCTTCCTCGAAGGCTCGCCTGCTGCGAACGGGCCTCCGAGTCGATCGCGGCAAGTCTCATCCGGCGCCAGCTCTCGAGCTGAAACAGCTTCTGATGTGTTTCCGCTTCCACTGTGGCGCTCTTCGCCCGCATTTCGCGCTCCAGCTCCTGCTCCAGCGAATGCCGCTTGAACTCAGCCTGTTCCACGACCTGTTGGCGGTCGAAATGCGCTCTCTTGCAGGCACCCTCGTATTCCAACTTCAGCTTATACTTCCGATTTTCGATGGCCTGCTTGAGCGCGGCCACCTCTCGAAGCTCCTGCATGTAGCCTTCTCTATTCTTTTTCTCTTCCGCGCGTTTTCCGGCCTTCTCTTTCTCCATCTGCTGTTCTTTCTCACGGCGCTTTCTCTCCTCCTCCGCCTGCTTCTGACGTTCCTTGATCTCGCGCCGGTACTCCTTCTTCTTCCCGTGGAGCTCCTCTCTGCGTTCCTCAGCATGGAGCGCCACCTCCTGCCCCTTCCGCGCCTCCTCCTCTTTGCGGGCTTTCAAACGTGCGCGGATGGCCGCTTCACTCTCCATGCGTTTTCGCCCCATTTCTGCGGCACGTTGAATATCCTCCTCACGACTCAGACCGGTTTTCGGAGCCGGAGACACATTTTCCGGCGGAGCGTCGGCGGATGGCGGATTTTGCTCATCCATATCGAATCATTCTACCATTAATCAGCGTTTTTCTCTATGTTGAAAGGACTCAAAAAAGTATTCAGTATTTAGTATCTAGTATGAAAAAAAATCCCCCTGAATACTGCATACCGAATACTCTTCTTACTTTTCCTCAACAAACTTGAGCCTTAGCTCTTTCAGCTGCTCCGGCGGAATCGGTGACGGCGCACCGAGGAGGAGATCCTTGGCCTTCTGGTCTTTCGGGAACGGCGTGACCTCGCGGATGTTCGGCTCGCCCGCGAGGATCATGACCACACGATCTATCCCGTAGGCGAAACCGCCATGCGGCGGCGCGCCATACTCGAACGCGCGGAGCATGTGACCGAAACGCCGGTCGGCATCCTCCCGCGAAATCCCGAGCATGTCGAAAACCTCCGACTGCAATTTCGAATCATGAATCCTGATGGATCCGGACCCGAGCTCGTAGCCATCGAGCACCAGATCGTAGCAGATGGAATGCACGGCGAACGGATCAGTGTGTCGTTTGTCCCATTCCTCCAGGTTCGGCGAAGTAAATGGATGGTGACTGAAAGTAAGTGAACCGTCTTCAGCTTCTTCGAACATCGGGAAATTGGTTACCCAGAACATGGAATGGATTGAGCTATCAATCAGATTGAATCGCTTTGCGGCCTCCGCTCGGATCCGCCCGAGACTCGCACAGGCAATCTTGAATTTGTCGGCCCCGAAGAACAGCGCATCGCCCTTCTCCGCTCCGGTCGCGGCAGTCAACTTCTCGAGGAAACCCGGAGCGAAGAACTTGAGAAGCGGCGATTGCGGTCCGTCATCCTTGAACAGGATGTACGCCAAACCTTTGGCCTTCAGCTCGCGGACAATGGAAGTCCAGGCGTCGATCTCGCTTCGTGACAAAACGGCTCCGCCGGGAATACGCAGCGCCCTGACCGTTCCCTTCGCCGCCAACGCGTCCTCGAACACCTTGAAACCGCAACCGCGGCAGAGACCCGAGACATCGCTCATGGGAAGACCAAACCGGAGATCGGGCTTGTCGGATCCATACGTATCCATGACTTCCTGCCAGCGAAAGCGCCCGACCTTGCCCCCTTTCAATTTCTTCGAACTGCACTCCTTCAGGATCGCGAGAAGCGACCCTTCGATGATCTGCTGGACGTCCTCCTGAGTCGCGAAGCTCATCTCGAAATCGAGCTGCAGGAACTCCGGCTGGCGGTCGCCCCGAAGATCCTCATCCCGGAAACAACGGGCGATCTGGAAGTAGCGATCGAGACCACCGACCATCGTGAGCTGTTTGAGTTGCTGCGGACTCTGTGGCAGCACGAAGAAATTGCCGGGGTACATCCGGGACGGTACCACGTATTCGCGGGCGCCCTCCGGCGTGCCTTTGATCAGGCATGGGGTATCGATCTCCAGACACCCCTGTTCCACGAAGTACTTGCGGATGATTTGAAAAACCCTGGATCTCAGAGTGATATTCCGCTGCATCTGAGCCCTCCGCATGTCCAGGTAACGATACTGGAGGCGCAATTCCTCATTAACCGGCTTATCGGAGTCGATCTCGAACGGCGGCGTTTTGGCCTTGTTCAGTACCGTCATCGAAGCGGCCTTGATCTCGATCTCGCCGGTCACCATCTTCGGGTTGATCGTCTCGCGGCTTCGCTTGCTAACCTTCCCGCTGATGCAGAGCACCCATTCCGGCCGGACGGTTTCGGCCAGTGTAAAAAGTTCCTTGTTCTCTTCGGGGTGGAAAACGACCTGGGTCAGACCGTAACGATCGCGCAGATCGAGGAAGATCAGTCCGCCATGGTCGCGCCGGGTATTCACCCAGCCGCAGAGTGTCGCTTCCTTCCCGGCGTGCTTTGCCGTGAGTTCGCCGCAGGTATGGGAACGTAACATAAGGCAAGAAGGCAAAAGGGCAAGAAGGCAAAAGGTTAATGCATAAGCCGCGTTACAAGATAGATGACTCGTCTGCAATGATCACAAAGATCTTCAAATTCCTCTTTTGAAATAAATTTCAACTCAAATGACAATTCACAAAAATTATCAACCTCCGTAGCAGATCCTCTGGCGCGGACGTAAAAAGAGTCACGATGCGCTTTTGTTGGCATTGCCGATCCTTCTGCAAGGTTCGCCATAACGGAACTGGAAGCGCGTCTGAGCTGACTCACAATCCCAAACAATTCTTCCTTCGGAAACTTTCTGGTGATCTCATATACCTTGATCGCCAGTTTTTTCGCCTCCTGCCAAGCAATCAGCTCACGAAAACCTTTGGCGAAACTGTGCTTCATGGCTCGATGATACTTTGAATTGTTGTTATTGTAACCTTTTGCCCTTTTGCCTTCTTGCCATTTTGCCCTTACTGAAACAGCCTCCCCACCTCCTTCTTGAACTCATCAACGTCCTTGAACTCCCGATGAACGGATGCGAAGCGGATATAGGCCACCTGATCGAGCTTCCGAAGCGCCTTCATCACGTCGGTGCCAATGGTAGAGGATGAAACTTCCTGTTTATTGGCGCCCCATTTCTCCTCCAAATCCGAAAGAATCCGATCGATGTCCTTCTGCGTCACCGGACGCTTGGTGCACGAGAGCCAGATACCGCGCTCGAGCTTGCTGCGACTGTAGGGCTCGCGCGTGCCGTCGCGCTTGATCACGATCAACGACGAGAGCTCCTGCCTCTCGAACGTCGTGAAACGGTGGTCACACTTGCCGCATTCACGGCGCCGGCGGATCGCACGGCCCTCCTCGGTGAGACGGGAATCGATCACGGCCGTATCTTTATGCTTGCAGCGGGGACAACGCATGGGGGAAGTATAGCGAGTGAAGCGGATTGAAGATGACATGGATTATCAGGCCAGGCATTCTTGCCTGGCACAGGTCGGGCATTCTGCCCGACCTGAAATGTTGTAGCTTTCAAGCCGAGCAAGAATGCTCGGCTTGGGCCGGACAGGAATGTCCGGCCTGAAAGCACAAGGTGTCATGTCGAATTGGAAATGGTATCAGATTGACCCTTTTCTCAATATACGTTGTTTGCTTGAAGCCGTAAGATCGATGACCGTGGATGGCGGCGTCTTCGGAAGGGTTCCTGAATCGAGTACCAAATCCGGCTGAACCGGTTGACTGGAAAATTGATCGATGATTTCAGCCGGGCTGTAGGTATTTTTCTGTCCATGCAGATTCGCGGATGTCGTGCTCAGGGGCTTGCCGAAGCGCTTCGCCAATTCTTGAGCGAGGGGGTGGGAGGAAATACGAATGCCAAGCGTAGCTTTGAGCTTTGAGCTTTGAGCTTTGAGTGGAGTGGGATAGACATGGATCGGAGCATCAGATTGTAAAAGGAGGATCAATGTGAGCGGGCCGGGGAGATATTTGCGCGCCAATTCTTCGGCGTGTTCGTTCCATACAACAAACTTTTTCGCTTCATCAAGCGATGAAAATAACACACTTACCGGTTGATCAGCGGGCCGTTGTTTCAAGGCAAAAAGCCGCTGAACCGCCAGCGGATTGGTCAGATCGCAGGCGAAGCCATAACAGGTCTCGGTGGCATGAGCGACGACGCCACCGGCTGCCAAAACCTTCAAGATTTCATCGAAGGTTTCTGTTGTATAAGACGTAACTTTCATGCCGCCAAGCTACAAGCTACAAGCGGTGAGCTGCAAGCAAAATACTTGAAGCTGTCCGCTTGCCCGCCCGGACGAATGTCCGTTCGGACGGGAAGCCTGAAGCTTATCCAACATACTTCTTCACCGCTTCCTCCACTCTTTTTTCGAGAATCGGTGACATTGCAATCGTGAGGGGAACGGGGACGAGCTGGTCGCCGATCTTGAGCTGCACTTTCTCTCTGCCGGGGAACGTCTCGAAGATCGTCTTGATCTCGAGAAGGAGGTGTCTCGGGGCTCTCGCAGGAAGAACGACCGTATGAATGGAAAGGCCTCCGCTCGTTTGCACGACGCTGAGCGGGGATTGGCTCTTGGCTCTTGGCTCTTGGCTCTTCTCTTGCATATCCTGATGGAATCCCAACACCTCGAGAGGTTCTTCTCTGTGCATTCCCTGAATGATCCACTGCGCGAGCGGCCCGTGGATACCGCTGCTTCCTTCCAGCGCGCCCGCCTTCCGCTGGATGCGCTCGGTCATGACCTCGCCCTCCTCACTCACCAGTTCGACGCTCTCCTCGAGCTCCTGTTTGCGCACGGATCTTCCGCGCCAATGCCGGGCCTCGTCCTCGGAGAACATTCCCTCCGCTTTGGCGTGGGCCACCATGGTCTCGAGGGAAACGCGCTTCAGCGCATCCACGCGGAGCTGCGGCTGCCCCATCCGCATATCCATGACCCCCGCCATCACCAGAACCGAATCTGGCTTCTCGAGGAGATCTTTGTGCTGCGCGTACACGCGCGGGAAGAGCGTCGCTTCCATCCTGCCCGTCGGATCTTCGATGGTGAGGATCGCCATGGTCTCGCCTTTCTTCGTATGCAGCATCTTCACCTGCTCGAGAATCCCCGCGATCGTGATCTTGCGCCCGGCATCGTCCGCCGAAAGGCCGTCGATCAGACGGGCTTTCTTGCTCATGTACTTCTTCAGTCCGGCAAGCGGGTGGCTGGAAACGTAGAGCCCGAGCGTTTCTTTCTCCCATAGGAGCTTCTGCGCCGCAGTCGCGGGCTCGCCGGTATCGAACGCAATAACCGCCGCTGCCACCCCCGGGCCAAGCGCGGCAAACATGTCCGTCTGCGAGGTGCCGACGTCGCCGACGGATTTGCTGTACTCCGCGATCATAGCGTACTGGCTCACGAATTTTCCGCGTTCTCCCAGCGAGTCTAAGGCACCGGATTTCGCGAGCGATTCGAGGAGTTTCTTGTTGAGAATCTTGCTGGAGATCCGCGCCGCAAAATCCTCGATGGTGACAAATGGGCGCCGTTCTTTGCCGTCCACGCCTTCCCGGATCGCGATGATCTGCCGGATGGAACTCTCCCCGACCCCTTTGATACCGAGCAGGCCGAAACGGATTTTCCTGTCGGGGAGGGCCGTGAAATGTGCGAGCGACTCGTTGATATCCGGCGGGAGCACATCGATCCCCATAGCACGCGCCTCCTCGATCTCGATGGAAATGCGGTCGGTATCGCCCTCTTCGGAACTCAGGAGCGCCGCCATGAACTCGGTCGGATAGTGTGCTTTCAGGTACGCCGTCTCGTAGGCGATGCGCGCGTAACAGGCGCCGTGTGATTTGTTGAACCCGTAATTCGCGAACGGAGTGATGACATCGTCGAAGATCCTCGCCGCCAGCTGTTCAGAGTACTTGCGCTTCACGGCGCCACGGATGAACTTGTCACGCTGGGCGGAGAGCTCTTTCTTGATCTTCTTCCCGATTGCGCGGCGCAGCAGATCCGCTTCGCCGAGAGAGAATCCCGCGAAGACGCGCGCCATCTCGAGAATCTGCTCCTGGTAGATCCCCACTCCGTACGTGGGCTTCAGGATGGGCTCCAGATCCTCGTGGAGGTACGCCACCTCTTTCTCCCCATGCTTGCACTTGATGTAGTCGGGGATTTTGTCCATCGGTCCCGGGCGGTAGAGGGACACCATGGCGGTGATGTCATCCAGCGTTGTCGGTTTGAGTTGCTTCAAGTACCTGCGCATCCCCGCCGACTCCAGCTGGAAGACGCCCGTCGTTTCCCCGCGGGAGAGGAGATCGAAGGTACTCTTGTCGCCTGTCGGGATCTGACTGATGTCAATCTTCTCCCCATGGAGACGCTCGATGATGAGGAGCGCCGTCTCGATGATCGTGAGGTTCTTGAGGCCCAGGAAGTCCATCTTCAGAAGCCCGAGTGCTTCGAGAGGTTTGGCACCGTACTGGGTGATGATGATCTCCTCGTCCTTGGGCGCGCGCTGGAGCGCAGTGTACTTCACCGCTGGCTCCGGCGTGATCACAACGCCACAAGCGTGAACCGAAACATGGCGGGCCTTGCCCTCGAGCTTGAGCGCGACTTCCACGATCTTGCGGTAGGTCTCATTCGTCTGCAGCACCTGTTTCAATTCGTCGGTCTTCAGAGCGTCCTTGAGCTGGGTCCCGGGGCGGTCCGGGATGAGCTTGGCCAGCGCGTTCATCTCCGCGAAGGACACTCCGTGCGCGCGGCCGACGTCCTTCACCGCCGCCCGGGCCGCAAGCGTTCCGAAGGTGCAGATCTGGATCACCCGGTCATGGCCGTACTTCTGCCGGACGTAGTCCAGGACTTCGTCGCGCCGCGTGTCCGCGAAGTCAATATCGATGTCCGGCATGGAGATGCGCTCGGGGTTGAGGAACCGCTCGAAGAGGAGACCCTGTTCGAGGGGATCGAGCGTGGTGATACCGAGCACGTAACTCACGATGGATCCCGCGGCGGACCCGCGGCCGGGCCCCACCGTGATCCCGCGGCGCTTGGCCTCGGAAACGAAGTCCGCAACGATGAGGAAGTAGCCGGCGAAGCCCATCTTGTTGATGACTTCCAGTTCGTAATTCAGGCGGTTCTGAACAGCTGTAAGCTGTGAGCTGTGAGCTGTGAGCTCATCGCTGCTCACCGCTAACCGCTCACCCGCCCGAACGTTCCCGTTCGGAACGGGCGGGTCGCTCATCGCTTTTTCGCCGTATTTCTTCCTCAATCCTTCCTCGCATTTCTCCTTCAGCAGGGATTCCTCGGTTTGACCCTTTTCCACCGGAAATTTTGGAATCCGATACTTGCCGAACGAAAGATGTATGTTGCATCGATCCGCAATGATCCGCGTGTTCTCGAGTGCTTGTGGAACATGTCCGAACGCGCGCTCCATTTCCTCGAAGGAGCGCATCGAGAAGTCGCTGTCGCGCATGGTGAAGCGGCCGGTGTCCTGGACAGTGTCGTTCTTCTGAATGCAGAGGAGCACGTCGTGGGCCTCCGCATCTTCCCGGCGACAGTAGTGGCTGTTCGCTGTGGCGACCAGAGGAACATCCAGTTCCTTCCCCAGACGGATGAGCTGCTGATTCACCTCCGACTGCCCGGGGACCGCCGGCAGGTCCATAAGTTCGAAGTAGAGATTCTCAGAACCGAAGAACGAGCGGTACTGCTCCACGAGCATCTTCACCCTCTCGGCATCCTCCGCGAGGGCCGCCTGCGGCAAAGCGCCGCTGATCGGACCGGAGAGCGCGATGAGACCGCGTCCGAACTGTTTCAGGAGCTCCGCATCAACGCGCGGCTTGTAATACATGCCTTCCAGCGCCGCGTGGGTAGCCAGTTCCAGAAGGTTTAAGTAACCCTCATCGGTTTCGGCGAGCAATACCAGCGGATAGCGCCGCGTATCCTGCGAGCTTTCCTTGTCGAAACGCGTGCGCGCGGCCACGTACGTTTCGAGGCCCAGAACCGGCTTGAGTCCCTGATCTTTGCACGCCTTGTAGAACTCGATGAGGCCGTAGGTATACCCCTTGTCCGCGAGCCCCACCGCCGTGTGTTTCAGTTCCTTCGCGCGCAGGACGATCTCCTCGGGAAGCGGAAGCGCCTCGAGGAGGGAATACGTGCTGTGGCAATGGAGATGGACGAAATCTGAGGGTTTCATTAGACGATTGCATGATGACGAAGAGGGTCAAAAGCTGCAACCAAGAACGAGAGATCATGGCTGCATGGTTACATGGCTGCATGGTTCGCAAGCGGAACGATCGGTTCATGCATGCCTAACCATGCAGCCATGTAATTTCATCGTAGATTCACCCTCCTCAAGGCCCTGTGCTCGAACTCGAGCTGCTCTCCTCCAAACATCCCGGAATGAGCGTCGGTTGCATGGAATCGTACCGGCCCTGCTCCGAGCTCAAGTCCTGCGAGCAGTACTTGTCCCAGAAGCCACGGTCACTCTCCTGAACCGATGGATCGCAGTAGCACTTCTTGTAGGCATCCTCTTCTGCGTATTTCCCGGAAACGTATGGATGGCAGTAGGGATTGAACGTGCGCTGCATGACGCGGTTGAGGGTCCGCTGGCAGGGGCCGTCCACGCAGGAACGGAGCAGGAAGTACGCGAGGTCGGGCGTGTATTTCTCGGGCAGGAACCCCTTGTTGCCTCCGGCGCTGCCGTCACCCGTCGCCTCCGTCACGATCTCCGAGAGAGTATCTACGGCTTCGGTGAGGGGCCTCAGTGCCTCTCTGCTCCGGCCGATGGCATCCCGGTTTTCCGCTTCCAGATTCCCCATCTCGCGCTCGATATTCGACGAGACCGTCTTCAGCTCACTCGGCACGACTCTCTGCAGAAACGTGAAGAAAAATTGTGACACGAAGGAAAGAGATGTGAGTTCCTGGGGAAGCGGACGCGCCCGCCCGATGTCAGCTTTCTTGAGCAGGAACGACCGGTCGAGAATCAGAGGGTTCGGGGTGGCAAGGAAGAAATCATATGTACTCCTGAGGAGCAATCCCACCGGCAAGGTTTCCTCGGGCAGAGGAGCGTAGGTGATGTTGTCGAAGTAATCCGGGAAACCTGCGAAAATCTCCTCGAGGAGAATCGCCGAGTCGTCCTGTCCGCTTGAGCCGCCACCCGATGCCGGGGGCGCCGGGCGGAGACATCCGCTGAGTTTCTCGTGCGGAGGGGCGGGGGAAGCCGGATCGTAGATCCCGCCTTCATCCCCGGGAAGGCGCGGAAGTGTCGCGATCATGAGGTTATAGAACATCTCCGCGAAGGAGCGCGCCGTGTCCTGGAAGGTCTGGAGTGCCAGCGCTTCCTGCTGCAGGCCCCCGCCGATCGTCGCGAGCACGTCGCGGTCGCAGCCGTAACTGTGTATATCGGCGGTCTGCCCGCTCACGATGACCACGTTCCCCGGAGAAGGAACGTACCCGTAGGAATGCGGCGCGTAATCCGTCGTGAAGGGACAGAGTGGGGCCAGAGAACCTGAGTCGAATACGGGCTGTCCCCCGGCACTCCAAAGGCCGGGATCGTGGAAGGGGTACCGTAGGCGAAGACGATTGTCTCTGTACGTCGGGTCCACCCCCCCCTTCAGGAGCGAGGCGTACGCCGCCGCAGTGAACTCATAGTTATCACGGAGCGCTCCCGCGGCACTGATATTGCATGACTGGATCGCGTCGTTGAGCTTGGTGCGGATGAGCTCGAGCTGCTTACCGAGGAGAGAGCGGTCATTCTCAAAACAGACGGTGCGCTCGCGGAGAAATTGTGCTTCGGTCGAGAGATCCCTGGTCGTCATGACCCAATACCGGACGCGGGACATGGTGCTATCGATCGCCGCGATGACCGTGTCCGGGTCGCAGTTCGTTCCTCCGAGGCCTCCCGCCATGGCGATGCCGTCATTGGAACGGTCAATCACCTGCCGGACCCACGGCGAGAGCGCCGTTTGAGCCGAAGCAGTTACCGGAAGGATCAGAAAGAAACACAAGGTCAGACAAATTCTCCCCATCGCCGATCTTGTAAGAAATTTTTTCACGGCGCGGCGCTGGAAGAAGTTTTGAACGGCCCCGTCCACGGGCAGGGCGTCTTTGTGAGCGGGGCGTTCTTGAGCTCCAGAATCAGGTCGGCCACCTGCTGGACGAACGACGCGAGTGACCCGAACACCTTCTGTTGGACGGTAGCGGACTGCTCGAGCGCCGCCCGTTCACCGATGTTCGCGGCTAAAGAGAGCACTATGTCCTGGTCTTCCGCCACTTCCTGTGCCTCGATGTCCGTCGCCGCCGCGTTGAAGAACTGCATGATATCCGGCGAGTTCGATCTCCGGCTGCTCCGGTACGCGCAGTATCCCGCGAGCGGGTGCGGCGCATTCCCGTTCTTCACGCAGTACTCACGCTCGTAATCCATCGTCAGAAGGTGCCCGATGTACGGTGGGAACGCGAAGGGTGTGGGATGGGCGATTTCCGTGTACCGTCCGAGCTGCGGGTCACGCCGGATGCAGGCGAGGAAGGGGGAGGTCGCTTCGTTTAAGAGCACCGTATTGCGGTTGGGGACGAGCGTGTGTCTGCGCATCGACTGGATGAGACAGTGATCGATGTAACAGGTGTTGGAGGCGATGTCGTCCTGATAGAGCACCTTCGTGCCCGGCGTGCAGATCTCCCCGAGATCCGCGGGTTCGAGATCCGGACTTACGTGCGCCGGGTTCTCTGTGTCCTCGAGCGGATCGCCCGTATCACTGTAGAGATTTTCGAGATCCGTACAGGCTTTCGGTCCTGATTCCGTCTCCATCGTCTTCTCTGAGCACTTCACGAGGGTGATGCCGTCGCTGCCGGGCCGCGCGCAATCCTCGTCGAAGGGAGGCTGCGGGCGGCAGAGATACCCGAAACGGCCGAGCGACCGGCTGCAGAGCGGGCTCCGGATCTCCGGGTCCGTGGGCGGAGTGGAGCCTTTGTAGGAGAAGGGGTACGCGAGCGTTTCCCCATCCTCGACCATCACGGGGTATTCCCCTGCCCGCTCGACTTCGACGCGCGCGAAATGCATGGGGTATACCCAGAGAATCCCCAGATCATCTTTCCGCGCCCAGAACGCGACATTGGGCGTCACCGTGAGCTTCGGCGTCGCGAATTCCCCCACCATGGTCGGATCGCCGGTAATGTGCAGCTTGTCCGCAATCGCTTTGAGAGCGTCACCGACAGAGTCCGCGACGCCGGAGAACGCCGGATCCGCCTCGCGCTGGTCGCGGAAGTACCCGTGGTGGAAACGAAGAACCGCCTTATCGAGGTCATCAGGCGAGAGTGCCGCGAGGGCGCTATCGAGCGACTGCACTTCGCTGTCCGCCGTCCCGTCCCACGGGATGACGGCGCCCCCCGTCCCGACCCAGGTGCGCTTGAGGAGCATCGCGGCCTTCCCCATCTCCAGCGGACGATGCGGCTCGTTGGCCGCCGCGAGTTCCGAGCCATTGGCAATCGTGAGGAGATCGGCGCCGAGCTGCTCCGCTTCCTGCTCAGATGCGAGAAGCGAGAGAATGTCGCGCTGCAGACCGATGCATGATTCACCGGAAGTGTTTCCGCCCAGCACGAACTGGATGGGCGCTCCCTCCATGGTCACCTTGTCCTTGCAGAGCGCGCTCTGATTCTCCTCGAGCGCGTACTTGATATCGTCCTGCGTGAGCTGGATACCGCTCCCTCTCCACGTCTGCATCTCCTGGATGACGAATTGCGTCAGCTGATCGCTGGGGTAGACCCGCGGATGGGCTCTCTCCGCCTCCTTGTACACCAGTTCAAAGAGCGAGTTCTGCGTGTTCCCCGCCTGCGGGAGCAGGAGAGCGGAGAGCGCGATGGCGGCAAGGAGGCGTTTCATGGGTTACTTGCGGTCATGGATGGAGGTGAGGGCATCCCAGATCTTCGGCATGCAGCTGGTGGTATCCGCGAGGAGATTCAATTCATTCCGGAGATCGAGCGACGCCCGCTGGAGACAGACGATGTTGCGCGCAGCCTGGTAGTTCGCATCGAACGACCGGAGGAGATGGAGCGTCCGTTCGAGCGCAAGCCGCGCGCGGCTGCGCTCCTGTTTCAGGCGCTCGCGGTAGGCCCCCACTCGCGTCGCAAGACCGGCGGAATTGACAGGGGGACAGGTTCCCGGCAGACAGGGCGCATCGATATCATTCCCCGTCATGACCGCGTTGGTCGCGCGGGCATCGAGAGCGACGATCTTGCACTCGTACTCGCGGAGGAATTCTCCCAGAACCGACGCGGACGATTCGAAGAGGACCGGCCGCAAGGGAAATGTCAGCGGGCTTCCTCCCGCCCCCTGCCCCTCGGGCGGGTAGTGCCAGCCGGGAAGTTTCGCCGCAAGCGCCTGAAGCTTCGGCATCGCGGGTTCTTTGTCCATGCATTTCCAATCCGACGGTTTCTCGAAGTACTGCACGCGCTCTTCCACGGCCTTCGTCACTTCGCTCCTGAAGAGATCCATGATCTCAGTCGCGTTCTCCTTCCCCTCGAAGATGGTCCACGCATCGCTGCAGGTACGCAGGCTCCCCCCGGAGCCGCTGCCTCCGCCCGTCCCTCCCAGCCCGCCGAGGAGACTCCCGCGGAGATTCACCTGCGTAAGCGCGGCCACGACGCTCAAGACGACCATCGAGGCGATGAGCAGCCGATGCCTTCGCCACGTGTCACGGAGGGAAGAGAGCAAGCCGGAGAATCGTGAAACGGCGGTCATGGGGCGATGCCCGAGGTATCCGGATAATCGCACTGCCCGATGAAACAGGGAATCTCATAGAGCTTCCCGAGGAGCCCTACCATGTCACGAAGCGGCTTCAGCACGTACCCGGGGAACTCCACCTGCACCCAGTCGATCATCCCGGCAATCTGCGCGCTCGCGCGGTAGCCGCTGTCGTACGCCACGGCGAGCTGAAGAGCCCTGCGCTCGAATTGGAGCGAGTCCTCCACCATTTGCCCGCAGTACTTTCGGAGGTCGTCCTCATCGTTCTGGGAAGCCGTGAACGTAGATTGCGGTTCCGCGAGGTAACACTCCGCGTACCGGGGGACCGTCTGTTCCGCGCACCCGAGAGGACGCACGGTGACCTCTCCACCCTTGACTCCGACAGACTCACGCAGGACTGCGCAGATCGTGTAACTCCGGCACCGGAGAGCGCGGTAACTCTCCACGAGCGGGGGGACGAGCTCGGATGTCAGGCGCCCCTGCGTCTCGAAAATGCCTTTCCGTTCGGCATCCGCATGCCCTCCCGTGAGGACGGTGAAGGTTCCCTCCGCATCCAGGCGACTCCCGAAAATGTACGACCGGAATTCGTCATGTACCTTGCTCAGCTCACCGGCAAGTTTGTTGCGGCAGAGTTGCGCCGGGCCTTCTCTTACTTGCGCCCACACTGCCGGCAGGAGGGAGAGATGGAACAGGAGGCCGATGATCACGAGAGGGAATCGCCGCATGCTCACGGTAGAGGGAGGGTGGGGTTGGGGAGCAGAGGAATCTCGATGGGGAGCGGCAATCTCTGGAACGTGCGCTTGATGAGCTCTACGGGCGTGTCGAGGTAGGGATTCTTCGTCTCATCCGGCGGCTCGCAGAACGGGCAAGTGAGCGTGCGCATTGCATCGGCGAGTGTTGTGAACTCGTCGGTCGTCACCTTCATGAACCACTGCCAGGTCGCGGTCAGAGTCTCTTCCGGAGCAAGGGAATTGCAAACGACATCCTCATGGCAATCCATGTCATCCGGGCTGGTGAACTCATCACTCAGCCGCACTGCGCGTCCTCCTACGTCCTCCATTCGTTCCGGCATCCAGCGTGAGAAGAGCCGCGCCAGGCGTTCCCGCAGGTCGCTCTCCACGTGGATGATTTTTGCGGGATTTCCGTGCCTATCTTCGGGGTCCGGCGGGATCATGATGCTCGGAGGGAAGCTGCAGTACGAACCGCGCATGTTGCGGCGATCATTCCATGGGCCGTTGTCATCCGGCGGGGGCGTACCTGTCATCGCGTCCGTTTCCTCCTGCTCCTGCCGGGCGATGTCCGTCCCATCCACGATCTTGCGGTATTCGCGGAGGATCTGCATTGCCTCGCTCAAATCCGCAGCCGGGGACGGCGGCAGAGGCGTCTGCGGGGGGAGAGTGACCGTCGGAACAGGGAACGAATCGAAGACGGTTTCATCCGGGAACGGAGCGAGGTCCGGGAATTCGTCCGGATCCGGCGGCAACCCCACGGTCGGGGGAAGCGGCAGCTTCAGCTTCACCTGCACGGGCCAGAGAACGGGGACTAAGAGCCCGCCTGTAGCGAACCCCATCTTCGAGAAATCGAAGACCCGGTCCTTCGGCTGCTCGTAGCGGAGATCTTTGAGGTCGCGCGGCAGGTAGTCGGCATTCCGGAGTTCGCCTGGCTGGCGGTCCCCCCACCACCGGTCGAGCAATGAGTAGACCGGTGCGGAGTACCGCTGGTTACTGCACCACTGGAGCTGACACTCGTCCGTCTGCAACATCGCGCGCTGCAGCCGGCGCCAGATCCACTTGAGCCGTCGGCGGTCTTCCGACTGCAGTTTCGAGAGTTTCAGAGCAGCCGTATCCGACGTGTACCATTCGGCGATGTACTCGCGGATCTGCCGCTGCACGTCGAAGAGCTTCAGAAGATAGTTCGCCAGTGCGCCGCGCATGCGCCGCTCCTTCTCCACGGCATCGCGATACTGCTCGAGTTTGGTGATGAGCGGATCGGCCATGCCCGCGTATGACGGGCGTCCCGGGGGCTTACTGGCATCTTTGTCCTCGCGCATCTTCCACTGCTTCCACTCGAAGATGCGCGTATTGAGTTCCTCCTCGGACGCAAGCGGCACGATGAGCGGAATGCGCACTTCGCGGATCGGCATGATGAGATTGCGCTCGAGGGAAAGGAGTGCGTTCCCGATGTCCTCCGGCCCCGCGCGGAGCGTGATTTCCACGATGCCGTTGGAACGGGAGACGATGTTCCGCACGTACTGGAAGAACGGATCATTCTTCTGCAACCCCACGAACGCGCGCGCGGGCAGCACAAGCCTCGTCGCGGGCTCCGTCACCATCTTGAGGAGCTCCTTCTGCTGGTCCTCCCAGAAGTTGCTCATTTTCCGCTCCGCCGTATCGTCGAACATGTCCGTGCGCGCGTGATCCGGCGTCGTCTTCGTGGCACGCTGCTTCGCAGAGAGGAGCGCGCCGATCACTCCGGTGATGTCCGTCGGATCCTCGAAGTCCTTCTGGAGTTCCCTGAGGCGCTTCATGTCGATCATCGAGAGGTTCGTCTCCGTATCCGCCACCCAGGGCTCGGGGACGGTCCTGGGGTCACGCGGAGGATCCTGCACCAATCCGGCTTCCGGCACGTACCCCTTCTTCTGTTTGTGGCCGTCTCCCGGGATCCACTCGGGTGTATCGGGGTTCTGCTCATCGGGCAGAGAGATCACGAACTCGCACTGTTCATCTTCCCACGCGGTCACACAGTATTTCGGATCGCTCTCCATGTAGTACTCGTAACACTCGGCACGGACTTTCCATTCTTTTATATTGTTCGTTCCATCCCTGTTCTTGTACTCCGTCACGGTGATCCCCGGCACTTTGAAACCCCCTGCATAGTGCCGATAGAAGGAACTCTTGGTCCCGTATTCGTAACCGCCGACATCAATGACGACGAATTCGTTCCCATCCGCATCGGTTTCCCTGTGGCATTCTGAAATCTTGCTGCCGAAGTCGGGCATGAGGCGCGATCCGCACTGCCCGGGGTTTGGATTCGCTGCCGTGTGGCATTCTTCGCCGTTGCATTCCTTCGTGTACGGATCATCGAAGCAGTATTTCTTCGACGGAGGATTCGGGCAGTCGGGATTGATGGCCGGGCGGGGGGCGCTCGCGGAAAGAATCTGGAACCATTCGTAGAGTTTCTTACACCAGGAGGGCGTCGCCTTGTCGTACCATATGCACCACCCCTTCGGGTTGACGTCGAAATCCCCGGAGCCATCAACGACTTCCGCGGAGATCGCGCTGTTGGGGTCATTCTCGTCTTCGATCTTGAGGTTGATGTCTTTCCCCAGTTTCTCGAGATCAGGATCGTGCATCCTGCCCCAATACATGTTGCACGCGGAGAGGTAGCCCCACGCCGAGCCGGGGTACTGGAAATCCCCGCGGGTACCGAGACCGGTTTTCGGATCGCCGAGCGGATCACTGTTGTCCCGCCCCGGAAGATCCGGGCTGATGTCCGGAATCGGCACGTTTCCGCCCGTCATCGTCGTGCCGTTCACCGTGGCATTCGAATCCTTGTCAAATCCGCCGCAGTCCACCGACTCGATATTCTGCCGCGTTTCTTCCGCGCCGAAGAGCGCGTCTTTGTAGGATTTCGGTTCGTTCATTTTCGGGATGAACGGGGCTGCCATCGTTTCCCCGACGGTCGTGAGGAGGAGCGAGGCCAGAAGGGAGAGCATGATGCGCCGCCGCATGGGTTCCGCTAGTGAGTGTACTGGACTCCCGCGTCCATTGCCTACGACCTGCGAATCGGAACTTGCTACCAAGAAACAAAATTCTTTTTCTTCAATTCCTTTCGATTGCCATTGAAATTTGCTGGGTGTACGTTCGTCCACGGTAACCTCCTTTACTTCCATTCCCCCCGCAGAGATGTTCTCACTCAACAGAGTCGAACTCATCGGCTACCAAACACAACCCCTCACCCTCCGTCAGACGCCCGCCGGCACGAGCGTCGTGGACCTGAATCTCGTCGTGCCGTACTCCTTCCAGAACGCGCGCGGCGAGTCCCTCTCCGGCAGAAGTTTCCATACGGTCACCGTCTGGGGTGGCATGGCCGATGTCGCGGGTCAGTACGTGAAGCCCGGCGCGCAGATCTTTGTTTCCGGCCGCCTGCAGACAGACAGCTGGGAGGACACTCAGTCTGGCGAGAAGCGCTCGAAGACCAAGGTGGTCGCGCTCGACATGATTCTCCTCGATCCCAAGGACGGGCAGACTGAACCGCCGTCGGATGCCGGCGTTCTCCTCCAGTGCCTCAACCGCGCACAGGTCATCGGAAATGTCACCCGCGACCCGGAAATCCGCACGACGACGAGTGGCGTAAGCGTTCTCACGCTGAGTGTCGCCACGAACGAGCGTTGGCGGGACAAGGCGTCACAGGAATCCAAGGAACGGACGGAATTCCACTCCGTCGTCATCTGGGGAGACCTCGCCAAGGCCGTGCAGCATGCCGTCCGGAAGGGACGACGCGTCTATGTCTCCGGCCGCGTGCAGACGCGCACATGGGAAACACAGGCCGGCCAGAAACGCGCGACGACGGAGATCATCGCCGACCATGTCTCCCTCCTCGGCACACGCAATACGGAGATCCTGGCCTCTGTACGGACGGATGCTTCCGCCGCCCCCTCTCCCGCCGAGCCGGAGCCGGCCCTCGTTGCCGCCGCAGCGATTCCCGACATCAAGTACGAATCCGAGATCAAGCCGGAGGATTTGCCGTTCTGACCGGAAGAACAACCTTGCTCAAAGACCCCGCCCATCGGTGGCGGGTTTTTTTAGACCTCACCCCGCCTCATCCCCTAACCCCTTCTCCCGCTGCGGCTGGGGGAGAAGGGGAATGTTTTTGTTTTGTTTCATTCTCTAAGCAGAACTCCCCTCTCCCAAGCGTCAGCGAGGGAGAGGGGTCGGGGGTGAGGCGCGACCACCGTTAGCTGGGGATGAGGTCAAAACCTCACCGTCCCATCCTTCTCGATAAACCGCATCTCAACACCGGGCAATCCGGGGACCGACTGTTTCACTTTCTCAACGATCGCAATTGCGTCGACGAACGTTCCTTTTCCCTCCGTATTCACCAGGAAATTCGCATGCTTTTCGCTGATCTGTACACCGCCGACCTTGAAACCGCGAAGACCGGCGGCATCAATGAGCTTCCAGGCAGGGGTGCCATCCGGGAGTCCCTTGAAACATGAGCCTGCCGTGCGGCCGAAGAACTGCGCGTTTTTGCGGTGCTGCAAAAGTTTTTTTATTTCGGCCTCTATTTCCCCGGGAGCTTTTACCGGCAGCAAAAAAACTGCTTCCCAGACGATGAGCCCGGGCGTTTTCTTAAAAATACTGTTGCGGTAACCGAAGCCGCATTCTTCGCGTGAGAACACTTTCCAGGCACCGTCCGTGAACACCTCGACCTGACTCAGAACAGCCCCCGTCCAAACACCTTTGGGCCCCTGCCCTGCGTTACCGAAAACTGCGCCGCCGACTGTTCCCGGAATGCCGGCGAGCGCCGAGAGGTCGAGTCCTGATTTCGCGCACTCGCTCACGAGCGAAGCCAGGTGTTTCCCCGCCTGAACCGTCACGCTGTTTGCTTCGCGCTTCACGGAATCGGCTTTGACCTGAATGACAACCGCTCCCACCGTGCCATCGGCGAAAATCGTGTTCGATCCCGCACCGAGAGGAATGAGTGGAAGGTGATGCTCCCGCGCGAAACGCCATGCGTCCTCCACGTCCTCTCTGGTCCGAAGCTCAGCGAAATAGCGCGCCTTCCCTCCGATGTGCATCGTGGTCTTGGGTGCCAGAGGGACGAATTCGAGGAGTTGCATAGGGACATCATGGTACATGGCTGCATGGCTGTAACTAGAGGGGACCGAGGGGACCGATGTTACCGAGGTGCCTCGTTACGAAAATACCCAACACTACTTCGGTCCCTTCGGTTACGTCGGTCCCTTCGGTCACCTTGGAATGCTTACTCCTCACCTCAAGATCAGATCCTTGATCTTCTCCATCATGTCGTAGAGCTGCTGCTTCCCCGGCGTCCGCTGCACGTGGAGGAGCACGAACATGACAACAGCAACGACGAGGAAAATCCCCAGAACGATGAGGAGATCCTTGTCCTGCGGCCGCACGTCGAACATTGCAAGGAGAACGAACGTGAGCACGGTGCAGAAAATCCCTGCGAGCACGCCCATCCCGAACGTGACGAGCACGAGCTTGCCCCGATCCTCCTGACGATCATCCGGCGCGCTCGCGAGCGCCGTGAGGAGCTCGCTCCCGACGATCACGGGATCATCCTGACACTTCTTGAAGATTGTCTGGACCTTCCGCTGGAGGATGAGGCTCACGAACGTGCGGAAGGGAACCGATGTCTTTCCCTCGATCACGGCCCTGCCGCCCTCTGTGGAAATGTCAACTTCGATGTCACTCATGCTCCCCAGTGTACCAGAGATAGACTCATGCAACCTTCTTCAAACGCTCTATCGTCTCCTCCTTCCCCAGCAGCGCCGCCACTTCGTAGGCTCCGGGGCTAAAGAGCCTGCCGGTGAGCGCGGCGCGAAGCGGCCAGAGATATTGGCT
>ORJL011813268.1_pt1 | contig 34641 bp, 26 predicted proteins | sample 1779941 | NCBI WGS metagenome assembly ORJL01 (sample SAMEA104232317, study PRJEB22302) | groundwater metagenome | biome: forest; feature: aquifer; material: groundwater | place: USA | collected 2011-08-07 | depth 5.8 m | reverse complement strand
TTCCCATATTTCCTGGTGACTGGAATTTGGAAATGCAAGAGGGACATGGTTTTCATAAACCACCGCTGGCGATATTCCAAGATCATTTTGATTCATCCAGGTCGTTCCGAGAGCCAGCGTGTACAGATAGCCCTGCTCGGGTATTGCATCCTTTCCCTGCAGGGTTAGCCTTTGCTCGCTGAACGGAATGGATAGTTTTCCCTGTACGTATAAATACATCAAAACACCCTGGACAACGAGAAACAACACCCCAGTTACACAGAGATAATTTACTACTGAGTTCAGTTGAAATCCAAAAACATCCATTGCCAGAATGAGTATCACAAATCCAAGCCCTAACCCATAAAGCAAGCGTACGACAAGAGTTACGGTCGGATTTCGTTGCGAAAATGTCAGGGAAGAGAAGTGGTTTTTTGGCCCATTCAAATCATAAAAGCCGTAAGTCCGGAGCTGTTTATTGTCTGCGGCATGACCACAAATACTGAATTTTCCATCTTTAACTGGAAAGTTTGAAACCATATATAAACTATCAGATTGGTTTTCATAATCAAACATTAGTCCGTAGGTGATTCGATTGGTGGGTCTGAGGCTTAATAATTCCTCTTCCAAAAAAGGGTATTGACCATTTGGCGTAAAACTATGAAAATCACTTATGCGGATAAAAGGCATATAGGATTCACGCGCAACATCATCTTCAATCAAAATAATACTGGTATTTTCGAATACAACGACCTGAAGCAGTTCCTCGGCAGATCCGCAGGCAGGTTGCGATAACGAAGTGGAAGATTTAACTGGAAATATCCTAAGCAATAAAGGCGCAGGGACTGCCAAAGTAATAATAAGAACGGAGAAGCCCAATGCCAATTTTTGGAAAGGCATCCCCATTTCTTCAGTTGGGTCAGACTCTTTCTTAATAAGTCGCTTTCCTGCCCATGTAAAGACGGCAGAAATACCAGCCGCGACCCATAAAGCGGTGAAAGGAATGGTAGCGGCAAAGGCGCGCATCGAGTCAGCGTCAATTGGAGGTAACAGACCCAGGGAGGCAAATACGCCTAAGAATGAGGTCAAGACCAAGCCGCCTGTCCCCGTTCCTCTCGTGAACCATGAATAAATTAGCCCTATCAGCACAACACCCCAAAAAACTATATTCGCCTTTACCTGATCTGCGCCTAGGACTATAAACGAAAACGCGCCGCGATAAGGTTTAAAATAATCCTTGTAGGATTCTTGTATGCCATATAAGAGCATGCCGGGGTCCTCACGAATCTTTTGGATAGCCCGCGGCATGATCTCTTCTTTCGCGATATTTGGATGATCGAATATTATCTGATACCAACCCTTATTCCCGCTGGCTAGTCCATATAAAGTATAGGAATAGTTGGAAAATATAGCGCCTTGGTGGCGGCCAGCCGTAATTCGCGCTAGAAAATTATTCAATATAAAAGCCGCCATCACCACGACAACCGCCAAACCGACGGAACGCCAAAATACGACCTGCCTGCGAAAATAATACGCCGTCCATAATATCAGAGCGGGCAATATAAAAAAAGCGCCCGCCCGGGCAATCAATGCAAACGTGAGAAGTCCCAGCCCGAACAAAGTCCGCCAAAAACTCCTGCTTTGTACCCCAACCAGAAGAAAGAAAAGAGCCAGGTTACCAAGCGCAAACCCCAACTGCTCGGTCATAGCTTTGCCGGCAAAGCGTTCATAAAATTCGTATCCGATTAGTAAATAAACTGCCGCTCCGACCGCTCCATACCAGCGTTTGACCGCCTGAATTGCCATCACTACCGCAATGACATTCATAAACGTCAGGAGGATCAGGGTTACCATGAAATCCCCGCCGCTAAGACGAAGCACAACAGCAAGCAGACTGATGAAAAGCGGACGGTGCGCCCCCCAGTCAATAATCAATAAGCCACTAACCAGACGGCTAGCCGCACCATAATAGCCCGAAGCATCTGACCAGGGCAACAAACCTCCAATAATTTCGCCGTCATTATAGGCATATTGCCATTTATAGATCAAGGATATCGCAAATAACCCAAACATCAGCGTGATCTGGGGCGTCTCCCAACCCTTTCCATTCCTGCTTAACACGAGAGCGAAAAATAAAAATAGAACGACCAGAGTCTGCCATTTAGGCAGATGAAAAATGCCACTGATGAATGGCGGAGGGGGAATTACTAACAACAACCAAAACACAGTCATGCCTATACCGACCTGAGCAAGCGTAAAAAACCTCGGAACTAATGCGGTTTTTGCCAATAGCTTTTTCATCCTTCTTCCTTTTGCTTTATTTGTTTTCCAATACGACAAGCAGACGGGTAGTAAATATCGCCGGAAAAGGGGAGAGAAGTTTGTCGATCAATTTCATAAATGAATAGGCAAATGTTGGGTAAAGCTGTGGTCTGGAATAGCCTCCACTGGCAGCGTATGAAATCGCTGTAAGCCGCTTTACTCCTACGGTGTTCCAGTCATTTAGTTGTTCTGAAAAATGGTTTTGTACGAAAATACGCGAGGCATTTCCCTGAGCAGAGTAATAATTCAACGCATCAGGGGACCAGCCTTCCGGTGCAAACCACTTAATTTCTCCCGCAGTTCCAATTGGTTCCGGGTGAAAGGGACCATATACAAGATTGCCCAGTAAACTAATTCCGGGTTCCATCATGATCAGTCGTCCGCCGGGTTTTAGAACGCGGTTAAACTCTCTTAAGGCAGTTCCGGGGTAGCGCAAATGGTGAAATACATCCACCATTAACAAATCTGAAACTGAATTGTTTTCAAACGTCAGCTTATAGCCATTCTCCATTTGATCTATCCATGGGAAGGGAAAGAGTTCTGTACGAATACAACCGGGGATTGTTTCGTGGATATTTCCCATTCCCGAACCCAGTTCCACGATTTTGCCATCAGGTAATTTACTTAAGTGCTGCGCCATTAATTCGTGGAAACCAATATAAATTTCGTGAAGCAGGGGTTTTCGTTTCCAAAGCTTGTAGTTTTTAATGATCAAATCCTGGTGAAGATTTAAGCCCATATTTATCCTTTGGCAAAGTGACCAATTTCATAGACATCGCCAAATATTGCAAGCGACGCTTTCATAGTTTGTAGTTTGATTTTCTGTAAATAATGGGATGCTGCTGTTTCAATTTCCCTCTCTGTGGAAAAATGGTGGTCGCGAATATCGTATCCAAGCAGACGGAACATGAACACCATAAATGGGCGTTCCACTGGAACGCCATATATAACCTGCCCTCCTGGCTTTAGTACCCGCTTTATTTCTAAAAAAGCTTTATCCAATTCTTTTGGTTTAAGGTGTTCGAGTGTGCTGATAATAAGGATTGTATCGAATTGATCGTCAGCATAAGGCATTTTTCGAGCATCGCCATTCTGCAAGTGAGGGTAAATATTATGTTTTGCGAAAACCTTTTTCACTTCTTCTATATCACAGGTTAAGTCCAATCCATGTATTTCTTGATACATTTCATTGAGATTTAGGAATGTAAGGCCGCTTCCGAAACCGATCTCAAGGATTTTTTTCCCGCTTTTGCACTCGGCAAGGCAAAGTTCAACGCGCTTGCGATACAGATGCGCGAATATGGGCAGATAGTAAAAAATGACGGAATATTCCTTTAATATGCCCTGGTAGGTTTTAAAGGAAAGTAGTTTTAGCTTTGGTCGTTTTGAATTCATGAATTATTAATTACACAAATTTAATTCGTCGAGCTGCAAATGTCACCATTTTCAGCAGCAGCCAGCCGTGTTTCCAACGTTGAATATTAGTGGAACCGTAGGTGCGATCACGATAACGAATCGGCATATCCACAATTTTCAAATTCAAGCGCGCGGTGCCAAAGAGCAGGTCATAATCGCCAAAAGGATCGAAATCGCCAAAATACGCGCGGTTTGCAGCGATGCGCTCGTAATCCTTGCGCCACAGAACTTTTGTGCCGCACAAGGTATCCCCGATCGGCTGTCCGAGCAGCCATGAAAACGCCAGGCTGAAAAATTTATTTCCCAGCAGGTTCAGGAAGCGCATGGCTTGTTTTTCCATCGGATAAACCAGCCGCACCCCATTGATAAACTCTCCCTTGCCACATATTAGTGAGTTATAAAAGCGCGGCAGGTCTTCCGGCGGGATGGTCAGGTCTGCATCCAAGATCATAAGGATATCACCGCTGGCCGCGGCAAACCCGGCCCGAACCGCGTCGCCTTTTCCCTCGCCTGTTTGCTTGAGCGCAACGCATTTAATTTCCGGATGCGCGGCGATGTTATCCAAAATAGCCTGATAAGTGTCATCACGCGAATGCCCCTCGACAAAAACAAGCTCGGTCTGAGAACCCATTTGCGGCACCCGTTTGAAGATCTCCGGGATATTGCCTGCCTCGTTGCGCGCTGGAATCATCACAGAGACTGTAGGAGCAGGCTTGTCAGCGTTGGATTGGGGATGTGGACGGGCTATAAATACATTGGTAAGCGCCATCCAATTAAATGGCCAGAATCGCGCCAGTACGCGGTTGATGAATGGCTCAAGCAACGGGATGTAAAACGGCATAAGAAATTCGGGAAAAGTACGCAACACATCAAAATCAGCTTGGTAAAGCAGGTTGAGGATTTCCTCAACTTCCAGCCAATTTTGCTCTAAATTAGGTTTTGCCAGGCCCAACCTTGCCGCCAGTTCGAGGGGGATTTGCCAAAGGTGGCTGTAGGAATTAATGATCAAACGTGTGTTGGAATGGCAATGGCGGTGCGCGATTTCGAAAACTGTTTGTACATCCCACAGGTCGTTTAACAAGTCAGAGAGGATCACAAAATCGAATGTTTCCTCGAGCGCAAGCGTGTGGGCATCCGCTTGAACGAACTCGCAACCAGGGTGTTTCTCGCGCGCCCGGTCGAGCATAGCCGTAGAAAAATCTACGCCGACAGCGCGGGAGGCGCGCAGGGAAGCTAACAGGTTGCCGGTTCCACAGCCAATCTCCAGGATACTTGCACCAGGCGGAATTAGATTACGATATATCTCCGCCAGTCGGCGGTGATACCCGCTGCCTAAACTTCGGCGAGCTTTGTATCGCCTTGCTACTTCATCCCAATGTCTGATGCGGTTGAGCGTGTATTCGTTATGCATTTCCATATTCCAATTGGCAAGCTCGCTTCACCGAGTTTTCCGTTCCGATTGCGCCGGAATAATAACACGCCGCTGGGCATGATACAACACCGCGCAGTTTTCATTCCTAAAATCAAGCCAGGCCGCGTTGCTGTAAATATCGAAGTCATTGGCTTCACGACTTAGATAAATCAAAGGTGGCTGCCATTAAGCCAAAACAGCTTCACGATAACGGATGCTGTTCAAAATAAAGCAGGGTCAGAAAAAATCTCTTTGAATAAAAAATGTTGTGCATACAATATCCTCTCCAATTATGGGTCAGCTTTTTGCGAAAGCATTTTTATTGTCTCGACGGCATATCGGCAGCCATGATAGTATGATTTCAAATCCAAGATATACCTCACGCGGTCAAAATTTGCGCTTTTTCAAATAGTTGAACGCGCAACGTTTGCAAGGAATCAAGGTCAGGTTTATGAGTGGTCATGGTATTCTCTAAGGTCCGACGCTCGACCATCTGCGTTAAGTGAGTTAATAACCAATGAGCAATATTTTATCTGAGGCGTCCAGAATGCGGAGTTCGAAAGCTGGCAGGGAGAATCCTTCCCAATGTTCCCCAGACTCAAGTTCATAAAAATCTCGGCCCGGTAGGCCATTCCTTTGCCAGCCAAAGATAGACGTGCCATTATTCATATTAACTCCAGCAAGCTGCGTTTTTAAATAAACCTCGATCTTGTTTGAACGTTCCAGAACAGCAATCAATTCGTCCAGAGAGACATTTGCTTTAATTATCACCGCTCCATCATCAATTTGCCCAAGGACTGAGTTTCCACTCCCCACAATTCGGGTTTGGAAGGAGCGGGAGTTCCCATTGAACATAAACTGAATCTTTACATCGCGCCCACTATATTGTTTCATTTTTTCAATGAACTCATCTGAGAGAGCAACTGAATATACCCACTCCTGATCCGCTGGGACATATATGGCAGAGAAGGTTGAAAAGAGCGGCAACGGTTTAGGAGGCGAAATTTGCGGCAACAAAGCAGGGGTAAGCCAAAGCCCAAGAATCACGGTCATTAAACCCTGCCGCATACGCTTTCTGGTAGACGCCGCAAGCGCCACAAACAAACCAAAGTAAAAGGAAAGCAGGGTTCGAGCGGCAAGCGCGAATGGAAAGGAAAAGGAAATTTCAGGGATTCTAGATTCCACATATAAACCCGCTTGTTTCAACGATGCATCCCCTCCAAACATTACCGGCGTTGGTTCTGCGCCGGTTAGGCTATAAGCAGGCGGCATGTGGAACATAGAAAGGTACTTCGGGATCCACTCCAAATACCCAAAGCCAAAAAACATTTTGGCGGGGACAACATACCCCCAAAGAAAGGCCGTACTCCAAAATAATTGTATTCCAACGATCAGCAAGACCCCAAGAATACCCATAGCCATAAGGGTTGACCATCGAGACTCGAGCCAGCGCGCCATCCAAATGGACAGAGGGACATAAATAAGCATACTCGATCCATATACCAGATACCCGCGCGTTGTGGAAGTATACAAAAAGACAAGTCCGCCTGCAAAGGGAAGTAAAAAAAATACCAAAAGGAACCAGCGTTGGGAACGGGACCAGGGCAACACAATCCATGCAACAAAGCCTAGTAGTGTAATCAGGGGAAACTCAAAAAATAAAAACTGAAGGATTCCTTTAAAAAATTCCGGGGCAAATTGGGAAATCGGCAACGCTCCCCACCTTGACAGGGAACGCGAAAGATAGTCTTGTACGTCTCCGTAGACATTCACCCAGTTCCAACCTCCTGAGACATATGCGTTCAAAAGATTTAGGGCAATTATCCAAACATACTTGGCGCTTAAGCCAATAAAAGAGGCTAACGCTACATGCCACCAGCGATTGCGCCAAATGGAAACAAGAATATAGCCGCCCGCTAAATACAAGCCATTGTCATAACATAGACCTGCCAAGGCAAGGTACGCGCCAATTATTAAATGGGAACGAAGTGTACGCGGCTCTAACCACACACGACTCTCGTATATCAAGAGCAAGCCAATGTAATACATAACAAAAGAGATTAAATGGGGGTTATAATCATTGCTATGCAATACGAAACCGAGACCCCCGGCTACCAATATAACACCAAGAAATGCCGCAAGCCTGTTCTCGGACATTCCCAGCGCCAACCTCCATGTACAATACGCAGCTCCCCCCCACCCCAGCAAGTTCAACAGCCAGAACGCGGGCAGGAGCCCGACGATCGAAGAGAAAAGCGTCGCAAGAAAACCATATAATCCTCTCACGTCATAAAAAATTAGCGATAAATTTCCAATGGAACCGCTATACATTAAAGATTGTTGAACCGAACGATCATCCTCCGCCATCAAAGGCATTTCGCCCATTGCATAACTATATCCAAATACCCCATACTCAGCCTGTGCGCCTGGAAAGCTCGTTAATGTCAGCACCCAGGGCGATCTTTCACCTCGGGCGTAATACATGATTGGAAGAGCCACCACAATAAAATAAAGAATAGCCGCCAGGGTATAAACCTGAGGGAATTTTTGAGCTATCGCCAACCCCAGCGGTACAACCAGCCAAAACAACAGGTAAAATCCCAGCAACCCAAAAACTATCCGCCAAAAATAATATACCTGAAATGGAATAGCGAGTTCATAATTTCGACCGTTCTCCCGCGGATCGCTATTATCGGACGTCGAAAAATATAAAGTCCCATCCCAGAATATATATCTGCCCAATCCCCTCCGGACAATACGGTCAAACAAGGCGTTGGAGGGGCCCAGACTTTTATCATTCTCATACAATACCGCCGTGGATTTATGATTCTCTTGACCAGAATATTTTTCGAATCCCATAAATGCAACATATCCTTTATTGCCCCGCTCATCCTGCGTTATACCGCCTTTGTCAACCGTTTGCTTGATCCAAAAAACATCGGATGGGTGGTAATAATACCCCAGCCCTGCAAGAAAAAAGACCAAACACCAAGCCAGCAATCGATTCCTGATCGCGGTCTTCGAATTTAACGCAACTAAATTGCGCAAAAGCGACAGGCCTACCGTCAACGCCTGCTTAATATTGAACGTTATCTTCTGAATTATAAACATTAATTTTCTCAATATCTCGATAAACGATAATTTCCGAACAGTCCTTAATATTCCAGCCCAATGTAATAATGACACAATCCAACGAGCCTGGCAAAATCCAAAACAGACATTAATAGGCGCAATAAAATCCGCCCAATTACATGAATGCTCCGTATTCCTGAGCCCAGAGATGAAAGTTTATGATCGTAAGCAATTTGAAACTATTGTCTCTCTGTCTGTGTGCGTGCTCGTCCCAGAGTTTTTCAACATACGCGGGATTGAAAAACGATTGTGTATTAGAAATAGTCATGCCGCGGTATTGCTCGCTTAAGGAGGTTGTCAGCCAATGGCTGACCGGCGCATTAAAGCCCTGTTTCTTGCGCTGCAGGACAAAATCCGGCAAACGCCCAGCCTGGCTCTTTTTCAACAAATACTTCTTTTGGAAGCCTTTCATCTTCAAATCCACCGGCAGGGATGCGGCGAACTCAACCAGGCGATAATCCAAAAACGGCGCCCGCGCTTCCAAGGCATGCGCCATGGTAGAGCGATCCACCTTGACAAGTATGTCATCCACCAGCCAGGTTTTGATATCCACATACATGGCGCGGTCTAGGTAGTGGCAATCGGCAACGTCCTGATCAAATTTTCGAAAATGTTGATACGCGTCGGCCTCACGCATTTGCTGGCGAAGGGAGGCAGGCAACAAGGTTTCTTTTTCTTCTTCCGGGAAGATTGTCCGCCAATGATAATGGGCGCGCGGCGCTTCATAGGCATGCCCTAGCAGGAACTGGCGTATTTTGTAATCCAGACTGACTTTATCGAAACTCACCGGCAGCCACCAGTCAATCGCGCGACACAAGCCTCCTGATGCCCACCTGGGAATCCAGCGCGTGAGATGATGGATTCTATCCGCTGTGTAAGTCTCATAGCCCGCAAAAATTTCGTCCCCGCCGTCGCCGGATAAGGCGACGGTGACGTATTGCCGCGCAAATTCTGCCAGAAGGTACATTGGGATCATGGAGGTGTCGGCGAACGGTTCGTCAGCATAATAGACCATCTTGGGTATTAACGATGCAGTATCGGGCAGGACATACCGGTCACGGTGAGTGACGCCCAATACCCGGGCAACCGCGCGGGCTTCTTCCAACTCATTAAAGCTTTTTTCTTTGAAACCCGCGCTAAACGTGTGAACATCCTGTGCCGGCTGGGTCTGGCACATTGCGGCCACAATCGTGGATGAATCCACGCCGCCGCTTAAAAATGCACCCAACGGAACGTCGCTGATCAGGCGTATCCGCACCGCGTCATCCACCAGATCGCGCAGCGCTTCGCCAGCTTCAGATTCATTCTTATAGCTTGCCTTATTCTGAAAATGAGAAGCCAGGTCCCAATAGCAAACTGGAATCGACCGTTTACCCCGCCTGGCAACCAAATAATGCGCGGCGGGCAACTTATGCACTCCTTCCAACATCGCCTCGGCGGTTAAAGTGTAACTCAATGAAAAATAATGACTGAGTGCAGCGGGATTGATCCTGCGGGAAACAGCGGGATCCTCACAAAGGGATTTCAGCTCCGATGCAAAGATCAAACCGCCACCCTCCAATGGTTGATAGAAGAGCGGTTTTTTGCCCAAACGGTCACGCGCCAGGAAAAGCTGTTGCTGCACATCATCCCACAAAGCAAATGCGAACATGCCATTAAAATGGCTGAGGCATTCCACTCCCCAATTTTTATAGGCTTCCAGGATGACTTCTGTATCCGTACGAGTCTGGAAAGATGCCCCCCTGGATTTCAACTCCTGGCGGAGCGTTTCATAATTGTAGATTTCGCCGTTAAAGACGATCCAATACCGACCGCTCGTATCCTGCATGGGTTGCTTGCCGGCTGGGCTAAGGTCTATGATAGATAAGCGCCGGTGCCCCATGCCCAATGCTCCCTGTACCTTTGTCCCTTCTGCATCCGGCCCGCGATGAGCGATCTTACAATTCATCCGTTCGATCAGTGCCTGGCTTGGAGGCTGATCCCAGGATAACTTACCGCAAATACCACACATAATTTATTCCTTTACCATGATTTGTCTCAATAAAACGGCTAATAACCCCATGCAAAATACATTTATCCCCATCAATAGACCCCCGATGCCCAGGAAATAAAAAATCGTCAATCTTGAAAAAAGAGCAATTATTAGCGAGAGCACCGCGCCGGTTATTATCATGGCGCTCATCAAAATAAATATCTTGAGCGGGTTGTAATAGGTGATCGCTTCAACGATATATTGCAGGGTGCGCAAAGAATCGCGAAACAGATGCACTTTGGTTTTACCGGTGCGCTTGTGATAGGGGATTGGAATATATTTAACAAACTGGCTGTTCATCATATATGCCAATGTGATCGAAGTTGTAAAGCTAAATGTGTTCGACAAATGATTGAAAAATGGGATTGCTTTTTGTTTCGAGAACACCCGTAGACCGGAATTAACATCGGGTACTTTTCTCCCGGCGGTGTACTCAACCATTAGCTTGAGCAGCAACCTTAAAGGGGCCTTCATTGCGGACTCGAAATAATTTTGGCCGGTACGCGCGCCAACCACCATATCAAAACCCTTATTATATTCCTTCAACAACAAGGGGATCTGTTCGTTCGGGTACGTGCCGTCTGCGTCAGTAATGACAATCGTGTCGTAGGTTGCTGCACGGATGCCTGTTTTAAGTGAAGCCCCGTACCCCAAATTATGTGGGTGCGAGATCACTTTTATCCCTGTGGCCAAGGCGCGCTCGGCAGTGGCATCCTGAGAGCCGTCGTCCACCACAATGATCTCGCGCTCCATTTCTGCCAGGGCACGCTGGATCTGCTCGATTGTCTCGACAATCGAGCCTTCTTCATCTTTCGCTGGTATGATTATAGAGATCATTGACTTGCCATTAATACAAGTATCAACTGGTCTTCTTGATTACACAAATAAGTGATTGGCCAAAAAATCTCTTCGACAAAGGGTTAAGGACCTTGGAAATTGGGACAACGTACCTATCAAAGAATTTAACCTGGGCATTTAAATTTTTACTGTCGATATCATCGTGTTTAATGAACTTGTTTACCCACCAGCCCAACCCGCCAATTGGGTTAAAGTATTCAAGGGTAGGAATCTCATAAGCCTCTCCAATAACGGTTTTCATCATTCGCTTAGTATAGCGCCGATAATGTCCAACCAAACGATCCATATCATTATACAGAGCTGGGATCGCAGGAACGAAGAGCAACAGGTGGCCTCCTGTTGATAACACAGACAATAAATTTTCGATCGCCTTCCCGTCGTTCTCAATATGCTCCATCACGTTTGTGCATAATATCGTGTCGATTTTATATCCGCCAAGTTTTATTAAAAACTCATCTTTGGCAATGTCAGCCACAATGAAAATATCATCCGGGTATTTTTCTTTTGCGCGCCGAACGACTTCCTCATTAATGTCAACTGATATGTACTGCAACAGGGAGGGAAAATACTTCTTGAAATTACCGTGACCCGTTCCTATTTCCAGCAATCTTGTTCCAAGATATGGCTGAAATTTCTTGATCATCCATTGATTATAGTTGTCAATAAACTCAACTGAAGATGTCATGGTGGCAAGTCCGGTTGCATTTGTATTAGGTGATGATTTATCCATGTGTATGCTTCCTTTTGACATTTTACCAAGATTGATTATCGCGATCGTGATAGAAACGAACAATAATACGATACCAATATTGTGATACCTCGGTAACGCCGGTTGCGCTAAGGACATCATCAAAATATGACCAAATCCAAATAAAAGAAGTGTTGCGCCGATCCAAAGCAAATTGGAGCGTGTATGCGGATTAATAATACTAAATAACAATAACAAAGCGCCTACAATAAAAAACGTGCCATAGGTTGGAGCTACAGAGTACAGTTCTGCTAAATTGCTTCCAAAGTGATAACGGATTTTGGTCGAGGGATCCGAAAAAATTGGCAAATCCTTCATAACTTCATACACGCCATTTTGTTGGGCATCAAATAACATTATGCTCGCGTTAATAACATAATCGAAATCGGTTAGCAGGTTACTAGATAGATGCCTCGTGAGATATATCTGCGCAGTTTGCAGATAATACACAGTACCGTGTTTTACATATAGAAAGAATATTTTATTCAATATCTCCTCGGTACGAATGAGGAGTGCATCGCCGTCCCAATTTGGGTAAGCAGACTGAACAATTTCAAGCACCTTTGCGTAATGTTCAGTCCATGCGGATTTACTATTGAAGATCGGCTTCACAGAATCCTGCTCTACGGGATCGGTTAATTCGGCTTTGATTTGATTAATAAGAATACGCTTTTGTTCTTGTTGCCCATCATGCTGGATCGAAGAATCGACAATAAAATAGGAGCCTGCCTCGCCATATATGGCAGGCCTTTTTAAAGTATCCAACTTCAAATTAATTAATAACATGGTAATTGAGAATATAACAAAAACTATGATGCTGGTCGTTAAAAGAACAATAAACTTCCCTATATACGAGCGGCGTTCCTTGGCAAATATTGCCATGAGTAGAAAAGGAAAGGCGGGCAATAATAATAAAGGAAGCGTATCATGGCGTATCAAAAGCATTATGTATAAGGCGACCCCAATTGACCATACTAACCATTTTGGGGCTTGCACGCCGTCATACATCCTCAAAATACTCGCGCTAAGAATTAAGACCAGAGGTGTTAATAACGCCTCTTGAAATATACCGTGACTGTAAGGAAATACTGCTGGCAAAAGACTGAAAACACACGCAACCATTGCTTTTATATAGGGGGATTTGCTAATTGTGGATGCAAAATACGCAATGGCAAATATGGCGACAATATGCTGAATAATGATAACTGCATATAACGCCTGCATGCTAACAATGTTTGCAGCCGCTAAATGCGTCCAATCGCCGGAAATAATGTTATTAACACTGCGAACGAAAAACAAATAACCCGGTTTATAATGAGGCGTCCAATCTCTGATTCCCCAGCTATAGTAACCGCCTGAATCAGTCCCGTTGAATAATGGAGGAACTGTTGCCAGCAAATAACCAGGGAATATAATTGCAATGAGCGCCGGAACGATCATTCCCCTAAAGAATTCCTTGATTCGTGGAAACATATTGTGAATGCTTTCGGCCAGTTGTCTCCGTCTATTTGAAATCGCCAAAAGCAGAAAGATCACCCAACTTCCTGCAGTAAATAAATACAGGGTATTGGCAATTGTACTATTTACAAAAAAAGGATAAGAAATTTCATAAGTTCTGCCATTTTCAATTGGGTTGCTGTTGTCAGAAGTTGAAAAATATATATACTCGCTCCAAAAGGAGTACCTGCCCTGCCCTTGATTGCGAATATCGTCGTGAGGCGCACTCGCTGTGCCAGGCAAAGGATGCCCGTCTTCTAATACTTGAACGAAAGAAGACATTCCCTCCGAACTTAATTCTGAGCGATCGGTCGGCGCGGTATAAGCGTATCCAATTTCTCGCTGCATTTCCCTTACGTCCAGGCGTAATGTCTGCCGGTACGGGATGACAATTATTTGCACGCGGTTAAAAAATACCCCCGTAGAAACAATGCCCAGCAATGCCAAAGTAAAAGCCATCCAACGCATAAAATGGGGCAGAACTGTCCGTAGCGACGGCGCCGCGTTCCTTAACGTTAATAAACCAGTCAGCAAATAAGCAAACGCCAATAATGGGGGTTCAGGGACAAACGGAATCTTGAGTGTATAGGGCTGCCTATTCACGCGTGGGTCGCTGTTATCGGAGGCTGAAAAATAAAGGCCGCCTTTCCAAAACGAGAACCGCCCGCCGCCAAGCTCGCCGATTTTGGCGTGCCTGGTATTGCCCGGACCAAGGACGCGGCCATCCTCCAACAGCACAGCCGGCGACCTAAAGGATTCGGTCTGGCTCAACCTGTCCGTCCCCATGAAAACGACATAACCATACGGTCCATACCCGCTGGGCTGGGCCGTTTGCGCCGCGACAGGCAACCGTTGGTCAAACCAAGCGATAATTCCCATCGCCTGAAGCGTTAACAAAACCGAAACTGCCAAAGATACCCCCCATAAAGTCAGGAAAAATACACGGAAGACCTTAGAGCGGACAACTTCGCTTAACAAGCATTCCTCCCCTCCGCAAGGGCTATTTGTAGGATTTTGGAATAATGATTTTTTTTCATAAAATTTCTCCCGGGTTTGTTCCGTCATTTTATACTGAAATAACGATTTGGCGTTACCAAATCTTCGTTGCAACAATTTGGAAATTTGGGCTGGCATATTCTAGATGGTCATCCATCCGGGCGACCCATTGCAGTTCATATTTTCGCCCATTTGTACGCGGATCGCTATTATCAGAAGACGAAAAATATATTGTGTTGTTTGCCCTCCAAATAGAATAGCGCCCCATACCCACTTCGGAAATTTCCGAGTGGTTATCTGAAGGAAGTAAAAGTGGCTGGCCATCCTCAAGCAAAGCGACAGGAAATTGTTTAGGATACTCTTTGGGAATGGGCATTTGATAAGCATGTCGCATGTAGCCAGTTGCCGGTTCCATTTTGTCAGTGTCAAGGAAAATAGGCTCACTCACAGCGGGAAATCGGAAATATCTGTTCAGTATTTGGCATTTAAAACCATATCCCATCAACTCAAGAGCGACTTGCTCGGGATAAAATCCTCTTTCTTCCACCTGCCCCCATTCCGGGTACACAGGAGGAATTCCTTTGCGAAAAGGACGGCGAATGATCTCTCCAGTCTTTGCGAAACAATCAATTACTTGATTTAAATAATCTCCGTGAAGCCCGCTAGTATTTACAGATAGGAACTCAACCTGCTCCGCGGATAGAGCCGGACAACGGCGCTGGATAATTTGTTTTCTCTGATTGACGAAACAGCTTTGTACCTTTACATCGCCTCGCTGAATACCGTCAGGACCGTTCTCAATCGCATCATATAGTTGAACTAAATGTCCATCAAAAAACGGCCGATGAGCCAGGTTGTTGCCATCAGAAATGAATAACATGCCTCCCATAACCAGTATTCGCGCTATTTCGGAATACACAATAGGCAAAAAGGTCGGATGTACATGTGAGATAACCTCATTCACTATTACGAGATCAACCGTATCAGGTTGTAAAGGAATATAACCGCAATCAGATTTTAAAAACTTAACGTTTCCCTTGTTTTCTTGAAAAAATTGTCTTGCGGGCTGCAAGAATAAATCTAAGTCATCGATCCCAATAACCTGACTGACGCCTAATTCAAGCAACAAAGGAAAAAGGAGCCCGTACCTACAGCCAAAGTCCACAACTTTTTTGTTCGTTAGGGTCAAAGGAATTTGCTTGAGCACTTGATCTATATAGTTTCTCCATTTGCCGCCTTGCCATTCGGACAATTGCCCAGTTAGATCAGAATTAACTTCGTGCGTTCTGGCATATTCTAATAGCCGGTTATATATACCTTGGATCTTTTCTTCGTCCAAAACCTCTGAAATTTGCATAGAAGTAATCTCCTAATCTGCTTTAAATATTTGAAATTATTTGAACCGTTCAGGAAATAAGCGCTTCACGGAACAATTTTTCATATTGCGGAATGATAATATCTTTATCGTGATACGTACGAGCGTAGTTTAAACAAACGGCGCTCATTTTAGCATACAAGTCGTCATCAACCATCAAGCGTTGTACACTTTCCACAAAACGCTCAAAATCGCCGCCACAGGTTATGCCGCAGCCGTGAAGCGAGAGCATTCCGCCCGGGTCTACATCCACGGCGACAACTGGCACTCCATATTTTGCCGCCTGCAAAAATGTATTGGGGAACCCTTCAAAAACCGAGGTGTTCACAAACAAGCGTGCAGCGGCATAATAACGTTCCACCTCTTCAAACGGCACACGCTCGATCAAAGTAACATTCGGCAAAGTACGCGCTTCCTTCAAGCAGATTACATGTGTTTCTGGAACAGCCAGGTTGAGGACAATGACGAAAGGAAAGTGCGGCAGGCGGCGGGCCAATTCAAAGATAAGAGACGGCCTTTTTATACGTTCATCTGATTTTCCAACCCACAAAATGCCTTCCGGCAGATCCGGGCGCGGATACTGAGGGGTTAGATCAATTGGGTTCCGAATCGTCGTGCCGTTGAGTCCGTATCCATTCATTAACATCATGGCCTGTTTATCATTCTGCAAGATATGCATCACAGCATTTTCAAGGGCGTAGGTTTTCAGCGCATAGGGAACGCCATACATATCCACCCCATCGGGCTCTGTCTTATACTCAGGGTATAAATCGAAATCTGAGCCAGCCAAATAGACATATTTTTTATTTCGTTGTTTACAATAATACGCCAGTTCGCCGGAGAACTGGCTGTTACCCGGCACGGTATAGATATCTGCGTCCATCTCATCATAAATCCCGATCATCTCGGGATTTATGTGATACCCCCCGACCCGACCGGTTTGCAGTGGGGAGCGGAAAGGAAATCGTAATCGTCGCCACAAGTTTTCCATTCGGCTTCTTGCCGAATGCTGGCGAGGGATGCCCCAGATATCACGACCACGCCATGAATACAGGGTTATTTTCCCATCGCGTTCAATATGCGGCTGGCCATGGTCGCCAGTCAGAATACTTACCTCGAAGAATCCGCGCTGGGCAAGCCCTCGAGCGATTATAGCCACGCGCACTTCCCAACCCCCAAAATGACTTTGGTTCTGCGGGTTAAAAAGCGGGTATATCCAGGGCGCAACGATAGCTAGTTTTGGTTGTAGCCTGGTCATCTTTTGTTACCACATAATGAAGAGAAGATATTGTATGCAAACATACGTGTTTATGGGCTCTTATGATGGCTCAGAGAATTTAAACAAATACTCAATGCATGCCTGCCCAGTGGTAAGGTTAATTAACTCAAGGGCCATCCGTTTGGAGGCAAAATTCTCTACCTCCTCCACGGAGGCATATTCAAATGGCCAGCCGCCAAGCCAATCTACAGCGTCCCGATAAAGATCCATTCCGCGACTCTTTTTATATTCTCTGGCTTGTTTGATAAGATCTGGGATTTTTGTCACCTTTTTTTGCAGATAAAATTCCCGAATATACCAGAATTCAATTCTCTTTTTTTCCAGCCACCCAACTTGGTTATATCGCTTTTTAATTTCAGCCCAATAGCTCTTTGGGTGACCAAAATATAAGTCGTCACCGTAAAGCGCGATATACAACAAGGAATCATTTTTCATCAGGTATTTCGTATTCTCCACTGCCTGCCACATGCTGCCTGTATGGTGCAACACTCCCCACGAATAAACGATATCGGCGGGTTCGAAGGCATTGATAAACTGCATATCCAATATCGATCCCTGTTTTACCTCCCAATTTTCAGGATTACCCGCATATTTTCTTAACATTTGAGTTGCCAGGACCGAATGAGGATCATAATCAAAACTCACGATTTGTGCGGCGCCAGCCCTTAAAGCCGCAAGGGAATGTAAGCCGCTGCCACAGCCTATATCCAGGAAGGACTTGCCTTTAAGATCGTCCATTTTGAGGAAATTAAGCAGGTGCTCCTTGGATATTTGCACACGCTCCTCGCTAAAATGTTCCTTGAGGTAGCGTTCCCAATTTCGCCCAAAACCAAAACGTAATCCATCATCGCTCATTCTTCACCTTCTAATTCTATCTTCATAATATGGTAGCGGCTATTTTGCATGTGACGAAAGCCGCTTTTGCGCCTAAAAACCACTTATTTTTCAACCACTATCAAGGCAGTTGCAGATCCGAAAAGCCTAAATATGGCGGTTGTTTTTTTTAAACGCGAAAAAATTCGTAAAACTATAAAAAGGCGAAATTACAGTTGATTTTTGTACCTTAAACAATGCGCCGATCAAGGGTAGATGCTTCTCATCACAATACTGATATTTTGATCCCTCGGCAACCCGCAAGCGCGGAAAAAAAGTTTCAAGATAACTATTATCTGCCAGCAAGCAATTAGAGATTTCAGTGACTTGAAAACCAATACTTTCAAACAGTTCTTTGTATTCATAAGGACGCCAGCGATTACCAAATTCATAATGACGTTCTTCGCCGAGTTTCATAAATTCATCATCCTTTAAAAACAGGAAATCCAGGGGGGTATCAAAGTTACGATGGTCGCGAAAATCGATTTGATGAAAACCCATGCCTCCAGTTTTGGTGATGCGCGCAATGGATTTAAACGCGAGCCGGGGGTCGTAAAGATGTTCAAAAACCGCGTTCGAAAAAATAAAATCCACACTCGAGGTGGCGATCCCTTTGAGGTCTTCCAAGGAAGTCCGAACTGGTTTTAAAATATCAGGATCGTAACCACCAAAGGACAGAATGCGATTGAATGTCGTAACATCCTGCTGGGGTGTTTCTTGTTGTATCGCATCACGCATAAGCGCATAAAACCTGGGATGATATTCTTCATCCCAGGGTGCCAAATAGGGGTCAACAACCAGCGCCCGTGCGCCAAAACAGGTCAAATATAAAGCGCTTCCAAAGTTTAATCCCGGACCGATCTCCAAAACCACTTTTCCTCTGAGTGATGGGCTTCCCTGCGGAAGTCCTTTTACAAATCCCTTACCAACTTGCAAGGCATACTTCACATCCTCAAGCAATGCCTCATCCGACCAATGATGACGTTCTTTTATATGCAGGTCATTGAAGTCTAAATGACCATCTTCTTTTTTCTTTTTCTTAAACAAATCCAATATTGACATCTCGAAACCTCACGCTTTCCTTATTAAATAACTCACCTTACGCACGCGTACCTGCGCTGAGCCGAAGGCCCCTGTGGGCGGTGTGTAACTTCAGTCAATAATTATATATTCATTGTTTAAGCAAACCAATGGACTTAGCCAGACGGCGTGGATGCAGGCCTCCATCCAGGATTAATATCCAGACAAAACACATCCAATAAAAACCTGTCCAATAGGAATTGGGATCTGTTAGTAACCTCCACAACCGCAAGATCAAACGAAACGGCAAAAAAAGAAAATACAGAATGGCGCTTAGGGCGCGCAAGTCGCTCCGGGAGCGCGGACTGAGTTGGGACGAGAGCAACGAGAGATAATTAATCTGCTCCTGAATTTGGTTAATTTGTATCTGCAGAGCTTCGATCTGCTCGGCAGTTTGTGCCTGCTCCCGGGGTCTGGGATTTCTTTTCCGCGTTCGCATCATAGGCGGTTAATCCCTTCTCGTGAATGATGTAAACGGGAGTAAAGTCTAGAATACTCCCCTGCAATACGCTCAAGAGAAAATTCATCTTCAACCTTGCGGCGGGCGTTGTGCCCCAGTAGCTGGCGCAGGGTCGGATCGAAGATGATGCGCTTCATCGCCGTTGCCAGCGACTGCACAGATTCGGACGGGATGAGAAGTCCGTCTTTTTCATCGGTGACAACGTCCGACGTACCGCTGACACGTGTAGCAATGACCGGCAACCCGACGGCCATCGCCTCCAATAAGGCATTAGAAAGTCCTTCGCCACGGCTGGGCAAGAGGAAACTTTGCGCCTCTTGATATATATTACGCATGTCTTTTTGAAATGGCAAAAACTCCACCAGATGCGTCACGCCAAGTTTCGTCGCCATGCTGAGATAATCATGATCCGGGACGTCAACGCCGCATAACTTAACTTCAAATTTGTCTTCCAATCCTGATAATTTTAAAATTTGTATGGCATTGAGCAATAGGTCCACACCCTTTTGCGGCTGACGACGCCCAACCAGAAGAAAACGCACTTTGCCTGGTTTTTCTGCCTGAACACGCGCTTGAAAAAAATCGGTATCCACCCCATTCGGGATACGTAAAATCCGTTTTGGCGAAAAACCATAGCCCAGGAGTTCCTCCTCAACCTCACGACTGATGGCGATCATGGCATCTGCCTGATGCAAAACTTGCAGGGCGCTTGCAAAACCTGGAAATTTTGAGAAGTTATAAAACTCGCCAAACTCGCCCGCACAAGCGATCTTGATAATACAGCGTTTCCGCAAACTGCGCGCGGCGACGACGGCTACCACTGCATGACCGTAAGCCATTTGACAGTGCAATATATCATAAGTTTTTCTATTCTTAACCAGGTACCGAAAGGTATCCGTGACGCCCCGCTTGACTTCATAAGCCAAACGAAATGGAGGACGGTGTATAACACCCACACAATCAGAGGCTTTTCGAATGTCCACTTTGTGAGCCTCAGATTCCAAGAATGGCGAGTCCACACCTGCGCCATAAAAGACCTCTTCTTCCGGAGCAAACGGAACCTGCCCGCCAAAATCATGCCACTTATTGGCAACGGATACAGGGTTTGTCAAAATTTGCATTTGGTGCCCAAGGCTTACCAGACCGCGCGCAAGGCGGTCAGCCTGGATTTCCGATCCCCCGGTTGGACCCGGACGAAAATGGTGGATCAGCATCAACCCTCTGGGTTTCTTTTTCTCTTTCATGGTTTCCTGTAGCAGATCAAAAGTTGGGCATCGTTGGATGGGACATGGTTTTATCCACAAACATCAGGTGCCACATTTCAAGCATTAATAAATTCCAGATATGGTATTGCCAATTTTCACCTGTTTGATGACGGTCAAGCATGGATTGAATGTGGTCACGGTTAAAATACCCGCGTTCAAGCGCGCGCTGGCTCAACAGGGTGTCGTAGGTCATCTCCTTCAATTCATTGCGGAACCAATGATCGGTTGGCACGCCAAAGCCCATTTTGGGACGGTAGATGACCTCCTGCGGCAGGTAGGGCTCCACCGCTTTCTTGAAGATGTACTTACTGATCGTCCCGTCCTTTAGTTTTAACTCAGGGGGAATGGTAGCGGTGAATTCCATAAAAAGATGATCCAAAATGGGCATACGCGCTTCGAGGGAGTGCGTCATCCCGGCAATGTCCGTCTTGGTCATCAGGGTGTCGGGTAAATAAAGGTTGAAATCCACATACAATGTAGAGTCCAGGAAGGCGGCCGCATCGGATTGCCGGTATTTAGCCAGCATAATATCCACCCCAAATTTGCCATGCAGCTTTTCAAGGAAGGCTGGAGTATACAGGCTCTTCTGATAATATTCAGAGAAATGAGTGATGCGTTTATAGTAAAGCAGCCGCTCCTGGGTCAAATCTTTTAACCGCTGCATATCTTTCAAAGTACGGCTCGCTCCGCGCTGAAATATGCGCATTTCTGAATTCGGGTTGAGACATCGCGAGAGCCAGGAAGGATAATTATCCTTGACGGCATAATCTCCCAGGTTTTGATAGCGTGGATAGCCAGCGAAGTTTTCATCGCCGCCGTCGCCGGTCAATACGACAGTCACATACTGCCGGGCCAGCTTGGAGACATAATAGGTTGGGATGGCGGAAGAATCAGCGAAGGGCTCGTTATAATGCCAGACCAGTTCCGGGAAGATGGCTTGCGCATCCGGCTTGACGATGAATTCGTGGTGATCGGTATGGTAACGTTCCGCCACCATGCGCGCATAAGGCAGTTCGTTATATTCCTGTTCGGCAAATCCAATCGAGAAGGTCTTGACCGGCTGATCCATTAACCCGGCCATGAGGGCAACCACAATGGAAGAATCAACGCCGCCCGAGAGGAAAGCACCCAACGGCACGTCGCTCATCAGGCGGATGCGCACGGCTTCACGCAGGCGTTCAATGATCTCTTCCTGCAATTCACGCTCCCCGGCTTCGCCAATCACGCGTCGCTTTTGACGATAGGAGAGATCCCAATAACGCTTGATCGTCACCTTGCCGTCTTTTACCAAAAGGCTATGCGCCGGGGGTAATTTTTTCACCCTCTTGAACGCGGAATAGGGAGCCGGCACAGATTGATAGGTCAGATAGTAATGAATGGCTTCCAGATCTGGGATAACCTCAAAGTCATCATCCTGCAAAATGGCTTTGATCTCGGAGCCGAAGATAAAACGATCTGGCAAAGCCGCGTAAAAGAGCGGTTTTTTACCCACACGGTCGCGGGCGAGGAAAAGCGTCTGCTGGCGATCGTCCCAAAGCGCGATGGCAAACATGCCTCGCAATCGTTCCACGCAGGCGGGACCCAACTCTTCCCAAAGATGCAGGATCGTTTCTGTATCCGTATGCGAGCGGAAAAGATGTCCCTTGCGCAGCAGTTCTTCTTTCAACTCAAGAAAGTTGTATATCTCCCCGTTGAATGTGATCCAAACCGTGCCATCCTCGTTGCACATCGGCTGGCGTCCGAGAGGACTGAGGTCAATAATGGAGAGGCGCGCCTGTCCAAGACCCACGTTGTCCTTGACCCATACGCCGCTGTCATCCGGCCCGCGGTGGCGCAATACGGCGTTCATCCGCTCAATAAGTTTTTCGGGAACAACCTGTGACCTGTCATGATAGAGGATACCGTCAATGCCGCACATTCTTTATCCTTAGTAAATAAATTCTTCATACATAAACGTCGAAGGTGGGCTATTTTATCACCAAAGTTTGACGACACAACGCCGTATCATATCCGCGTTTTATAGGAGGCGATTTTATCCAATTGAGAACTGTCTGCATCAAACAACGTAAATAATGTAAATGGTGTGTTTCATTTCAGATGAAACCCTTCCAGAGGTTGGTAAAAGCGGCCAAAACCTCTCGACGAAACCTTCGGAATGGACTTTCTTTCAACTCACTTGAAACATACCCCGTGTAAACAATTCGATATTCGCGCCCGTTTGTGTTCGGGTCTGAGCCATCCGAGGTTGAAAAAAATAACGCTTCATTCCAATGTGAATAACGTCCCCCGCCCAAACTGCGAATATCCTCATGCACAGCATGGGAAGGTTGAAGCAGTTTATCATCCTCATATAAAAGCAAAGTTGAACGTCTGGGATGTTCTTCACTATCGGCGATGGAGAGGAAATCCACCAGTGTGACCGCCCAGCATAACCCGCTTTCCAGTAGATAGGGTTCCTTAAGCAGGGTTCTTTTTAAAGATTTTTCGCCCGCTACAGCATAGGACCTAAGGTAACCCAGCAACTCGGCTTCACGCGCAGATGCCGCTTTTGCAAACTCGGCTTCACGTTCGGAATTTTCCTGAATAATATATTCCTGCGTTATATTCTCTTCCAATAATAAATGGCGCTGTTGCAGATAGTATAAAAGACCGCTATAGGATGATGTTTTTGCCTTATCCTGGCTAGAGGGCGGAACCTCCAGATATTTTAAGCATATCCGCGCATAATCATCAATATTAGTATACTTTTCCACATATTCCCTGCCTGCCTTACCGACCCGCTCCCGCTCCTGGGGGTGAAATACCAGGCGCTCCAATTGTGCGCATATCTGTTCAGGAGTCCTAGCCTGACAAATCGGTATGGCATCACCCATGATTTCGGGGCGAACATTTCCGATCACCGGGCGCGCGGATGCCATTGCATCCAAACCGATGCCGGCAACAATACTATCTCCAAATTGTTCAAGAATAATATCGCTTTGAGCTATTTCTTTCCGATATGCGATTAACGACATTTCATCCAACCAGGTTACCTGATCGGCTAAACCTTCATCTACAATTATTTTCTCAAGATCAGTTACATGCAAGCCTTTGCGCATCAACACGATATTCAGTTTAGTTCCAGTTTTCCGGTGGAACAGCCCTAAACCGCGGATCATAATATCTGAGCCTTTATAATCCAACGTAGTATAACCAGATTCAATAGGGAGTTTCCAGGTAAGCCGTACAGGGCAATATACCCGAACCCCTTTATTATTCAACGGCGGGGTTGGGTTGTTTCCTTTCAAGTCTGTGATATATTGAAAAATCCGTTTTGAATCTGGCACGCCTATCTCAGCCAAAAGCGCGTCGCCGCACAGGTCTATACCAGAAGGAAAGTAACGAACCGCAACAGACGAGCGAATGCCCTCCCTTTGCCTTTGTATAAAATCTACAAACAAGCGTTTCCACAGTTTTGCTTCATAGGTTTTTTTGTGGCCTTCACTCCATTGATCGCTGCGAACATCAAGCGTTTGAAAATTCGCATAAAAAGTTAAATCTGAACCTGTCAAAAACGCTATGGCGGGGCGTTCAAGGACCGGCAATAAGGATGGCCCCAAATCGTTAAGAAATAACGCATCGCAGTCTGATAAAGCCTCCAGGACAGGCGCAATTTTAGGGTCCAGGGATATATAATCCCATTCATTAAACTGAGAGCTATCTAATATCCATTCAGGGTATCCATTATAATACTCTGGAAATCTGGATTCCGGGCGATGCAATAGTTCCTTTCGGTGCACGACCAGGATGACTTCGTGCCCCAAACTTTGCATTGCCTGGGCAACCACCAGCAGGGTGTTATTTGTATTTCCAAAAAATCCGATTTTCATCTGCAATCTCGAATGTAATATAGTGTTGCCATCTTATACCAAGGCTTTCAGCCTGGCTGCAATTTCTCGAGGATGAGCTAGTGCTGTTTCAATAATGCTGCAGATCAAACCAATATCATCCTCCTCAACGGCGGTTCCGCTTGGCAGGCAAAGCACACGCTGGCTGAGTTTTTCGGTCTGCGGTAGTAAGAGCCCGGCATGAGGAAAATATGATCGGTAAGGCTCCATTTGGTGACAGCCTGGATAAAAATAACGCCGCGCCAGAACATTCTCCGCGTGCAGGATGGCGAGCAGTTCATCGCGCTTCACGCCTGTGATCTGCGGGTCAATCTCCAGCACAACATACTGGTAATTGCATTTCTCCGCATCATCGAAGGCGAATAAGCTGACACCTTCCAATCCAACCAGGTGGGTCTGGTAAATCTGATAATTTCGGCGGTTAACGGCGATAAATTCATCCATTGACTCCAGGTTGGTTAATCCCATCGCGGCGGACACTTCGTTCATTTTTCCGTTGGTGCCGACATCGTCCACATAGTCATACTCGGTAAAACCAAAGTTTGTCATCATGCGCACCTTTTTCGCCAATTCGTCGTTGTTGGCCTCACTCGATCGAGTTCCGCCATGTAAAAAAACAACCGTCTGCTTTCTGATACACCGATATCAGCCAAGAGCGCATCATGGGCAGGAAGTATGCCTTTAGGAAAATGGTACACCATTGCAGATGCCCGAATACCTTCACGCTGCCTTTTAACAACATCCTGCAACATGCATAGGATCTCCTGACCTTCAGCTGAAACCCTGAATGAATTGTCCCAAGTTGCGGTCCGCGCTTCAACCATCTCGGGGTTCCCGTAATAAGAAAGGTCAGAGCCGGTTAGGAAAGCTATCGCTGGACGGCGGAGTAATGGCAAGAGTGATGGGCCGAGGGAGTTCAAGATTAAGGCATCACAACCAGAAAGGAGATCGAGAATCGGCCCAATCTTAGGACTCAGACTCATATAATCCAACTCACTAAAACAAGAACCGTCTTTAATCCAAGTGGGGTACCCGGCGGCGAATTCAAAATCCCGGCTCTCTGGCCGATAAAGCAGTTCTTTCCTTTCCACCACAAAGACAACTTCATGTCCCATTTTCCGAACAGCCTGAGCGAGAATAAAAGGATAATTACCGGCGTTACCGAAAAAACCTATCTTCATTCTACCACTACCTGATTAGGCGTATTGCTTTTCAAAAAATCCCTGGCAGACGGTCCGGTGTTTGCGATCAAATCGAGCACCGTCACATTCCCAACAAAAGTACCCCACAATTGCGGATATGGTACATAATCATACGTTTTGTATTCCAGGCGAATGCCGTTCTGCCGAAAAAGACCCTCATCCAGATAGTCTTTAGCAGCTGGACCAGAGACATATGTGGTCGCCTCAACCTTTTTGAACAACTGAATGAGTCGTTCTGTCTTGACGCCGCTCAGAGCAAACTCGCGGGACGAAAGAATAGGCGTACGAATTTTGAGGTAATCGCATATCAACTTGATCAAGCGAACATTTAGACGGCTCAACAATGTCTCCGATGCCGAGACTCCGTCTTCCCAAAGTGCAAGAGCATCACCGAAGAATTGAGCGGATTCAAGTGATTCTATTAGTTTGCTTCGATGAATCGACCGCCAGTCACCTTGGCTAGCGCTGATTTGTACATGGTCAATCGTCCATCCAAGATTGTAGTGTACCGGCACAGTGAGCCACTTAAGCCCACTCGGCGTCTTCACTGATTACGGTTTCGCCAACTATTCTTTGAATACTGCACATCATCGTATACCACAAAGACATCTACGCTGTCAATAAAATCGAAATATCCCCGCCACGGGATGTAGTTTGATTGGATGATACCAACAGTACAATTCACCAAGTTAGAACGCACCATGCTGTGCGTATTTCCTCCGAGCAACGAAAAACTTACGGGTCATCTGTTGCTGCAATTCATAGTTGGGGTTCTGGACAATCAATTCCTCGATTGCTTGAATTACCCCATCATAGTATGAATAGGCATCATCAAAGCAAATCCAACCACCTTCCGCCAAGACCAGCTCGACATTCTTGATATCTCGGCGGGTTGCTGCATAATCGTGATCGCCATCGATAAACGCCAGTTTGCATCTCACATTTTGCTTTGACAAGGACTGGCAGAAATCGGAATCCCCGCGTTGCGGCCGGACAATATCCTGCAACTGATATCGGTGCATCACCTCGTTGAATATATCGAGAATACCGTTGTGCTTGGCGTACAGCGGCACGACGTCTTTGTAATACGGTTCTGCCCAGAGCGTATGGCTTTTGAACGCGTTGTAGATTTTGCCGCCGATGTCAACCACCAGCGAGAACGTACCATCCGGATTCTGTTTCCAATCGCCTCTTTCCGGAAATAAATCGATGGCAAACACGCGCGTGTTGCCAACCAGCCGCGCGGCACTGGCAAGCACCACTGTTGCCCGTCCGCACCACGAACCGATTTCGATCACATCGCCTGGCATATCGGAAGCATAAAGTAAATTAAACAGCGTGTAGAGTTGATCGACCGGCGTCCAGCCTGGTACATCCTGCACAATGGCTTCGATGTGTTTGAAGATAGGGGTGGTCATCATTTGCTGATCACATAGGCTTGTTGGATGCCAAATCCGCCACCGGAATATTCTTTTTCGATGTTGTAGAAAATTCCATTGATGGGGTTGGAATACCCTGGATAATCCGCCGGCTGGGTCACGAGTTCGCGCAAGAAACGCGAACCCAGGTAATAGATCGATGAAAAATCAACGGCTTGAAACTCTAGTCCCCAGCTCGTCAAGAACTCTTCTAGAACGCTCTTTTTCAAATAACGATTGAAATCGTGTTCGACCAACGGAGGCAGGGATTTGAGTGTCCGCATCGCATTGAGCAATACAAGCGGTTCCCAAAAGCCTTCCGACAAGATGACCTTTCCGCTGCGTCGGCAAACACGCAAACATTCGGCAACGCCCTGCTTTTGCTCGTTCCACGTTGGCAGATTGATCAGTGTGCGGGTGGTGTACACCACATCGAAAGTATTATCGGCAAAGCGCAACTTTCTAATGTCGCCCACTTCAAAGGAAATATTCTTTGCACCGGCACGGCGGGCTTGAGCGGTTTTCGCTTCCCGGATCATCGCCGCGCTGAAATCGACGGCGGTAATCGAGCGTACATTCTTGTCGAGATGATGAAACGTCGAGTAGCCATTGGCACAACCCACATCCAGCACGTCGGCACCCGGCGTGAGGTACTTGCCGATAGTCTCGATCTCGAGTTGAATGGCATAATTGTCGCCCCAACTGGCGGCGTGCGATGCGCCGAACTCGTCCGCCTGCGAATTCCAGTACTGTCCAATATGATCCGTCATGAGCGTCACCCTCTCACTTGAGATATTCCTTGATGTGCGCGATCACATAATTCGTATCATCCAGCGTCATGCTGGCGCTGATCGGAAGTGTAACGATGCGCTGACTCAGCCAATCGGTGTTGGGCAATCGATCATCGGGCGAGAACCCGTAGAGCGGCATCTGGTGCAACGGCGCATAATGAATCGATACACCGATGTTCCGGGCGCGCATCTCCAGCAGAAATTCATCGCGCGACAAACGCATGGCTTCAATTGGCAACTGAATGATAAACAAATGGCGCGCGTGAGCCGGGCTAAGGCAGTCAGCCTGCATGCCGATGGCTGGTCTGATGTCGCTCAAACCCTCGACATACCGCTGGGCGATCGCCAAACGTCGCGCCCTAAACTCCGGCTGACGCTTGAGTTGCACGCGCCCGATGCACGCCTCCAGATCAATTAGGTTCATTTTGTAACCCAATTCGGTCAATTGCGAGTATAGCATCGATTTGGAATCGGTGTAGCGTTTCCACGCATCCGCCGGCATGCCGTTCTGCCGGAGCGAACGCAAGCGTTCTGCTTGCGCCTCATCAAACAACGCAATTGCGCCGCCATCGCCAGTCGCTAGGTTTTTGTTGGCGTAGAAACTGAAACATGCCAGGTTGCCGGACGCGCCGACCATCTTGCCGTTAGAATAGCGACTTCCCAGCGCATGGGCGGCGTCCTCCACAATCGCGACCGAGTCTGGTAAAATCGCACGGATTTTTTCAACGTCGACTGCATAGCCACCGAAATGCACCACTATGACGGCTTTGGTTTTGAGCGTGAGTTTTGCGCGAACTGATTCGGGCGTTACCGATAACGTCCCACGATCCACGTCGCACAAGACCGGCTTGGCACCCAGGAATAATGCTGCATTCGCCGTGGAGCAAAACGTCATGCTCGGGCAAATGACCTCGTCGCCCGGTCCCACGCCATTAACGAGCAAGCTGAGAATCAACCCCGATGTACACGAGTTCACCGTGACAACGTGCGGTACGCTGAAAAATTGCGCCAATTCCTTCTCAAACGCAATCGTTTCCGCGCCCATGCCTACCCAGCCAGAACGCAGGACACGCGTCACTGCTGCAATTTCCTCATCGGAAAAGTTAGGCTTGCCGAAAGGGAGATAGTCCTGTCGAATCACGAGTTCTCCATCCTGTTGAGTCGTCATTGAGATGCTGGCCTGAATATTGAATCCTCAAGAGCAATTGGCCCTAGCGTCTCATAACCAAACTGAGGCTCCAAGTTGACCACAGAAGCAAATTGGATACCCGGCAAGCGCTTAATGGTAAACTGCAACCCATCATAATGAAAGTCAAACGATGCACCTGTCGTATCACCAATGCCTGCACTAAGAAAATAGTCTCCATTTGTCAGCCACATCGTGACGTTTAGTCGACCTTCAAGCAACTCGCCTTTCCTGTGTGCACGTATAACCATCAAGGCACGCGTATCAATTCCAAACATATCCACACCCTTCAGGTTGCGGATCAGGAAACCAACAGCAGGATTATCTAAGTTCTCGTGAAAAACTGCAACGAGAAAAAGGGTGTACTTGTGTCCCGATTCAAGCCAAGTAACTCGGTTCCCTTCTTGATCGCGAATGCCGAAATCTAGAATCTCCGCCTTTTTGTTGCCCATCCGCATCTGATGTGGGTTCCGCTGGTCGAATGCCTCGCGCAACCCAAGTCTCCGCAGCGCTGCCCGGCGTAGGGCGGCACGCTCTTCAATCACATGCGGGTCTAGATTCTCCCCGCCAGCAACTGCCTGCGTCACTGCCGCCTGCGCCGCGACCACGTCTTTCCGCTTGAGGCAGTACGTCCGCCCGTTCGCACGCGGGTCGCTGTTGTCACTCGTTGAAAAATACAGCGCCTTGTCCCAGTGCGAATACGCGCCCTTGCCAAATTGGCGAATCTGATCGTGCGCGCAATGTCCTGGGTGCAAAGGCACATTGTCTTCACACAAAACATACGCCGAGCGTTCCGGCTTGTCGCTCGTATCCCCTTCGATCTCCGCGTCGGAAAGATTCACCCACCACGTCCAACCTTTCTCGTGCGCAATCTGGTTCGGATCGAGCGAAATTTCCGGCGGCAAGCGCGTTAGATCTTCGGCGTTCTCGCTAGTGGTCGGGGCAACCGGTATCTCCGCGTCCTGGGAAAAGAGCATTTTGTAATAGACTTGACCGATGCGGTACGGCTCGCCCTGATCGAAAACCTTTCCGCCTTCGAGCAAAAGCGCATGATCGCAAAAAGTGCTGATCGTGTTTACGTCATGGGAGACCAGCAGGATCGTGTGTCCCATCTTCCGAAATTCTTCGATCTTGCCAAACGACTTGCGCTGAAACTTGGCGTCGCCCACGGCCAGCGCCTCATCCACGATCAAAATATCGGGGTCAATACACACGGCTGTGGAAAAGGTCAGGCGCGCCTGCATCCCAGTCGAATAGGTCTTGAAGGGCTGGTCGATGAAATCCCGCAGTTCGCTGAACTCAATGATCCAGTCCTCTTTTGCCTTGATCTCCTCGCGCGAAAGCCCCACCATCAACCCGCCGAGATAGATGTTTTCACGGCCCGTGTATTCTCCACTAAAACCTGTGCCAAGTTCGAGGATCGAAGAAATACGGCCGTGCGTAACCACATCACCTGAAGTTTTATCCAATGTGCCGGTAATAATTTTCAGCAGTGTGCTTTTCCCAGCGCCATTGCGCCCCAATATCCCCACCACTTGCCCTCTACAAACATCAAAAGATACATCCCGCAAAGCCCAGAACGGCGTATAGCGCGGTTTGCCCCTCAAGATCTCGAGGAACATATCCGATGGATGGGTATAAAGTTTGAATTCCTTAGATAGATTTGCCACATGAATGGCAATTTCAAAAGACCCGCTCATAAGACGTTCCCAAACATCACTTTTAATCTGCGGAAAACCCGATAACCAAATACAAAGATAAACAGGCTCCCCAGTCCAAACACAATCCATGCCCAGGGATGCATAAAAGAACCAAAATACAACACATCCTGATAAGCCCAGATCATATAGCTAATTGGGTTGATATATAAAATGGGGCGAATCACGGCGGGTATGGATTCCGGCAAATATAAAATTGGCAGGGTGAAAAATGCCACAGAAAGAAATATCTGCACAAAATCCTTCAAATCTCGAAAGTAAGCCCCTACCGAGGAGAACAAATAACTGACCCCGATCATCGCCAGAGTCTGAAAGAAGACCAGCACCGGAAGAAAAATGTACGTCCATGGAAGGATATGGCTGGCAAGCAATGTGTAAATCGTCAAAAAAATTAAAAACACCATCATGGTCGCCAGCGAAGCCAGCACAGTTTTAATAGGCAGGACTTCGATCGGGAAAATCACCTGTTTGACTATGTTTGCATTGGCTATGATCAGCGTGCTGGATTTTCCCATCACATCTGAAAAAATCAGCCACGGGATCAGGCCCGCCAGCATGTAGGAAGTGTAATTCAACGGCGTATTCAAGGCGTCCCCCATGCGCGCCTGAAAAACAAATCCAAAGATGAAAATATATATCAAGGTCAGCATCAGGGGATGGCCGATTGTCCAAAAAACGCCAAAGACCTGACCGGTGTAACGATCGCTGATCTCGCGCCTGGTTAACTCATAGATGAGCCGCCCGCGGGCACGAATAACCTGGAACAATTCGCTAAATGCCTGAAGATTGGCTGAAAGACTAAGTGTAGAGAACATTGTCCTATTGTACTTCATGCCTGACCTTTCGCTAAATCAAGATTTAGAATTTTAGCATTAACTGTCCATAATCAGTAGATCACGAAAAGTATGAGAAGATTGTGTTCTCTCAGAAATTTTCATTACGCGAAGCGTGTCTTTGCGAGGAGGGCTCCTGCTCTTTCCGACGACACTTGCGCCGTACGCCAGTGCGGTGAGCAATCCTCAATCATTAGAAGACTGCTTCGGCTTAGAACAAGATCGCCTCGCAGCGACATTATTCAATTGTGCGCTTTCGTGAAGTACTTATAATATCTATACTGAACGTGGGCGTAAATTTCTGGTTTTACTCGATAGAAACTGAGGTGCTTTCCTGCGCCGAGGACGGCGGCTGGAGCTTGCCTCGACAGTTTTGCGCTATACCCATACTGAACGTGGGTGTATATTACCGGTTTTACTCGATAGTAAACTCAATTTGTGACGCGCAAAATACAAATGCTTTCTACCTTACCGCCGCTTCCCCTATTTTTTGAGATGACTCCCCCGCCCAAAATGGCGGACAGTTTCATGCTTCACTCATGGCAAGGGCAAGCGCATCCTGCCACTCAGGCAGGCGCAGGTCAAAGGTTCGTTCAAATTTGGAACAATCCAATACTGAAAAAAGCGGACGCTGCGCCGGCGCGGGGAAATCAGCAGTGCGAGCCGGCTGAATGGAAGAGACCAGTCCAGGCTCACGCACCGAAGCCAGCGCAATGATCTCCTTCGCCAGATCAAAACGGGAAACATAACCGCGCCCGGCAAGGTGATACACGCCGCTGTATTTTTCAAAAAAGGCGAATGGGGCATCCTCCGCTTTTGCAAGCAGGCTGCCGATCATCTCAGCCAGCGCCCGTGCCCAGGTGGGGTTGCCCACCTGATCATTGACCACACGCAGTTCGGGATTCTTGCGCGCCCAGCCTAATATCTTGGTCACGAAACTATCACCGCCCATGCTGTACACCCAACTGGTACGCAGAATAAGATACGCCCCGCCAATTTTTTGAATCGCCTGTTCGCCCGCCAGTTTGCTCTTTCCATATACATTCAACGGGTTTGGGGTATCCGTCTCGACATACGGCCTGCCCAAAGCGCCATCAAAAACATAATCTGTGGAAACATGAATGAAGACCGCATTGAGTGCGCGTGCCAGTTCAGCCATTAAGCCCGGAGCGCGGTTGTTTACCTGGAAAGCCAGGTCCTGTTCCTGCTCGGCACGGTCCACAGCTGTGTAAGCCGAAGCATTCACGATGGCTTGCGGTTTATGCAAACGAATGAACGCCTCCACAGCGGCACGCGAAGCGTCCCGCAAGTCAAGCTCTTGATAATCCACCGCTGCTACTTCCCCGAACGGCGCGAGCACAGGTTGCAACTCACGTCCCAACTGGCCGTTCCTGCCAAATAATACGATCTTCATTATTGATCCAGTAAACTCTTCAGGTAAATGCCATACCCATTATCAGCCATGGTAAGCGCCAAAGCCCGCAGTTGATCGGCGGTGATGAATCCCATGTGATACGCGATCTCTTCCGGGCACGAGATCATCAGTCCCTGGCGTTCCTGCACAGCCTGTACAAAACTCGATGATTGCAAAAGTGACTCATGCGTGCCGGCATCCAGCCAGGCGATGCCGCGGCCAAGCGCTTCCACACGCAGCTTCCCGCTTTCAAGGTAAATGCGGTTTAGATCTGTGATCTCCAACTCGCCGCGCTTCGAGGGCTGCATATTCGCCGCCAACTCAACCACATGCGAGTCATAGAAATAAATGCCGGGAACCGCAAAATGTGATTTCGGTTTCGCAGGTTTTTCCTCAAGGCTGAACACTTTACCTTGGTCATCAAACTCCACCACACCATAACGCTCGGGGTCGCGCACTGCATAAGCAAAGATACACGCGCCCTCTATTAATTTGGAAGCGCGCTGTAATACATCAGACAAACCCTGTCCAAAGAAAATATTATCGCCCAGGATCAAGCAGGATGAATCGTCCCCGATAAATTTCGCGCCGACGCGGAACGCATCCGCCAGCCCTCTAGGCTGATCCTGCTCAACATAGCTGAATCTCAGCCCCCACTGAGTCCCATCCCCCAGCAAACGGCGGAAGGTCGGCAAATCTTCAGGGGTGCTGATAATGAGAATCTCACGAATGCCCGCCAGCATCAACATCGAAAGCGGATAATAGATCATCGGTTTATCGTACACTGGTAAAAGTTGTTTGCTCGCCGCCAATGTCAGCGGGTGTAAACGTGTGCCGCGTCCGCCAGCCAGAATTAATCCCTTCATAATGACTTCTCCTTATCCCACATTGATCCTTGCGCCGTCCCCGGCGGCTGGAGCAAAAAGAATGATGCCCTTCATGATGACTTCTCCCTTGTCTCATAATTTTTCGTCAACCAGGTTTGATATTCACGCTGCTTCTGGATCGCGGCAACCCAGTCCGGATTGGCAAGGAACCATTGTACGGTCGCAAGCAAACCTTCGGTCAATGTGCAACGCGGCTGCCAGCCAAGCTCACGCCCAATTTTAGAGATGTTCATGGCATAGCGGCGGTCATGCCCGGGGCGGTCAGCCACAAATTTAATTAAATTGCGATGCGGCTCAGCCGATGACTGCAGGCCTGCCCTCCCGAGAGAACGTCGGGACAATGTGAGCAGGGTCGAAGGGTCATCCAGCAAATCACAGACCGTCTCAACGATGGTTAAGTTGGCAGGCTGATTATTACCACCAATGTTATAAGTCTCACCGGATGTGCCTTGGGTAAGAATTTTATGGATCGCCTCACAATGATCGGTCACGAACAACCAGTCACGGATCTGCTGACCGTCACCATAAACAGGCAATGGCTTGCCCGTTAACGCATTCAGGATAATGAGGGGGATTAACTTC
>ORJL010996124.1_pt1 | contig 34642 bp, 29 predicted proteins | sample 1779941 | NCBI WGS metagenome assembly ORJL01 (sample SAMEA104232317, study PRJEB22302) | groundwater metagenome | biome: forest; feature: aquifer; material: groundwater | place: USA | collected 2011-08-07 | depth 5.8 m | reverse complement strand
TCCGGAACGCATGTTTATTTTAAAGAGCATGTCCTGCGCCGCGGTAATGAAGCGGGAGCGGAGGAATTCGCGGAAAACGCGCTTCTCATGTCTTCTTCGCAGGAGATTGTCGATGAAATCGCGCAAAACAAAAACGCGATCGGTTACTACGGGATGGGATATCTCAATCCGTCGCAAAAACCGATTGCCGTTGCCAAAGATAAAAACAGTCCCTATGCGGAGCCAACGATTGAAAATGTGACGAAGGGGACGTATTATATTTCACGCCCGCTTTTTGTTTATACAAACGGCCAACCGCAGGGCGCGGTTAAAGATTTCATTGATTTTGTTTTAAGCCCGGAAGGCCAGCAGATTGTCCGGCAAACCGATTTTGTCCCCGTCAAATAACGCCATGCACGAGCGCGGATTATCCCTGCGAAGATTTAAAGAGTTCGTCATTGAGTCTGCCATTTATGCCAGCGGGGTTCTCGTCATCATTTTTGTTGTCCTGATTTTTCTTTTCCTCGCTAAAGAAGGCCTCGCGCTTTTCAAAACGGTTTCGCTATCCGAATTTTTCTTTGGGAAAAAGTGGTATCCCATTTCCGAGCCGCCGCAGTTTGGTATTTTTCCGCTTTTTTTGGGTTCGCTTCTCGTCACGTTGGGCGCAACCATTATCTCTGTTCCCGTTGGTGTCGCGAGCGCTATTTATATCGCGGAGGTCGCGCCCGCGCGGACAAAAGAAATCTTAAAATCCGGCATCGAATTATTGGCGGCGATTCCCAGCGTCGTTTTGGGTTTTATCGGCATGGTGACTTTGGTGCCGCTGGTGAAAACTGTCTTTAAACTGCCAACGGGGTTGACGGCGTTTTCCGGCGCGCTTGTCCTGGCTTTTATGGCGATGCCGACGATTGTCAGCATTGCCGAGGACGCGCTTAACGCGGTTCCGCGAAGATACAAAGAAGCGGCGCTGGCGTTGGGCGCGACGCGATGGCAGGCGATTTGGCGCGTGACGCTTCGCGCGGCCTCATCGGGAATTGTTGCCGCTATTATGCTGGGGATTGGCCGCGTTATCGGAGAGACGATGGCCGTTATGATGATGACAGGCAACGCGGCAAGAATCCCGCATTCCATTTTTAATCCCGTCCGGACGCTCACGGCAACCATCGCCGCTGAAATGGGGGAGACGGTTCAGGGAAGCGACCATTACTTTGCGCTGTTTGCCATCGGAATCATTCTGTTTATTATCTCGTTCATCATTAACCTTATTGCCGATTTTGCTCTGCATAGAAAACGGTTATGAAGATTAGCGCCCATATAACGCAGAAAATTGTTTTCACCATCCTTTTGTTGGCGACATTAGTTGTCATTTTGCCGGTTCTTCTGATTATTTTTATCATTGTTCGCGACGGGATTGGCGCTATTTCGTGGGAATTCTTAACGGCGATGCCCAAAATGGGTATGCGTTCAGGCGGAATTTTTCCGGCGATTATCGGGACGCTGTATCTTGTGACCGGGACGCTTATTTTCGCGCTTCCGTTGGGAATCCTCTCCGCGATTTATTTAACGGAATACGCCGCGGACAATGTTTTAACGCGCATGGTCAAATTTGCCATTATCAATCTGGCGGGCGTGCCGTCGGTCGTTTATGGATTGTTCGGGCTGGGTATTTTTGTCGTGTTTTTAAAATTCGGATCTTCGATTTTGGCCGGATCGCTGACCCTGGCGATCATGGTTTTGCCGGTTATCGTAACGACATCAAAGGAAGCCTTGGACAGTGTGCCGCAGTCGTTTCGCGAAGTCAGCCGGTCGTTGGGCGCGACAAAATGGCAGACGATACGCCATGCCGTTTTGCCGCACGCGCTTCCGGGAATTTTGACCGGCATTATTTTGGCGGTGAGCCGCGCGGCGGGGGAAACGGCGCCCATTCTTTTCACAGTCGCCGCGTTTTATTTACCGCGTTTGCCGCAGTCCATTTTTGACCAGGCGATGGCTCTGCCGTATCACCTCTACGTCATTTCTACCCAAGTTCCCAACGTCGAGGTCAAGATTCGCTACGGCACCGCGCTTGTTTTGCTGGTGATGGTTTTGTCGATGAATTTTCTGGCGATTGTTGTCCGATCCCAATTCAGGAAAAAACAAAAATGGTAGAAGCCATGCCAGAAACACCCAAAATCCACGCTGATCATTTGAATATCTGGTTTGGGCCGGTTTACGCCCTCAAATCACTGACCCTGAAGATCGCCGACAAGGAAATTTTGGGCATTATTGGGCCGGCCAACAGCGGAAAAAGCACGTTTTTGCGCGCGTTGAATCGATTGAATGATTTGAATCCCAAATTTCGCATGGAGGGAAGCGTCAGCATTGATGGGAAAAATATTAATGAAAGCGACGCCAATACGCTTCGTAAAAAAGTCGGCATGGTTTTCGCGCTCCCCACGCCTTTGCCCGTCAGTATTTATGAGAATATTGTTTACGGCGTCCGCCGCAACGGACTGCGCAACAAGCAAAAACTTGACGGGATTGTTGAAACAACCTTGAAGGCCGCGTATCTATGGGATGAAGTCAAGGACCGCTTGCAATCGCCGGGCATGAAATTATCCGGCGGCCAGCAGCAGCGCTTATGCATCGCCCGCACGCTGGCTGTTGAGCCGGATATTATTTTGTATGACGAGCCGTGTTCCGGTTTGGACCCCATATCAACGGCAAAGATTGAAGAAGCGATGTTTCGCTTTAAGGAAAAATACACGCAAATTCTTGTGACTAACAACACCAAGCAGGCGGCGCGCGTGAGCGACCGGACGGCATTTTTTCTAATGGGGGAAATGCTTGAAATTGATGTGACGGAAAGGATTTTTACCTCGCCCTCGCATCAGCGAACCAACGATTATATCTCCGGCAGGTTTGGTTAATGAATACGATCACGACAAAAAAATTGAATTTGTTTTATGGCAGTTTTCAGGCGCTGATTGATGTCGAGATGTCCATCAGCAAAAACGCCATCACCGCGCTCATCGGCCCGTCGGGTTGCGGCAAATCGACGCTTTTGCGCACCTTTAACCGGATGAATGATTTGATTGAAGGCGTTAAAATCACCGGACAAGTTTTGATTGACGGGAAAGACGTTCTCACGCCCAGCGTTGATTTAGTGAGCTTACGAAAAAAAGTAGGAATGGTTTTTCAGCGGCCCAACCCTTTTCCGCTTTCTATCCGCGAAAATATTCTTTTTAGCCCAAAAATTCACGGTGGCATTCAAAAGCAGGAGTATGATAGAATTACTGAAGAATGTTTACGGGCTGTTCTTTTATGGGACGATCTTAAGGATAGATTGCACAAATCGGCTCTGGATCTTTCTCTTGAGCAGCAGCAGAGGCTGTGTATTGCGCGGCTCTTGCCGGTTAAGCCTGACATTCTCCTTATGGATGAACCGTGCTCGGCTTTAGACCCGATGGCGACGGAGAAAATTGAAGAATTGATGCGTGTTTTGAAGGAGAATTTCACGATCGTTATTGTGACACACAATATGCAGCAGGCGGCGCGCGTTTCGGATGACGCGGGCTTTATGCTTTTAGGCGAGTTGGTTGAGCTGGGCGAAACAAAGAATGTTTTTACAAATCCAAAAGACAAGCGGACAGAGGATTACATCACGGGGCGCTTCGGATAAAAAGGGGGAATGATGCATAGACATTTCGATGATGAGTTACGCCAGTTAAAGGAACGGTTGCTTTACATGAGCAGTTTGGTTGAGCGCGCAATTGGCTCTTCCATCAAGGCGCTGGTTGATCGAGATATTGAACTTGCACAAACAGTCGCGATTTCTGATGATCCGATTAATATGTTGGAGATTGAAATTGAAGAGTGCTGTTTGCGGCTCTTGGCGCTTTATCAGCCGCAGGCCGGTGATCTACGGCTTATCATAGCGACGATGAAAATCAACGGCGATCTTGAACGGCTTGGTGATTTGGCCGTGAACATTGCTAAGGTTACGAAATATTTAATCAAGGTTCCCATCTCAAAACCGATTGTGGAAATTGCAAGGATGGCAAAGGCTGCCCAAAGTATGCTCAAGGACAGTTTGGATGCTTTTGTGAATAAGGACGCGCGGCTCGCCCAGGATGTTTGCAAACGCGATGATGAGGTGGATGATCTCAACAAGCAGATTTTTATGGATTTTTTGCGTTCGGTTTCGCAGGATGAAAAAACCATTGAGCGCTCTGTTGATTTGATTTTGATTGCAAAGAATTTAGAACGCGTGGGCGATCACGCGACAAACATTTGTGAGGATGTTATTTATCTTGTCGAGGGGAAAAGTATTAAGCACCACATTGACGACAAAGGTTTCAAAAGGCCATCAACGCCTTCTAAAGATTCCGCATGATTGATGAACAGTGTGACGCTGTTAAAGAGTATCATGAATGCACCAAACATCACTTTCATCGCTACGCTAATTCGCTTGGTTACATGGATTGGAACACGCAGCCGGATCCGTTTCGCAATTTTATCGGCGCAGACTGCGTCCGCCTTCCGTTTGTAAAGAAAGACGAAACCCCGCCATACAACGATGTTTTCATCGATGGAAAAGTTTCGCCAAAGCCTCTCAACCTTAAAAATATCTCGCATTTCTTAGAATGTTCGCTGGCCCTGTCCGCGTGGAAACAATACGGCGCATCGAAGTGGGCGCTGCGCGTCAATCCATCCAGCGGAAATTTACATCCGACGGAAGGATATCTTCTGTTGCCGCCGATTGCGCAGTTATCGGCGAGCGCGGCTGCGTATCATTATTCCCCCAAAAATCACGGTTTAGAAAAACGAGCGGAATTTTCACCGGACGTGTGGCCGTTGCTACCGGAGAATACTTTTCTTGTTGGGCTTACATCCATCCATTGGCGGGAAGCGTGGAAGTATGGCGAGCGGGCGTTTCGATATTGCCAGCACGACTGCGGCCACGGGTATATGGCCCTTGCGATAGCGGCGAGAATTCTGGGCTGGCGAATACAGTTGATTGGCAATTTGAGTGATCAGGATACGGCGCGCATTCTTGGGTTAAATCGCGAACATGAATTTGTTGAATCGGAAAGAGAATCTCCCGAGCTTTTAGCGGTAGTTTTTTGTAATCCACAAAATCTTCGCCTCTTGGGTAAAATCCCAGAGCAATTTGTAAAGGAAGTTGAGAATGGCGTTTGGTTTGGGAAAGTCAATCGGCTAAGCGTCGATCACCACAAGTGGGAAGTCATTGGTGATGTTGAGCGCGCCTGTGAAAAACCGGAAACAAATTTTCAAGGCCCGGTTTTTCAAGCCAAAAAAAATGTGGTTACCTGTGACAAAAAATATTCCGCCTTGAAGGTTGTCAAAAAAAGGCGCAGCGCGGTCGCGATGGATGGAAAAACCTCGATGGCGCGTGAAGAATTTTATCAGATGATGCGGCGGGTGAGTGTGCCGATGGAAGGAATTCCCTGGACGCCGCGGATCCATCTTTTTTTATTTGTTCATCGCGTTGAAGGTTTACCGCCGGGGCTATATCTTTTGGTCCGCGATTCTAAAAAGTTAGATGTTTTGAAAGAAAATACGCACAAAGAATTTCTGTGGAAAAAACCCAAAGACTGCCCTGAGGAATTACCGCTATATTTTCTCTCTGAAGGAGATTTTCGGGAAACAGCCAAAACAGTGAGCTGTGTTCAGGATATTGCCGCGGATGGCGCCTTTAGCTTAGGGATGATTGCGGAATTTGACAGCGCGTTTTTGGAATATGGCGCGTGGTTTTACAAGCGTTTATTTTGGGAGACAGGAATGATTGGGCAGCTTCTCTACCTTGAGGCGGAGGCGCTTGATTTTTCCGCGACGGGAATCGGCTGTTTTTTTGATGACGCCATGCATGAAATCTTTGGATTAAAAAAGACGGCATTTCAAAGTTTGTATCACTTTACGGTGGGGGGCGCGGTTGTGGACAACCGGCTGACAACATTACCCGCCTACGAGGAATAATTTTTGGGTGAATCAATTGCTCTTCGTTAGGGCATGTGTTAAAATTCGCTGCAGAAATGGAGTGTGAAATGAGCTTTGAACAGATTGATATTCATCGCGCCAAAGAATCAATCGGCCAAGGGAGCGTGACGATTGTGGATATTCGCGATCCGGATTCCTTCAAGGAGGCGCATATCGCCGGCGCGCTATCCGTCAATGATTCGAATATTGAAGAATTTCTCAAGACCGCGGATAAACACAATCCTTTGATTTGCTATTGCTATCACGGCAACAGCAGCCAGGGCGCGGCGGAATATTTCGCGCAAAACGGTTTTGAAAAAGTTTACAGTATCGAAGGCGGGTTTGAGCTTTGGCGAACCTGTTATGAGTTTGTTTCAAGTGAAAAATAATTTTTATCGGCTTATTCCCGCAGGAGCGTGTGTCTTGCGGGTTTTTTATTTTCGCTCGTGGGAATCGGCGTGAGCGTATCGAATATGAAGAAAATTAAACTTAAACTTGATGCTGTTATTTTTGACATGGACGGCGTGATTACAAACACCATGCCGGATCATTTTCGCGCGTGGAAGAAAATATTTGCCAAGTACGGAATCCATGCCACGCGCCTCGATGTTTATAAGCGCGAAGGTCAGCGTGGTATTAATAGCGTCCGGGAGATTTTCAAGGAGCATGGAAAAACACTCGACGACAGAAGTGCGACAGAAATTCTTAAGGAAAAAGAAAAATTGTTTAAGCGGATTGTAAAAACACGTTTTATTGTCGGGGCGCGGAACTTTCTTAACTTTCTTGAAAGGCGCGGATTTACACTTGCCTTAGTGACGGGCACGGCCCGGCATGAACTTCTGAAAATCCTTCCCAAAAATATTTATAAGATGTTTTCAGTCATTGTGACGGGGAGCGATGTTCAAAATGGCAAGCCGCACCCGGAACCATATTTAAAGGCAATAAAAAAACTTGGTGTCGCTCCCAAAAGGGCTATCGTCATTGAAAACGCCCCTTTTGGGATCACATCAGCGAGGGCCGCGGGGCTTAAATGTTTCGCTCTCCAAACGTCTCTCCCAAAGGAATATCTTTTAAAGGCAAGCAGAATTTTTCTCTCTGTTTCGGATTTACGTAGAAATATTGAGCTGGTGAAATCATAATTTCGTGATTTTCTTATCACACAGTTTGGCTATAATAGCTCGGAGACGGATGAGGATATATGCGTATCAAAAGGGTTTTAATACTTTGCAAACGAAGCGCCTATCAATTTTATTTTATTGACGGCGCGGCCGCGCAAAAGGCCAAGCGTGTTCGCTTTTCACGGGCTGTGCGCGCGAAATTTAAAAAGTCACACGACGAGCATTACGCGACGATTACGCTCGTTGAATCGGTATTAAGTGCCTCTAAGATAACTTTTATTAAAAAGTTTCGCGGGCAAAAAATTGATTACCGGCTTTTTGATTGCGTTGTGACCATCGGAGGCGACGGGACATTTTTGGAGGCGGCCCGTCATGTGACAGGGCAGCTGATGGTTGGTGTCAATTCAGATCCCAAAAGAAGTATTGGGCGTTTGTGCGGAGCGACCCGAAAAAATTTTGAAAGGTTATTTTCTAAAATTATTCAAGGCAATTCTCCCATTAAGAAACTTATCCGCCTTAAGCTTAAAACAAGCCGTTATCCCCACAGTGTCAACGTCCTCAACGACATCCTCGTCTGCCATAAAAATCCGGCGGCGATGAGCCGCTATGAAATTGTTGTCAACGGTGTGAGGGAAGAACAACGTAGCTCCGGCCTCTGGATTTCCACGCCGACGGGTTCTTCCGGCGCCATTCATTCCGCCGGAGGTAAAATCATGCCGCGGCAGGTTGAAAAGCTTCAATATTTACCGCGGGAATTATTTCGGGGCCGCGGCATAAGATATTCCCTGGCCGGCGGCATGGTTTCCGTTAAACGCGCAATAAAAGTTAATTCGCTGATGAGAAACGGCGTTGTTTATGTTGATGGCTCGCATTTTAAAATTCCGTTTAGTTTTGGCGATAAGGTTCACGTTTCCATATCAAAAACCCCATTGACGGTTGCCGTTGAACATCCATAAACCATCCAAAAAATCCCGGCCTCTTTTTATTGGGCGAAAAACCGCCTACCTTTTTATTTCGCATGGCAGCCGTTCACGCATGGCGAGCCGGGAAGTCATTGGCTTGTCTTTGGCGCTCAAAAGAAAAGTCTGCGCGCCGATATTTGAATATGCCTTTCTTGACGTTGAACAGCCGAATATTCCGGCGGGGATCAAAGCGTGCATCAGGCAAGGCGCAACGCATATTGTCGTGCTTTTGAATTTTCTAAACTCCGGCGAACACGCCGTAAAAGATATTCCGCGGCTCATTCGCGCAACCCTAAAAGATTTTCCGCGCGTTTCCGTTTCAATGACCAAGCCGATTGGACAACACGAAGAGATTTTACGACTCTTTCTTGATATCATCCGCAAGAATTGTCATCGTTAGCCCGCGTTTACGCAATCTATGAAAAAGAGTTCCCGCTTTACAAAAGATTTGATGTTTTGGTATGGGCAGAATTGCCGGGATTTGCCGTGGAGAAAGACCCGGGATCCATATAAAATCTGGATTTCGGAAATCATGCTTCAGCAGACAACCGTCTCGGCGGTTATTCCGTATTATGAGCGCTGGATAAAAGTGTTTCCAGCCGTCGAGTGCGTTGCCAAGGCGCCGCTTCAAAAAATTTTAAAACTCTGGCAGGGGCTTGGATATTACGCGCGCGCTAAAAATATTCATAAATCTGCGAAAATTATTTGCAGCCGCTTTGACGGAAAAATTCCCGATACATCTGAGGAGCTTCGGGAATTGCCGGGTTTTGGCCCATACACAACGGGAGCGGTTTTGAGTATTGCCTTTGACAAGCGTTATTCGATTATTGACGCCAATGTTCGGCGCGTTGTGATGCGCCAGCTCGCCTTAGGCGGCGCGGCCGACGGGTTGCATGATAAAGAAATTGAAAAATTTTTAGAAAGCGTGATGCCGCAAAGCCGTATGAGTATTTTTAATCAAGCACTGATGGAATTAGGCGCGCTCGTTTGTGGTAATCGAGAAGTGCTTTGCGGGATGTGTCCGGTTTCGATAGGTTGCCAAGCGTATCGAAAAGGAATTCAGGAAACTATTCCTGCGGTGAAAGTGAAACGAATTTCTGTCGTCAACGCTGTGATCGCGGTTATTGAAAAAAATGGGCAATACTTTATCCAAAGGCGGCCCGAAAAAGGTTTGTTCGCGAATTTGTGGGAATTTCCGGGAGGAAAAATTGAACCAGGCGAGACGCGGCTTTCAGCCCTTAAGCGCGAAGTAAAAGAGGAGATAGGTTGCGATGTTGTTGAAGCGAAATATTTGATGAACGCTACGCATTTTTACACACAATTTAAAGCCAATTTACATGTCTGGAGGTGTCAGCTTGAGGCGTATCCTTCAAGTGACAGGACCCACAAATGGGTCAGTTTAAAAGAAATGCGTAATTACCCGATGCCTTCCGGCAGTGCGAAAATTGTTGAGCGGATTTTTTCGGACGTCGAGGCATCACGAGGCAAAACACACTTGACAAATTATTCAATTCGGCAATAATGAAACGCGTTGTGACGGAAAAGTGAAAGGCAAATCATGCAGGACATTCAAAAAAAAATAGACGATTTACGAAAAAAAACAGCGGGTTTTGAAGCGCCCCAAATCATCAAATTTGCCTACGAAGAATTTGGGGCGCGGGTCAACTTTGCCTCGAGTTTGGGCGAAGAAGATCAAGTGATGACTGATATGATCGCCAAAGTCGCGCCAAAGATGGAAGTGTTTACGCTGGACACCGGCCGTTTGCCGCAGGAAACCTATGATTTGTTAGCAAAAATTCAAAAGCGTTATCCGTCATTATCTTATAAAATTTATTTCCCCGATTCCGCTGCCGTCGAAAAGATGGTCAAAGAGCGCGGGATAAATCTTTTTTATCAAAGTGTTGAGAATCGAAAGCTCTGCTGCGGCGTCCGCAAGGTTGAGCCGCTGCAAAGGGCTTTGAAAAACGTTGACGCGTGGATTTCCGGTTTGCGGCGCGAACAATCGCTGACTCGAAAATCCATCGAAACGTTTGAATGGGATGATGCCAACGGCAAGATCAAAATAAATCCTTTGGCGCTCTGGACGCTTGTGGATGTTCACAAGTATATTGCGGAGAATAAAATCGACGTCAACGCGTTGCACGCGAAGGGTTTTGTGAGTATTGGTTGCGCTCCGTGCACACGCGCGGTAAAACCCGGCGAAGATATCCGCGCCGGCCGCTGGTGGTGGGAAACACCCGAGCATAAAGAATGCGGGCTGCACTTTCGAAAAAAATGACAAACGACAAAATCAAAAATATAACAAATGCCATCGATAAGCTGGACGCCTTGGAAAGCCAAAGCGTTTATATTCTGCGGGAAGCCTACCGCGAATTTAAAAGCCTGGCGATGCTTTGGTCCATTGGCAAAGACAGCACGGTTCTTTTGTGGCTGACGCGAAAAGCGTTTTTTAGCCACGTGCCGTTTCCTTTGGTTCATATTGACACGAGTTATAAAATTCCGGAAATGATTAAGTACCGCGATAAATTGGCGATGGAATGGAACTTGAATATGGTGGTCGGCCAAAACAAAGCGGCGCTTGAGGCCAAGCAGACATTTCCCGACGGAACGCTTGACAGACTATCCTGCTGCAAGGCCCTTAAAACCGAAGCGCTGAAACACACGCTTGCCGGTGATTGGCCGCGTTATCGCCTTGATCATAAGCAGGGGAAATATGTCCTTGATGAAAATAAGGAACCATATACCGGCGTGATTGTCGGCGCGCGCGCGGATGAAGAGGGAAGCCGTTCCAAGGAACGTTATTTTTCGCCGCGCGACAAAAAAAGCGATTGGGATGTGGGCGATCAACCGCCGGAATTATGGAATCAATTTAAAACGGACTTTGCTCCGGGCACGCACGTGCGCATTCACCCGCTTTTGGATTGGACGGAGCTTAACATTTGGGAATACATCGAACGGGAGAAGATCCCAATCACTTCGCTTTACTTTGATCAAGGTGAAGGCAAGCGGTATCGGTCTTTAGGCTGCTATCCCTGCACCACGCCCGTTGAATCAACCGCGAAGCCCGTCCATGAAATTGTCGAGGAACTTCGTTCCGGAAAATTTTCCAATATCGCCGAGCGTTCCGGCCGCGCCCAGGACAAAGAAGATTGGGGCGGGCTTGAAACGCTTCGACGCGCGGGGTATATGTAGGATGGAAACGAATATGCGCGAACAGATGAATGTTGTTATCGTTGGCCACGTTGACCACGGTAAAAGCACGCTCATTGGGCGGCTTTTGGCTGACACTGATTCTTTGCCAAAAGGAAAGCTTGAAGAAGTCAAAGCGCGCTGCCTCAAAAACGCCAAGCCATTCGAATATGCTTTTTTGCTGGATGCCCTTCGCGATGAGCAAACGCAGGGGATCACCATTGACACGGCACGCTGCTTTTTCAAATCCAAAAAACGTGATTACATTATTATCGACGCGCCCGGCCACATTGAGTTTCTTAAGAATATGGTGACAGGCGCGGCGCGCGCGGAGGCGGCGATTTTAGTCATCGACGCGCACGAAGGAATACGTGAAAATTCCAAGCGCCACGGCTACATGATGTCTTTTTTGGGGATCAAAAACGTGGCGATTTGCGTCAACAAAATGGATTTGGCCGGCTATGATCAAAATACATTTGAGCGCATCAAAAGAGAATACTTGGAGTTTTTAAGCGATATCAATATTACACCGGCGTTCTTTATTCCGATTGCCGCGCGTGAAGGCGAAAATATCGCGGTTAAATCAAAGAAAATGCCGTGGTACAACGATGTCTGCGTGCTGGAGGCCGTCGATAGTTTTAAAAAATCCGCCTTAAAAGACGAATTGGCATTTCGTTTTCCCGTGCAGGATATTTACAAATTCACCGAAAAAGATGACGAGCGCCGTATTTTTGCCGGACGGGTTGAATCAGGATCTATCAAAATTGGCGAAGAGGTTGTCTTTTTACCGTCGGGAAAACGGTCGCGTGTTTCTTCGGTTGAGAGTTTCAACACGCCCAAGCTTTCGCAGGCACTCGCCGGACAAAGTTCGGGGTTTTGCCTTGAAACCCAGATTTATGTGAAACCCGGCGAGGTGATGTGCAAGCCTAAGGAGCGGTTGCCGCACGTTTCCTCGAAAGTCAAAGCGAATATTTTTTGGATGGGCACCGAGCCTTTGGTTAAAGAGAAAACTTATAAATTAAAGCTCTCAACACAACATGTCCCTGTTGTGTTGTCGGAAATTATCCATGTGCTCGACGCGACGGAATTATCATCCGTCACCAATAAGCCGCAGCTTGACCGCCATGATGTCGCCGAATGCGTTTTTGAAACCTTGAAACCAATTGCCTTTGATACAGTTGATCAAATTCCTGAAACGGGACGATTTGTGATCGTTGATAATTATGAAATCACCGGCGGGGGAATTATTTTAGCTCCCGTTTTTACGGAAACATCCGCGGGCGCCGGCCATGTTCACCAGCGGGAGTTTGAATGGGAGCGCGGGAGTATTGCAAGTGACCGCCGCGCGGAGAAATATAAGCATAAATCCGCGCTGATCGTTATCACGGGCCAGCAGGACATCGGAAAACAGCGCATTGCCAAGGCTCTGGAAGAGGAACTTTTTAATCTTGGTAAATTTGTTTATTTTTTGGGAATTTCAAACCGCCTGTTGACGATGGGATCCGGCGGGCAGGATAAAACGATTAGCCGCTCCGAACATCTTCGGCAGCTGGGGGAATTGGCGCGGGTGATGACGGATTCAGGTTTAATCCTGATTACCAGCATTACCGATATCGACGAATCGGAGCTTAGCATTTTAAAATCTTTTAACCGCCCCAATGCCACCGTTGTTGTTAACGTCGGCGAAAACTTGTTTTCAAATGAGACGGTGGATTTGTCTTTGGCGGCAAATGAAGAGAGTCAAACGGCCGTTTTTAAAATTATGGATTATCTCAAGCGCTTTATTCTTCTCGACCCGGAATACTTTATATAACAAAACAGTTCGACGCGTAACATTTTTATGATCTCCGACCAGCAAATCTTAAACTCCAAAATCCTCATCATCGATGACCAGAAGCTTGATTCGATTGTTTTAGAAAAAATCCTTAAATCCGCAAATTACAAAAATATCCGCTGCATTACCGATTCCCGCCAAGCAAAAGTTGTGTACAGCGAATATCAGCCCGATCTTCTCCTTCTCGATCTTCGTATGCCCAACATTGACGGTTTTGAAATCATGAATCAGTTAAAGGAAGTCGACGCCGACGGGTATCTTCCTATTTTAGTTATTAGCTCGGAAACCAGCCACGAGGTTCGCCTGCGTGCGCTTCAATCCGGTGCAAAGGATTTCCTAAATAAACCTTACGAGAGCGTTGAGGTTTTGGCGCGCAGCCGTAACTTAATTGAAGTGCGCATGCTGCACAATCAAGCGCGGGACTACACGAAAATTTTGGAAGCCCAAGTAAAGGAGCGGACGGAAGAGTTGCATGATACGCGCCTGGATATTATTCATCGTCTGGCGCAAGCGGCTGAATATCGCGATAATGAAACAGGGTTGCACATTGTCCGCATGGGGCAGTATTCGGCTTGTCTTGGCGCCGCCATGGGAATGAGCGCGGCGCAATGTGAACTTCTTTTACATGCGAGCCCCTTGCATGACATCGGAAAAATCGGGATTCCGGATTATATTCTTTTAAAACCGGGAAAGCTGGACCCTGACGAGTGGGAAATTATGAAAACGCACACAACCCTTGGCGCGCAGCTTTTGTCTGGAAGCCGTTTTGCCCTGATGAAAATGGGAGAGCAGATTGCTTTGGCGCATCATGAAAAATGGGATGGCACCGGCTACCCCAAAGGGTTAAAGAGGGAAGACATTTCGCTTGTTGGGCGGATCTGCGGCCTCTGCGATGTTTTTGATGCTTTGACATCCAAGCGTCCATACAAGGAAGCGTGGCCGGTTGAAAAAGCTGTGACAGAAATAAAAAATGGCAGCGGCCGCCACTTCGACCCGAAAATCGTCGAGTGCTTGATGGACACCCTTTCTAAATTTGTGGAAATCAAAGATAAATTTGACGAGCCCGAATCGCCGTAGGGGTTCTTGCAAACGAAAAATTTTCATCCTATAATGAGCGCGGTTAAAAAGAGATTGATTTGAAAGAAGGCGGATTAAACCCGTAGACCCTTAACCTAAAAGACAGGTGGCTATGAGCGAAAACGCAAAACTGATTCTCGACGGAAAAACCTACGAATTTCCGGTTGTTGTGGGAAGCGAAAATGAAAAAGGGATTGATATCGCAAAGCTGCGCGCGGATACGGGAGCGATTACCTTGGATCCCGGTTATGGAAATTCGGGTTCGTGCAAGAGCGCGATTACTTACATCGATGGCGACGCGGGGATTTTGCGCTATCGCGGGTATCCTATCGAACAGATTGCGGATAAAGTCACCTTTGTCGAGGTTGCCTATCTTCTCATTTACGGCGAATTGCCGACCGAAGATGAGCTCTCGCGGTTCTCGGATTCTTTTACCGAGCACGCCAATCTCCACAAAGACATGAAGAATTTTTTCCGAGGCTATCCCGACACCGGGCATCCGATGGGAATTCTCTCGGCGATGGTTTGCACTCTTTCCGCTTATTACCCCGAGCTTGTGAACCCCAAGCCAACCGCGGGGGAAATTGACAAAATCGCCGTCCAGCTTCTTTCCAAGGTCCGCACGATCAGCGCTTTTTCGTATCGAAAGGCGACGGGTAAACCCTTCATCGATCCGCGCCCCGATTTAAAATACATTCCCAACTTCTTGAACATGATGTTTTCCACAAAAACAAAAGAGTACAAAATTGACGATGACGTTGTCAATGCCCTGCGCACGCTTTTGATTTTGCACGCGGACCATGAGCAGAATTGCAGCACCTCAACCGTGCGGATGGTGGGAAGTTCGCAGGCGAATCTTTTTGCTTCCGTCTCCGCCGGGATTTGCGCGCTTTGGGGCCCATTACATGGGGGAGCAAATCAGGAAGTTATTGAAATGCTCGAGCGGATTTACAAAGACGGCAACGATGTCAACAAATACATCGAGATGGCCAAGGATAAAACCAAGAATTTCCGCCTCATGGGATTTGGCCACCGTGTTTATAAAAATTTTGACCCGCGCGCGAAGCTCATTAAAAAACAAGCGGATGCCTTGCTTAAGAAATTGGGGATCCGCGATCCGCTTTTGGATATTGCATTTAAACTTGAAGAGGTAGCGCTAAAGGATGAATATTTCGTTGAGCGCAAGCTTTATCCGAATGTTGATTTTTACAGCGGCATTATTTACCGGGCGATTGGCATTCCGGTCAATATGTTTCCGGTCATGTTTGCGATTGGCCGCATGCCCGGCTGGATTGCCCACTGGAAGGAAATGATTGAAGACCCGGCGACCAAAATCGGCCGGCCGCGCCAGATTTATACGGGGCCGACGAAACGAGATTTTGTTCCGATCGATCAGCGTAAGTAATTTAAACCATAAAAATTGGTGCAAGAGTTGAAAGGAGTTTTGTGTGATTGCATTTCGTCCGACAGCAAAGTTTGATAAGGAAGCGTCAGTTATTTTTTTAACAAAAGAACAGGCTGGTAAAAAAGAGTTTTCATTTTCCGAAAAGAAATTAAAGGAAAATATCTTCGCGGTTTTGAAGGCGGGAAAATTTTCAGGCGAAAGCGATGAGATTTTCCCGCTTGTTTTTAATAATAAACTGGTTTTGCTTGTCGGGGTTGGTGAAAAGGAAAAGCTGACATTGACGGCGTTTCGTTCAACCGCGCGCAAGGCGTTTTTGTCGTCGGCGCTTCGTAAGACCTCCAGCATCGAAATCATCTCATACAGCGAATCAGATGAGGTTATTTGCGCGCTGATTGAAGCGGTATTGATTGGCACTTACGCGTGGAGGAAATACGTTTCGAATGATAAAGACAAGGATGTAAAATCCGCTGATGAGAAGAATTTCGTTATCGTTGCTCAAAAAAAGAAGATTTACGACGAAACAGTCACGATTTGCGGCGGTGTTAATTTAACGCGGAATCTTATCAATGATAACGCGGATTTGATTACATCCTCTTATCTTGAGAAGACGGTTTGCGATTTGATCAAAGGTAAAAAGAATATTTCCACAGAAATCCTTGGCGAAAAGGAATTAAAAAAACATGGTTTAAATCTGCACTTGGCTGTTAATCAAGGCAGCCGAAAAGAACCGCGGCTTATCATTGTGAAATATGCCGGTAATCCAAAGTCGAAAGATTATGTGGCGCTTGTGGGGAAGGGAATCACTTTTGATACGGGTGGCTTGAATTTAAAACCAACAGGCTCTATGGAAACGATGCGCACCGACATGAGCGGCGCGGCGGCAGTTATCGGAGCGCTGAAAAGTACACTCGCCCTTGGGCTCAAGAAGAATATTATTTTCGTCATGACCGTTGCGGAAAACGTTATCGGTTCAGGCGCTTTTAAACCGGGGGACGTGATTCGCGGTTACAGCGGAAAGACCGTCGAGATTGGAAACACCGATGCCGAAGGGCGCCTTGTTTTGGCGGACGCGATCGCCTATGTCGTTAAAAATTATAAACCATCGAACTTGATTGACCTTGCCACGCTCACGGGTGCTTGCGTTGTCGCGCTTGGCCACGATTATTCCGGGCTTATGTCAAATAATGATGAGCTTGCACAAAAAATTCTCGCGTGCGCCAAAAAAACGGATGACCGCGTTTGGCAGCTTCCGATTTATCCGGAATTAAAAGATCACGTGAAATCCCTGATTGCGGATATCAAAAACACCGGTCAAAGGGGCGCGGCGGGAGCGCTTAGCGCGGGAGAATTTTTACGGCAATTCGTCGGCGAAACAAAATGGGCGCATTTGGATATTGCCGGCACAGCTTTTTGTGATGGGGCGGGGCGATTTTATTTTGGCCATGGCGCGACGGGCGCTGGTGTGCGGCTTTTGACAGAGTTTTTGCGATAAGTTTCGTCTGAGGATTACCTTTAGCTTTTCGGCCGCGTTGGAATTTAAATGTTGTTTCATTGAAGAAAGAGGTGCTCATGATTAAGGCCACAGTTAGCAAACAGCTTATTGTTTCGGTTGATAATCGCGTTGGCGCGCTGGCGGAAGCCTCGCGTATTGTTGCCGAGTCGGGGATCAATCTCGTCGCGGTTTGCGCGTATGTTGTCGGCACAAAAGGTTTTATTGCCTTTGTCACCGAAGACAATAAAAAAGCGGCGAGCATTTTAAAGAGCAAGAAATATGACGTGCGTGAGGAAGAAATTATTTTGGCTTCGATTGATAATAAGCCCGGCACACTTGAACTGATTACCGAAAAAATCGCAAGCGCGGGAGTTGACTTAACGCTTCTTTACGGCAGCGCCGAAGAAAAAGGCAAATCAACAAAGCTTGTGATTGTTTCTGAAAACAATAAGGTCGCCCTCGCCGCGATTCAACGATAGTGAAATAATGAAATTGTGCCTCAAAAAGCGGATTTTTGGATTATTTTTCTTTTGGGTGATTGTGTTTTCTTTGCCGGTGCAAACTTTTTGTGCCGAAAATTTGATTCATGTCATCCAGCTGGATGATGTGACGATCAATCCGATTACCTCTGAGTATATTTCTACCGCGATTGACAAAGCTGCCCAAGAAAATGCCCAGTGCCTGATTATTGAGCTGGACACACCCGGCGGGCTTTTGACCTCAACCCGAACGATTGTTAAAAAAATCCTTTCTTCCCAAATTCCAGTCGTTGTTTATATTTCTCCCGGCGGTTCGCGCGCGGGTTCGGCGGGAGTTTTTATAACTTATGCCAGCCATGTGGCGGCGATGGCACGCTCAACGAATATCGGCGCGGCACATCCTGTTTCACTCGATGGGAAAAATAAAAAAGACGGAGGCAATTTTTGGGATGCGCTGCGCGATTATCTCGACCGCGAACGCAAGCAATCAAAAGAGACAAGCAAATCACAGGATACATTAAAGGACGCATCAACAAAGAAGGCGGACAAAGCGCAGGACGCGGCAAAAAATGCGCCAAAAGAGGAAGTTGCGCCCCAAAAAACCGACACGGAATCAGCGGATGAGGATCCTATGAAGGATAAGATTCTCAATGATACGGTCGCGTTTATTAAATCAATAGCCGCGGAGCGCAAGCGCAACATTGACTGGGCTGTTGAAAGTGTGGCGAAAAGCCAGTCCATTACCGAAAGCGAAGCCTTGGAAAAAGGCGTCATTGAGATTATCGCCGAAAACCGAGACGAGCTGATTACCAAGCTTGACGGGCGAAGCGTCACTGTCGGCGGCAAAGAAATTATTTTGCAAACAAAAGGTGCGTTGGTCAAAGCGATCCCGATGAATTTTCGCCAAAGATTTTTTAATATCCTCGCCAATCCCAACATTGCCTACATCTTTTTCATCTTGGGATTTTACGGACTTTTGTATGAGGTGACGCACCCCGGCGCGGCTCTTCCGGGAGTTTTGGGCACGATATTTTTGGTGCTCGCGTTTTACAGCATGCAGCTTTTGCCGACAAATTACGCGGGGCTTACGCTGATTATTCTTGCGATCATTTTGTTTGTCGCCGAGGCAAAGGCGCCGGGCTTCGGGCTTTTTACTCTCGGTGGCGTTGTGTGTATGTTCTTGGGGTCGCTCATGCTTTTTGATTCAACGATTCCCGCAATGAGGGTTTCTCTGTCAATTGTTTCGGCGCTGACGCTTACGACGGCGGCGATAACCATGTTTCTTGTTCGATTGGTTATTCGAACGCACAAACGTAAAGTGATCAGCGGAAAGGAAGGTTTAATTGGCGAAGCGGGGACGGTAGCTTCGCACATAAGCGCGGGAAAGGATGGGAAAGTTTTTGTTCATGGCGAATGGTGGGATGCAACCGCCGACGATGATATTAAAAAGGACGAAAGGGTTGTTATTATCGCGGTTGATGGGATGAAGTTGAAGGTTAAAAGGGCTTAATGGTTCGACGCGCCCTTCTGGGGCTTGCTTACTACTAAAAGAGGAGGAAGGCGAAATGGGTATCAGTTTTTTAACGATTGTAGGGTTGGTCGCGATGTATCTTTTTAACTGCATTAAAATTGTCCGGGAGTACGAGCGGGTGGTTATTTTTCGTTTGGGGCGTGTTTTGGATAAACCCAAGGGCCCGGGTTTTATTTTTATTTTCTGGCCGCTTGATCAGGCGGTTATGGTAAGTTTGCGGACGGTAACACTTGATGTCCCGCCGCAGGACATTATTACCAAAGATAACGTTTCGGTAAAAGTAAATGCGGTTGTGTATTTTCGGACCGTTGACCCGACCAAGGCGATTGTTGAGGTGCAAAACTATGAATACGCGACCTCTCAAATGGCGCAGACAACCTTGCGAAGCGTTGTCGGCCAGATGGCGCTCGATGACCTTCTCTCTCAACGTGAAAAAATCAATATGACTTTACAAGATATTTTGGACAGGCAGACGGAGCCGTGGGGGATAAAGGTTTCAAACGTTGAGGTAAAGCAGGTTGACATATCTGAAGAGCTGCGCCGCGCGATGGCGCGCCAGGCGGAGGCCGAGCGCGAACGGCGGGCGAAGGTGATTGCCGCGGAAGGTGAATTTCAGGCGGCGGCAAAGATTTGCGAGGCGGCGGAGCTCATGCAAAAATCTCCGTATTCGCTGCAGCTTCGCTATCTGCAAACGCTTGTTGAAATCGGTAAAGAACACAATACGACAACGATTTTCCCGATACCGATAGATATTATTACGGCGTTGCTTCCAAAGAAATAGGAAACAATGCGTAAAGCAGAGTTGTTTGTGCGTTGAGTATAGGGCTGCCCCGATAAAAATCGGGGCAGCCCAAATTGTTTCGCCGGCATTTGCACAATTAACCAGAAAAATATTTGATTAGCAGGTAGCTGGGATGTAATATGTCTGTGCACGTTAACCGATAGGAGATCAGATGAATTACCGCATCGAAACGGACAGCATGGGAGAAATCCGCGTCCCGGCGGATAAATATTACGGCGCGCAAACCGCGCGTTCTTTAATGAATTTTAAAATCGGCACGGAAAAATTTTCTTTCGCGCTGATCCGCGCCTTCGGTATTGTTAAAAAAGCCGCTGCGCAGTCAAATCTCAAGCTCAAAGTTTTGGAAAAAAAGAAAGCCGCTCTCATTATCCGCGCCGCGGATGAAGTGATTGCCGGAAAATTCAAAGACCATTTCCCCTTAGTTGTTTGGCAGACCGGAAGCGGGACGCAAACCAACATGAATGTCAATGAGGTCATTGCCAACCGCGCCATTGAGCTGGCTCACGGAAAATTGGGAAGCAAAAAACCCGTTCACCCCAACGATGATGTTAACCGCGGCCAATCCACCAACGACGCTTTCCCGACGGCGATGCATGTGGCCGTTGTGGAGGAAATCCACAGCCGTCTTATCCCATCGGTCACAAAACTAAGAAACGCCCTTCAAAAAAAATCCGCCGAATTTAAAAATATCGTCAAAATTGGCCGCACCCATTTGATGGACGCGACTCCTTTAACGCTCGGCCAGGAATTTTCCGGCTATGTTCAGCAGCTCACCAACGGCTTGGAGCGCGTTCACGGGTGTTTGCCGCGGCTTTATGAGCTGGCGATTGGCGGCACGGCGGTCGGAACCGGGCTTAACGCGCATCCAAAATTTGGCGTTGCAACTGCGAAAGAAATCGCCAAGATAACAAAAAAACCTTTTAAAAGCGCGCGCAATAAATTTGAGGCGTTAGCCGCTAACGACGCGATTGTTGAGGCAAGTGCCACGCTAAAAACATTATCGGTGTCTTTGATGAAAATCGCCAATGATATGCGCTGGCTGGGGTCCGGCCCGCGTTCTGGAATCGGCGAACTTCTTTTGCCGGAAAACGAACCCGGCAGCTCCATTATGCCCGGGAAAGTGAATCCGACCCAGTGCGAAGCGCTCACCATGGTCTGTGTGCAGGTGATGGGCAATGACGCTGTGATTACGGTCGCCGGCGCGAGCGGGAATTTTGAGCTCAATGTTTACAAGCCGGTGATGGCCCATAATATTTTGCAATCCATCGGGCTGTTGGCGGATGCCTGCCAAAGCTTCACGGATAATTGTGTTGTTGGAATAAAAGCCAATCGTGCCAACATTGAAAAAAATCTGAACAATTCGCTCATGCTTGTGACAGCGCTTAATCCGCGTATTGGTTATGACAACGCTGCTAAAGTCGCGAAAAAAGCGCATAAAGAAAATTTGACACTTAAGGAATCCGCCGTCGCGCTGGGATTTTTAACCGCGCAGGAATTCGACAAACTTGTGCGTCCGGAAAAAATGATCGGCCCAAAGGGATAAGAAAGCGGCAGAGAAATAACGAGGCTCCATGTCTAAGAGAAAATCAAAAATTGAGCGCCGGCGTCATACCAGGGCGCAGAGGGTTTTAACGATTGAACACCGCTTGTTTAAACGAAATGGAAAATCCGTTGATGGCGTCTGGCAGATTTCCACAACCGAAAATATGAGCTTAGTCGGTGTTTTGTTTAATTCCGAAATTCCTTATCAGGTAGGCGATCTGATTGAGGCGCGCGTTGTCATGTCGGGGGCGCTGGATGTCTTTCGAGGTTTTGGGCGCGTGGTTCGCGTGGCTGAAAAGAAATCGAAAGAAAATCCCTATTTAATTGCCATTGTTTTTGTTGATTCCGGCAGCAAAATCCTTAAATGAATCCCTGCGTGTTTTAGTTTGAAAACTTAACCTCATCGTTTTTCCTCCAAGGTTTTTCGTTTTCGCCTGCGGGGGACAATAATAAAATCAAATTGATGAAAAACAGTTGCGCGACAAAGTATGTGACCAACTGCGCCGGCGAAAAAGTGGCGGTTTTGGACGGCGGATTCACGTCTCGCTGCGCGGTTGGCAACACAAATGATTATTTGACGGCGCTTGGGGGGTATGTCAATAAAAAATTAACTGCTTTTGGCGCGCCCTTGTCAATCAGCATAGTCATTCCTTCCTTTAATTCCGGAAAAGAATTACGCGAAGCGCTTTTGTCGATTTTGTCGCAACAATATAAGCAAAAGGTTGAGCTTCTTGTTTTTCTCAATGAACCGCCCGACGCGTCCTCGGACGCTCGTAAGCAAAATGACCGCAATGAACATTTGTTGAAATTTTTGTGTGCGTGTCAAAGGGAGGGCAAGCGAAGGCAGAGTAAAGCTGTCATCACAAAAGAAGAAAAACAACTGTGTGCCGTGCTCTCTATTCAACAAAAATATGTGCGCCTGCGCTATGTTAGGGCAGTGGTTAAGAATGGCTTATCGGAAGTCTATCAGATAATTTTGGCAAGTTATGTTGCCCGCGTCCGCAGGTTCTGCGACTCGCAAACGGATGATAAAGCGCGCAAAGCCGCGCTTATCCACAGCTACGCTTACAAATCTTTTCTTCTTGTTGTCGATGACGATATGCAATTTGAATCATCATTCGCCGTTCAATCGGCGTATGAATACGCCCTTAGAAACAACGCCGTTGTTTTGGGGCGGCTAAAAATCAAGAAAGTCGTCACGGAAAACCAGAGCCTTAAGAATGTTTTACGCGGCGTAATGCAATTATTCTTGGATTTCAAACACGACCGCGGAATGAATTTTTTAACGCCCCGCGGAATGCTTCTTTTGCACGCGCTGGAGGGTGGGAAAGTTGAAATTGGCAAACTCTACAGCGACCAGCTGTATTTTGCAAAAATCACCGGCAATCACGCGAAATACTTTATTGGCGCAAAAACAACCATTGGCGAGTCGAATCATCCGGGCAACGGGCAATTCTTAAAAAAGCTTCGGCGGTATTTAGAAGGCGAAAGCAACGACGCTTTAAAAATATTCGAAAATATTTTAACCGCTTATCGAGGGAGTGTGGCTCAGGGAAAATATTGCGGCGGCGATATTACGTTGTTGATAGCCGCTTTGAAGGCGCGAGATAAAATGAAATTGCTTGGCGTCAGCAATCATTTGTTACGGCGAAAATGATGAGGAGGTCTGTTCGTGGATTTCAAAAATTTGGTGTCCTTATTTTTGCTAAAAAAATAAAATAAATCTTGACAATAAAATCATTACATTCTAATATTCGAATACATGAATTAAAGGAGACGTATGGAACAAAAGCTTTATGAACTTCATGCCCAGATGTGCCAGGTTTTCACCTCCGCCAAGCGCTTGGAAATTTTAAACCTCCTGCGCGATAAAGAGCTTTCGGTGGGGGAATTGGCAAAAATAGTCAATCTGCGCCAGGCCAATCTTTCCCAACATTTGAGTATCCTGCGGGAAAAAGGAATCGTTCAGACGCGCCGGGACGGCGTTACGATTTATTATTCTTTGTCCAATTCCAAAATTATTAAGGCTTTTGACATTATCCGCGAGATGCTCATCGAGAAAATATCGCAGACCGAAAAATTATCCCAGGATATTCGAAAGGCTAAGGGGTAATATTTTTTTGCGCAGATACATACTTATATTCGAATAAATGAATCTATAGCAGGAGGACGCAGTCCATGAAAAAGGTTTCACTCGTTGAATTTTCTGTTGAGCACCCCAAGTTAATTGTGTGGCTTTCGGTTATCCTCACTCTTGCCTTCCTGACCCAGTTTCCCAAAATCAAAACTGATACGAATCCCAAGAATATGCTCCCGGCGACGTCCGATGTGCGGGTGTGGAATGACGAGGTGGACAGGACCTTCGGCCTTTATGAAGATATGATTGTTTTAGGAGTTACGAACGAACAGGGAATCCTCAATAAGGACATATTAGGGAAGATCAGCCGCCTCACGGATGAAATATTAAAAATCAAGGGCGTTGCGTTAAGGGATGTAAATGGTTTTTCTACAATTACCAACGTAACGGATGAAGAGGGAACATTGCGGGTGGCGCCTTTGATGCCGCAGGCGCCCAAGACCGAGGAAGAGGTCGCGGCCCTCAAAAAACAACTTTTTGGGAATCCTCTTTTTATCAATCGCATCATTTCAGAGAATGGGAAAACCACCGCGATTTATATCCCTCTTGAAAAGGGGGCCAACGGGAAAGACGTCGCCGATCAAATTAGAAAGATCACCGTAAAAGAGAAAGGCAGTGAAAAATATTATATCGCCGGAGACCCGGTGGCGCGGGACACCTTCGGCGCTGAGATGTTTAAGCTGATGGCTATTTTTGCTCCCATCGCCGGCGGGGTCATGCTTTTGGTTCGATACTTGATGTTCCGCGACTTTTTCCTTTCCATCACCCTCATGATGGATGCGATGATGAGCATTATCTGGAGCATGGGACTTTTGATCGGTTTGGGATTCCCGGTTCATATCATGAGTTCGATGGCGCCGGTGTTCTTGATGGCGATTGCCACCGACAGCATCCACATCTTTAATGAATTTTATTTCCGCTATAAAGAGAAGAAAGATAAAAAAGCCGCCATCATCGCAACCATGGAGGCGGTTGGAAGGCCTGTTCGTTTCACCGCCTTGGCAACGACCGCGGCTTTTGCGGTTTTGTTATTTATGAATATTGTTCCAGTTAAAGTCTTCGGCGGGTTAGTCGCCTTTGGCACCGTGGCGTTAAGGATATTAAGTTTCAGCTTTATCCCGGCCATGTTTACCTTTGTCAATGAAAAAAATATTGCCAATATTGCCGAAGGGGAAGACGCTCATTTAAGCAAAACCTCTCTTTTTTTAAGGAAGCTGGCCAGTTATGGCACGCACAAACCCAAGGCCACAATTGCTATCGGATTTATTGTGTTTGTCCTGTCAGTCGTCGGAATCACCAGGATCACGGTCAACAATAACATGGTGGAATGGTTTAAGCCAAATAGCGAAATCCGTGTGGCGGACAGGGAAGTCAACCGCGCGCTCGGCGGGACATCGCTGGGATATATCGTGGCTGTTTCCAGCGAGGATGACTTTATTAAAAATCCCGAGACGATGCAATACCTCGAAGGACTGCAGCGGCACATTGAAAAACTTGCCCTTGTGGGCAAGACCTTTTCGGTTGTTGACTATCTTAAACGGATTAACCGCGTCCTGCATAATGACGATCCGAATTATGACACCGTCCCTGCTGAAAAGAATACTATCGGCCAATATCTTTTCTTGTTCAGCATGTCGGCCAAACCATCGGATTTGGATAATGTGGTTGACCCGTCATTCCGGCAGGCCAACATCTGGGTGCAGATGAAAACCTGGGATGCCCGGGCCATGAAGTCGGTTATTGCCTCGGTCAACGAATATAAAAAATCACATCCAATAGCGCTGGAGTTAAAGCCCGCCGGAACCGCGTATTTCAATTTGGTTTGGAATCATGAGGTTCTCTGGGATATGGTCCGGGGTTTTATCCTGGCTTTGATTGTTGTGTTTCTTATTCTTGCCTTCGATTTTCGTTCCGCGAAATGGGCAATGATTGGATACGCGCCGCTGCTTTTTACGATTGCCATCATTTACGGTGCCGTCGGGTTTATAGGGAAAGACTTTGATATGCCGATTTCTGTCCTTTCCTGTCTTTCGTTAGGCATGGCGGTTGACTTTGCCATTCATTTCGTCAGCCGGTTTAGGGAGCGACTGGCGTCGATGAAGGAGCGGGACGTGGCCGAGGCGCTTTTGTGGACCGCGGCGCGGCCGGGCAAAGGGATTCTGCGCAATGCGATTTTGTTTGCGGCCTCTTTCGCGGTCATGCTGTTTGCCTCCCTGACACCGTATATCACCGTGGGGGCTTTCATCGTGAGCATGATGCTTTTAAGCGCGGCCATGACGATCATCTACATCCCGGCGCTGGTTATGCTCATGCGCAATCAACTTTTTAAAAAAGATACATAGAGGATTCTCAATAAAGCCCCGCCACCGAGTAGGTTCTGCTGCGCAGAACAGGCGGGCAGGGAGGGTTAAAAAATGAACATGGTTAAATTATTTTTGGGGATAGCGTTGTTTGTGGGATTATTTGTGATCCAAGCGGCATCCTTTGCCCAGGATGTGCCGACGGCGGAGGAAATCATCGCCAAATCAAGGCTCGCCTTTTATTATGCCGGTAATGACGGGAGGGCCAGGATCTTAATGGAACTCATTGATAAAGACGGCAGAAAAAGGATGCGGGAGCTTACGATGCTAAGGAAAGATGATCAGGATGGCGGACAGCAGAAGTATTTCATCTATTTTCATCAGCCCTCCGATGTCAAGGACATGACGCTTCTGGTCTATAAATATCCGGATAAAGATGCCGACCGCTGGCTTTTTATCCCCGCCATTGACCTGGTCAAGCGAATCGCGGCCAATGATAAATTTTCCAGCTTTGTCGGAAGCGATTTTACCTATGAGGATGTCTCGGGAAGGAATCCAACCGAGGACGCACATACGCTTTTGAGAGAAGATAAGCTCGACGGGAAAGATTGCTTTGTGGTGGAAAGTATCCCAAAGGCGGCCTCGGAGTATGCCAAGAGGATTTCGTGGATTGATGCAGTGAATTTCCTTCCTCTCAAAGAGGAATTCTATGACAAACAGAATGAACTCTATCGGCAGTTTGAGGCCGGCGAAATCAAAGAAATTGACGGCATTCCTACCATCATCAAAAGGGCCGTTAAAAATCTCAAAAGCGGGCATCGGACGGAAGTTTCTTTTGAGGAAATCAAATATAATTTGGGAATAGAGGACGACATTTTCTCCGAGCGATATTTACGGAGGCCGCCGGCTCAATGGATCAAATAAACATCAAGACGGTTTTTGCCGCTTTTATCATCGGAGCATTCCTTTCTATGGCGCCTCGCCTGGAGGCGGCCATGCCGGAATTTCATGGCTTTGCGGAATTTGCTTACGGCCTCAAGGCCAGCGACGATAACACCAAAAGGGATAATTTTAATTTGTTGGAGCAGCGCGTTCAGCTTAAAACAAAATATTTGTTTGAGGGCGATGGTTTTCTCGCGAAAAGAAATTCTTCCCTCAACGTCAAAGGCGATTTTACCGTGGATGAATATTTTTCCGGTAAAACGGATTTTGAATTAAGGGAGTTGAATTTTTCCAGCACGCCGTATGATTGGCTCGATCTTAAGGCTGGGCGGCAGATTCTAACGTGGGGAACCGGAGATTACCTGTTTGTCAATGATCTTTTCCCTAAGGATTACATTTCATTTTTTGCCGGCCGGGATGATGAATATTTAAAAAAGCCTTCCGATGCGCTCAAAATGTCCTTTTACCCGTCTTTGGCGAACATTGATTTTGTCGTTTCGAAATTTGCACCCAACACTATTGCCGAAGGGGGCCGATTGTCGTTTTTTGACAGCTTTCAAGGGGGGATTGCCGGGACGAATTCCGACCGCGACCTTTCCGAGCCGTCCGTTCAGCCGGCAAATCTTGAATACGCGTTGCGGATTTATCGAAGTTTCGGGAGCCATGAATTGGCTTTTTATTATTTCCGCGGTTTTGATAAAAACCCGACGAGCTATAAAGACGAAGCCGCCCGCCAGCTTTTTTATCCGCGATTGGATGTTTACGGAACCAGTTTGCGGGGGCCGGCGTTAGGCGGCATTGGGAATATCGAGTTTGGCTATTACAATTCACGGGAAGATTCCGACGGTAATAACCGCCTTATTGCAAACTCGCTTTTAAAAGTTTTAACCGGCTATGAAAAAGATTTGGGGAACGATTTTAAAGTCGGGTTGCAATATCTCTATGATCAGACGTTGGATTATGGTAACTACAGCGCGAATCTTTTGCCCACGGATTTTATTTTTGATGAATTCAGGCATCTTTTGACGCAGCGAATAACAAAACTTTACAAAAATCAGACCGTCACCGTTTCACTGTTTAATTTCTATTCGCCTTCCAGTAAAGATGGCTATATCCGCCCGATGGTGAGTTATAATCTCTCGGATCAATGGAAGGCAACTTTGGGAGCCAACCTGCCGTGGGGCGAGGATGATTTGACGGAATTTGGACAGATGAAAAGAAATAAGAATATTTTTGTTCGGTTCAGATACAGTTTCTAGAAACACAAATCATACGCAAGGAGGAATCTTATGGAAAAGACACTACGAGGGATTGCCGGCGCATTTATCATCGTCAGCTTGCTTTTGGCCCATTTTGTTCATCCGGCTTGGCTTTGGTTTACGGCGTTTGTTGGGCTTAATTTATTGCAATCGGCTTTTAGCAACTGGTGCCCGATGATGTGGATCCTGCGAAGATGTAAAATAGCGTGATACACTTCAACCCTTTGATCGGAAGATAATGAGTAGAATTGTTTTGGGAGATTCGCGATGCCATTGAATCGAAAACAGCATTGGGAAAAGGTATACGCAACAAACGCCTCCACCGAGGTAAGTTGGTATCAAGCGAATCCACAAACCTCCCTTGAACTTATTACATCGACGGGGTTGGGGCAATCAGGAAAAATCATTGATGTGGGAGGCGGAGCTTCTCTGCTTGTTGATAAACTGCTGGATCAAGGATGCGCGCATTTGACTGTATTGGATATTTCTTCAAAAGCGATTGAATATGCCAAGGAGAGATTGGGGGAATTCTCCAAAAAAGTTACCTGGATCGTATCGGATATTACAGAATTTACACCTTCGTCCACATATGATTTGTGGCATGATCGGGCGGTATTTCATTTCCTGACAGCGCCGAAGGATCGTGAGAAATACATTGAGGTGATGACCAAAGCCGTTCGGCCGGGAGGCCATATCATTATCGCGGCGTTTGCCCTTGATGGGCCGCCCCAGTGCAGCGACTTGGATGTTGAACGGTATGATTGCGCGAAATTAAAGAAGGAGCTTGGCGGCCATTACGAGTTTATCGCCAAAGCTGATGAAGAACACGTTACTCCGGGACAATCAAAACAAAAGTTCCTATACTGCTGTTTCAAAAGGCGAATGTATACACATGATTCGTGTTGAAATGATTGAATCAGCCGCTCGCATTTTAGGTTTCGAAATATGGCAAAAGTCGCCCAGATACTTTCAGAAATAGCTTGACTGCAATGGGTTTTGGGTTAAACTGAAACCTGTGATTAAACAATTTCAGAAAATCTGCAGCTCCATCCTGTTTGAAGCGATCTTCTCATCAGTAATCCTGCTTTTCTCGCTTGCAAGTAATCTATTTGCGCAGACTGTTCCTCCTGAGCAATCAACCGCCGGCCAGGAACGCATGCGCCAAATGCAGGAAGCCGAAGAAAAATTGCGCCGGAAGATCAAAGCACCGCGGCCGCAGGCTCCGGCTGAGGAAGCATCTCCGGTAACCGCGCCACAATCCGCTGTTAGCGAAAAAATTCTTATTAAAACAATTACAGTCGTTGACGTAACCTTGATTCCTCAGGAGGAAATTCAGAAAATCACATCTTCCTATGAAGGTAAAGAGCTGACCGTTGCCGATATGCAAAAGATCGCGGATATGATTACCGATCTTTACCGGAAAAAGGGTTTTGTGACTTCTCGCGCGTATTTGCCGCCGCAAAAGTTGGACAACGGCATTCTTGAAATCCGCATTGTCGAGGGCGCGATGGGAAAGGTGGATGTCCGCGGCAACAAGTATTTCAAGACATCGCTTTTAAAAAGGCGCATTGCCCTGAAAAAAGGAGAGCCTTTTAACTATAACAAATTACGCGAAAATTTGAGCCGCATCAATCAGTATCCCGACCGAAACGCGCGCGTCGTCCTTGTTCCCGGTGAAGAACCGCTTACAACGGATGTCATCCTGGAAGTTAAAGACCGGCTGCCGATTCATATGAATATGGGATGGGACAATTTCGGATCGCGTTACATCGAAAAAGACCGTTTTCAATCAACTCTGACGCATAATAATTTTCTCGGATTTGATGATATGCTGACGTTTCAGTATCAATTGGCGGAATCAGACGCGTACCGTTTGACGTCTGTCCGGTATCTTTTTCCTTTTTCAGACTCAACGCAAATCGGGATGTATTCCACAGATACGGCGACAAACTTAGGGCGCGAGTTTGAGGATTTAACGGCCCGCGGGAAAAGCCGTGTTTACGGGATTTACGCCAACTACAATTTTATTTCCAACGATACCGTTGATGTTGGAATGAATATCGGATTCGATTACAAGGATGTTTTCAATTTTCAGCTGGGAAGCCTGACGAGCCGGGACAGATTGCGTGTGGTCAAAATTGGTTTTGATTCAGATTTTACGGACGCGACCGGGCGCACGATTTTACTCGGTGAAATCGCGACGGGTATTCCCGGCATTATGGCTGGATTAGAAGAGCAGGATGGCCGTTCAACGCGAAGCGGGTCGGGGGGAAGTTTTGTCAAAAACACCTTTGATTTTCTTCGCCTTCAAAAAATGCCGTTTTCCTCGACGATTCTTTTCAAAAATCAGATCCAGCTGTCGCCTTCGATTTTGCCGGCAACCGAACAGTATCAACTTGGCGGCATCAGCAATGTCCGCGGTTATCCTCCGGCGGAACTTGTCGGAGACCGCGGCTATTCAACGACCGTTGAATGGTCAGCTCCCGCGTATTTTATTCCGCGTGGATGGAAGGCGCCTTACGCCAAAGAGACCATCTATGAGGCGCTTCGCATCGTGACGTTTTACGATTGGGGGCATGTTCGGTTACGCCGGCCGCAGGCAGGCGAGGAGAAAACAAAAACGTTGCGCAGCGCAGGTTGCGGACTACGGGTCAATTTATCGAACAATCTTTTTTTTCGCGCCGACTTTGCCTGGCCCTTGGATAACACGCCCACCGACGGAAATCACTTTCACCCCTGGTTTCAACTGACAAAGGAATTTTAGGCAAAAGATTTCGGCAAAATAGCAGTAAATCGGCTATACTTTCAACACCTAACAAAAATTAAGAAAACTGAGTTTTTATGACACCACCGAAACGCCTTACGCTCGCCTCGATCTTTGCCCTCATGATTTGCATGAGCGGCCCTCGCCTTGTGTGTGCCTTGCCCGAAGGTGAAAATGTTGTCGCCGGCCAAGCCGCTTTTGACCGCAGCGCTTCTGATACGCTCACGATTACAACGCCATCCGATAAGCTCATTGTTGATTACAGCGGTTTTAATATCGCGCAAGCGGAGACTGTGCATTTCAATCAGCCGTCCAGCTCTTCGATTGCCCTCAACCGTGTTGTCGGCCAGGACCCAACAAGTATTTTGGGAACACTCACCGCCAACGGCCGCATTTTTATTGTCAATCCTAACGGTGTTATTTTCGGCGCCGGATCAAAAGTTGATGTCGCCGGGCTTGTGGCGTCATCGCTGAATATTTCCAATGATGATTTTCTAAATGGCCGATACACGTTTTCAGCGGAAGGAAAAAATTCCTTCATCGCCAACAACGGGCAGATTGATATCCGCAACGGCGGCTACGCGATTTTGTTGGCCGGCGCGGTTGAAAATGCCGGATCAATTGAAGCAAATCTTGGGACCGTTATTTTGGCCAGCGGCGAAAACGCGACCATCGCTTTGGATGATGCCAGTGATATTTCAGTTGTCGTAAATGAAGCCGTTAAAAGCGCTGTCCTTTCGCAAAGTGGTGAAAAAATTTCCAGCGCGGTCAAAAACAGCGGCACGATTACGGCGGACGGCGGCAAAGTCATTTTAACGGCAAAAGTTCTCAATAATGTTTTTGATTATGCTCTTAACAATACGGGCATCGTTCAGGCCAAGTCCATTGTCAGTCACAATGGCGCCATCGAATTGGTGGCTGAGGGCGCACCGGTTGTTAACAGCGGATCTTTAAGCGCGGGAAGGGTCACGGTTAACAGCGATTCCAGTTTTCTAAACGCCGCCGCTGGCCGTATCAGCGCGGATGGATACGCCGGCTTGCCAAACGGCGGCCAAATTGCTCTCAAGATTGCCGCGATGTTACAGCAAGGGATCATTTCAGCCGACGCAAATGAAAATGGGACGGCTGGCAATGTTGAAATCATTTCAGAAGATTCGACCACAGTTGACAGTAATTCAACAACCTCTGCCAGGGCCCTTGGGCTTGTTGGCAATGGCGGACGAATCTTTATTAACACAAAGAAAGGTAATACAACCGTTAATCGGGAAGCCGTTGTTGATGTTTCCGCAGGTGCGATTTCAGGTGATGGTGGTTTTATTGAGATTAGCGCGCTGCGAACACTTGATTTTGCCGGTATTATAAATGGCCGTGCGCCTCCTGGATTTCGTTCCGGAATTGCAATCCTCGACCCCACCGATGCCACAGTCAGTGGCACCATTAGCGCCGATACAACCGTATGGGCGACCAATAACGTCACGATTAGCGGCGCGATTACAATCAATAGCAATAATACCCTAAATCTTTTCGCCGATCACAATTCCGCCACTGCCAATGACTGGCATGATGGTGTTGGCGCCATTCTTGATACCGGTAGTTTTACAATTACGGGTGGCACAAGCAACTCTCGGACCTTGGTTATGAAGGCCGGAAGCGGGGTTGGTAGCTCTGCCAAACCCATTTTGACCAGCAATATTACTGATCTTTCCGCAGACATAAACCCATCGAGCGCAGGCACTATTTATATCCAAAATAGCGGGACTGTTGCTATTGATGTATCCTCCTTAACAACAAAAAATGGAAATGTTTATTTTTCAAGCGTTCCTAACGTGACTGCGACAACGGTTAGTACGAATGGTAGCGGCAATATAACTTTAGAGGTGACCGGGGCAGGAAAGAAACTAACCCTGGATGGCGCCTTAACCATTGGGGCCGGTGGCAGTGGTTTGGTGTCGTTAAACGGTAGCGATGGCGTAACGCTTTCAGGAGCCGGCGCTGATATTGTCACGCAAGGTGGTCTTTTGATGATTGCGGCGGATGGTGATTACAATAATACAGGGACGTATAGCCATTCAAATGTCAATTCAACAGTCACAACCAACGGCGGGGCGGTTACAATTACGGCCGCCAATATTTCTTTATCCGGAACGAATACCTCGCAAATTAACGCTGGTAGTGGCGACATTTCATTAGTGCCCTCCACAACAAATCGCACGATTGGCTTGGCCGGTAGCGCCGGAAATTTTGATATCGGTGATCAAGAATTAGAGAATCTTGCAACAACCGGTTTGGTAACAATCGGATCCAACGGCACTACTGGGGCCGCAACGATTGGGGCGGTTGACTTAAGCGCGGAAACATACAATTTACAGATTTACGGAGGCTCTGTCACTCATTCATCCGGAACGCTGACATTATCTACGGGAAAATCGCTTACGCTTACGGCGAATAATTCCAACATCAATATCCAAAGAGCGATTATCGCCAGCGGCGCCGGAACAATTACGCTTACAGCGCCAAATGGCGTTTCACTTTCCGACAGCGCCGCAGATATTACAACAGCAGGCGGCGCCCTCATCATTGACGCCGACACAGATCAAAATAACACCGGAACCTACAGCCAAACAAATGCCGGCGCAAGTGTCGTTACAAACGGCGGAAATATTACGATTAGCGCGGCGGATTTCAGCCTTACGTCAACAAGTTCACTCAATAGCGGAAGCGGTAATATCACCATCGAACCGTCAACAACCGGGCGAACAATTGGGCTTAACAGCGCTTCCGGACTGTTGAATCTTACGGCGACGGAATTAACCAATCTGGCATCAAGCGGCACTGTGACAATTGGGAAAACGGGCGGAACTGGCGCGGTAACACTGGGTGACTCTGGTGCTATTGATTTAAGCGCTGAAAGTTACAATCTTTCGCTTATTGGTGGGGACACGACACTATCGGGAAATTTAACCCTTGCCACGAATAAAAGCCTAACAATTTCATCTTCCGGTTCGATTACTCAATCCTCGGGCGCTTCAGTGGTATCCAATGGCGGCAGCATATCATTTTCATCATCAGGAAATATTAGCCTAGCCTTGCTTAATGCGACGGCCGGAGCGGTTTCAGTTATTTCCTCCAACGGTTCAATTTTGGATAATGATGGTGGAGTGGCGCCAACGGATAAAGATATTATTGCCGGTAATGTTACGCTCAATGTGGGCGGGGCTGGAACAATTGGCCAATCGGGTGCAAACAACGAAATTGATTTACAATACAGCGGTACTTTAAGTGAAAATGTTTTGCCTTCCAACGCTTCTGGCGCCTCTGGCGATCGAGCGGTAAATGCGTGGGTGAGCGGGAAATCCAATGACAATACGGTTGATGTGTCGTGGACAGCAGCAACTGATGCCAATTATTATACCGGCAGTGGAATTGATGGTTACTACATCGTCTGGGACACAAGCGCAACTACAATACCAATAGCCAGCGATACAAAAGTTAGCACAGCAGGGACAACCAGCCTTTCCTTAGCCGATGGAACGAATTATTATTTTCATATCCGCGCAGTAGACAAAGCAGGTAATCTGGCCAGTTCAGGTAGTACAGTCCATGTCGGCAAGTTTTATATCGACACCACGCTTCCTGTAATCACCGCGCAGCGTGACCCGGGATCGGCTGCCAACGCCAACGGATGGAACAACACCAATGTCCTTACCAGCTATAGTGCTTCTGACGCTCTATCCGGGCTATCCTCAGCAGCTACTGGTAGCATTACCTTTACCTTTGAAGGTACTGGCCAAAGGATTTCCTTCCATGCAACCGACCTTGCCGGCAACTCAAACTCTGCAACCATAAGTAAC
>ORJL010642310.1_pt1 | contig 34663 bp, 32 predicted proteins | sample 1779941 | NCBI WGS metagenome assembly ORJL01 (sample SAMEA104232317, study PRJEB22302) | groundwater metagenome | biome: forest; feature: aquifer; material: groundwater | place: USA | collected 2011-08-07 | depth 5.8 m | reverse complement strand
GGATGCTGGTGATAACATCATCAACCAAACCATATTCTTTGGCTTCCTGCGCGCTCATGTCAAAATCCCGGTCGCAATCCTGGTGGATCCGCTCGAGCGGTTGTCCAGTCTGGTTTGCTAATATTTGACTTAAAGTCTCCTTCATCCGGAGAATTTCTTTGGCCTGGATGGAAATATCACTGGCTGTTCCTTGCGTGCCTCCCCACGGCTGATGGATCATGATCCGTGAATAGGGTAACGCGAAGCGTTTTCCTTTTGCGCCAGCTGCCAATAAAAGCGATCCCATGCTGGCGGCCTGCCCGAGACAAAAGGTGGAAACATCGGGCTTCACGAACTGCATCGTGTCATAGATCGCCAGCCCCGCCGTGACCGAGCCTCCCGGCGAATTGATGTACACGCTGATGTCCTTGTTGGCGTCTTCGCTTTGTAAAAAAAGCAATTGCGCGATGATCAAATTGGCGACGGTGTCGTCAATGGCGGTACCGATAAAAATGATCCGCTCTTTGAGCAGCCGCGAATAAATGTCGAAAGCGCGCTCACCGTGTGATGTTTTCTCAATGACCATGGGTACCAGTATCTGCGATTTTAGCTCCATCTTACTTAGCCTCCTCCCATTCTGCTTCCTTAAGTAAAAATTCCATGACTTTGACGGCCAAATTCTCTTCTTCCTTGACCGGGATGCTCTCCAGCTCAGCGATCTTGTCGAGGATCAGATATATCCTGATATCTTTTTCGACGGATTCTTCCAGTTGCGAGCGGACCTCGTCCTCTTTCTTTTTGATATTCTCCGGGGACATCCCTTGCGATGCCAGCCGGCGGCGGATATCTTCCAGGCGACGCGCCAGCTGTTTTTTGACCAGCGAGGCCGGTGTCGTCAATTTCGCCTTTTTCAAAAGGTGTTCCGCTACCTGGTTCTCGACATCCATCCGGTTGTGACGGTCCTTATCAAGCTCCAGCTGACGGGAAAGCGATTTGGTGAATTCCTCCAGGCTGGGAAAGCCCAACCCATGAGCAAAGGCGTCATCGATGGTGACCTCTTTGCCCTCCCCCTGACCTTTCTTAAAATAATCCAGCGTTTTATTGAGCTCTTCCGGTGTGACCGCGGAACTCTTCCGCATCACCTTGATTTTTTTGTAGTCGCTGACCTTGACTTCCGGTTTGATGTCCAGTTTGGCGGTAAAAGTGACTTTGCCTTCGTTCAAATTGACATCAAGTATCTCCGGCAGGTCGATCGGCTTGATCTTCTCTTTTTCGAGGCCTTCCTGGTAAATTTCCGGGATCAATTCCTTGATAACTTCTTCTTTGGCCAATTTGTTGTGCTGGGATTCCAGGATATGCCGCGGAATCTTCCCCTGACGGAATCCTTTCACTTTCACCACTTTTCCGAGCTCTTCATAGATCTTGTCGAATTTCTTTGCCACGCGTTCCCGGGGAACTTCAAATTTCAATTCCAGCCGGACCGCGTCCAATTTCTTAACTGCTAATTTCATGAATTGACTACCTCCTCATTATTAACTAACGTTACATTCTGAACTTTTCACCCAAATAGATCTTTTTCGCTTCCGGATCATTGATCAAGTCTTGCGCCGTACCTGAAATAAGGATCTTGCCATCGGCGATCAAATACGCGCGGTCCGTGATCGACAGGGTTTCCCGCACATTGTGGTCCGTCAACAGGATCCCCAGGCCTCGTTGTTTCAGATTTTTAATGATCTCCTGCGCTTCGGCCACGACGATCGGATCGATACCGGAAAAAGGTTCATCGAGCAGGAGAAATGAAGGGTTCGTCACCAATGCCCGGGTGATCTCCAACCGCCGGCGCTCCCCACCCGATAACGTGTAAGCCTTGTTCTTGGCCAGATGCGCGATATTCAATTCTTCAAGCAAAGACTGTAACCGTTTTTTGCGTTCCCGCGGGCTAAGGGGCAACGTTTCCAGGATCGCCAAGATGTTCTCGGCCACGGTCAATTTCCGGAAGATCGACGGTTCCTGGGCCAAATATCCCATCCCTAACTTGCATCGTTCATGAATGGATTTGTAAGTGATATTTTCATTGTCAAAGAATATTTCGCCCGCGTTCGGCTTGATAATACCGACGGCCATGTAAAATGTCGTTGTTTTACCGGCGCCATTGGGGCCCAGCAATCCGACGATTTCCGAGCGGCCGACAGAAATGCTTAACCCGTCCACCACCTGACGCTGGCCGTATTTCTTAACCAGATTCCTAGTTTCCAAGAGCTGTAATGGCATTGTCCCCTTCGGTGACTAAAATGAGTTTGGGCCGGCCGGAAAGCGTCAAGCGTTTTTCCGCCCCGTTATAAACAGCCTTGTCTGCAAACGATTGATTGGCCCCCCGGATGATCACCACATGGCCGGTACAGATCATGTTTTTAATTTCCTTTTTGACTTCGTCGAAGAAAATTTCCATCTTGTCCGCTTTCAAGGTCTGGTCGGCCTGCACGGCAACGACATTATCCTGAAAAACAGCGTACGATTTACTCTGGTCGATCTCCATCGGGCCGTCTGAGGTAATGGTTATGGTCGATGTGACCTCGGGCTTGGGGTCGGTGTCCATGGTGACGGTTACGTCCTGGTCGATCTGGGCCAGTTTCATCGTTGGATGCGCTTCCATTCCCGTGCCGGTCATCGTCATGTCCTTGTCAGTGATCATGACATCGTCTTTCGTTTTGACCAGATCTTCGTTGCGGTTCCAGTCCAGTGAATCGGTCGTCATCTGGGTTCCCCGCTCACTGGTAATGACGACATCTTTTTCCAAATGGATCGTACTGCTCTTTTGGTCGATCGTTCCACTATCGGCCGTCAGATAGACTTTTTCATCGCCGTAAGACTCGGCATCCACGTTTGAAATTTTAATTTTGTCGCCCAAAATGTCGGCATTGTCCCCGTTCACGGTCCAGGCCTTTTTTCCGTCCTCGGTATATCCCTGGAGATTAAAACCTTCAAATTGCTGACCGGGTTCGCCCGCCCAGACGGATCCGGAAATTCCAAAAATAAAAATTTGCATCACGAGCCATAAACAACGTTTATTCATGAAAGGCTTACCCCATTTGTTGCGCGACGATATCTTTCCATGTTCCCTGGGCCTTGAGGATCAGTTCAACGACTTCACGTACCGCCCCGGCGCCACCGCGCCTGATGGTGATGTAATGCGCCACTTTTTTAAGTTCATCCACGGCATTGGGCACGGCCACGGCAAAGCCGACCCGTTTTAATACCGGCAAGTCCGGCAGGTCATCCCCCATAAAACAGACTTGCGCGTCCGCGTAACCTAATTCCTGGATCAAACGCTCGTAGGCGTTTGTTTTAGGATACGCATCCTGGCAGATTTTGTCAATTTTTAAGTCTTTGGCGCGGGCCGTCAACGCAGGCGATGAGCGTGCCGAAATGATGGCCGTTTTTATCCCGGCTTGCCGCAATAGCACGATGCCGAAACCGTCTTGCACGTCAAAGAATTTCAGTTCTTTTCCTTGCGCGTCCACAACGATCTTACCGTCCGTCAGGACACCATCCACATCCATGACCAGAAGTTTTATTTTTTTTAACTTCGCGTTCAATGCCTTGTTCATACCAATCCCGCGCGTAAGAGGTCCTGAACGTCCAGCAGCCCGACTAGCCGGCGGCGGTTATCCAATACCGGGACCTCGTCGATCTTCTTTTCTTTGAGGAGACTGAGCGCTTCGGCGGCCAGCTTATCTTTCAATATCGTAATGGGCTTACGCGTCATCACCTCGGACACGCGCCGTTCCAGGACATTGGCGTCGGTTTCCAAGTGCCGACGCAAGTCCCCATCAGTGAATATTCCGACAAATTTCCCGCGCTTGTCCAATACACAGGCTGATCCGCTGCGCGCCCGGGTGATAGAAAACAATACCTGTTTGACCTTCATGTTCTCACGGACCCTGGGATGATGCGCGCCTTTACGCATGATGTCTTCAACCCTTAACAACAGTTTACGCCCCAACATCCCTCCGGGATGATAGAACGCGAAGTCCTCTTTTTGAAATCTTTTGCGCACGATCAGACAGGCGGCCAGCGCGTCGCCCATCACCAGTGTTGCCGTCGTGGAAGCCATGGGGGCCAATCCCAATGGGCAACCTTCATGTTTAACAGAAACGTCCAAAAGGACATCCGCGTGTTTGGCCAGTGACGAATGCCGGTTACCGGTCATGGCGATGGTGCGCGAACCGATCCGTTTGATCAGAGGTAAGAGCCGTTTTGTCTCTTCCGTCTCACCGCTGCTGGAGATGATGATCACCACGTCGTTACGGGCCACCTGCCCCAGGTCACCGTGGATGGCTTCCGCGCTATGGATCCACAGGCTCGGCGTGCCCGTCGAGGAAAGCGTCGCGGATATTTTGCGGCCGATGATTCCCGTCTTTCCCATACCGGCGACGATCACGCGGCCTTTGCACTTTGCGATGAGATCAACGGCTTTTACAAATTCACGATTGATCCTTCCGGAGAGTTCGGCAACGGCGCGAGCTTCGATGGCGATGACTTCTTTGGCTTTTTGAATGGTCATTTTACTTTCGTGGCTTTTTGATGATCTTGTCGATTGCTTGCAGATCGGCTAATAAACTTTTTAGCGCCGCTAAGGGCAGCGTGTTGGGTCCATCTGAAAGAGCTTTAGCGGGGTTAGGATGCACTTCCAGAAAAACAGCATCACAACCGGCGGCAACAGCGGCGCGGGATAAAAGCGGAATATATTCGCTCTGACCTCCGGAGGCGGTCGCCAATCCCCCCGGCTGTTGCACGCTGTGGGTGGCGTCAAAGACGACCGGGTAACCGGTTTCCCGCATGATGCTTAATGAGCGAAAATCGCTGACGAGCGTGTTGTACCCGAAACTGGTCCCGCGCTCGGTCAAGAGGATATTCCGATTGCCCGTGCTCTCGATCTTTTTGACGACCTGCGCCATGTCCCACGGCGCTAAAAATTGTCCCTTTTTAATGTTCACGGGCTTTCCGGTTCTCCCCGCTTCCAGAAGAAGGTCCGTTTGCCGGCACAAGAACGCGGGGATCTGCAAAACGTCAAGGACTCCGGCGGCTTGTTCGATCTCCTGCGGGGAGTGCACATCGCTTAAGACGGGAAGTTTGAATTCACGCCGGACTTCCGCGAGGACATCAAGCCCTTCGGCCCAGCCCGGCCCGCGGAACGAACGGATCGACGTACGGTTGGCCTTGTCGTAGCTTGCCTTGAAAATGAGCGGGACTTTGACCCGCGCGGCGATCTCCTTTAACGCCTTCGCGATCCGTAAAGTCATTTTCCGGCTTTCAATAACGCACGGCCCGGCGATCAAGACAAATGGTCTGCCCCCGCCTATTTTGACTGAACCAACTTGAACTGTTCTGTTTTTCGCCATTTTAAGATCGATTCCGTTGTATCTTTATGAATGCGCGGCTCTACCAACCGCCCCGCTTACCGCAAAAGTTTTTCCACCCGCGCCAGATCCTGCGGCGTGTCCACGCCGATTGTTTCAATGTCGGTGAGGACCGTTTTGATCTTGACACCCGCCTCCAACGCCCTTAACTGTTCCAGTTGTTCCGCATGTTCGAGATGTGACTTCGGCAGATTCTTGAACTTCAGCAAGAAATTTCTGCGGTACGCGTAAATCCCCAGATGCTTGTAATATTTGATCTTCCGGATCCCCGATTTATCCCGGTCGTAAGGAATGACGGAGCGCGAAAAATACAAGGCGTTACCCGCGGCATCGATGACCACCTTGACGACATTGGGATTTTCCAGCTCCTCTTTCGTCCGAATGAGCTTGATCGCCGTTGCCATCAAACATTGCGGGTCCTTGTCCAGCGCCGTCACCAAACTGTCGATGACGCTGTGATGGATCAGCGGCTCATCTCCCTGGATATTGACGATAACATCGGCCGCAACACTAGCCACCGCTTGCGCGATCCGGTCCGTGCCGGAGGCGTGATCTTTCGACGTTAGGACCGCTTTGGCGCCAAATTTTTCCGCGGCTTTGACGATCCGCTCGTCATCACAGGCAATAATAACTTCTTTAAGAAGACGGCTTTGTCGGGCACGCTGCCAAACATGTTCGACCATCGGCTTGCCGTTCAGGTCCGCTAAAACCTTCCCCTCAAACCGTGTTGAGCCCCAGCGGGCCGGGATAACGCCGATCGCCTGCATCAAATTAATGGCTCCTTGCCGCTTCCAAAAGCTCTGATTTACTCACGGCAACGGTACCCAGTTTGCCAACCACAATTCCCGCGGCCAGATTGGCAAGGATCGCAGCGTCTTTCTTTTTCGCTCCGGCGCTTAAACCCAGCGTAAACGTGGCAATGACCGTGTCCCCGGCTCCGGAAACGTCATAAACTTCCATTGCCTTGGTTTTAATACCGACGGGCGGCTTGTCTTTTTCAAACACTCGCATGCCGTGCTCGCCTAAAGTGATCAAAAGACAATCCAAATTCAAATAACGCAACAGTTCTTTTCCTGCGGAATCGATGTACTCATCATTGTTCAACCGGTCGACATAAATGTTCAGCTTCTCCGGCAGGGTCGAAGTGATCTTGATATTGCGGATCGCATTCTCGGTTTCTTTCAAATTCGGCGTGATCGCAGTGACATTGCGGTAATAACTGAAATGCTCGACCTTGGGGTCGATCGTGATGATCTTCTTCTTGGCCAGCGCCAGGTCCCTCACGAAACTGACCAGTTGCGGCGTGATCAGCCCCTTGCCATAGTCGGAAAGGATGACCGCGTCGCAGGAATCAATATTTTTCCGGACAAAATCCGTTATCCTGCCGAAAGTTAGTTTACTGAGAGTGTCCGGTATCTTTTCGCGATCAATGCGCACCACCTGCTGATGCTGCGCGATGATGCGAGTTTTGCAGATGGTCGGTAATGCCGTATCAATGAATATACCGCGCGTATCGATCTTCTTATGCCGCAGTTCCCGCAAAAGGACCTGCCCTTCCGGATCACCACCAATCTGCCCGACCAACAGGGCCTGCGCGGTCAACCCCGAGAGATTGTGCGCCACGTTCGCCGCCCCGCCTGGTGTATAGAAAGATTTCTCCTGCACAACGACCGGGACCGGCGCTTCCGGGGATAAACGGGTGACATGCCCCTGGATGTACTGGTCAAGGATTATGTCGCCGATCACCATGATCTTCTTATGGTGAAATTTTGAAATGATGGAGTGAAGTTGTGCCATAGATGACTGCCTTTTAGTCGTTAAGCCAAAAGAAACGAAGAATTCTAACACAGTTTAAATAAGGCGTCAACAGCTTCCCAAACAGCATGTGTTGGAATAGTTTCCAAACATTCCGGGACATCCTGGAGGTGAGATTTTTGGAGCGGGACACTCACAACCATGGAAAATCTTCCAAGCGGTTGCCAGCGTTGAGGATTGATCCCGGGGTGATTGCGGGTAAAGATGGAGACACACGGAGTTCCAACCCCGGTTGCGATGTGGACCGGGCCGGAATCATTGGAAACCAGCAAGTTACAACGCTTCATCAATCCCGCCAACTCCCCCACGCTCGTCTTGCCCGTCATATCCAGCACAGGCACGCGGGTCAAATTCATAATTACTTGGGCAACATCTGTGATCTGGGATGAACCCACCAAAATGATCTTCACCGGATAACGCGCCGCCAAGGTGTCAATGAGTTCGGCAAACTGACGTTCCGGCCAGCGCTTGGCCGGGTCACTGGCCCCGGGGTGGATGGCAACCAAACGCTCCTTTGTACTGATGTGATTCTTCCTGCAAAACTCTTCGATCCACACCCACGTTTCAGCCGAAACCGGCACACAAAGGTCCTCAGCCAGATCCGGCAACGACTTACCAAAAATGCCATGCCCTGGCACATTAAGATGTCGCAACACGTCCAAACAATACTGCGCTTCATGTTGGCGTCCGAGGTGGCGCTCATCAAGGATCGGATCGGTCAGCAAAAATCCGAATTTTTTGTTTTTGTATCCCACCCGTTGGGGAACGCCCGCAGCCCAGGCAAGAAAATTGGCGCGCTTCTTTGTGTGATAGACGATCGCCAGGTCAAACTTTTTTTTCCGCAAATGCGCGGCAAGTCGCCAAAAGCCGAAGATCCCGCGGTGAATGCCGAGGCGGTCATCCAAAAAGACTTCGTTGATGTACGGATTACCGACAACCAGTTCTTTCGTCAGCGGCGCGACCAGGATCGAGATCTTTGCCGATGGATAGGCCTGGCGCAAGGCCTTGATGGCCGGCGTTGTCAAGACCACATCCCCTATCCGGTCGGTTCGCACGATAAGGATATTTTTGAAATCGTTCATGCCGTATTAAAAACAACTTGCCCCTGCTTGATCGCGAACGCGTTTAAAACATCCTGACTGGTAATGGCGGCCATGCACGTATGCCGTGCGGGATTTTTAGGGTTCTGGCAGGCCGGACAGCCCTGGTTCTTTTGCAGATAATGCCCGTGACGACCCCAAGGTCCGTATTTACGAATGTCGCTGGGGCCGAACAATGCGAGAACAGGGACATCCAGATAGCTGGCCAAATGCATCGGCGCGCTGTCGTTGACCAGGGCCAATGCCGCCCTTTGAGTTACCTGGGCCAATTGGAGCAAGGTGGTGCGTCCGCATAAATTCAGCGTGTTTTCCCCCAGAACTTCCACCATGCGCTCGGCGCCGTCACGGTCAGCCGCATCCCCGACAAACACGATCCTTTGCTGATAACGTTTTATCAAATGGTAGCAAACCTCAATGAATCCCTCGGATACCCACCGTTTAGCTTCATTCGCCGCTCCCGGTGCCACCACGACATATTTTTTGTCCTCTCGCCATGCGGCATGTAATAAATTACGAATATAAGCCTGATCGCTTAAAGAAATTGCGAGCGCGTAATGTTTCGGAGACTCGGCGTCATAAGGATAAACAGCGTGCAATTGCCGAAGATGTTTGTATTTCATATGCATGCCGGAATGGTTGGCCACCAATAAAGGTGTGCGATATCGCGGAAAAATTAAAACCGGGATAGCGGTGTTGCGCAGGTCGACGACCAGATCAAAACGTTCGCCGCACAAACCGGCCACCCAGGGGATCGTTTTCCAGGCGGATTGACTTTTATCAAAGATATGGACATCACTGATGAGCGGGTTCCCTTGAAATAATGTTTTGGCCTTGGGCCCCACCACCACCGAAAATTTCGCCCGCGGAAAATCGTGGAGCAAAATGTCCATGACCGGCAGCGTCAGGATAACATCTCCGATATTACTTAGTGAGATGACCAGTATTTTATTGATCTTGGATTTTTCGAATCGCATCAATGACTTTACGAACGCTCACCGCCTGCATGCACGTATTATCGGGGCATTCCAGATAGTAGCAGGGCCGACGGTTGCATCCCACATCGTGTTGCACAACGACCGCGCGGCCGCCTCGCGGTCCGGTTATTTCCGGACGGGTCGGGCCAAAAAGAGCAATAACGGGACTGCCAACGCTGTTGGCGATATGAAGCGGCCCAGAATCGGCCGATACCACGCAATTGGCGCGTTTCATCAGCGCCATCAACTGCTTCAGATCAAGTTTCCCCGCCAAAATGACCGGATTGCCATACGACCCGGCCGCGATCTTTTTCGCCAGGACAACATCATCTTCGGAGCCGGAAATAACGACTTTAATTTTTCTATCCTTGAGCAGTTCAGTAACAAGCAAGGAAAAATAATCTGCCGGCCAACGTTTCAGGTCCCAGTTGCCCCCGGGATGGATGACGACCAGAAAATCTTCCTTTCCGACAGCGCACCCTTCGAGGATCTCCCGGATCTCTATTTCCGATCCGGCCGGCACGTTCAGGGAACCACTGCGTTCAGCGACGCGTACCCCAAACGATTCCAGGACATTAAAATAATAATCCGAACGGTGGACTTTACGCTCATCAAGAACGCCCGCCTTGCATGTTAAAAACGGTCCCCGCCCCTTTGTCGCGTATCCAATGCGTTCCGGGATCCCGGCAAAAAAAACCAGTAACGCGCGGGTCAACGAACGGTGTAATAAAAAAGCAGCATCAAAATGTTTTTGTGAAAGTTCCCGGATCAGCCGCAACTTGGCCAGCGGGCCGCGGTGAAGTCCCTCCTCATCATAAACAATGATCTCATCGATGCCGGGGATCGATTCTAATATCTCCCGGACGCGCGGCACGGCCAAACAGCTGACCTGTGACTGCGGGTACGCGGCCTTCAGGGCCTTAAAGACCGGGGCTGAAAATATCACGTCACCCAACCAATTCACGTTTACCACCAAGAATTTTTTCATGCTTCCGTTTCCGGGATCACGCTCTTATAAAGTGTGAGCGTTTTTTCGACCATCCGGTCCCAGGAATAATTCTCACGCGCGAATTCTCTGCCGATCCGCGAAATCTGCGTCAAACGGTGCCGGTCGCGCAGTGCCATGATAATTGTTTGTGCCAGCGCGGCCGGATTCTCTGGTTCCACTAAAAATCCCGTTTTGCCGTCCTCGACCAGGCTGGGAATGCCTCCGACCCGTGAGGCAATGACCGGCACACCCGTGGCCTGCGCTTCCATGATCGAAAGTCCCAATCCTTCCTGGCGCGAGGGCATCACAAAAATATCCAGAGCGGATAATATCTCCACGGTCTTGTTGGTGATCGGGTAAAACAGAACGTTTCGCTCCAGATTGGATCGCTTGACCATTTCCCGAAGGAGCGGTTCGGTTTTCCCTTCGCCGGCGATGATCAATTTTGCGTTCGGGAATTGTTCCAAAACGGTCTTCATCGCCTCGATGAGGATATCCTGCCCCTTGACCTCAGACAAACGGGCGATGATCCCAACGACCGGTTCCTCACCCAGGCCGTATTTGCGGCGCATCTGGTATTTGATCATGGAATCGACCGGAGGATACATTCGGATATCGATGCCGCTGGGGATCAGACTGATACGATCGCCTCCGACCATAAAGTCATCCTCCAGGTGTTTTTGGACAGCAGGACTGATGGCAACGACCGCGTTCCCCCAGCAGGGAAGCATCTGCCGGGACAACCGCTTTTTAAAAAAGCCGTGGCAGGTGCTGACAAAAGTGCATCCGGTCATCGCCGCCAACCAAAAACCCATCACCTGTGTTATCCGCGTTTGCGAGTGGATCACGTTAATATCGTGCTGACGGACATATTGATTTAAGACCAGCAAAGCATAATAGATCCGCGGGTCAAGCTCTGATTTCGTCCGGATGTTCAGGTTCAGAAGCTTCGCGCCCGCCGCTGAAAACTCGCCTGCCATATCCCCGCCGCTGGAGGCGATGTGCACGCGCACACCGCGCTCGATCATCCCCTTGCTTAAGGTCAAAAGATAGCTGGTGATCCCACCGGCATTAAGATGTGTGGTCAAAAAAAGAATATTCATTATTTAGCTCCCATCAGACTTTCGATTTTACCGGCGACTGCATCCGGGGTGATGTCCCGCATACACACATGCGTGGTGATCAGGCAGCGCGGACTGTAACATGGCGCGCACGCTGGCTTTTTCTCCAAGATGATCATGTTCCGGGCCGGCGGCTGATGCCTTCGCGAATCCGTTGGCCCGAAAAGCACGACCAGCGGAATACCCATGGCCGCGGCGACATGCAACGGTGCCGAATCCGGCGTGACATAAACCTTACACCGCTCTATGAGCGCGGCCAATTGCAGGATATCGGTGCGTCCCACAAAAACTGCTGGTTTGGATTTCGTCCGTGCCAGAAGCTGCTCAGCAAGCGGCTTGTCTTTCTCCATTCCTGTGATCAACACACGGATACCCTTATCGGAGAGCAGGTCACATAAACGGGCGATATGTTCGACCGGCCAATTTTTCGTCTGCCATTTCTGCGACGCGGCGATGTTGACCCCCACGACCCTAGTGACGTTGCCCAGCCATTCCGTGTCAAGCAACCCTTGAACATAATGCCGGTCTTTCTCCGATGGCCAAAGCTCCAGTGCGAATTCCCGGGGAGGATCTATTCCCATCATGCGCAGTAATTGAAACTGATGATCGACCGCCGGGATGTCGTTGCGGTATTGCTTCAAAGGATTGGTCAGCAGCCCGCTCCATTTTCCATTATTATACCCATAACTTTCCCGCGGGAAACTTAAAAAAGCCAATAAATGACTTCGGCGGCTATTTTGGAAATCCACCACTTTGTCGAAACGATATTTGCGTAACCGCGAAGACAGACCGATCGCCCGAAACCACCCGTTACTCTTTTGCCGCGTATCATCCACAATAAGCCCGTCGAGATACGGACAATTGTACAGGGCCTTACGCGACTCTTTCCCGACAAGGCAGTAGATCTTCGCCTGCGGATATTTCTCCCGCAACGCTTTAAGTGACGCCGTCACCAGGACCACATCGCCCATTGCGCTGATCTTGATGACCAGGATGTTCATGGAACTAAGCAACTCCGCGTAAACGTTCAACGTTTGCGAGGCCATATGTTCGAGGGTGAATCGCTCATACAATTTTTGCCGCGCCGCCGTGACCAATTGACCCGCGAATTTTTTGTCTTTCAGAACCTGGATGACCGCTTTCGCCATACCGTCCGGATCTTTGGGCATGACCAATACCCCGGTATGCCCGTCATCGATGATATCCACCACACCTCCGACGCTCGTGGCAACGACCGGGACTCCAGCGGCCTGGGCTTCCAGGATCACTCTTCCAAAAGCTTCCTGGGTCACCGTTGAAAGGGCAAGCACATCCGTCTGGGCCAACAGTTGTGGAACATCTTTCCGGTTCCCCAGGAATTCAACGTGTTCCTGGATGCCAAGCCGACGCGCAAGGACTTGCAATTCATTCTTATAAGGCTGTTTGCTCGCAGGGGCGTCACCGATGATCCAGATACGGATATTGGGCATCGCGCGCACTACTTTAGCCATCGCGCGTAAAAAAAACGCGTGACCCTTCAACGGCGTCAAGCGTCCAACGATGGTAACGGTAAAGAAAAATTTGCCCTCTATGACCGGCCGTTGCACTTCAAATTTTTTCACGTCAACGCTGCGGGGGATGTACCGGATACTGTTGGAGCGGACACCGAAATGCTCGATCATGTGCCGGCCGATGACCCGGCTCGGAACGATCACCAGTTTGGGCCAGCCCATCACCTGGCTGAAAATACGATTGCCATAATATCCATGACAGGTCGTGATGAAAGCGGCCTGTGTTCCCCGGCAGGCAAAATAAGCCACCCAGGCCGGCACCCGGGAACGGGCATGGACGATGTCCGCTTTTTCCTCCTGGATGATCGCGCGCAACGCCTTGACACACTTGACCGCGGTCCAAAACGATTTTTTGTGAACCGGCAAGTTATAATGTTTCGTCCCTGCGGCTTCCAGTTCCGACACCAACTCACCACCGTTGGACACAACAATGGATCGATGCCCGTGATCGACGAGATATTTGGCCAGATCGACCGTGCCGGTTTCAACGCCGCCGACATTCAACTCAGGTAAAACCTGCAAAACTTTCATTGTTTTCACAAATTAAATAATTTTTCGAATAGCCTCGAGCATGACCGGATTATCATCCAGGGGCTTGGTCTGAATTTTTCCTTTAGCGATATCATAGACGGTATGCCCGACATCCTTGATGCTGCTTGCCAGAATATATCCTTGCGCGCCTAATTTTTCGATAAAATCAAGATGTTTGTTCGGCACCCCGGTCCCTTTTCGGCGCAATTCCGGAAGAAACACGATCGTGTTCTTTCCGGAGCTGGCCGCCTCCGAAACCATGGAAATGCTGTCCCCGGAAACGACCTGGATATCCGCCAGCCCCAGGATGCCCCCAACGGCTTCCGGGACATTGTCCTGGCCAGCGAGGATCAACAAAGGACAACGCGGATGTTTACGCAGGCGTTTATGCAAAAGTTGTTCGACCGATGATGGCGTGCGCCGCGAGGTCGTGGCTAAAATATCTGCGTTGATTTCCTGCGCCACTTCGGTCAGTTGATGGACCAGCACTTTCATCTGATGTTCATCCAGATAAATATTCTTCGCGTCACCACCGATGAAAAGGCCTATCTTTAATTTAAGATTGCTCTTTAAATGAGAATACCGGTTCAATAACGCGTGAGATTGTTTGCTCTGATATTCATGGGTGATAAGGTTCGGCGCGGCCGTTGTATAAACCACGGGCGGTCGCTGGCCGTGCCCGTTTCTCATCTCATGTTGCGGCAGGATCACTAAACGAAACCGCCGGTATCCCAGCAGGCCAGGTTTAAGGATCGCGACACTTTTAGCTCCGTAATCACGGGAGAGAAAATTGTTGACCCCTGCCACGCCTGAGCCGCAAGAAATAATGAACTCCGCTTTGATCCGTCTGATCTCCCTGAACGATTCTGGGGACAGAAACCGTTTCAGCCACCCCAGCTGCGCCCGGTAAAAAACCGGCGGGATCACCAGGTTCAAGACCGCGAAAAGTTTGCGGTGAAATTGACTTTTAAAAACAACTTCCGTCGTCCTGACATCGGAAGATATACCGCGTTCCCCAAGAACTTTCTGCAACAATCCGGCAACCGCCTGGGATTGGCGCAGATGCCCTATTTTTCCATCGGATAAAATAGCGACCGCGGTCTCATTGGAATACTTCCAGATCTTGTAGAACCACATGTATTCGGAAGGGTACTGGCGGATATAATTTTCCATGATCCGGGTGATCTTCTTGAGATTCTCGGGAATATCCCTTTCAGGGTTCCCCGTGCTGGTCAATTCCAGCGGCTTTTGGACGATCATTTTATGCCGTCCGTTCGCCTCGCGATGGATGATGCTAAAACAGATCGGCACACCCCATTTTAATCCCATGCGGATCGCCCCAACAGACATCGAGGCGTTGCGCCCGAAAAACGGTACTAAAACCCCGTCACGTCCCCCCTGGTCAACGACCATCCCGATGACTTCATTGTTCTGAAGGCTGCGGACAAAATCGCGCGTGCCCATTCCGCGGGACAAAACAACATACCCGCCGCAGGAACGGTACCAGTTCAAAAGTTCATCCAGCCGCGAGTAACGGGTCTGCGGCTTGACCATGACCTTGTACGGTAGCCGCAACATGGCGCACGAGAGGCTCGCCAGCTCCCAGCTGCCGAAGTGCATGGCCAGCATAATGGCCCCCTTGCCCTGTTGCAGGCCGCCAGAAAGATTTTCGATCCCTTCGACCGTAATAAGCTTGTGAAAATTTTCCGGGTTGACCAGCGGCATCCGAAAAAGGTCAATGAAATTCTGGCCGTAATTGCGAAACAATTGCTTGGTGATGCGTTTTATTTCAGCGGGCGATTTGGAATCGGCGAAAACCATTTTCAGGTTCGCGTAGGCGAGGGTTTTATGACGGGTATCAAAGTAATACGCCAGCATCCCGATCAGGCGACCGAGGAACAACGCGATCCCCACCGGCAACAAACGAACGAAAGCGCCAAAAGTGCTGACGCTATGAAAGATCAAGGATTCGCTGAAGGAATGCATTTTCTCCTGTGCCATCACGGACCGTCAACTCGATATGTAATGATTGGAACTCTACACCATTCGCTCGTCGGATCTCATCGCGCAGGTCCGCCAGCTTAACCGCGTCTTTTTGTGTCGTTACAACAACCCCGACATGTTCACGGCGACAATATACCAAAATATCGCGAATGTCCGTTGTATTATAGACGTAATGATCGGCAAAGTTAAATTCTTTTTGGATTTTTGCCCCCAATCGGGTCACCGTTGCCGCAAATGCCGCTGGCGATCCAAGGCTGCACAGAATACATACTTTTTGCCCTGCAATTGTTACCGGATCGCGGGGATTTCCGGTCATCAGATCCACCAAACGAACCGGACGATGAACGGTTTCAACGAGCTGCTGCGCGCATCCGAGCGCGGCCAAACGCTGCGCGATCGTTCCAACTCGGTCCGCCCCCAAGTCGACCTTCGTCAAAACCAGCAAACCCGCGCGCCGCAGGGCCGTGAGTGGCTCCCGCAATATCCCGCGTGGCAAAAGCCAACCGTTCCCAAAAGGGTTTGTGGCGTCAATAGCGACGATATCCAGGTTGCGCGCCAAACGCCAGTGCTGAAACCCGTCGTCCAGGATAAAAACATCCGCCTGACCGTTTCGCAAAAATTCTTCAGCGTTTTTAATCCGGTCTGCGCCCGTAATGACCGGCACATCACCCAGGATCTCGCGCATCATCATTGCTTCATCACTTTGCTTGTTGCTACTCCCCAGCCCGCGGCCCATATACCCGCGAGTTAAAATGACCGGTTTAAGCTTATGCTGTTTGTATATTTGAGCGATCAGGACGACCAAAGGCGTTTTTCCGGTACCGCCAACCGTAATATTGCCCACGCTCACAACCGGAGATCCCAAGCGGTGTTGCTTTAATATTCCTTTTTGATAAAGCCATGCCATGGCCGTAACGGCAACTAAATAGACAAACGAAAGCATCCCCAGGAAAAACCTCAAGACACCGGCAATTGGCCCACGCATATCATCGGTCACAACACTATAAAGGAATTTCTTCATGCCCCCAGGATCTCCTCGATGGCCATCAGGGTCTTTTCCGTCGCGCCCTGATGCCGCGCGATCTCTTTCTGCGCGGCGAGGCCTAATTTCGTGCAATGCGCCGGGTCATTCAAAAGATCGCGCAGTTTACCCACAAACTCCTCCAGCGTTTTTACCACGATCAACGCGCCCGTTGGCATAAAGATCCGGACAATGTCACGAAAGTTCTGCGTGTGCGGGCCTACGATCGTCGGCCTGCCCAAAAATAAAGGTTCGATCATGTTTTGTCCGCCGTTTCCACGCAAGCTTTTCCCGACGAAGGCCACATCAGCAAGACTGTACAAACCACGCAAATATCCAATGCGGTCAACGATCACAACGGCCGCGGCGTCCAGCGGCGCGCCGGGCGAATTTTGGGAGAGTTTTCGCGGCGTCAATCCTTTAAATTGGCATGATCGCGCGATCTCATCCGCACGCTCGACATGCCGGGGCACTATCACAAGCCGCAGGCGAGGAAATTCCGTTGTTAAACTTTGATAAACATCCATGACGATCTCGTCTTCCCCAGGGTAGGTGCTGCCAGCAATAAGCAACTGATCGTCGGATTGAAAGCCAATGTCTTCCTTTCTAAACGATCGTTCCGGGCGAAGACTGTCGAACTTGAGATTTCCAACGACACGCACTTTTCGGGGATCAGCACCCAACTGAATGATCCGACGGGCATCCGCTTCCGTTTGCATACAGAACACCCGCACGCCGCGTAACACCCCGCGTATCAGGAAAGATATCCTGCGGTATCCGACAAACGCCGTATCTGATATCCGGCCATTCACTTCGATGATGGGCACATTACGATCCTGCAAACAGGCAAACAGATTAGGCCATATCTCCGTTTCGACGGATATATAAAACGCTGGATTGAGAACACTTACGTATTTACGGACGACCCAGCTGAAATCAAACGGCGCGTAAATAACGAGGCATGAATCTTGCAGCCTCTGACAAGCGAGCGCGTGGCCCGTTACGGTCACGGTGGAGAGAACAATCCGGTGCCCCGGGAATCTTTCCCGGATCTTTTCGATCAGGTTCAAGGCGAGCAGGACCTCCCCGACGCTCACCGCGTGGACCCAGACCGTTTTGCGGTCTCCGCCGTCTTTTTTTAGCGTGAATCCAAAACGCGTCCAAAGTCCCGCGTGCCATTTTCGTTTTAATGCAAGATACGGCAAATAGGCAACGGCAACGATCAGGAAAATTATGTCGTAAATGATGAACACGGATATCCCTCTTATGCCCTGGGATGGGCCTGGTCGTAAACTTTTTTCAAGCGATCGGTCGTGACGTGCGTGTAGATCTGGGTCGTGGAAAGGTTAACGTGCCCCAATAGTTCCTGGACGGAACGCAGGTCTGCTCCCCTGTTCAAAAGATGCGTGGCAAAAGTATGCCGTAGAACATGCGGGGAAATATCGTGCGACGTGCTCATCAATTGGATGTATTTATGCACGATGGTGCACACGCTGCGTGTTGACAAGCGAGTCCCGTTCTTATTTAAAAAAACCGCGCTGGACTGCCTTAACCGGCTGTCAAGATAATCCCTAATGGCATCGACCGCCTTACCGCCGATGGGCACCAGGCGCTCTTTTTTACCCTTGCCCGCCACTTTGACGATGTTGCTGATCAGGTCCACCTGCTCAGTGTTAAGCCCCACCAGCTCGCTCACGCGGATCCCCGTACTGTAAAGCGTTTCCAGGATCGCGCGGTCGCGCTTGTTCGCGATCTTGTCTCCGACCGGCATTTCAATGAACCGGGCGACCTCTTCTTCCGTCAAGAATTTTGGCAGCAACTTCTCCCGTTTTGGGGACATCAAAAGCGTGGCCGGATTGTTCTTGATATGGCCTTCACGATGAAGGAATTTGAAAAAACTGCGCAGGGTGGAAAGCTTGCGGGTAAGTGTGCGTGGCAGATATTCTTTCGTGCGCATTTGGGCGAGAAACCGACGCAGGAACAAATAATCGATCTTTTCCAGCTGGGTCTGACCAACGAACGCGGCGAATTCCCGTAAATCAACGGAGTAATTTAAAGTGGTATGGCGAGAATAATTCTTCTCAACTTCAAGGTAGGTAATAAATTTTTCGATATAACGATCCATAGTCCCATCAGGGCGTACGGTCCGGCTCCGGTTGGCTTTGCGGTAATTCCTTCGCTACATAGGTGCATTTGGGATAATTGCTGCAACCGTAAAACGCCCCGCGGCGCGACTGGCGCTTGACGAGTTCTCCACCGCACTCTTTCTCCGGACATTTGATACCGGTGGTGAACGGCTGTGCGAATTTGCATTCCGGAAACCCCGAACAGCTCAAGAATTTTCCGCGGCGGCCCCACTTGACCTGCATTTGTTTGCCGCATTGCGGGCAATATTTGTCGACAAATTCGTGCTGCTTAACGATGTTCCCTTCGGCAAAGGCAAGTTCTTCTTGGAATGGCTTATAAAATTCAGCGAGCAATTTAGGATATTCCAATTCACCCTCTTCCACCAAATCCAGGTTTTCCTCCATTTTTGCGGTAAACCCTACATCCATGATCTTGGAAAAATATTCCACCAGAAGGTCACAGATCGATATGCCCAATTCCGTGGGGGTCAAGTAACCGCGTTCGCGGGTGACGTAATGGCGATAAACAAGCGTTTCGATGGTGGAGGCATAGGTGCTGGGCCGTCCTATGCCGTCTTCTTCCAGGGCTTTAACGAGGCTCGCGTCCGAAAAGCGCGGCGGCGGTTTGGTGAAATGCTGGGTCGGGTGGACATCGGTCAACTTTAAGGTATCGTCTTCGGCGTAATGTGAAAAATCGATCTTTGTTTCCTCTTCCTGCTCATCGCGAATCAAGGTCAGAAATCCGTCAAAAAGAAGTGTTGAGCCCGTGGCGTTCCACTGATATTCGCCGGATTGGACCTCGACACGTTTTTGCTCGTAGACCGCCGGTGTCATCTGCGCGCTGACATACCGTCGCCAGATCAATTCGTAAAGCTTATATTGGTCAGGGTCCAGGAATTTCTGGATATCCTCGGGTTTGCGCAAAACATCCGTCGGCCGGATAGCTTCATGGGCTTCCTGGGCGGATTTCTTGGACTTATATTTATTGGGCTCATCCGGCAGGTATTTTTTGCCATAACTTGTTTTGATGAAATCCCGTAATTTGGCCATAGCATCAGCGGAGATGTTCACCGAATCCGTACGCATATAGGTGATAAGACCAAGGACCTCGCCGTCTCCCAGCTCAATACCTTCATACAACTGCTGGGCAATGAGCATGGTGCGGTTCGCGTTAAAACGCAACTTGTTGAATGCTTCCTGCTGCAACGTACTGGTGATGAGCGGCGGGCCGGGCCGGCGCTGGACTTCCCGTTTGGAAATAGCGGAGACCATAAACTTTTCATTTTTGATCGCATCGAGGATCTTGTCCGCTTGCGCTTTGTTCGTCAATTCAGCTTTTTCACCTTTGATCTTCTCCAGCGAAGCATTAAGCAAGTCGGCATACCCCTGCTTTTGGAGGTCAACACTGATCTGCCAATATTCCTGGGGAACGAAACTTTTGATCTCCCGTTCGCGTTCGACGATAATGCGCAGCGCCACCGACTGAACGCGCCCGGCGCTCATTCTGGAACCCACCTTCTTCCAAAGCAGCGGGCTGATCTTGTAACCAACGATGCGGTCAAGGATGCGGCGGGCGACCTGCGCGTTGATCTTCTTGCGGTCGAATTCACGAGGATGCTTGAAGGCCTCCAGGACCGCTTCCTTGGTGATCTCCTGGAACGTGACGCGATAAACCTTCTTGCCATCACCGATATGTTCGATAAGATTCCAGCCGATCGCCTCTCCCTCACGGTCAGGGTCGGTCGCGAAGTAGATCTCTTTGGCACTTTTGACTTCTTTTTTTAATTTTGTCAACAGCTTGGACTTGTCACGCAAAACGATGAACTTCGGCTGAAAATTGTTTTCAATATCGACACCAAGCGTGGATTTCGGCAGGTCGATCAAATGCCCCATGGAAGAAAGCACCTTGAACTTCTCACCAAGGAACTTGTTGATGGTTTTGACCTTTGCTGGCGACTCGACTATAACGACTGCTTTGGCCATAGATATCTACCGCACAAATAGTTTTCCGGGTAATTGTTTGATCAAATGTTTGAGTTCCAGGCACGAAAGCACCGTTGTCACGCGCAGCGCATCCGTCCCGCAACGGTCGATCAGCTGATCGATATGGACCGGCCGGTCGCTGATAAACCCATAAATGCGCTGTTCCGCTTCGCTTAATGATCCCGGCGCGACAACTTCGGCCTCCGCTGGAATTATAACGTTTCCGCGAACTTCCTGCAGGAGCTGCGGGTGAATATCCTCTAAAATGTCTTCTACGCAACTGACCAGTTTCGCCCCTTGCTTGATCAAAGTGTGCACCCCTTTTGACGTGGGGCTGTCGACTTTGCCGGGGACAGCGTAAACTTCCCTGCCTTGTTCCAGCGCGAAATCGGCGGTGATGAGCGCGCCGCTTTTCGCGGCCGCTTCCACAACGATCACCCCCATCGAAAGCCCGCTGATAATGCGATTACGCCGGGGGAAATTGTATGGCATGGGCAAGGTTCCCATGGCAAATTCGGACACGATGGCCCCGTTATCAGCGATGCGATCGGCTAATCGCCTATTTTCCGGCGGATAAATATGGGTAAAACCGCAGCCTAAAACGGCAATGGTCTGCCCATGAGTTTTGAGCGCTCCCAGGTGCGCGGCCGTATCAATGCCTCTGGCCATACCGGATACTATCGTAAACCCGAGCTCCGCGAAACGAGCCGACCATTGTTCCGCGATAGAATTGCCGTAAAAACTGGCGTTGCGTGACCCAACGACCGCCATGGACAATGACAAATTTTCCGGCAACCGTCCCTTGACATAAAGGACAATCGGACTGTCCGCGATCACGCGCAATCCGGCAGGGTATTCTTCGTCGTTGAATGTCAGAACATGGATACCGCTTTGGGCGATGAGCGCGAGCTCTTTGATAAGAAATTGTTCTTTGGGGAAATGGACAATGGCCGCGGCAAGCTTAGCAGGAACTATTTGGTCTGCGACCAGATCGCTTTCCGTCAGCGACAGAACCTTCGCGGCACTGCCGTAATATTCCAACAATTTCCGAATGGTGGCGTTGCCGACTCCGGGAACGGCATTAAGAATTAGCAGAGCATCTGTTTCAGTCATAATTTGGTTATAATTTCTTCACATACTTCGTCAATGGTCTTTTCATCTACTTTAATGGTATAATTTGCGCACGCGTAAAGGGGTTGCCGAAGTTCCGTTAATTTTTTAATTGCGTCCAAAGGATCTTCTACATTCAATAATGGCCGATTTTTCTTACCCCTTATTCTGGCATGAATTAAAGTCGGTGGCGCTGATAAAAAAAATATGACCCCACTTTTACTTAAATGATCAATGTTTTCTTTATCTAAAACAACTCCTCCGCCGCAATCTATAATAATGCCCTCTTTTTTTGAGATCTCGCGAATGACTTCCTTTTCGGCCTTCCGGAAATAGGCTTCGCCGGACTCGTTAAAAATATCTGATATTTCTTTTCCTTCTCTTTTCTCAATAATTGAATCTATAGAAAAAACCTCTCTTTCAAGAAGCTCTCCTAACCTGTTAGATACCACAGTCTTACCAGAAGCCATGAATCCGGTAAGAATAATATTCTTCCTTTTCATGAGTTGAATTTTAACACAAGGTATAACCTAATACAACCCATATCCACTTAAAATCCAGCGGATGATCTGGTCACCGTAAAAAAGACTTATCAAAGCGCCGACCACAAGAAAAGGGCCGTACGCAATGGCCGTGTCCTTGGTCCTTATTTTCTCGGCAATGCCATATACCGCGCCAAAAAACGGGGCTAAAAAGAAAGTTAGGATAGCAAATTGCCACCCCAGGAAGGCGCCCACCATGGCCATAAGTTTTACATCCCCGCCACCCATCGATTCCTTCTTGAACAAAAAATCCCCCAAAATGCCCATCGCGTAAATGGATCCGCCTCCGGCCAAAACGCCGGCTAATGACCAGCCCAAAGATTTTAGATGAGCCAGGATCAGTGGCCCTGTGCTGCTACTAACACCGTGCAGTTCCGGGATAAACGCGCTAAATAGCAACCCGGCCACCATGCCCCCCACGCTGATCTCATCAGGAATGATCCGGTGCTCAAAGTCGACAAAGGTTGCCACAATGAACCCGCAGACCATGGTCAGATACGCCGGCAAGAGCGCGGTCAGGCCAAAATACTGATAAAAACCAACAAAGGTGATCGCGGTGATCAATTCGACCAAAAAATATCGCGGAGAGATCTTTTCCTTGCAGAACCGGCAGCGTCCACCCAAAAGTATATAACTGACAAATGGAATGTTGTCATACCACAATAGCGGCTTTTTACAATACACGCAATGTGACCGCGGCGTGACAACGGACTGTTCATGCGGCATGCGCACGATGCACACGTTCAAAAAACTTCCCACAATCGCACCCAGGATAAACATGAACAAAATCATATCAGCTCCTCGCGCTTGCGCCCTTTTCCAGCGCCTGACGCATTTTAAATTTGACATCATCGTCTAGCAAAACATTCGCCCAACGCTGAAAGGCCAGAACACCCTGGTAATACAACATGCCCAAGCCGTTCGACGTCCGCGCGCCCCTTGCTTTGGCCATTTTTAAAAGCGGTGTCACCAGCGGGCTGTAAACAAGGTCGTATACCAACAACTTCGGATGGATCAAGTCCGCATCGACCAAGCTGGGGTCATCCTGTTTTAATCCCACCGAAGTCGTATTGATCAACAGGTCAGCTTCCGGAATATCCAGATCGTCGATGCTCGCGACCGGTTGGACAATGCTGGTATCGATACGCGCGCTTAAATCTTCCAACAGGACCTCAAGGCGCTCCGGGGTGCGGTTATATATTTTGATGGAATCCGGCCGTTCCGGGATCATGCATAAAACCGCCAGGATCGCCCGCGTTGAGCCTCCAGCACCCATGATGGCAATTTTTTTATCCCGCGTATTAAACCCCAATTCGACCAAATGCGATAAAAACCCGGGGGCATCCGTATTATATCCGATCAATTTGCGGTCTTTTGTAATAACGATGGTGTTAACCGCCATGATCTTCTGGACCAACGGCGTGATGTTAGCTAAATATCTAATGACGCGTTCTTTATAAGGCACCGTGACGTTCAACCCAAAGATGGGGCTTGATGACTTGTAAAGCTGCACAAAGAATTCATCCAACTCGTCTTCTTTGAGCGGAAAAAGTTTATAGACCGCGTCGACCCCGAGCTCTGCAAACGCGGCATTGTGCATTAGGGGCGACAAACTGTGGGCTACGGGATAACCGATGATTCCGTAGACAGCACTTTGGGCATCCATGCGAGTTACTTTCCGGGGGATATGGTTGGCGCGACGACTTTATTGAGTGCGTTGATATAAGCCTTGGCGGAGGCCTCCAAAATATCGGTGCTGGCCCCATGCGCGATGACACTTTTATTCTTAAAATTGACCTTGATCGTCACTTCGCCCAACGCGTCTTTGCCCTGAGTGACAGAATGAATGGTGTAATCCAACAGCTTCCCTTTGACCTTGGTAATGGCGTCGATGGCTTTATAACAAGCGTCCACCGGGCCGTCACCGGAAGAACTCTTTTTATAGGTCTTCGTGCCGGACTTCAAAACGATGGTCACTGCGGTCCTGATATTGGTCCCACTTTTGGTGGCCAGGCTGACCAGGCTCCAGGTTTTTTCAACCGACCTGATCTCGTCTTCAACGATGGCGACCAGGTCTTCGTCAAATATCTGCTTTTTCTTGTCGGCCACACGCTTGAAACGTTCAAAGGCTTTTTGCGCGTCCGTATCATTTAATTCAATTCCCAAATGTTTCAGCCGCACGCGAAAAGCATGTCGGCCGGAATGTTTGCCCAAGACCAACCCCGTTCCCACAAACCCGACGTCTTCGGCACGCATGATCTCATATGTGGAACGTTCTTTTAAAATACCATCCTGATGAATACCGGCTTCGTGACGAAAAGCGTTGTTGCCAACGATCGCTTTATTGGGCGCAACGGCAAACCCCGTATACTTACTGACCAGCCTTGAGACCCGGCAAATTTCTGGCGTGTGGATACTCGTCGCGCATTTATAAATATCAGAACGCGTTTTTAGCGCCATCACGATCTCTTCCATCGAAGCATTTCCGGCACGTTCTCCGATACCATTAATAGTACATTCAACCTGACGGGCACCGTTACGCACCGCCGCCAAAGAATTAGCAACCGCCACGCCCAAATCATCGTGACAATGAACGGAAATGACCGCTTTGTTGATGTTCGGGACATTATTCTTGATCTCCGCGATCAACTGCCCGTATTCAATGGGCATAGCGTAACCGACCGTATCGGGGATATTGACCGTCGTCGCTCCAGCATCGATGACAGCCTCGAGGATCTTGTACAAAAATAACTTCTCGGAACGTGAAGCATCTTCCGGAGAAAATTCCACGTCAGCGCTTTTCTGACGGGCGTATTGGACCGCATCAACGGCCATCTGCAGGATCTCTTCCTGGGTTTTCTTCAATTTGTGCTGCATGTGGATCTTGGACGTTGCCAAAAACACATGGATCCGCGAGCGGGCCGCCGCCTTCAGCGCGTCAGCCGCGGCATCAATATCGGCTCTCAAGGAACGCGCCAGACCGCAGACGATTGAACCCTTAATATGCTTGGCAACGCTTTTGACCGAATCAAAGTCGCCTTTAGAAATGACAGGAAACCCCGCCTCGATAATGTCAACACCCAGACGTTCCAAAGCGTGGGCGATCTCCAACTTCTCGCGCTCGTTCATGCTGGCACCGGGCGCCTGCTCGCCATCACGCAGCGTTGTATCAAAAATAAATACTCTATCCTGTTCCTGACTCATCGTAATGCACCTGATTTTTCGGTCGTTTCCTGAAACTTTTTGATTGCTTCCCGGGCGAATTTTAACGTTACCCGCTCTTGTCCATTACCGAATCGATTGGCGTGCGAATATATCGTGATATTGTCCAATGCGTCAAGCGTGACATGTCGGCGTTTGATGCCCTCCAGCCGAACATTCAAGCCAACTCGGCGGATATTCGCTGTTTCGATCCCAAACACGCTGACGAATTCCTTTAGTGTCTTTTGCGAATACCCCCACTTATGATTTCCAAAATGCCCGATATAAATTCTCGATTCCCACAGATTTTCGCCAAAAATAAAATCGACAAAATTGTCATAGCCGAACTTAAAATACCGCAACAGGATCGTTTTAAAATCCGGCACCTGCAAAGTGATCTTTCCCCCTACTTTCAACACCCGCGTCCACTCGTAAAAAACCAGATAGCGGATATATTTGTCAAAATGCTCCAAAAGGTCTTCAGCAAGAAGTTCATCGGCCGTTTGGTCCGCGTACGGCAGGGGCCGCGTTATGTCATGCACCAGATCCGGCCGGCACTCGGGCACCGAATCGATATTGATCCAACCGTCCAACTTCTTGGTGCCGCAGCCTAAATGAAGCTTCATTTTCTCATCCACGACATCATGGCCCGCAATTCCTGACCGACTTTCTCCACGGGATGATTCTTGGAATCTTCGCGATATTTGTTAAAATTAGGGCGCCCGTTCTTATTTTCCTTCATCCACTCGCGCGCGAATTTGCCCGACTGGATCTCTTTTAGGATCTTTTTCATTTCTTTGCGGGTGCGATCGGTGATAATGCGCGGGCCGCGGCTGTAATCTCCATACTCGGCCGTATCGGAAACCCGCTGGCGCATGCCGACGACTCCCCCTTCATAGATCAGATCCACGATCAATTTTAATTCATGCACGCATTCAAAATACGCCATCTCAGGCGCGTAACCGGCCTCAATGAGCGTCTCATAACCGGCCTTGATCAACGCGCTCGTCCCGCCGCACAAAACAACCTGTTCGCCAAAAAGATCGGTTTCAGTCTCTTCCTTAAAAGTTGTTTCAAATATCCCAGCACGGCCTCCGCCGATGCCTTTGGCATAAGCGAGCGCGTCTTTTAACGCGTTTCCCGACGCATTCTGGTGAATAGCGACCAGACACGGCACGCCTTTTCCTTCTTCAAATTGCCGGCGCACCAAGGCACCGGGTCCCTTGGGAGCGATCATCCAGATATCCACATCCGCTGGAGGCTTGATCTGACCGAAATGAATATTAAACCCGTGGGAAAAAGCTAAAGCTTTTCCTTTTTTAAGATGCCGTTTGATGGATTTTCGATAAAGCTCGCCTTGCACATGATCCTGCGTCAGGATCATAATAACATCAGCTTTTTTCGCCGCCACATCCGCCTCGACCGGTTCAAACCCGTCTTTCTTGGCTTGCTCGTAATTGACCCCGCCGGGCCTTTGGGCGACCAAGACGTTCAGGCCGCTGTCACGCAAACTTAACGCCTGCCCCCGGCCTTGAATGCCATAGCCGACGATGGCGATCGTTCTTCCCTTATACACGTTTAAATCAGCATCTTTGTCATAATAAATTTTAGCCATTGATTTTCCTTTCAGAATTTCTTTTACGTAAAATAATAATTGGCGATTATTTTAACACAGCAAACACCTCAGCGTCAAATGCAATGCTGTTTGCTTGATATCACGCAACTTGTTGGGGGACTTTGGATTCCTGCGAAAAACTAATAACGATAATGTTCAGACTTGTAGGGCCCCTCAACGGGGACGCCGATGTAATCGGCTTGCTTGCGCGTAAGCTTGGTAAGTTTGGCGCCCAAAAGGTCCAAATGCAACCGGGCGACTTCCTCATCAAGCTTCTGGGGGAGACGGTAAACGCCGATCTTGTACTTATTTTGCCAGAGTTCGATCTGGGCCAAGGTCTGGTTGGTAAAGGAATTGCTCATGACAAAGGACGGATGTCCGGTCGCGCAGCCCAGGTTGACCAGCCGGCCTTCGGCCAGAACGATCACGGAGTGACCATCGGGGAAACGGTATTCATCAACCTGCGGCTTGATATTGATCTTTTTGATGCCTGGCACGCGTTCCAGGGCGCCGATCTGGATCTCATTGTCAAAGTGGCCGATATTGCACACGATCGCCTTATCTTTCATCTGCGCCATGTGCGTTACGGTGATCACTTCAGCATTCCCTGTCGCAGTGACGTAAATATTCCCTTCGGGCAGGGCATCTTCAACCGTACGCACGGCATAGCCTTCCATGGATGCCTGCAAAGCACAGATCGGGTCGATCTCGGCAATGATCACACGCGCTCCGTAACTGCGCATGGAATGAGCGCAACCTTTACCCACGTCGCCATAGCCGCAGACAACGACAACTTTACCTGCCAACATGATATCCGTAGCCCGCTTGATCCCGTCGGCCAACGATTCCCGGCAACCGTAAAGATTGTCGAATTTGGACTTGGTGACCGAATCGTTGACGTTGAAAGCCGGGAACAGCAGTTTCCCTTCTTTCATCATCTGATACAAGCGGTGGACGCCGGTGGTCGTTTCCTCGGAAACGCCTTTGATCTCTTTAGCAACGCGCTGCCACCGCGTTTTGTCCTGAGCCAAAAGTTTTTTCAGACACACGTACAAAGCTGTTTCATCTTCCGTATCAACTGTTTTATTCAACACGCTGGGATCTTTTTCAGCCTCACAACCCTTGTGAATCATCAACGTGGCATCACCACCGTCATCCACAATAAGATTCGGCCCCTTGTCGCCAGGAAACGCCAACGCGCGTTCCGTGCACCACCAGTATTCCTCAAGTGTTTCGCCTTTCCAGGCAAACACTGGAATCCCCAGATCCGCAATGGCGGCGGCCGCGTGGTCCTGGGTGGAGAAAATATTACAGCTCGCCCAGCGCACATCCGCCCCTAAGGCCTTCAACGTCTTAATAAGAACCGCGGTTTGAATGGTCATATGCAAAGAACCCGTGATCCGGGCGCCTGCCAAAGGATTTTTCCCTTTATAACGCGCCTGCAAAGCCATCAACCCCGGCATTTCCGCTTCCGCCAGCTCAATTTCCTTATGACCCCACGAAGCCAGGGACATGTCCTTCACTTTATAATCTTTACCCATGGTTCCTTTTTTAGTCTCCACCGATAGACTCCCTTTTGAAAAAGAAAGACGGTTTCGCGCTTTCAGTTTTACCGCAACGCGAGAGCCGCTTTTTCCAGCACGGCCGCTTTGGGTATTTTTTCCCATGTGAATTCTTCCCGGCCAAAATGTCCGTAAGCGGCCGTTTTTTGATAGATCGGTTTTCGCAGATCAAGATCGCGAATGATCCCCTGGGGGGTCAGATCAAAATTCTTCCGGACCAGTTCAACAAGGTCCTGTTCCGAGATCTTGCCGGTCCCGAAGGTGTCGATCATAACGCTGACCGGATCGGCGCGCCCGATAACGTAGCTAAATTGGATCCAGCATTTCTTGGCCAATTTCGCCGCCACGATATTTTTTGCGACATATCTGGCCATGTAAGTGGCGGAACGGTCGACCTTGGTCGGGTCCTTACCGGAAAACGCGCCGCCGCCGTGCGAAACAACACCGCCGTAGGTATCCACGATGATCTTGCGGCCGGTCATCCCCGTATCCGATTGCGGGCCACCGACAACAAATTTGCCCGTTTCATTGACGTAATATTTTGTCTGGCTGTCAGTCAATTTCCCAAGGATCGGGGTTGCGATCGTTTTAATGATCTCGTTTCTTGCCGCATCGGTGATCTTTTTCCCGGTTTCATCCAGGATCTCTTCGGTGTGCTGGCAGGCCAGAACAACCGCGTCTACACGCTTGGGTGTTCCATCTTCATATTCCACCGTGACCTGGCTCTTGCAGTCTGGCCCAAGATATTTGAGAGTCCCGTTCTTTCTGACCTCTTCGACCCGCTGTACCAGCTTGTGGGCCAGCATGAGCGGCAAGGGCATCAATTCCGGGGTTTCGTCGCAAGCATAACCGATCATGATCCCCTGATCACCGGCGCCGCCCGCGTCAACGCCCTGGGCGATATCCGGAGACTGACCGACAATGGCGTTTAAAATCCCGCACGTTGCTGCATTGAAACCGTATTTATGATCCGTATATCCAATTTCGACAAGAACACGGCGGACAATTTTTTGAACATCCACATAAGTTTTGGTCGTGATCTCGCCACCAACGACCACCAACCCGGTGGTAATAAACGTTTCGCAAGCCACGCGTCCCTGTGGATCATCACGCAAAACCGCGTCCAAAACGGCGTCAGAGATCTGGTCGCAAACCTTATCCGGATGTCCGTTTCCAACAGATTCCGATGTGAGATAATATTTTCCCTTCACTGAAAACCATCCTTTCTTATTTTATAACGATATTACCTGTAAAATTATGTATTACCCACGCGAAAATCATTCTGCGCTTCACGGTACGACTCGATGCTCCCGATGTCATACCACTTTCCCTGGAATTTAAAACCAAAAACTTCAGACTTTTTACAAAGCCAACGGATATAATCTCCCGCCGTATCGGATTTGCCAGATTCTACCAGATAATTCTCAATAAGGCCAAGAGATTTTTTCGGTAAATAATAAAGGCACATGCCGATCAAACTTGAGCGGGGTTGGGCCGGTTTCTCTTCAAAACTTTTGATCTTGCCCTGGGCGTCGACCTCAACGACGCCAAAACGCTTGGCCTCCTCCAAACTGCGCACATCATAAAGTCCGATCGTTACCGTTGGCGCATTTGCTTGTGAGAACCGGATATACTCATCGAGGGCCGCGCCGAACAGATTGTCGCCACCGACGACAAGCAGGTCATCCTGAACATTCTTCTGCCGAATGACAAAATCAATATCGCCGATCGATCCAAGCCGGTCTTCCGGAGTGTTGGTCCCGTCATTGACGATAGTGACCGGTACGCCATGTCCCGCATGCGCCTTTGCCCATTGCAGGAAAATGCCATAAAACCGATTATTGGTGACCAAGACCAGCTCTTTAACACCGGGAAGTGGTTTGAGCTTGTCAAGAATATGGTCCAGCAAATAACGATCCTGGACCTTTAACAGCGCCTTGGGCGTATTTTTCCCGAGTTCGGCAAGCCGTGTCCCATATCCTCCCGCAAGTATGAGTATGACCATTTATTTGTCCTGGTTATTGAAGGTTATACTGGGGGCCAATTCCTGCAATCGCATCCGGCTGAACTCCTCGACTTCATCCCCGGTCGATAACTTCAAAACTTCCTCCGCGAGTTTTTGCGCGTCGGATAACTTCACCGAACGGATAAGTTTCTTGATCTGCGGTATGTTCAACGGGGACATACTCAATTCATCCAGATTCAAACCGACCAGGATCATCGCAAGGACAGGCTCGCTGGACATTTCCCCGCACAAACTGACCTTGATATTCGCCTGGTGCGCGGCTTCAACAGTATTCTTGATCAACCTTAAGATGGAGGGGTGCCCTGGCTCGTAGAGATGCGCCGTTTGCTCGCTGACCCTGTCAAGAGCCAAAGTATATTGGATGAGATCGTTGGTCCCGATACTGAAAAAATCCGTCTCTTTCGCCAGCAAGTCGGCGGTCATGGCCGCCGAAGGAGTTTCGATCATGACACCAACCCGGATCTTTTCGTTGAACGGGATATTCTCTTCTTTAAGCTTTTGTTTGACTTCAGCAAGGATCGCGTTGGCCTGCCGCAATTCCCCCGGGCCGGTGATCATTGGGTACATCATGCGCACATTGCCGTGCACGGAAGCCCGCAAAATAGCGCTTAACTGTGTCTTAAAAATATCCGGCCGGGCCAAACAGAAACGGATCGCCCGCCACCCCAAAAAGGGGTACATTTCTCGGGGGATCTGCAAACTGGATATAAACTTGTCGCCGCCTAAGTCCAGCGTGCGTATCGTCACCGGACGCGGGGCCATGGTCAACGCGACTTGTTTATAGGCTTCATACTGTTCTTCTTCCGACGGCAAATCGATCCGGTTCATATAAAAATATTCGGTCCGATAAAGGCCAATGCCGTTGGCGCCCTGCTTTTGCACTGTGGGGATCTCAGCCGGAAGTTCCAGGTTCGCAAGGATCTCGATGGTCCGCCCATCTAACGTCTCGCTGGGCAGATCGCGCAGGTCATCAAACTGATCGCGAAACTCCTGAATACGATTCTGTTCCGTTTTATACAGTGCTTTCGTTTCCGATGTCGGATTGAGAATGACCAGCCCCTTGCGGCCATCCACGATGATATAATCCTGATTATTGATGCGTAAGGTCGCGTCCTTGAGCCCGACGACCGCCGGCACGCCCAGGGATTTGGCCATGATGGCCGTGTGCGATGTCCGGCCCCCGATGTCGGTCACGAACGCTAAAATGTTCTGGTTATACATGCTCGCGGTATCCGACGGGGAAAGATCATGACTGACGATGATCAATTCCTCGGTCAATTGGTCAAGTTCGTGCAGCTTGTTCTCATCCATGAGATTTTTAAGGACACGGCGACCGACATCATTGATATCACCGACCCTTTCGCGCAAATATTCATCTTCGATATTGGAAAATATCTTCATGTATTTCTTAAGGACCTCAAAAAATATATACTCGGCTGATAACTTCTCGTCTTTGATGCGCTTGATGACCTCCTCGATCAATGTCCGGTCCTCCAGGACCAGGATATGCGCGTCAAAGATCTGCGCGTGTACTCCATCAAAATCGACGGCCATCTTTTTCTGGATGCTCAAGAGCTCTTCCCGGGTCTTGATCAGGGCTTCCTCAAAACGGGCGATCTCGATCGGGATCTCTTTTTCCATGATCGCGCGCGGCGGGACAATAAAATCCTGCTTGCCCAGAATAAACGCGAACCCCGCTGCGATCCCCGGCGCGGCCGCGACCCCTTTTAGGATAACTTCGTTCATTCCATGCTTTCCTTCGTTAAAAGATGCGTCAACTCCGCCACCACGGCATCGGCATCGTCCCCGTCCGCTTCAAGGACTACTTTGGCGTTTTGTTCGATCCCCAACGTCAAAATGCCCATGATCGATTTGCCGTTCACGCGCTCATCGCCTTTCTGCAGCGCTACGTTCGCATTGTACTTCGATGCTATCTGAACGAACATCGCGGCCGGGCGGGCGTGCAAACCCTGCGGATTCTTGATAACGACCTCTACGATGACCTTTTTGAACATAACGAATATTACTTCTTCTGTTTAACGCCGGATGACCCTGTGCGCTTCGATCAATGTGATTAAAGCATGATTAAGTTTGACCGAATCATGGCGGACATAATCTGTAACACCCAGCAGGTCCGTCGCGACGACTTTGTACCCCATCTCGCGGATCTTCTCCGCGTCCGCTTTAACCGGAAAGGAACCTTCCTCTTTATATCTATTCAAGGCGTCTTCCGGGGCCTGAGCATCATTGATCAAACACGCATCAATAACATCCTTGTTGGCATGTTCGATCAGCGCACGGACATGATCGCTGGCGGAAAAATTATCCGTTTCGCCATGCTGCGTCATCACATTACAAATATAGATCTTGAAGGCTTGGCACTTGGCGATCGCTTCGCTCATTCCCTTGACGATCAGATTCGGGATAACGCTTGTATAAAGGCTCCCCGGCCCCAGAATGACCACATCCGCCTGGGCAATAGCTTCGAGTGCGTCAGCCGTCGGGTAAGCGGCCTCATCCGTCAAATAAACCCTTTTGACCCGGGAATTTGAATTCGGGATCTTGGCTTCCCCCTGAGTCCGCGTCCCATCCATGTATTCCGCGACCAAATGGACATTGCTTACGGTCGATGGCACAACGCTGCCCCGGATCGCCAGGACCTTGCTCGTTTCCTTAACGGCCCGCTCAAAATCTCCATTGGTCAACTGGACCATGGCGGTCAAAAATAAATTACCAAAATTATGGCCCTGAAGCTGTGAATCTTGGGAAAATCGGAATTGAAAAAGCTCGCCCATCAAGGCCGGCGCGTCCGCTAACGCGACGAGACAGTTACGGATATCCCCCGGTGCGACGATATTAAATTCTTCCCGCAAACGCCCTGACGAACCGCCGCTGTCGGCCACGGTCACGATCGCCGTAATGTTGGCCGTATATTCCTTCAAACCAAAGATCAGATGTGAAAGCCCATGCCCGCCACCGATGACGACGATCTTCGGCCCACGCTCCAGATACCGTTTCTGGTAAAGGATATTAACCAGCTCGCGCTCGCCTTTGGGCAAAAATAACGTCAATAACGAAACGATCATCTTGCCCATGCCCATGACGATGAAGATCATTCCGCAGACGATCCACAAGATACCAATGACACTGACGAACGGATAGGGATCCGCGGTCAAAACAGCACCGGCGCCAACAATGATCACCCCCAGCAAAGAGATCAAAAGCCATCGTTTGACCTTCATCCCGGGATATAACCACTTAAAAGGATTCTGGGACATAACTGGGGTTTCTTATCCTTATATTAAAACTTCGACACTTCATCCTAGAGATTCGCATGCCTTCATCTTGATGCACAGCGAACCGTTAAACCTTGGACAAACGGCTATCTTCCTGCTGAATGATCTGTAACATGGACTTTTCGTCCTTTACAGATTTGAGGCTTTCGCGAATATATTTGTCCTTCAACAGACGCGAAATCTTCGCTAATGCTTTGAGGTGAGGACCGGCGGAATCGACAGGAGCCACTAAAAGAAAGAATATAAAAGCGGGTTCACCATCCAGCGAATCAAAATCGATGCCCGATTTGCTGATTCCCAGACAACCGACGAGCTTTTTAACGCAATCGCATTTACCATGAGGAATGGCGATACCTTGTCCGATCGCGGTAGAGCCTAAAGCTTCACGCGCCATTAAGATCTCTAGGACCTTGCCCTTATTTCTCTTCTCGACAGCGCCAGTATTTATCAGCAGCCCCAATAATTCTTCAATAACTTCTTTTTTGTTCGTGCTGGTCAAACCCGCCGATACGGCTTTCGGGACAAGAAAATCCATGATTTTCATACCTACTCCTCTGTGAATGGTGGCTGACAACAGATATAAGCGGCGGATGGGATTCGAACCCACGACATCCACCTTGGCAAGGTGGCATTCTAGCCAACTGAATTACCGCCGCAAAATTACTTCGTAATTTTGCGATCCCGAGTCACCCTGGCTGC